>Ga0070697_100000173_pt1 | contig 52466 bp, 45 predicted proteins | sample KBSK1501metaG_FD_65475 | JGI IMG/M metagenome (GOLD analysis project Ga0070697, IMG submission 65475) | Corn, switchgrass and miscanthus rhizosphere microbial communities from Kellogg Biological Station, Michigan, USA - KBS K1-50-1 metaG | ecosystem: Host-associated > Plants > Roots >... | reverse complement strand
CGGCACCCTCTCCTTCGCCGGCGAGCCCAACCTCGACCGCGGCTACGACGCCTGGGGCCTGATCGGCGTGCCCAACCCGCCGAACCTCAGCAGCCTCCCGTGGGGACAGTTCCGCGTCCTGCAGCTGCAGGCCTGCTGAACACCCGGGTCGCACCGCCGGTCCGGTGAGTCGCCGGTATGCTTAGCGACGGGAGCGGAAGACGACATGGAGCGAAGCGGCCTTGGCCTCGGCGAACTCGACTTCATGTACGGGGTCAGCCACCACAAAGAACACTGCCGGCAGCTGATCGCGTCCAACGGATTTCGGACCATCTGTGAGATTGGAGGAGGACGCTCGCCGCTGTTCACCCGCGACGAGGCCACCGCCATGGGGCTGGACTACACCATCCTCGATATCTCCGGCGCCGAGCTGCGCGCCGCACCAGACCACGTGAAAAAGATCGAGGCCGACATCGGCGCCCTCGACCTGAGCCGCCTTCCGGGGCGCTACGACTTCATGTTCTCGCGCATGCTGGCCGAACATGTCAGCAACGCCACCGCGATGCATCGCAACGTGCTGCAGATGCTTCGGCCGGGAGGCATCGCGTTCCACTACTTCCCCACCCTCTACACGCCTGCGTTCCTGGCGAATCGCCTGCTTCCAGAAGGCGCCGCACGCCGCCTTCTCTTTTTCATTTTTCCCTGGCGACGCAAGGAGCAACTGTCAAAGTTTCCCGCCCGCTACGCCAGGTGTTTCGGGCCCACATCGCGGATGCGGAGATATTTCGAACGGCTGGGATATCGGATCGAGGAATACCGGCCGTTCTACGGGACCGATTATTTGATGGGGATTCCGATCCTTGGATTCCTCGATCGGATGTTTACCCGTATCGTGGCCCGCCGCCGCAGCCCGCGCTTCACCTCATATGTCTGGTTGGTGCTGCGCAAGCCGGCGATCGCTGCGAGTGGTGGTGCGCAGGGAAGGACTTAAACCTCCGACCTCTTGGATGTGATCCAAGGGCTCTGTCACTGAGCTACCCGCGCACGCTGACACGGTTTTGACTCGAACCTGGGCTGGGGAGCATGCCGGGGAGCGCCAGGCTGAGACCGACGATCATCCAGGTCGCCCGACTGGTCTCTGTGGATAGGGCGAAGGACGCGACCGCGAGCCCGGCGAGGCCGACCGCGAGCGCGACCGAGGTGGAGGCGATGAATGGATCCCCTGCCTGACTGGCGCGACGGGCCGTGCGAATCAGTGAGACACCGGTCGCGCCCAAGATGCCGACAAACAGGAGCAGGCCGGGGATGCCGAGTTCGACGAGGGACTCGAGGTACGCGTCGTGCACCGGCTGGCCGGTGCAGAACGTGCCGGCGGAGCGCAGGTACTCCGCGGTGTTGGGAGCCAGGCAGCGCAGATGCACCGCCAGTTGAACACCCGGAGTCGTGCGAAGCAGTCCGAGACTGCTGGGCATGAAACCGCCGAAGCCGAGGCCGAGGACCGGGCGGTCCTGAAAGCCGTGAATCGCGGCCAGGTCCAGGTCACCGCGGCCCGCCGCCACGCCGGGTTCATTCAGTCCCTGCGCGAACCTCGAACTCAGGTCGCCCCAGGCAAAGGCGAGCAGCAGGGCCAGTCCGCCGGCGACCGAAAACATCAGGGCGAACTTTCGGCGGCGCGAGCCGAAGAGCAACGATGCTGGCGTGACCGCGATCAGGATGACCGCGACCAGCAAGGCGACCAGGCCTCCGCGCGAGAGGGTGGCGACGATCGACCCGGCGATGATGGCCACCGCCAGGTACAGGCTCACCCGACGAGCCGGGGTGCGAGCATGCGACGCCAGCGCCAGCACCATGAGCAGGGCGACGACCTGGAGTGCGGCGATGAAGTTGGGGTCGCCCGCCGCGTTGGCGTACCGGCTGACACCCAGGGCGTAGCTGGCAGCCCACCACAATCCAAGCGCGATCGAGCAGGCGGCCCCCACCCAGAACAGGGTTCGGACGTCGCCGCGGTCCGCAACGAGCAGGGCGAACGCGCCCATGTACGCCAGTGAGATCGAGAGCGAGGCCAGGCTGTTCACGGTCGAGCCGACATTGACCGTCCACGCCAGGCTGGCGAGGGCCAGCATCGCGTAACCGGTGATGGCCGCCAGTGTGAGTCGCGAGAACTGGACCCGGGGCCGAGACTGGAGAAGCACCGAGATGACGGCGATCACCGCCAGCGGTGCCGCGAGCCGGTTGAGCGTGACGCCGCCGACGGTGAAGGCGCTCGCAAAGATCGTCAGCAAGAGAAGGTATACGACAAGCCTCGGGCGGAGCACGGCGACCGGGATCGCGATCACGCCGGCGCACGCCGCCACCGCCACGCGCGGATCCCACGCCGCCAGCGCCCCCACCACGATCGCCGACGCGAGAGCCGCGCCCACCAGCAGGACCGCGTTGGCCCGGGCGTCGATCTGCAGCTGCGCGGTACTCATTGCCGCGTACACTGGCGCTCATGACGAGCGCCACTCACCGTGTTGCGGTGGTGATTCCCTGCTACAACGACGGGAAATTCCTCCCGGAAACGCTCGAGTCGGTCGCAGCGCAGGAGCCCTGCGAACTGGTGGTGGTGGATGATGGTTCCACCGAACCGGCCACGCTGGCGCTGCTCCACCGGCTCTCGAAAGCTGGCCTGCGCGTGGTGCACCAGGCCAATGGGGGCGTATCCGTGGCGCGCATGACCGGGGTGCGGGCCACCTCGGCTCCCTATATCTATCCGCTGGATTCGGACGACCTGGTCGCGCCCGGGGCGCTGACCCGGCTGGCGGATGCCCTTGACGCCAACCCGCGCGCGGTCGCGGCCTGGGGCGACGTCGAGATCTTCGGCATCGGGCCCGGCCGGTTCCGGATTGGCACCCCGCCCGGGCTCGACCCCTGGCTGAGCACCTACGTCAATGACTTTCCTGTGGCATCGCTGCTTCGGCGCGACGCGCTCCTGTCCGTCGGCGGCTGGCAGCTGGGCACCGCCTACGAGGACTGGGATTTGTGGATGGCGTTTGCCGAGCGGGGATGGATCGGCGTGCGGGTCCGCCAGGTCGCCGAAATCCACCGGGAGCATCCCGGGCGCCGCTGGGCGGGCGTTCTCGTGCCCTCCCACGAAGAGGCCATCCTGCGCCAGCGGCACCAGCCGCTCTTCGAGCGGCGGCGCACCAACTGGCGACAGTCGCGGGCGCCCTGGCGGTCGAAACTTATCCTGCCGGTGATCGAACGGCTCGGCATCGTTTCCGAAATGAACAAACAGCGCCTGTACCAGTTGGTGCATGATCCGGGTCGCCTCCTACAGGTGCGCCTGCGTCGCGCTCGGCAGCGGTTGCGACGCTCGGTCTGACCCCCGGCCATCGCCTCCCGAACGTACCGGCTGCCGCTGCTCCCAGGCTCGTCGGTGCCGGCGCAACCACTCCAGGCCTGGCGTCGGCAAGCTCGCCTTGAGCGCCAGCTTGCCCGCCGCCCGCAGTTCCCGCCGCGCCGCATAGAGGGCGGGCAAAAGGCTCCGCCGCGCTACCCGTACCCGCACCGTGATGCGGGTGGCATTCGCCCAGTCAAACTTGTAGGTCTCGTTCCCACGCAGGAAGTCGTAGGTTTTGAGCCCGCGGTTTGCGGCTTCCTGGATCGAGAGGCCAAGCCGGACGAAGGCGACGCTCCGCCTCGCCCAGTCGAGGTCGAAACCGCACTGGTAGAGGTAATAGCGATCGCTCGATTGCATCCCGTAGTAAGAGGCGCGACAGGCGCCCTCGACCCACAGTTCCTCGATCCGAACCTTGCCCGCCGCGGCCAGCCGCTGCACCACGTCGCGATGAAACGCCCGCACCGCCGGGCGGGCCATGGCATCGGAACCGCCCTGGCCGGCCCAGCGTCGGTCATGCAGCGCCAGCAGCCGCTCCAACGCCGGGCCGACCTCCTCCGGCGTGGTGGCGGAACGCGTCTCGAATTCCGGCAAGGAGCGTAGTTCACGCAACACCCGCTTGAACTGATGCGGCCGTCGCGTGCGTGGCAGCAACGCATCCCACCCCTCCTCGAGCGGCACGTAGGGACAGATCTGGCCGGGCTGCAGGTCGAACTTGAAACGGGCATCGACGCCGAACCGCCAGGCCAATAACGACAGGCTGCGCGAGTCTCCAGCGAGACCATCCAGGTCGAGCACATCGAACGAGCCGTCCCGCGCCAGGTGGTCGAGGATGGCGCCGGTCGCCGCTTGCTCGCAGCCCGGCGCCGCGAGCACGTCGAGGTAATCGCCGCCCACGAGGCGCTCGCCAAGGAACGACAGGACGCGAACTTGTCCGGGCACCATGCCCCAGCAGGTTTGTTGACTCAACGCCAGCAGCCCCACGAGGTCAGGGCCTCTGCGGGCACAAAATACCCGTGGCGTTCGCCCCTGTCCCAGCCATTGATGCCAGGCGGCAATCCATTCCCACGACATGAAGGGTGATGCGCCGGCCGCACGGTTGAACAGTCCCTGCCACTCGACCCGCAGTCGCTCCAGCGCCCCCTCGCCCCGCGCTTCCTCGACCGTCAGCTGGCTCACGCAGACACCTCGCCGAGCACCTCGCGGACCGCGCGCGCCAGCCGATCGATCGCCGCGTCCGTGAGGTCCTGGTGGCACGGCAACCACAGCGCTCGACGCCGTAAGCGGTCGACCTCGGGGAATTCGTGCCGGGGCACGGCCGCGTGCCACTCCGGCCAGAACTCACCAATCTCGATCCCGTGCGCCGTCAGGCGGCGCAAAACGAGGTCGCGGTCATCCGTGAGGAACGGATAGAAGAGCGGGCTCACCCCGGGCGGAAGATCTGCGAGCGTCATCGGTGGCGCCAGGTCGCCGACCCGATCGCGCAGCCGTTGGTAATTGCGGCGCCGGCGCTGGACGATGCTCGAAAAGTCCTGGCTGGAGAGGATGCGCCTGGAGATCGAGCTCATGGTCAACGCCAGGCAGGAGGGGTTAAAGACCGGCGTCCCGGTCGGCATCTGGTCCACGCCGGCAACGCGGAAGGCGGCCCTGCCGAGGCGGATCAGCGATTCTCTCAGCCGCCGGCTTCCCCTGATTCCCCTCATCTGAACATTGAGGAGCATGGAGGAAGCCGCGTGGGCGCCGACCGCGATGCGCGGCGGCCGCTCTCGCCGCATGGCGTCGCCGGCGGGTCCCGCGCGGTACACCACGATCCCGCCGTTGGGGACCGGTACCACTTTGGGAAGGCTGAAGACCGCCGCGTCGCCGAACGAGCCCAGCGGCCGATCACCCGCGCTCGACAGCAGGGCATGGGCGCAGTCCTCGATGAGCAGAAGACCGCGCTCGCGGCAGACCTGGCTCAGGGCGTCGACCGTTCCAGGGAAACCCGCGTAGTGGATGAGGTAAAGCGCCGCCGTCGACGGGCCGATCCGCTCCACGATCGTGTCGGGGTCGACGCGCAAATCGTCGCCGACCGGAAAAAAGCGCGGACGGGCGCCCGCCGCAACCAGGGCATCGAGCTCGACGGAATGAAAGAACGCCGGGAAGAGCACCTCACGCCCCGCGAGGCCCAGCGTTTTTACGGCCTCGTAGATTCCATAGCGCGCCAGGTAAAGGTCGCGCGCGTGTGGCCAGTCGATCGGGAACGGCCACGCGGTCCCCGCCCGCGCGCGCAGCATGTGTGGCCACAGGGTCGGAAAAAGGGGGATGACCGATCGCTGCGCGCCCGGACGCGCCATGCGGGTGCGGGGAGTTGCGCGCACGCCGATCGTCATGCCAGGACCTCTCGGTAGAGGGTGTCGAGCGCCGCGGCCGTCCCAGCCATGTCGAAGCGGTCGCAAACCCGCTGCCGCGCCATGCGGCCCATGGCGCGGCGCAGCTCCGCGCTGCGGAGCAGCGGCTCGAGGGCGTCGGCCAGTTCCTGGGGCCGGTGGGGCGGGACCAGTCGCCCGGATATGCCGTCCTCCACCATCCGGGCGATATCGCCGACCGGCGTCGCCACCACCGGAAGCCCGGCGGCCATCGCCTCCAGGATGGTCAGCGGCATCGCTTCCCACCATGAGGGCAGGCAAAACAGGTCGACGCTCCGGTAGAGCGCCGCCATCTCCTCGTGCGGCTGCGGCCCGAGGAAGCGGGCGGTCGGCGCCGTCGTGCGCGCGGTCTGTCGCACCTGGGCTTCGATCCGGATTCCTTCCTCCGGCGTCCCGCCGGCCAGCAACAACTCGTGCTCGACGCCCCGGTCGGTCAGCAAACGGGAGGCTTGCACGAGGTCGATCACGCCCTTGCGAGGAGTGAGCACCCCGGCGAAGAGAATCCGCGGCGGCTGGTGCCCGGGGCCTTCGCCATAGGCGGCGAGGTCGACGCCGTTGTAGATCAGCCTGACCCGGTCCCCGCCCAGCGCGGATTTGAGCGCCACCTCGGTCCCGCTCGACACGGTGACCACGCACCGTGCCGCGGCCAGCGCGATTCGGGCAAGGGTTCGATGCGACCGCCGAGCCAGCCATGGCTCGACCATGCCGCTGTGCACGTGAACCAGCACGCGGGCGCCCGCCAGCCGGGCGGCGAGGGTCAACCAGGCCACCCGAGCCAGGGTCATGAGGGGCACAAGCGCACTGTGGATGTGCACCAGCTCGGCATCACGCGCCGCTCGAAAGACGCGGCCGCCGTCCCGCACGGTGCGGCTCACGTTGGCGGTGGTAAGCCGTCCGCCGGCGCGGTCGCCCTCATGGCAGAGGTTCAGGAACCGCAGATCGTGCCGCTGCTGCAGATCGCCTTTCTGCAGGTCGACGAGAAAGGCGGCGATGCCGCCACGGTCCGGCGGGCCTTTGCCCACTAGCAGCACCCGGTGCGCACGGCCGGCTTTCAGCTCCGCGTGGCGCGCGAGTTTTGCGCTAGCCTGCATCGCCACGCTCCTTTTGGAGAACGATGAAGGCACAGAGTGGCTTCTTCAGGCCGCGCCAATCCGCGGCTCTGATGTGCACCAGCCGGGAGATCACCGGCTCGAGCGGACCCATGAACGACGGCAGGTCGGCGACCTCGAGCTCTGAACCAGCGAGGATCCGCTCGCCAACGTATTCGATCCGCCGCAGGCGCAGGCCGGAAGGATTGATGAGCCTGCTGTAGAGATCCTCCTCGCTGTAGTGCCGCTCATAGAACACACGTCCATCCGCCGACGAGGCCGATGCGCCGGCCCAGTAGAAATCGGGCTTGCGGTAGACCTGTCGAGAGGTGCGCCAGAACGGCACCGTGATGAAGCATTGGCCGCCCGGGGCCAGCACCCGGCCGATCTCCCTGATGCATTTCGAGTCACCGCGGTCGGGAATGTGCTCGATCACGGAGATCGAGTACGCCTTCGTGAACCAATTGTCGGGGTAACCCAGCCGCCGTCCGTCCTGGACTTCGATGTGGAGCCGCTCGGGCGGGATCCTCCTGGTCGCACGCAGGAACTGGTACTCGTCGACGAAGTAGTCCTCGATGTCCGTGGAAAAGACCTCGGCGCCGATCCGCTCGGCGAGGTAGAGTGACAGGAGCTTCGGACTCCCGATGTCGAGGACGCGGTCGCTGCGCTGAAAGCCCGCCGCGTTCCAGACGAGGCGATACTCGATGCTCCGCCAGTAGGCCACCGGTTGAAAAATGCCGCGAAGTCCTCGCCGGAACCGGCGCGCCCGCAGCAGATTCATACCCACCGCCCGGCCGTAGGACTGGAGCCGAGGCCCGTTCAGCCGACCCGTCGCGCCCGGCCGCGCCGGGGCATCAGACAGCATGCTCACCTGACGCCCAGGCTTTGCCTTCGGGTCACCGGCCGGCTGACGCTCTGGACGGTTTTGCGCGCGACCTCGCTGCACAGGCGAACGAAGGTCGTGTTGAAGACCGCGGGCGCGTGCTGGTCGAAGACCCAGCGGCGCGCGCCGGCGACCAGGTTCTCGGCGAAGGCCAGCTCCTCGATCAGCCGCTCCGCCGCCGCGACATACTCCTGGGGGGAATCGGCGACCAGCAGGTGCTCCCCAGGGGCGGCATCGATACCGGCGTTGGCGAAAGCGCTGCAGATCACCGGGACACCCGACGCCATCGCCTCGAGCACCTTCGTTTGCACGCCCGTGCCGAGCCGCATGGGCACCATCAGGGCGGTCGCTTCCTCGAGCTCCTTGCGGACGTCCTCGACGTCCGCGGCCAGCTCGACGTTACGGCTCGTGAGCAGCCGGCGCAGGTCGCGGCTGGGTCCAGCTCCCACCACCCGCAGCCGTGCACGCGGCCACCGCGTGCGAATCGCCGGCCAGACGCGCGTGACCAGCTGTCGCACCGCGTCCTGGTTGGGGATGTAGCCGAGCCGGCCGACGAACATGAACAGCGGTGGATCAGCGACCGGACGGCGGACCGTCTGCGAAAAATACGCGAGGTCAACGGCGTATGGGACCCGAACGATTGGCGCGGTCAGCGAGCTCAGCGCTTCCAGGTAGCGCCGGTCCGGGTGGGCGAGGACGGCAACCCGACCAAACTCGGCAAGGATGGCTCGCTCGACGCTCATCATGCGCCGCTGCTCGAGGCGAAAGACCGCGTCGGTCCAGTACGGCAGCCGCCCGGCGTAGGTTGCGTAGCCGAGGGCGCACGAATCGTAGAGAAAGGCGATCGAGTGGACGCGTCGTTCCTTCGGCACGTAATGCGCCGTGCGCGTGTGCACCGCGACGATCAGATCGATGTCGTTGCTCCGAAGGATCTGGTCGATGTCATCGCCCAGGCGGCGTGACCAGGTGACGCCGATTTGTAGCGGCGCGCCCGAAACCAGCGCCGCAGCGGCGCCGATCGTTTTGCTGACGGGGCTCACCGCGGGTGGAACCGCGAGGAAAACCGTATGCAAGTCGGCGAGGAGCGCGTCCTTGGCCAGCCAGGCGATCTTGGCGTCACCCTTCCCTCTCGGGTCGGGCTGGCGATTGGCGATCAAGAGAACGTTCACGGCGCGATCAGGCCCTCCATCGCGCCGAGAATGCGGTCGAGATGCGCCTCGGTCCAGCGCCGATCGCCGCTCAGGGTTGGATCGCGGCTGAGGCTATGCGCGACCTGGCCGGCCCACCAGGCGATCCCGATCGCCTCCAGCGTGTGCGCGCCGGGACGAAGGTCGAGCCGGCGCCAGTATTCGTGACCGATCCGCGCGAAGGCCCGGGAATCCCAGGGACGCTGGAGCCATAGCTCGCCAACGTGGCGGCGTGTTCTGAGCGCCGCGTCCATGGCGAGCAGGTGGAGGAGGTCCGCGCCTGGCGTGGCAGACGGATGCCAGCCGTCCCAATCCACCACGCCCGTCAGTGTCATTCGGGCGGCGAGCAGGTTTCCCGTCCACAGGTCGCCATGGCGCATCACCGCCGGAAGCGGGAACAGCCGCGCGTCGAGGCCGTGCGCGATCTTTCGAAGCCGCGGCTCGTGTCGCGGGTAGATCGCGGCGATCCGGCGGATGTCGTCGTGGTGCGCGCTCGGTGGCCCGGCGGTCCGTGGCAGCGCGGCGCAGAAGCGCGCGACGCCCAGGGCGATCGCGGGCGTCAGACGATCGGGCCGACGGCCTGGGAGGCTCGACTCGAGGCTCCACGAGCCACCCGCCGTGATCCCGCGGGCCAGGAGCCGCGGAACGAGGCCGGTCTCATCGCCGGCCAGATGCTCCAGCCCGCCGGCAGCGTGCGACGGATCGCCGGCACCGCCGGCCGGCGCGACCCGCAGGATCGCTCGTTGGTCGTTGGCCAACCGGAGTCGAATCAGCGCGGACCCACCGGAGCCCGCCAGGAAGTCCTGCACCGTTTCCCTCCCAGCGGCCATCCGCGAGGCGGCGTCGATGACGCGCGTGGGCCGGCGGGCAGCGGCCAGCTCGACCAGGGCTCCACTCAAAAATGCCTCCCGTATCTTGTTGCGCCCGCGTTTGGGGCTCAGGTCCGGAGGCCGCCAGCGGTGGATGGCGATCACCTGCAACGGCCTGGGCGGCCTGGTTCGCAGTCGGGTCAAGGCCCGTTCGCGGGCGATCGCGGCGCGGGCCAGGGTTTTGAGGCTGGTGCCCGACGGCCAGGGTGGCCGGCCCCACACGATCAGATCGGCTCCGGCCGCCGCCATCGGATCGAACTGCCACCCCTCGTTCGCCTCGAGAGCCAGGGCGCGCTGCCCGGGCTCGGTCGGCATCAGCAGGGACGCGAGAGCCTGAAAGCTCACCAGCGTCGCCGGGCCGCGAGCACCCGCCATACCGCGGCGGACGCCTCGGCGGCCGAGAATTCCAGCGGTGCCTCGGTCGATATCACGATCGCACCGCGCTCCGCGAATACTTCCCGGTAGCGGCGGCGCCACACCTCGAGCCGCTCGAGCGACTGCTCCCGCTTTCTGGCGTAGATCGTCTTGGCCGAGGCGTCGAGCACCAGGATGGCATCGGGCCAGGGCATGAAATGGCGGTAGAGGATCCGCTCCAGCGCACCCGCCAGCCGAGTCGCTCGCGGCTGAATCGCCAGGTTCTCGATCGGGTGGCGGTCGCAGAGGACGATGTGTCCGCTCCAGGCCGCGATATACCCGGGAAGCAGCCGCCACCAGTACCGCAGCGCCCAGTAGCAGACGTAGGCGGCTTCCTTGAGCGGGTTTACACGGCGATCCGGCTCCGCCCCGTCGGCGTGGTCACCGGAGCGCGGCCGCCAGCCCAGGTACAGGTAAGCCAGACCAACCGGGACCTGGTCCTTGAGGCTCGCGATGATGGTCCCCTTCCCAGCCCCGTCCGGACCGAGCACCGCGATCAGGGGTCCGATTCGCCGTGCCGAAAGCGGCCGCCGCAGCGCCAGCCCCCGGATGACGCGTCGAGCGCGGACGCCGAGCCACTGGCGCGGCAGCGCGGGGAGGGCCAGCCGCGGGGCAAGTTTGGCATCGATCTTGAGCCAGCGGCGACCACTGAACGCGACATAGAACCGATGCCCGCCATGACCCGCGGACCTCAGGTGGCGAAAGCCGACCTCGCGCAGAGCTCGCTGAATCGCCGGCAACGCCGACCGTCTGACCAGGATGTCGACCTCGGCGCCGGCGGCGAGGGGCTCAGCGGGCCAGGAATTCTTTCGAATGCGGTACGCGATGCCGGCGCGATCGAGAGCGTCGAAGGCAGCATCGATCGCCGGCACCGTCGGGCTCGCGTTTCCGCTCCCCCCGTGCCGGGGAGGGCCGGGTGAGGGGGTGGTTGGCAGGATCACGCGCCCCTGGCTTGCGCGTTGCCGGCGGTCAGCAAATGTTCGGCTCCCATCTCCACCAGGCATTGGCCCAGCGCCTCGGGATCATGGCGAGCCAGGTCGCCCGCCACTGCCAGTGGCTCGGCGAGGATGCCGAAGGTATAGGGCGTCGTCTCCTCGAGGTCGAGCCTGACCGGATGGGCGCCGGCCGCGGCGTATGCCCGCAACTGCCCTGGAGAAAATGGCCGCGAGTTGGCCAGCACGACGTCGAATTTCGTACCGATCAGCGCTCGGAGCGGACCGACGTAGTGGGACGTCAGCGGGACTTCGTCGGAGTCCTCGGCGGTCATGACCTTCGTGACAACGACCTTGAGCGCCTGGCTGTCGCGCACGGCGGCGATGATCCCGGGGCAGCACAGCACGGGAATGAGATCGAGCTCGAGATGCCCTGGCGCGATCACGATCATGTCGGCATCGGAGAGGGCCGCAACGGCAGCACCGTCGGCGCGGCGGCCTGCCTCGCCTACGGCTCCGCCGAGCGCCAGCACGATGCGACCGTGGATACCGAGCAGCTCGGCCGCTCGATCGAACGCCACCTGGCGGGAGCCGCCGATTTCTTCCAGCGCCGTAAGCAGCGCCGTTCCAAAATGCGCGCGACGCCAGCCGGTGGTCTCCATGCGATGAGTGAGCAGGCTGCGTAGCACGACGTTTTCCGCGACACTCGGGGTGAGTGAGACGAGGCAGAGGCCGGCATCGTCGCTGGGGAGTGCCCCGAGGTCGTCTTTGGGCGCAAGGGCGGCAGGATTGCGAGGTAATCCGCTGATCACCGCCGTCAGGCTCCAGCTTCGATCGCGCAAGCCCAGCAGCGTGGTATAGAGTCCCGTCCCCCCGCCGACGACGGCAATCTTCAGGCTGGCGATGTGCGGCAGCAGCTCGAGCCCGCGGCCCAGCTCCTGATCGACCGCAGAGCCGCGCCGTCCCAGGTTGGTCAGCCGCGCGATCCCAGGAGGCCGGCTGATGGTGAGCTGTGTGCCGGTTGCGACCCGAGTCAGGGTCCACCGCAGGCGTGGCGCGACGCTGCCGTCCAGCTCCAGGAGAAATTCCCGAAGGTTGAGATTGTCCGACCTGGTCAGCCGGATCGTGCCGAAGCGGCTCGCCAGTGCGATGCACCGATGGAGCGCCTGGTCGAGGCTCGCCGGCAGAACGGCAGCGGTTCTCGTCAGGCCGACTCGCTTCACCGGGAGCATGACTTCAGCCTAGTCAGCATCGACCGCGCAGGATATGGGAAAAGGACGCCTGCCCTATGGGCACGGCGCGCGCCAGCGATCGCGTAGTCAGGGGACATCGGGACACGAGTCCCAGGCTGGGATGACAACACGCCCACACGTCATGGATGGGCATCGACCGCGACTGGGTGCATCCGGAGGGACCACATCATCGCCTCGGCCCGGTTGCGCACCTCGAGTTTCCGGTAGATGCTGGCCATATGGTTGCGGACGGTCTTGTCGCTGATGCCGCGCGCGGCGGCGATCGAACGCGTGGTCTGCGCCTGCCCGATCAACACCAGGATGCGACGCTCCGCCGGCGACAGCCGGCCATATCGTCCATCCGCAGCCGGCGGACGCCCGGAAAGTCGAGCGAGCGCCTCCCGCGCCAGCCGCCGTCCGATGGCGTAATGGCCGGCCGCGACCGCCTGCACGCCGTCGATGAACTCGTCCGCGGAGGCGTCCTTGGTGAAGAAACCGGCGGCACCGCAATCGAGAGCGGCCAGCATCTGGCCGGCATCCTCCTGGTCCGCCAGGATGATTACCCGGGTTGCCGTGTGGCGTTCGGTAAGCCGCTTGGCCATTTCGGTGCCGGGGATCGGCGGGGACCGAAGGTCGCAAAAGAGCAGCTCGTGGCCCCCCTCCGCGATACGGCCGAGCGCCTCATCGGTCCGCGTCATCAGCTCCACGCGCACATTTAGTGGTGGGCCGGAAATCAGGCGGGCGAGCGCTGCCATGACCAGGGGATGCGGACCAACCATGACGGCCTGTGGCCGGCCGGAGATGGAGGGCAGATCGAGCAGACGGGGCACGACGACCATGCTCGAAATGTATGGTGCGACTACGGAGTTCCGGAATGGGAAAGCCGTCCCAGCGTCCCGGGACAACGCGGTCTAGATCGTCGTCAAACCCTGTTCCGCGGCAAAGAGAACCAGCTGTCCGCGATTGCGGGCGTGCAGCTTATGGGACAGATTGTTCACGTGGTTGGCAACCGTCTTGGGCGTGATCGCGTACTCGCGCCCAATCTCTTTGGTGCTGCGGCCGCCGGCGATCCGGATCAGGATGTCGCGTTCCCGCTCGCTCAGGCCGGCTCGCGGCGCGACCGTGTTGCCCGATTGGCTCATCGCTGCGAGCATCCGTCCCGCGATCGCGCCGTCCAGGTAGTCGTCGCCGGAACGTAGTCGCTCGATGGCGTTATGCAGCGCCTCTCGTTTGGCCGTTCGGGAAAGGTAGCCGCGTGCGTGGGCGGCGGCGGCCTGGATGAACACGCCGGGATTGTCTTCGGGGTCGAGCAGAATCAGGACGTTCTCCTTGCAGCCAAGGGCGTCGACCGGACTCAAGCCTTTCAACCAGGCAGCCTCGATGATGGTCACCGCCGGCTGGAAGTCGCTGAGTGCCTGGCGGATCGCGCCGACGCCTCGTGCCTGGTGGACGAGGCGGTAGCGGGATGGCTCGACCACGAGGGCGGCGAGCGCGGCAACCGACAGCTGACGATCAGCGACGATGGCCAGGTGATGGCCGTCCGCGCCCACGCCGCTGGCGGCAAGTATGGCGGCGCTCGCCCGGCGCATCAGTGCTTGCCGTTCTTGCTGTTGAGCGAAACCGGTGCTTCCGCGACGACGTCAGTGCCACCCATCTTCGAACGGCGTACGGCGAAGCTGCCACTGATCCGTTCGAGCCGCTCGCGGTTGCCCAGCAGCCCAAGGCCCCGGCCCTCGCGGGTGAGACTGACTTCCTTGCTGGAAAACCCGACGCCGTTGTCATGAATCATGACCCGAATCCGGCCCGGCGGGTACTGGATCCGAATTCGGACGGCGTTCGCGTTGGCGTGCCGGACGATGTTGTTCACCGATTCCTTGAGGACCCGAGCGATTTCACGCAACACCTTGTTGGCCACCCGCGCATCGGATCGCTCCTCGCTCCACAAGAGGGTGCAATGCGCCGCGCGCAGCATCGTCTCTGCGTAGCTGCGGGCATTCTCGAGCGGACCGATCCCGCGCTCCAGGTTGCGAAGGCCGTAGGCGAGGGAGCGAGCTCCCTGGATGGTGCTGCGCGCGGCGTCCTCCATGACCTTCAGGTCGTCTGGTCCGGCCTGACCTTTCGTCATGGCGTAGCGGATCTGCACGAGGAGGCCACTGAGGGACTGGCCAATCTGGTCATGGACCTCGCGAGCAACGTGCTGACGCTCTTTGGTCAGCCGGCGCTCGCGTCGCCGTTCGGCCATCCGTTCATATTCGAGCCGGCGCGACATCCGGAGGATATGCCCGATCCGGCTGGCAACGAGCTCCAGGATGGCGACCCGTTCTGGCGACATGGCCTGGCACCGAGACCGCCGTTCCTCGCCGATGATCAGGAGACACTGCGTCCGGGGCCCGGCGAAGAACGGCAGGATGACGCCGACTTTGGTCGTCGGTGAAAACAGCGCAAGACGCTCGGGCTCGAACGCCGGGGCGTATTCGCTGAGCTTCAGCACCACGCCGTGCCGCTCTTGGAGCGCCCTGGCACAATGCTTGAGGGTGGCGAGCGGCCAGGCAACGATACCGGCCTTTCGCGGTGGACGGCGCCCGCCCAGGCCGCGGATGGTGAGGGCGTCGTTGGCGTCGTGGACGGCAATCTGGCAATAGGTGACGTCCAGCGACTCGCCGACCGAGCGAGCGATCTCACGATACGTGGGCGGGACGCGCAGCGCCCGATCGAGGGTAAGGGCGCTCTCCATGGTGCGACTGACTTCGTCGAACATTCGCCGTGCTCCCGCGAGGCGGGCTTCGTAGGTACGGGCGTGGACCGCCAGGGTCGCGGCCAGCTGCAACCGGTCGATGTCAAAGTCCGCGAGGCCGCCGCCGTGGACGCTGGCGAGGCCGACCACGCCGACGAGGGTGCCATGGGCGGAGATGGGGCTGATCGCGCAGGACAGGATGCCACGCGCCCGGCACCAGAGGGCCCACGGCCCACTTCCCATCCCATGATCGATCACGAGTGTCGACGGTGGCGGGTCCGGAAACTCCCCGATCGCGGCCGGGTTGAGGAAGGATCTCGCCACCCCCGGAACGACCACGGCGTCCTTTCCGTCACCCCAGGCCAACCATCCTACGTCGGCGGTGGATCGCTCGAGGATCGTGGTGACGAGGATTTCATCGGGCGAGCAGTCGCGCTCGGCCTCTGCGTCAGGGACCTGCGCGTACGGCGCTATCGCCATACCTGGCCGAGGCCCCCTCTCGCTCTCCCTCGCCGCAACGATCGCTCCTTCCCTGTCGGTGCCGAAACTGTGGCGTTCGCCCAAACGAATCAGGACGTGTCACGTTGTACGATAAGTTGAGTCCCAAACTGGTGTCAAGCGGTAAAGTTACCGATGGTGCAAATTCACCATTAACGCTCCGGCAAAAATTGCTCGGCTCGCTTCCTGAAAGCCTGGATCTGGGCTTACGGAATACCTGGCGGCGACGGGAGCACCGAGACCGACGGCAGGGGCACGGGGCTACTGAGCACAGGCGGGACGGACGGCACCGACCTCAGCAGCTGGCGGACCGCGTCGGTCGCCGCGTTCAGCGTGGCCGTGGACCCGGGCAGCAGCGACTCCGGATTTGGCGCCACACCGGGCAGCGGCTGGCCGAGAGGCACGCCGGCCAGCTCGCCTGCGCCGCCCAAAGCGCCCCGGGCGCTCCCCGACCCACCCGCCACGGCCGGCGTGGACACCGTGGCCGGACCGAGGGCGGCCGGATGCCGCGCCGCACTCGAGCTCTGCACTGAGATCAGGATCAACGGCACCGCGGCCGCGGCGGCAAGGCGGGTGGCGGCGAGAACCGACCCGCCACCGGGTCGCTGGCGGCCGAGGTTGAAGATGCCGAAGACAACGGCGACCCGCGCCGCCACCTGAACAGCGTGCCGGCGTGCTCGGTGAAGCACCTGCGCGGCCGCCATATAGCTGAGTCGGAGACGGCCGGCGATGTCCGCGAGCGGACGGCTCTCGACGGCTGACTGCCACAGCGCCAGCCGTTCGCGTTCCGAGAGATGTTTGAATACGACATCGACGAAATCTCGATCGGCGACGGCGGTCTCCATGTCCGCCCCCCGGCCGGCATCGTGCCCCAGGGTGACCAGTGCCTTTCCCAGACGCTTCCGGCGCCGAAGCAGATCGAGGCAGTGGTTGCGGGTCACGGTCAGAAGCCAGGCACGGGCGGCGCTTCTCGGCGCATTGGGGTCGAGGGATTCGAGCGCAATCAGAAAGACCTCCTGGGCGGCGTCGGCCGCATCGTCCGGATTGCGCAGAATGCTCGAAGACACCCGCAAGACAGCAGGGTAATTGGCGCGATAAAGCTCGTCGATCAAGCCGGCCCGGCTCGCCTTTTGCACTGGTTTCCTTAACTCGAGCTGATCGGTACGGAACTCTCCAACAAGGTTAGTTTGCGACAAATCCATTGTCAAATAATCGGCACCCTGGACGTCGGTACTAATGACGATCGAGGGATTCTCAGGGAAGGAGGCGTCAGATGAGGGTAGCGAATCGATCCGACGAATTCGCAGCGGTCCAGCTCGAAAGCATGCAGGTTGTGGTCGAACTGCGCAAGGCTCTTGGCGCAGTGTGCCGGGCGGTAGCTCCTTCCCCCCTCCAGGGAGGCTTGCCCAGGCCTCCCTCCCCCGTGAGGGGGGCATTTGTACCATGCCGAGTGGGAATCGTGCCCTATGTCATGGGCGCGGCTTCGGTTTCAGATAGGCGCAACTCAAGGTTGCCCTGATAGGTTCGACACAACGGGTGATGAAACGATGCGTGATCTCGGTGGCGACGGCCCGCCCAATGGGAATGGCGGGGTCGACCGCTTGGCCGGCCAGTTAACCCGTCGCCAGGCTCAGATCCTTGCCCTTGCCGCTAACGGTCTGTCCGACAAGGAGATCGCGAAACGCCTCGGCATCACATTTCGGACGGTGCGTACCCACTTCGAGAAACTCTTCCGCGATCAGGGAATCCGTAACCGGGCGCAGGCAATCGCCCTGTGGGCAGGGGGCAACACGGTAGGTCGCCATCAGAGACCGGCCGACGAGTGCCCGTACCCCAAGCCGTTTCCGCCCGATTTCGTTGATTGTCCCGCGTACCAGGCGACACAGATGATCACGCTGGACCTCTCGCACCGGCCACTGGGATCCGTCATGACCTGCCGGCATCTGGAGGGCCGGCTGATGGCGAACACGAACTACCGATGGTACGGAGCCTGCGTTCTGGGCGACGTGCAGGCGCGCCGCCGCTGGAGCAATGCCGTCGGCGTCGACCGCCTCCATGACATCAGCACGCTGCGGCAGGAAGTGTCGGCACTCAGCATGCCGTACGTTCAGCAGCTGCTCGACCTGAAGAACGCTCCCCTTGGGGAAAGCCCCCTGGCGCATACCCGGCAGGTGCGGGGTGTGGTCGATGAGTTCATGACCAGGATGACGGCCCTCCTGCGGGAGCGCAAGCCGGTGCTCGATGAGCTCCATCTCCCGTTGGATGCGTGCCTGCGACTGCTTGGGATTGCGATTGACCGCTTTGTGCAGCAGGGGACGAGCGAGGCGCAGTGGGAGGTGCCGGACGAGGTCCTCGCCCTCTTCCCGGACGACGTCCAAGCATATTTCCGGCCTCGGCAGGCAACCGGTGGCGCCACGGACTCCTCGCTCGCAGGCGTGAACCCCGCCGCCGCAAATCGGTAGCCCTTCTCACACATACATATATAGGATGCGCCGGCCTCCCTGCTTCTCTCAGGCTGACAGGACCCTTACCGTGAACTCTTCGCGCCCGACGATCAGGTTGGCATGAAAGCGCAGCGCGCAGTCGTCGTGGCATCGTTTCTGATCGTGGCTGCGGTATGGGTCTCCGTCATCTGGAATGGCCCCCAGATGCAAGCGAACCGGCCGGAACTGCCCTTCCTTGGATCTCCGTCTCCCAGCACGACGCCGGCCGCATCGCCGGTCCCCTCCGCCGGGCCGGGGCCAGTACAAGCCGGACGCCCCGCGCCAGCCGCCGGCGGCGGCAACGCCGGGACGGCCACGGTGGATGCAGAAGACCTTCGAGAGGGCGACGTTGAGGATGAGCCCCAGCCAGCGAGCAACGGCCCAGCAAGCCCTCAACGCGGGACGCTGGCCGCGATTCCCAGCGTCGCGCCCATCGCTCCACTCGCGTCGCTTCCGGTCCCACTCCCTGGGCGAATTCAGTAACGACGGAGCCGGCGCTGGACCTCAGGACAAGCGGGCGGCGGCGCGCCTCGACTTGTACGCCTGGCGATAGCGCAGCAGGGCCTGGGTGGGATCACCTTGCTCTTCGAGGACCTGGGCATAGTCAAAGGCGACCCGGCTGAGATCGTTCGGACTGTCCAGCCCGGAGGCGATTTCGAGCGCCCGCTCGAAGTGGGCGCGAGCCTGGCTGGCCTCGCCGGTAGCGGCCGTGACCCGACCGGCCACCCGTTCGGCCGCAAGCTTCGCCGTGGGATCGACCGAGGTCTGCGCAGCGTCCAGGGCAGCCGTCGATCGGGAGATCGCGAGCGCAGGTTCACCGCGATCGAGGGCGGCTTCCGCCGCCCCCGCGAGCAAGTGAGGGAGCAGGTCCCGGTCGCCTACATGCCGGAGCTGCTCCGCCCCGGCCAGGAAGAGGGACTCCGCTTCCGCCACTCTTCCCTGGGCAAGCAGGATCTCCGCCATGTTGTTGCGGAGCTGAGCACTCATACGCACGTCCCGAAGCGTGTCGAACAGGCGCAGGCTGCGCTGTGCATACTCCAGGGCCCGAGTGATGTCGCCGGTTTTCTGGTAGGCCAGGGCGAGGCCTTCATAGATCCCGCCCAGCGCCGGCATGTCGAGAACGTCCTCGGCCGCAGCGATGGCCGATTGATAGCCCGCGATCGCCTCCACGGCCTCGCCCGCGACGTAGTGGAGGTTGGCTCGATGACCGAGGATACGGGCCTTGAGGAGTGGATCTGTCAGCTCGGCGTCTTCGTAGCTCCCGAGGGCCTTGTCCCACCAGCGGCCGGCCTGGTGGGGATGGCGGAGCTGGTAGTAAGCCGTCCCCATACGGTCATACAGCTCGACCTTCAACGCGCGCCACCCGTTCGTCTCACTCGCTTTGATCGCTACCTGCAGAACCTCGATAGCTTCCGGGATTGCCCGGAGCTTCAGCAGGGCCTCGCCCAGCACCAGTTGCGCCCGGGCCCGAAGCTCCGGGGCGATTTGGGGCAGCGCCAGCAACTCTGTCATCAGCCGGCGGGCCCGCTCGCCGTCGCCCTGGCGGATGCGCGTCCCGGCCTCGGCGAGGCGGAACTCGAGGGCCGAGGCAGAGTTCTGAGGATCCTGGAGGAAGTATTCAACCGGCCGGTGCAAGCGTTCGGCGATGACCTGGAGGATCCGGGTGGAGGGCCGCGACCGCCCGAGCTCGATCTGGTTGAGGAAGGCGCGGCTGAAATCGCTCTGGGCGACCGCCGCCAGACTGAGCCCGAGCTCCATTCGCGCCTTGCGAATCCGAATGCCGAGCTGGTCCGGAGTTCGTGGGCTCCAGTGGTTTGTGCGTGTCTGCGTCGCCAAAGCGCCCCTCTCTACTTGCTTAATTTCCCGACCCGTCGTCGAGGACAGCGCCGTTCGGCCAGATGACGTCATCGATGATGGCGGCGTTGGGCCAGATGATGTCAGCCACTGCCTCCACTCCGTTCGGCCAGATCTCACCGATCTGCCGGGGGGAGAGGTGGGAGACAGCGGCTGGGGCCGTCAGCGCCAGCGTCGCGGCAAACGAAAGCAAGGCCATGACCAGGCGCCAACGGATGTTCGACATGCCCTCTCCTTCCTGTGCGGTGCCCACGACGGCTATCGAATCATACAGGCCGGAAGGATTCACCGCAACTGGCGATCTCTCAAGTAACTCTGTCCTCGAACCGCGCGGCGGAGCCGGCGTCGCGACGACGCCGGCTCCGCCACCTCACCTCCTTTATGGTTTATCGGCAGACGAAGCTCTGGGCCGCCACCGGTGGCGCCCCGGTCGAGAGGAAAACGAGCTGTTCGGACCCGCCCGAGTTCGGATTCCAGCTATCGCCGGTCACCGAGTGGCTGGCCGTGTCGCCAGGGGCGACGATGATCGGGGCCTCGGCGATCGTTACCGGGCCGCGGTTGTCCGTTCGAATCCACGCATATGACACGGAGCCGCCGGTCCCGTCGGTCGTAAACGTGCCCGTCGCCGTGACCGTGCCCTTTCGGCACGAGCCCGACTTCCCCGGTCCCGCGTAGGCCACTACCTCGGATGCGCCGACCAGGGTGGCCGCCTGTACGGTGGCCGGCGCCGCCACTGGGCTCGGCGTTGGCGAGGGCGTCGGGGTCGGCGTGGGCGTCGCACTTGGACTCGGCGCCGGAGTCGGGCTTGGAGCCGGCGCGGGAGCCGCGCCCCAGGTTGGGTACTGGGTGATGTAGCTCTCCAGCATCGCGTAGCTCGGCAGAGGTCCCGTGGTCGGCCAGAGGTTCATCCCGTCGTCGTTGTCCATCAGGGTGTAGATGAAGACCCGTTGGACCACCGCCGACGCGCGCGAGCTGTCCAGGACGTACTGGAGGTATTGCGACTGCTGCGCGAGCGTCACGATCGGCCCGGGCTGGCCGTTCGAATTCACGGCCCAACCCACTTCGGTGCACCAGATCGGCTTGGACCCGTCGTTGAAGGTCGCCATGACGTTGTGGATCACCTGCCACTCGAGCGGGTAGGACGGAATGTCTCCGTTGGTGATCGACGGATCGCCGCCCGTGTAATAGTGGAAGTTGGCGAAGTCCATGTAGGCGCCAAAGCCATTCTGGTAGAGCCAGGTCATGTAGCTCTGAATGTGATTGGTGCTCTCCCACCAGAGCCCGGTCATCCCGACGAGGGCGTTCGGTGAGTTCGCTTTGATCGCCTGATAGCCGGCCTTGAGCACCGGGCCGTACCAGTCGGCGGTCCGGCAGGGCAGGGTGGCGCTCCAGCTGCCGCCCCAATAGTTGTCCCATTCCTCGTTGCCGATCTCGAAGCTCGGCACGTAGCCGTGCCCGTTATTGCCGTTGTACCGAGCGCCAAGGACTGCGGCGAAGGTGCTCATCTCGCTCGGCCCGGGAAACAGGTTGACCCCGTTACAGACCTGGGTCTTGCGAAACCCTGGGGCATCCTGGATCACAACCGAAATCTGGATCCCGTTCGCATTCTCCTGCGCGACGGCCTGATCGAGGGTGCTGAAGTTGTAGACTCCGGGCGAGCTCTCCATCGACGACCAGTCCAGCCCCTGGCGCACCCACCCAACGTGGGAGGCGTTGAGTTTGGCCTGGTCGGGCGGAACCGGCGGCGTGAAACCGTATGGGCTGGACGCGGCCGCCCGCACGGGTTGGAATGAGGCAACCGCACCTCCCAGGACGAATATCGCGATCATGCCAACGACGCGACGTCGTGTCATCTGATCCCTCCTCGAAACCTCCGTGGCGGAGGCCCCGGGTCCGACTATGGAGCGGGAGTGCTACGTCAGCTGCCGCGAGCCGGCGACAAGCTGCGGGCGGTCCGTAACGGAATTCGTAACGATCCGCGGCGCCATCCTCTGGGCCTCAACGCCGAATTCGATCCGATCGAGCATCGCGAAAGGTACTGGTTGGGCACTCGCATTTGGTGGGCATGTAAAGGACGTAGCAATTTGGCAACTACGGCTTTACGGTAGGCAATCTCGCCGATGCCCGACCGGACATTCAGGCTCGAAGTCCGAGTGATGGCGCCCGGCCCTCCGGTCGAGCTCGAGTCCTCTGCGACATCACCCTGCGTTCAACTACCTTGCCCGACGGCGTACGCCCCGGCTGGCAACCGAGCGCGTGACTGTAAGGTGACTTGCGCATTCACTGCGGTTCCGTTCGCTTTACAAGCACTTATCCTTTTCGCACAATCCGGCGCATATGTTCCCGCCAAACCTTTGACAAGAAAATCACCGTTGGTAGTCTTCCCCGCAGGAGCGCGCGGAGTCATTATCTGATCTAGCCTCGGGGGGCGACGGGCGGGAAGAGCGTGAGCTTGCGCGGTCGAAACACGTCCACGCAGTCTTAAACGAGGGGAAGCTCGACTTGGCGACGGTCCTGACACTAGAGAGAGATGCGTTCCAGCAGGAGGTCCTGACCTCCCTGCTCAAGCATGAAGGTCATCGCGTGCACGCGACGGCCGACCCGGAAGCCGCCCTCGCCATCCTGCAGTCGTCGCTGGTCGACCTGGTGATCATCGAGCCGGCCACGCAGCGGCCGGACGGCCTGCGGCTCTGTCAGCAGATCCGCCAGCTCAACCCTTATCGCCCTCTCATGATCGTATCGGAGCGCGGCGACGAGGAGCAGATCTTCAAGGCGTTGACGGTTTCGGCCGACGACTACATGGTGAAACCGATTTCTCCCCGCTTGTTCGTCGCCCACGTCCATGCCTTGCTTCGGCGGGCCGAGCAGATTCGGGGTCAGCGGTGGCAGGACCAGAACATCTCGATCGGCGAAATCTCGCTGAATCTGCAGCAGATGCATGCCATCGTCAACGGCGACCAGGTGCCATTGACACCGCGGGAGCTTTCCCTGCTCCACGCGCTGATGGAAAACGCCAACCGCGTGTTGAGCCGCGACCAACTGATGCGGATCGCCTGGGGCGATCGGTTCATCGGCACACCCAAGGCGGTCGACGTCTATGTCCAGCGGCTGCGGCGAAAAATCCAGCCGCACCTGGCCGCCGGGTTCTACATCCAGGCCCAGCGCGGCTTTGGATATCGATTCGAAATCCCCCGCCCGCAACCTGTCGCCTCCTGACCGACGGTTGCAGAATTTTTACCGAGCGGCCGGCTACCGGTCTGCGTGCGCCCGGCTCCCCACAACTGGCGGATGTCAATTCTCGAATCTTTGATCACCGCGCGTTGTGTCTTCGCACATACGGCTCGGAAAATTTAGGCATCACAGACTGTTACTGAACAACCCGCGTGCCCTTACCAGTCTGTTCCCGGGCAGCCGTACGCTCAAGCCTTCGTGTGGAACGTGCTGTACACCAACCCTAACCAGGACACGCAGGTGGCCAAGTTTCTTGGGCTGCATGGGATCGAGGTCTATGCGCCACAGTTTGCACCGGCGGCGCGGACCCGGCCGGGCAGCGTACGAGATCGCCGGCGGCGCCTGGTTTTTCCTGGCTATCTCTTCCTCCGAGTGCCGCCCCAGTTTCGCCACTGGGACGTCGTTCGCTGGGCTCCCGGCGTCCGCCGGGTCCTCAGTGACAACGGAGCACCAGCGTGCGTCGCCGACGCGGTGGTGGACCGGATTCGTGTGCGCCTCTTGGAGGAGCCTGCCATCGGCAGGCCTCCGAAATTCACCCCGGGCCAGCCCGTCGTCATCGAGCGCGGCCCGCTCGCCATGGTCGACGCGATCTTCGACAGGGCCCTGAACACGTCCGAGCGTGTGCAGGTCCTCGTTCACTTGCTCGGCCGGCCGATGACGGTCGCGGTCGACGCGGCGATCCTTCGCTCTGCCGGCTGACGCCGAGGGCGGGCGATCGTCGGCTTTTCGAATACGAAAAGTGTTCGAAACGGCGGAGCCTGCCTGCAACCGATTCAAGCACCGACCCACGATTCCGATTTCAAGGGAGGAACCTTCGATGCAGCTGATGGAACGCCCGGCGACTCTGGCGATGGTCCTGGAGGGCCACATCAACGACGTCCGCTCAGTGCTGAACGAGATTCCAATCGGCGCGATCGAACGCGTCGTCGGGATCATCCTTGACGCCTACGACAACGGCGCTCACGTGTACGTGGTCGGCAATGGCGGCAGCGCCACCAACGCGACGCACTTCGCCTGCGATCTCTCCAAGGCCACCATCGTCGAGGGTCGGGCGCGGCTGCGGGTGACGTCGCTTACCGACAACATCGCGCTGCTCACCGCTTGGGCAAACGACACCTCCTATGACAAGGTGTTCTCCGAGCAGTTGACCAACCTGCTCAATCGTGGCGACGTCGTGGTCGCCATCAGTGCCAGCGGCAACTCGCCGAACGTCGTGTCGGCGGTGCGGGCCGCTCGCCTGATGGGTGCCAGCACCATCGGGCTCGTCGGCTTCGCCGGTGGCCGGCTCCTCGAGTCGGTCGATGCGGCCATCCACGTGCCGAGCAACGACTACGGCGTCGTCGAGGACTGTCACTCGGTCCTGGAGCACGCGATCACGGTTTGCACCCGGAGGGCGCTGCTTGGCTGACAGCCGAGTGCCCGCGGTCTTCCTCGATCGGGACGGCGTGATCAACCGGCGCCGCCCCGATCACGTCAAGACCTGGGACGAGTTCGAGTTTCTCCCCGGCGTGCTCGCGGCACTGGCGACCCTTCGGTCGATGAACGCGCACGTGGTCGTGGTCACGAACCAGGGCGCCGTCGGCCGGGGGCTGCTCACCCCCGAGGACCTCGGCCGGATCCATACCCGCATGCTGCAGACGATCCGGGGCGCCGGTGGGCACGTCGAGGCCATTTACGCCTGCCTGCACGCGCCCGGAGACGGCTGCGCCTGCCGGAAGCCGGCTCCCACCCTCTTCCAACGGGCCAGCGCCGAGCTCGGTATCCGGCTGTCCGACTCGATCATGGTGGGCGACAGCCCGACCGACGTGGCGGCGGCGCGCGCCGCCGGCTGCCGACCCGTGTTGATCAACGGCGGCGAGGCTGCGCACGACGACGACGTGGTCGCGGTTAAAGACCTGGCCGCGGCCGTGATGGTGTGGCGCGATCTCTCGATACCCGTGGGGATTTTGTCGTGCTGATCGCTCGCGCCCCGCTCCGCCTGAGCCTGGCCGGCGGCGGCACCGACCTCGAGGCGTACTACGCGAAGTACGGCGGCGCGGTCGTCAGCACGTCGATCGACAAATACTTCTACGTCATCCTGACCTTCAACGACAGCAAGCATATCCAGGTCTCCTCCTCGGACTACCGGACGTTCTACCGGCATCCGCTCGAGGGCCCGCCCATCTGGGATGGCGACCTCAGCCTCCCCAAAGTCATCATCGACCACTTCGGCGTCTGGACCGGCCTCTCCGTCTTCCTGGCGTCGCAGGTCCCACCCGGGACCGGGCTGGGCTCGTCGAGCACGGTCGCCGTGGCCCTGATCAAGGCGATGTCGGTGCTCCGCAACACCCGGATGAGCCGGCAGGAGGTCGCCGAGTTGGCCTGCGCGGTCGAGATCGAAAAGCTCAAGATGCCAATTGGAAAGCAGGATCAGTTCGCGGCCAGCTTTGGCGGCCTGAATTTCATCCAGTTCAGTCCCGACGGCGTGGTGGTGGAGCCGATCATCTTGCCGGAGGACCTGCAGGCCGAGCTGGAAGGCCGCCTCATGCTCTTCTTCACAGGGCGCTCGCGCGACTCCGCGCAGATCCTGGGCGAGCAAAAACGAAGCAGCGAGCGGAATCGGGCGAGCGTGATCGACGCGCTGCACCTGATCAAGAACACGGCGCTCGCGCTGCGCAACGACCTGATTCGTGGCGAGATCGATACCCTGGGCGCCTACCTGGATGAGTCCTGGGTGGCCAAGCGGCAGTTGGCCTCGGGCATCACCGACCCCTGGATCGACCAGTGGTACCGGGTGGCGCGCGAGTCCGGAGCGGAGGGCGGCAAGATCGCCGGCGCCGGAGGCGGCGGGTTCCTGCTGCTCTATTGCCGGCGCGAGCACCAGGAACGGGTGACCGAGGCGATGCAGGCGCAGGGCTTGCATCGGATGGACTTTCGCTTCGAGTCCGGCGGCGCCATGGTGATCGTCAACACTCTGCTGCGCAAGGCGCGTGTCGTGGCGGTGCCCAGTGCGCGATAGCCACCTCGACTGGCGGAGGCTGATGCTGGCGTTGGCCGTGTCCGACCTGGTCGCCGTGCTGCTCGCGTTCTGGCTTGCCGCGGCGCTCGTCTGGCGCCCGGGCGTCGGCATCAACGGTGGCAACGACACCGACTGGCTGGTGCTGCTGATGCTTCCGGTGCTGGGCGCCCTCTTCCTGGCCCAGGGCCTCTACGAACCAGCCAACCTGCTCAACGGCGCCCGCGAGTTCGCCGGTGTGTTTCGGGCGTGCGCCTACGGCTTGCTCGCGATCACCATCGTCACCTTCGTGCTTCGCTGGCCGCTCTCGCGCGCCTGGACGGTCCTCTCCTGGGGGTTGATGACCGCCTTCGTGATCGCAGCGCGCTTTTGCATCCGCCGCTTCGCTGCGGCGGCCCGCTTGCGTGGCGGGCTGACGGAACGTGCCGTGGTCGTTGGCGTTGACGAGGACAGCATCGCGCTCGCCGAACAGGTCAATCAACCGGGCAGCGGCATGCGGGTGGTCGGCATTCTGGATGATTACGTCGCCACTGGCACCGAACTGCCTGGTGGGCTTCGCGTCATCGGCTCCTCGGCGTCGCTTCTCCAGACGGCCAGCCGCCTCAACCTGCACGACGCCATCATCGCGCCCCGCGCGCTGCCCTGGGAAACGCTGCGAGATCTGATGCTGACCTCCGCGACGCGTTCCGACAGCCTCCGCGTTCACCTCTCTGCCGGCTTCTATGACCTGTTGACCGCCGGGGTCCAATTCGGTGAGCGCAACCACGTGCCGCTGCTGACGCTGCGCAAGGCCCGGCTGTCGACGACCGAGCGCGCCATCAAGGCCGGCCTGGATCGCGGCCTCGCCGCGATCCTCGTGGTGATGCTGGCTCCGATGGTCGCCGTCATGGCCCTCTGGCAATGGCGCCATGGAGCCGCGCTCCGCATCGTTCGCCAGCCGGTGGTGGGGCAGAACCGGATCGAGTTTGGACTGATGCGCTTTCAGTCGTCGGCCCCGTTCGCCTCGGATTTGCTGCGCAAACTACCCGGCCTCCTCAACGTGCTTCGCGGCGACCTCAGCCTGGTCGGCCCGCAACCGATCTCCAGTGACGATGCGGCGCTGCCGGGAGCCGTGCCGCTGTCCACCATCCAGCCGGGACTGACCGGGTCGTGGCGGCAGGCGGCCGATGCCGCCGAGCAGGCGACCCTCGACCTCTATTACGTGCGCAGCTATAGCGTTTGGCTCGACATCGCCGTGCTCTACGAGCGGGCGATGGTTCGGCTGCGGCCGGCGGCCAAGCGGCTGTTGGACCTGGTCGGCGCCAGTCTCCTGATCCTGCTCAGCTCGCCGATCGTCGCGCTGTGCCTGGTCGCGGTCTGGATCGACTCGGGCCGCCCGGTGATCTACCGTCGGCGCGTAATCCGTCGCGGGGGCGGAACCTTCGACGCCTTCAAGATCCGAACGATGGTCCAGGACGCGGACCGCATCCTGAGCCAGGACGAAACCATGCAGCGGCAGTTCCGGGAATCGAACAAGATCGTCGCTGACCCGCGCATCACACGCGTTGGACGCTGGCTTCGAAAGCTCAGCCTCGACGAGTTCCCGCAGCTGGTGAATGTCCTGCGGGGCGAGATGAGCCTGGTTGGTCCGCGCATGATCACCGAGGCCGAGCTTCCCGATTGGGGGGCCGCCGGGCGCCTTCTGCTGTCCGTTCGCCCGGGGTTAACGGGGCTCTGGCAGGTAAGCGGCCGCCAGCTGGTGAGCAAGGCCGATCGCATCCGCCTCGACGCTGAGTACGTGCGGCGCATGTCGCTCCGGCTCGATCTGACGATTCTCGCCCGGACCCTGTTTGTCGTCGTCTCCGGGCACGGAGCGTACTGATGCGCACGCTGGTTACCGGCGGCGCCGGGTTCATCGGATCGCACATCGTCGACGCGCTTCGGTCCGTAGGTCATCAGGTGTGGGTCATCGACAACCTGGCGACAGGATCGCTGTCCAACCTGCCACCAGGCGTGGACCTCATCGAGGCGGACATCCGAGACCAGGCGACGGTCACCGCCACCTTCGAGCGCGTGAAACCGTCGGTGGTGTTCCACCTGGCGGCGCAAACGCTGGTGGCTACCTCGGCGTCCGATCCCTTTCGCGATGCCCAGATCAACGTCCTCGGCACGCTCAGCGTCGTGCGCGCGGCGGTGGCGGCCGGCACCGCCAAATTCATCTTCGCCTCGTCCGGTGGCACCGTCTATGGCAACGCCCTGCAGCAGCCGGTGCCGGAGACCCACCCCCTCAATCCGATCAGCCCCTACGGGGTATCGAAGGTGGCGGGGGAGCATTACGTGCGCGTGCTGTGCGGGCACGCCGGGATGTCGACCACGATCCTGCGCTACGGCAACGTCTACGGTCCGCGCGATATCCCCGAGAGCCAGCACGTCATCACTGTCTTCCTCGACGCCCTGCTGAACGGCGAGCCGCCGGTCATCGAGTGGGACGGCGAGCAGGCCAAGGATTACGTCTACGTCGGCGACGTGGCCGCCGCCCACCTCTGCGCCATCGCCGCCGGCGATGGTGAGGCGTTCAACATCGCCAGCGGCCAGGAGATCACGGTCAATGAGATCTTGCGTCTCGTTTGCGCCGAGCTGGAGGTCAGCGTCACGCCGCTGCATCGCGAGCGGCGCGCGGCGGATGTCCGACGGTTCCTTCTCGACTGCACCAAGGCCGAGCAGATGCTGGGATGGACCCCGGCCACCTCCTTTGCCGAGGGCTTGCGACAGACGGTTCGCTACTACCGGCAGCAGGCGGAAAACAGGAGGCGGCATGCGCTCACGCTGCAATAGGTCGCTTGCTGCTGCGGTTGCCGCCGTCGCCGCCATCGCGGCGATGCTGGCCGCCGGCACCGGCGCCAGTGCGGCGGACTGGCCCAAGTATCTGCACGACGTCGGCAGCAGCGGAACCACCACGGACGGCGGCCTCTCCACGGCGACCGCCACGGCGCTGAAGTCGAAGGCCGGATGGCCGGTGCACCTGGGTGATCGGCCGATCACGACCCAGCCGGTCGTGGCCAACGGGCTGATCTATGTCGGCGCCTGGGACGGCTACGAGTACGCGCTCCGGCCCGATGGCACCACCGCCTGGCGCCAGTACCTGGGGCGCACCAAGAACTGCTACATCGCCGATGCCGTGACGCCCAGCAACACGGGGGGCACGGTCGCGGGCATCGTCTCCACCGGCGCGATTGCGACCGCGCGGGTGAACGGGCGCAACCGGTCGGTGCTGTATGTCGGTGGCGGCGGGAACCGGGACGAGGCCGGCAACCCCATCACCGGGTCCGCCGAACTGATCGCACTCGACGCCGTCACGGGCGACATCCTGTGGCGCAGCCCGCTCGGGTCGTCGCCCGGTCACCTGATCTGGAGCTCCCCGTCGGTCTGGCGCGGCAGCGTGTACATCGGCGTCTCGTCCTTCGATGACTGCCCGCTGATCCAGGGACAGCTGGTCAAGCTCGACGCCGCGACCGGTGCGCGCCAGCAGACCTTTATTACCGGGCCCGCCGGCTGCGAAGGCGCGAGCATCTGGGGCTCGCCGACCATCGACGCCGGCGAGGGCGCGCTGTACGTCGCCACCGGCAACACCCGCCCCTGTTCGGTCTTCGGCCCGCAGTTGGGCCGCTACCCGCACACCACTCGGGGGACGGTCGCCCTCGTGGTCGGCGGGCTGGCGATTCTCCTGGCGCTCCTGTGGCTACGCCGGAGGACCCCGATCGGCTTCTGGGCCGGACTTTTGGGCGGCCTCGCCGCCGGCGTCGTGGGCGTCTATCTCTTGATCGGGCCCACGATTTCCATCGTCCGCCCCTACTCCGTCAGCTTGATCAAGCTCGATGCCGGCGACCTGCACGTGATCAGCTCGTGGAAAGTTCCGGCGACCGATCAGACCGATTACGACTTCGGCTCGACCCCCACGCTCTTCAGCGGAACGGTGAGCCGCGGCAGCGCCCGCCGTCAGCTGGTGGGACTGCCCAACAAGGACGGCATGTACTACGTCTTCGACCGAGCCCGGGTGGCCGACGGACCGGTCGCCACCATTCACCTGGCCAACGCCCCACGAACCGATCCAACCAAGGGGAACGGAAGCGTGTCGCCCAGCGCCTTCGACGGACACACGCTCTACATCGCGGGAGGCGGCACCGAGATCAACGGGCTTTCGGTGCCGGGCAGCCTCTCCGCGTACGACCCCAATGACTTCTCCAAGCCGGTCTGGCAATTCGGCGCCGCAGGTCCCGTCCTCGGGGCCGTCACCACCGCATCAGGCGTGGTGGCCATCGGAAACGGGGCCTTCACCACGCTGCTGTCGGGCGCCGATGGCACGGTCGTCTTCAAGGCCGCGGTCAGCAATCCAAAGCAGGCCGTGATCTTCGGGGCGGCCACCATCCTTGGCGGCGTCGTCTACCAGGGAGACACCGGCGGCAATCTCTATGCCTACAGTATCGATGGCCACTAACTCGGCGATGCGCCGCGGATCGCGCATCCTGCTCCGCCTCCTGGCAGCGCTCGGCCTGGGGGTCGTCGCCCTGGGCGCGGCGGTGCCCGCATCGGCGGATGGCGGGGCCTGGCCGAAGTACCTGCACGATAACGGCGGCACCGGCTTCGTCGCCGATGGCGGTTTGGCCGCGGCGACCGCCGCCCGTCTCAAAGCTATGCCGGGATGGCCGGTGCAGCTGGGCGCCACCATCTCGACCCAGCCGGTGCTGGCCAACGGCCTCATCTATGTGGGCGCCTGGGATGGCTATGAGTACGCGCTCACGCCGTCGGGGGCGATCCAGTGGAAGCGTTTCGTCGGCATCACCACCAAGGGCAAGGCCTGTCAGTACCCGATCGGCATCGCGGGCACCGCGGCGGTCGCCACCGTTCCAATTCCCTTCGCCTCCGGGGGAGGGCAGGATGGGGGCTCGTCAAAGCGCTCGGTCCTGTATGTGGGCGGCGGCGGCAATGCCGACGCGAGCGGCAAGACGTTCGCCGGTGGGACGGCGCAGCTCTTCGCCCTCGACGCGCACAGCGGTGACGTCCTGTGGCACACCGCGCTCGGCTCCTCACCCGACCATTTCATCTGGAGCTCGCCGGCGGTGTACCGGGGCTCCGTCTACATCGGCGTCTCCGCCTTCGCCGACTGTCCGTTGATCCAGGGACGGCTGGTTCAGCTCGATGCCTCGACCGGCCAGATCCAGCACACGGCCGACATGGTGCCCAGCGGCTGCATCGGCGCCAGCATCTGGGGCTCGCCCACCATCGACGAGGCGGCGGGCGCGGTCTACGTCGCGACCGGCAACCCTGAGCCGTGCTCGATCTTCGGACCGCAGGTGGGCACCACCATCCGGCCGAAGCGTGCCGCGATGACCGCCGGGCTCGCCCTGCTCGGACTGCTCCTCGCCGGCTTTGCCTGGCCGCGGCCGTCGATCCGCGGCATCTTCTGGGGCGGTGTCGGCATCGCGGTCCTTGGCCTGGCTGGAACGAGCGTGCTGGTAGTGGGCCCCCACATCGAGCAGACGGAGCCCTACGCCCAGGCCGTCGTCAGGCTGAGCGCCGCGGACTTGCGCGTGCAGGGTCACTGGCAGATCCCAGCCGCCGAGTCCGTCTTCGACAGTGACTTCGGCTCTACGCCGACGCTCTTTCGCGGCACTGTCACACCAGAAGGCGTCGCCAGGGAGCTGGTCGGGGTGGCGAACAAGAACGGCATCTACTATGTCTTCGACCGCGCCAACCTGGACCGCGGCCCGGTCGCCCGGCTGCGGATCGCGACCGGCGGGAACCCGCCCACCAGCGGCAACGGGAGCATCTCGCCGAGCGCCTTCGACGGCTCCCACCTGTACATCGGCGGTGGGCACATCGCGGTCAACGGCCAGCTCTATCCAGGAACAGTCTCGGCGTACGATCCCGACGACCTGCGCGCGCCGGTCTGGCGCAGCGGGCTGAGCGGTGGACCGGTGCTGGGGGCCGTGACGGCGGTCCCCGGGCTGGTGGTGGTCGGCGCCGGCTCCTCGATGGTCGCGCTCGATAGCGCTCGCGGCACCGTCGTGTTCCAGATATCGGCCGGCGGCAGCAGCGCCCACCCATCGATCTTCTACGGCGCCGCCAGCGTCGAGGATGGCGTCCTCTACGAGGGCGATACCGCCGGGACCCTCTACGCCCTGGGGGCGCGATAGCCCGGTGATGCAAAGGAGTTCTCAACCATGACCCTACGGACCATCCTGTCGGCGCTTCGACGCCGAGCGTGGATTCCCGTCCTCTGTGCGGCCATCGCCACGCTCGTCATCGGTGCCATCACACTCCGCAGCAAACCGAGCTACACGGCGACAGCCACCGTGATCGCGAAGAACCCGGCCAATGCCACCGATCGACCGCTGAGCTTCAGCGATGTGGTGGCCTCGAACACGGTGGCGATCCGGGCGATCAAGACCGCCCACGTCGAGGAGTCGGTGGACCAGCTGGAAGCGTCGTTGAGTGTGGTCGCGGGCAAGAGCGACATCTATCAGCTCGCGATTCGTGACACCGACCCGGCCCGGGCGACGGCGCTGGCCAACGCGGTCGCGAGCGAGTCGACCGCCTATTACCAGGCCCTGGCCGGCGGCGACACCGCCTCCATCCAGGCCACCATCGCCAAGAATCGCGCCGACCTCAACCAGCGCTACCTCGACGCCTCGCAGGCGCTGCTGGCCTTCAATCAGAACCATCCGTCGGTCGGCCGCGATTCGAGTCTCGGGGCGCAGGAGCTAGCGCTGCAACTGGCACAGCAGGCCGCTGGCCAGGCGGTCCTGAACTTCGAGGCGGGTATTACGCAGGGCGAGCTGGCGCAAATCGCCACCATCCGCAGCTTCGAGGCGCATGTCCTCGACGAGGCCGCCGCCCTCCCGAATGGCGGGGCGAAGCTGACGCGGGTCGCCTATGCAGGCGGGCTGGGACTCGTGATCGGTCTCGGGCTGGTCTTCCTCCTCGAGTATTTCGCGCGGGCGATTAACAAGCCGGAAGACGCCGAGGCCTACCTTGGGGCGCCCGTCGTGGGCGTCATCCCGTCGGTGAGCGCCGCGGCGATGCGCCGCGCGGCTGGAGGCAAGTGATGGCGCGCGACACCTCGCTCGTCCTTACGAGCAGCACCCTCCAGACGCCGTTCGCCGAGGCGTATCGGGCACTCCGCGCGAACATCAACTTCACCGCGATCGGCCAGGGCGTTCGGACCGTGCTCGTCACCAGCGGCAAGTCCGGAGAAGGCAAGAGCACGACCGTTGCCAACCTGGCGATCCTGCTGGCCCAGGCCGGTCAGCGCGTCATCCTGGTCGACGCCGACTTTCGCCGGCCGCGTTTGCGTCAGCTGTTTTCGACCAACGGCAACGGACACGGGCCGCAGATGGCCCCGCTGGGACTCACGGAGCTGATCGCAGGCACTGCCACCTTCGTCGAAGTCGCCACGCCCGTCGAGGGCTTCGGCAACCTCCACCTGGTCGGCACCGGTGCCATCCCGCCCAATCCCTCCGAGCTGCTCAACTCGCCCCAGATGCGTTCGGTCATGGCCGACCTCTGCGGCCGCGCTGACGTCGTCCTCCTGGACACCCCGCCATGTTCCCTGTACGCCGACGCGGTTGAGTTGACGAAGATCGCCGACGGCGTCCTCTATGTCCTCAAGTCCGGGCCGCAGGGACTCGTTAACCACGTGCGCGTCCTCAAGCAGTTGCAGCAGGGTAAGGCGCGACTGATCGGGATCGTCATGAACCAGGTCGAGGCGGGCGCCGCCGGCTACGGGCCGTATCCCGGTGGAGGCGCGTCGCGTGGATAAGCGAGCCCCGGTCACAAGCGGCCCCGGTGTGGAAAGGCCGCGTGATAAGTGGAAAGGCGAGCGTGTCTATAGCGTCGCCATGGCGATGCCGGCCCCAGCGGGGGCGCCCCGTTCGGCCCAGGACTCCGGCCGGCTCGGGCGGCCGATCCCGTTCCAGGCGATCGTCGTGCCGCTTCTCGTTCTCTCCATGCTGCCCCTTCCCCTGGTCACCATCAGGTCCGCCGGTTTTGGGTTCGCGACGCTGGCGGCGCCGCTCTTTTTGGCCATCGGCCTCGGGTTGGCTCGCCGGCGCTTTCGGTCGGTCGAGGTTCCCTTCATCCCGCTCTTCCTCATCCTGATGACCGCGGCGGTCATATCCGTGGTCAACAGCTGGTTGTTCTGGGATCCCAACGTCGGCACATCGATGGAGCGTGGCTTCGGCCACCGCTGGATCGGCTACCAGGTGACGGCCCTATATTTCCTCGCCACGCCGTTCTTGGCGTTCGCGGCCGGCGTGGTGTTCGCGCAGCTCGAGCGGACCGTGGCGCTCTACATCGGCGTCCTGCTGAGCGTCAGCACCACGACGCTGATCGGGATCTGGAGCTGGTGGCACAACCCCGTGAATCCCATCGACGTGTACCTGCATGGGGCGCGGCCCAATATCAACCCCGATGCGACCGTCTTTTTGATCGCGCTCTCGGCCGCGGTTGTGGTCTGGCAGCACCAGCACTGGAAACTCTGGGTGCCGGCGGCGCTGCTGCTGCTGATGGGCCTGGTCGCGGCGTTTCTTTCCTACGCCCTGAACGCGTGGCTGGGAGCGCTCGGTGCGGTCACCGTGCTCATCTGGTCGCGATGGAGCTGGCGGGGTTTGCTCACCTTCGCCGGCACCCTGGGAGTCGCGGCGGTCGCCGCCCAAGAGATTCTGGGGACGATCGTGGCCCAGCGGCTGGGCAGCAACGACCTCGATCGCGTTGGACTCTGGCATAGCGCGCTGATCGTTTGGTCGAAGAGTCCGATCATCGGCGTGGGCGCCGGAAACCTCGTTGGCTACATGGAGCGATTCAGTGTCTTCGGCATCTCGCTGGTCCTCCAGGGCTACCAGCAGGCCCACAACATCTTTCTCGAGCTCCTGGCTGAGCTCGGTGTCATCGGTCTCGCCCTGTTTCTCACCTTCATCGGCGCCGTGGTCTGGCGGCTGACCCGTCCCATGCCTTCACGCGGCCCGGCCGCGCACCATATGCGGGCCGCCGGTCTGGCGATGATCGTCGGCAGCTGCTTGATGGGGCTGGTGGGAAGCGGCATCGTGCCCACCATCGCTTCGGCCGGCTGGGACGGCATTCCGCCGGTGGTCGTCTGCTGGTTCTTCGCCGGGGCCGGGGTCGCGATGACCCTGCCGACGAGGGCCACCCCGTGACCCAGCCGAGCGTCTGCGTCCTGATCCTCAATCGTGATCGCCGCGACGACACGCTCGCCTGCCTGGCATCGCTGCTGGGGAGTCCGTACCCCAACCTGGAAGTGGTGGTGCTCGATAACGCGTCGAGCGATGGGACCGCGGCCGCCGTCCGCGCCGCCTACCCGTCGGTGCACGTGATCGAGACCGGCGGCAACCTCGGCTACGCTGCCGGCAACAACGTGGGGCTGAGCTGGGCGCGCGACCGCGCCGCCGACTATGTCCTGCTGCTCAACGAAGACACGATCGTCGACCCGGATTTCATCGGTCATCTCGTGGCCGCGGCCGAGCATCGGCCCGAGCTGGGGTTCCTCGGGCCACTCGTCTATCACCACAGCGAGCCGCACGTCATTCAGTCGGCCGGGGGGACGACGACGGCGGACTGGCGAACCCATCACCGAGGGCAGAACGAGCTCGATACCGGTCAGTACGCGCAGCCGTTCGAAGCGGACTGGGTCAGTGGCTGCGCCATCTTCATGCGGATGTCGGTGGTGAACCACATTGGAACCCTCGACCCCGAGTTCTTCATCTACAGCGAAGAGGTCGATTGGTGTCTTCGCGCCCGCCGTGCGGGCTTCAAGGGATTGGTCGTCCCCGCCGCACGCATCTGGCACAAAGGCGTGCGACGTGACTACTCGCCCTCGCCTCGCGTCACCTATCTGAGCGCGCGCAACCACCTGCGGCTGCTTCACAAACACCGGGCGGGCGCTCGCGTGTTGTTGCGAGAAATGGCCCGCGACTTTCGTGCCCTGGCCAGCTGGACGATCCGGCCTCGCTGGCGCGACCAACGCGCCCACCGCAACGCCCTGGCCCGCGCCATGGTCGATTTCTGTCGAGGTTCATTTGGACCACCACCGTTCTAGTCGACAGCCTAAGGAAGGAGGCATGAAGTGACCAGGTATCGCTGGATCTCGATCGGCGTCGTCGCGACTCTCACGGCGGTGATGGCGGCCGGGCTTTGGCCTAGCGCCGGGAGGGCCACCGCCCCCGGATCGCAGACCGTGGTCTCGATCCAGGGGACGAGTTTCCTGATCAACGGCCAGTTGACCTCGCCCGGAAAGCCGGCCCAGGGCCAACTGCTCAACACCCGGATGGCGCAGGCGATCTTCGACGACGACAACCCGGCGACTCAGGCGAACTGGGTCTATCCCGATACCCATGCCTGGGACCCGCAGCGCAATACCAATGAATTGGTGGCGATGCTGCCCACCTACGCGCAGCACGGAATCCGCATGATCACCGTCGGGCTGCAGGGCGGCTGTCCGGCCCACACCCCGCCGGTTCTCACTTGCCCGGGCGGCGATCATCCCTGGATCGTCAGCGCCTTCAACGCGGATGGGTCGCTGAAGCCGGCATGGATGACGCGGCTCGACCAGGTGATCCGAGCGGCCGGCCGTAGCGGCATCGTAGTCATGGTCCAGTTCTTCTACCACGGCCAGGAGGCCAAGGTGGCTGACCAGTTCGCCGCCGTCAATAACATCACCGACTGGCTGCTGAACGGTGACTACGGCAACGTCCTGGTCGAGACCACCAACGAATGCAACACCGGCTTCTCGACCTATCTCGACTGCTCCAACGAGGCCAACGTGGTCAAGCAGGTGCAGGACCGGTCGGGCGGCGCGCTGAAGGTCGCCGTCAGCTTCAGTGGTGGAGGGTTGCCCGGCGACGACGTGATTAGCCAGGAGGACCTCGTCCTTCTGCACGGGAACGGCATCAACGGCACCCAGCTCGCGGCGCTGATCGACGCAACCAAAAATAGTACTGCCTACAAGGCGCATCCGAAACCGATCGTGGTCAATGAAGACTCCACCAACGTCGACAACATGAACGCGGCCGTCGCCGCCGGTGTCTCCTGGGGCTATCTCGACACCGGGGTCAACAACTACGTCGACGGCTTCCAGTCGCCACCGGTGAACTGGACGATCAACACCACGGCCAAGCAAGCGTTCTTCGACAACACCCTGCGCCTGGCCGGTCCGAACTCGGTCGGGACAACCCTCCATCTAACCGGTCCGACCGCCGGCGACTACCACGACGCGATCAGCCTGAGCGCAAAGCTGGCCGACCAGGCAGGCAATCCGCTGGCGACCATGCCGATCGTCATCAGCCTGGGTAGCCAGACGTGCACCGCCGCAACGAACGCCGCCGGCGTCGCCGCCTGCGCGATCACGCCATCGGTTGTGGCCGGCACCTATCCCCTGACCGCATCGTTTGCCGGCACCCCGCTGCTTTTGCCGAGCAGCGCCTCGGTTCCGTTCGTCGTCACCCCCGAAGAGGCGGTGCTCGCCTACACCGGCGACACCAAGGTGGCGCAGGGCGGGAGCGCGCTCCTGGTTGGCGCGCTGCGCGAAGACGGACAGGCGCCCATCCCCGGCCGCGCCATTAGTTTCACGCTCGGCAGCGGGGCCGGCGCGCAGAGCTGCGCGGCCGCAACCGACGCCAGCGGCAGCGCGGCCTGTGTCATCCGTCCCGTCAACCAGCCGCTGGGTCCGGGCCAGGTCAGCGCCGCCTTCGGCGGTGACGGCTTTTATCAGCCAACCTCGGCGACTGCCGCCACCATGGTTTTCGCGGTCCTGCCGACGGGCGCCTTCGTCATCGGCGACCCGGCAAGTGGGAAGAGCGTCACCTTCTGGAGCAGCCAGTGGGCGAGCCTCAACTTCCCCGGCGATTTGAGCGCGCCGAGCAGCTTCAAGGGCTTTGCCGGCACGGTTGCCGCGACTGGCTGCGGGTCCTCGTGGTCGAGCCGCCCCGGCGATAGCACTGAACCGCCCGGGTCGATTCCGGCCTACATGGCCGTGATCGTCGCCGGCAGCGTCGGGAAGTCAGGCAGCGCAATCAGCGGCAACACGGCATCGATGGTGATCGTCAAGACCGACACGGGATACGCCCCCGATGCGGGCCACGTGGGGACCGGCACCGTGGTCGGCGTGATCTGCCCATGACGCGATCGAACAGAGGAGGGAATCGATGAAACACGCAACCCGTCGCCTGGGGGTGAGCACGCTGGGCATCCTGCTGCTCGCCTCCTGCATGACCACACTGCAACCCGCGGTTCAATCCACGCAGGCAGCGCCATCCGGGACCGGGCACACGACGGTCGCCATCCAGGGGACGCGCTTCCTCATCAACGGCGAGCTGACCTCGCCGGGGAAGCCGGCCGAAGGGATGCTACTCAACACCCGCATGGCCCAGGCCATCTTCGACGACGACAACAGCGCGACAGCCACCGAGTGGAAATACCCCGACACGCACACCTGGGACCCGCAGCGCAACACCAACGAGTTGGTGGCGATTCTGCCCACCTATGCCCAGCACGGCATCCGCATGATCACGGTTGGGCTGCAGGGCGGTTGCCCGAGCAGCGACCCACCCTGCCCCGGCGGTGATCATCCCTGGAACGTCAGCGCCTTCAAGGCCGATGGGTCGCTGAAGACCGCCTGGATGAACCGGCTGAACCAGGTGATCACGGCCGCCGATCACAACGGCATCGTCGTCATGGTCCAGTTCTTCTACCACGGCCAGAACCAGCGGGTCAACGATCCCGATACCACGACCGCCCAGACGGCCGCCGTCAACAACATCACCGATTGGCTGGTCAACGGCGGCTTCAGCAACGTGCTGGTGGAGACGGCGAACGAATGCGATGCCGGTTTCTCCAATTACCTGGACGGGGGCAACTGTGGCAACGAGGTCAACGTGGTCAAGCAGGTCCAGGACCGCTCCGGTGGAAAACTCAAGGTCAGCGTCAGCTGGAAGGGCGGCGAGCAACCGAGCGATGAGGTGATCAAGCAGGAGGACTTCGTCCTGCTGCACGGCAACGGCATCAACGGCACCCAGCTGCAAGCCCTGATCGTGTCGACCAAAGAGTCCGCGGCGTACAAGGCCAAGCCGACGCCGATCGTGGTCAACGAGGACTCGACCAGCATCGCCAACCTGGATGCCTCGGTCACCTCGGGCGTCTCCTGGGGGTATCTCGACACCGGTCAGAACGACTACGTGAACGGCTTCCAGCGCGTGCCGGTGAACTGGACCATCAACACCGACGCCAAGAAGGCCTTCTTCGCGGAGACGCTGAAACTGGCCGGCGCCCCGGTGACCAGCCTCGTGTACTCGGGGCCGGCGACCGCGGACTTCAACGATTCGCTGACGCTGGCGGCCACGCTGACTGATGTCTGGGGGAATCCGCTGGCGGACAGCGGCGTAACCTTCGGGCTCGGATCGCAGACTTGCAGCGCGGTCACCGGCGTGAATGGCAATGCGGCCTGCAGCCTGGTTCCCACCGCCGCGGCGGGCAACCTCACCCTTTCGATCAGTTATGCCGGCAACGATCAGTTCCAGGCAAGAACAACCTCGGTGCCGTTCGTTATCGCGCACGAGGAAACCGCGCTGGCGTACCGGGGTGACGCCGCCCTCGTCAACGGCGTCGCGGCTCACCTCTCGGCCGTCCTCACCGAGGACGGGACGACACCCCTGGCCGGCCAGACGGTGAGCCTCGCTCTCGGCAGCGGCGCGAGCCGCCAGACCTGCTCGGCCACAACCGATGCCGACGGGCTCGCCAGTTGCTCCCCGGGAGCGACCAGCCAGCCACTCGGTGGCGGCAGCGTCAGCGCTAGCTTCAGCGGTGATCGGTTCTACGCGGCCTCGCAGACCAGCGAGGATGTCGATGTCACCGCCGTCAAAACCGGGCTCACCTACACCGGGCCGGCCAGCGGCGACTTCAACGATCCGATCACGCTAACCGCCGGGCTACACGCAGGCGAGGCCGCCGTGCCGGGAGCGAGCCTGACCTTCACGCTCGGATCCCAGACCTGCACCGGGCAGACCGATGCCCACGGCGTTGCGAGCTGCAGCCTGACACCGAACAGCGCAGCGGGAGCCTATCCCCTCGTCGTCGCCTTCGCTGGCAACGACAATTTCCAGGCGAGCACCTCGTCGAGCACCTTTACGGTGACGAAAGAGGAAACCAAGCTCGCCTACACCGGCGATACCCAGCTGGTCAACGGCAGTGCGGCTCACCTGTCGGCCACCCTGACCGAGGACGGCAGCGCGCCCCTCTCGGGCCGCACGCTGACGCTCGGGCTTGGTTCCGGGTCAGCGGCGCAAACCTGTACCGCGTCAACCGACGCGGCCGGCTCGGCGACCTGCTCGATCGCGCACGTCAACCAGGCGGTTGGCGCGGGCGTGGCGACGGCGACCTTCGCCGGGGACGAGCATCATCGCAACGCCAGCGATCAACCGGCGACCCAGGTCTCCGCGGCGACCGTGACGCCAGCACCGACGCCGACACCGGTCCTGGCCGGCACCGGGCACGCCCAACCGAACCTCCCTGCGTCCCTGTGGGGAAGGGTCGGGGTGGGGAGTCTGCTCCTGCTCGTCGGACTGTTCTTGCTCATCGTCCCGCGCCGGCGCGCGGGTGAACCACCATCGATTGTCTGGAGGAATCGGGAATGACAACCGCATTGGTCACGGGCGGCGCGGGCTTCATCGGCTCGCACGTCGCCGACTACCTGGTCGAGGAACTCGGCTTCGATGTCGTCGTACTCGATGACCTGTCGGGCGGCTTCAAGGAAAACGTCAATCCCAAAGCCCGCTTCATCCAGGGCTCCATCGTCGACCACCAGCTGGTGAATCGGCTGTTCGATCACTTCCGCTTCGACTACGTCTACCACCTGGCCGCCTACGCGGCGGAGGGGCTGAGCCACTTCATCAAGCGCTTCAACTACACCAACAACGTGCTCGGCAGCGTCAACCTGATCAACGCCAGCGTCAACCACGAGGTACGGTGCTTTGCCTTCACCTCGTCGATCGCCGTCTACGGCACCAACCAGCTGCCCATGCGCGAGGACCTCACGCCGCTGCCGGAGGATTCCTACGGCATCGCGAAGGCGGCCGTCGAACTGGAGCTGAAGGCGAGCCACGAAATGTTCGGCCTCGACTACGTCGTCTTCCGGCCGCACAACGTCTATGGGGAACGTCAGAACCTGGGCGACAAGTACCGCAACGTGATCGGCATCTTCATGAACCGGCTGATGCAGGGCGAGTCGCTGCCCATCTTCGGGGATGGCGAGCAGCGCCGGGCTTTCACCTACATCAAGGACATCGCACCGGCGATCGCCGCCTCTCCCCTCGAGCCGGCGGCGCGCAACCAGCTGTTCAACATCGGCAGCGACCAGCACTACAGCGTGAACGAGCTCGCACTGGAAGTCATCGCCGCCATGGACATCGCCGGTCGCCTTGAGCACCGGGAGGCACGCAACGAGGTCAAGCTGGCCTTCTCCGATCACTCCAAGTTCCAGCGCGTCTTTCCCAACACGCCCTCCACCGACCTGTCCGAGGGTCTCCGCCACATGGCACGCTGGGCAAAGGCGAGCGGCATCCGGCAGAGCCGAGAGTTCGACGGCATCGAGATCCACAAGAACATGCCACCGGCCTGGACCACCGTGGTGGCGGACGAGCCGGTGGGCGCCGGCGCGGCCGGCTGAGGAGAAACGGAACGGACATCCTCTTCGTGACGCCCTGGTTCCCCTATCCCGCCACCAACGGGGCGCGGGTCCGCTCCTCCAAGCTGCTGGCGGGGCTGGCGGCCGCCGGCCATCGCTGCCATCTCTTCGCCTTTGAGCCGCCGGCCACGCATGGGCCATATCCCGATCTGGCGAGCGTGGCCTTTACCTCGTCCTGGTCGTCGCGCTGGCCCGGTCGCGTGAGGTCGACGCTGGCGTTGCTCGCCAAAAGTCCCCGGTACTACCGCCTGATCTACCAATCGTCGCTGCTCGAAGAGATCCGGCGGGTGGCGGAGGACCGGCAGGTCGATGTGGTGATTGCCTACGAGCTGGCCGCCGGCGATTACGTCTCGCGGCTCGATGATGGCCGCTTCATCAAGATCCTGGACGGCTGCGAACCCTTTGCCTTCCAATCCCCAGTCGACACCATTCGGAGCCAGGCACGCATCTGGAAGTTCAAGAACTTCTTGCGGCAGATGCTCAACCGTGTCGACGCCTACGTCGCGGTCTCCGACGCCGAATTGCATTGGATACGCAACGAGGTGGCGCCGCGCCGGGCGTGGGGATGCACGGTGCCGAACGGCGCCGAGCTGGCCGCACCGTTCGAGGGCCCGGCGGATCGGCTGCGCGTCATCTACACCGGGTCGCTCACCTACCGCGCCAACCTGGAGACGGTGGACTACTTTCTTGCGCAGATCTGGCCGTCGATCCGCAAGGAGCAGCCGGCCGCGCGCTTCGTCGTCACCGGCCAACCGCCTGCTCCGCAGACGGTGCGGCGGCTGCAGGCAGTGCCCGGGGTGTCGCTGGCCGGACTCGTCTCGAATTACGAGCGCTTCGTCAGCTCGAGTGGTGTGCTCGCTGTTCCGCTGCTGCGCGGTGGTGGGACTCGCATCAAGGTGCTGGAGGCCTTTGCCCTCGGCTGTCCCGTGGTGGCAACGCCGAAAGCGGTGGAGGGATTGAGCCTCTCGCCGGGGCGCGACGTGCTGGTCGCCGACACACCCGCTGAGTTCGCCCGCGCCGTCGTCTCCGTGATGAGCGACCCGCGGCTGCGGGCCGACCTGATCGAGAATGCGCGCCTGACGGCGGCGCGCTACAGCTGGACCAGCGCGCAGCACACTTTCGTCGAGGCGGTCGGCCGCTGCGTCGAGCAACGCGCCTTCCTGCAACCCGCATGAGCCTCGCGATCTGCATCGTGAACTGGAACACGCGCGACCTCCTGATCGACGCCATTCGCCATCTGTTCGAGGAAGACCCGACCCGCAGCGTTTGGGTCCTCGACAACGGGTCGACCGACGGCAGCGCCGCGCGCCTCCGGGAGATCTATCCCCAGGTCCACCTGGTCGAAAGCCCTGAAAATCGCGGCTTCGCCGGCGGTGTCAACGAGTTGCTGCAGCAGTGCCCCGCCGATTACCTCCTCCTCCTCAACACCGATGCCCGGCCACTGGCCGGCGCGGTCACGACGCTGCACGAGTACATGACCACCCATCTCTGGGTGGCCGCCGCCGGGCCCCGCCTGATCGACGAGCGGGGGCAATGGCTCGGCTGCCACGACCGGTTCCCGACCGTTCGCCAGGAGCTGGCGAACATGCTCGGCCTGCGGCGGCCTCGGGCGCATAGCGAGCTGGGGTCGAAAGTCGACTGGATCGAAGGCGCCTGCATGCTGCTCTCCGGCATGGCCGTCCGCGAGGTCGGCCTGCTCGATACCGGCTACTTCATGTACAACGAGGAGGTCGATTGGTGCTACCGCGCCCGCCAGCTGGGCTGGCAGATCGCCTGCCTGCCGCAGGCCGAGGTGGTGCACTACGTCGGCCGAAGCGGCAGCATCCGCCGCCGGGCCCAGCTGTGCAGCAGCAAGATCCGCTATCAGCTCCAGCACGGCTCGCGATTCGGCGCCGCCGCCCTGGCGGCCGTTCTCGTCCTCATCAATGCGGGCCAGTGGCTCGCCTATTCCGTGCGGGTGGGCTGGCATGCCGACCGCACCCGCTCCCACGCCTACGCCGTCGCCACCTGCGCCCGCCACCTGACCGGGGCACTGCAATCTCCATGACCGCTCGCCGGCCCAACCACACCCAATGCTGAGACCCCAACCGATCGACGACGCCGACGCGACCGTCGCTGCGCCCTCCCCGGCCGCGGCCAGGGAGGCGCGCTCGTCGGGCAGCCTCGCGCTCTCGATCGGGTCCGGTTACCTGGTCCAGATCCTGGCCCAGGTCACAACCCTGATCACGCGGGTGGCCCTGGCTCGCATCATCGCCCCGACCGAGTGGGGCGTCTTCGGCGAGGCGGTCGTGATCGTCGGCATCGTCGACACGCTGCGCGAGCTCAATCTGACGCAGTGGGCGACCAGCGGCCGGACCCAGCGACATTGGCGCGACTTGCCCGGCACGCTCGTCTCGACCACGGTCGTCTTACTGCTAGGCCTGCTGGCCGCGATGCCGTTGCTGGCACGCCTGTCACCGCAGTTGCCGCTCACCACCGCGGTGCTGGCGCTCACCCTGATCCCGCGCACCTGGACGCTCGGGGCCGAAGCCGAGCTCAACAGCCGGCAGCGGCTCATCCGGCTGGTGGCGCCGCAGGGCCTCAGCGCGCTCGCCTTCGTGGTGAGCGCCATCGTCATCTCGGCGCACTTCAAGACGGCCTGGTCCTTGAGCGTGGCCTCAGTGATGCAGGTCACGCTTTACGCCGCCTTTCTGCTCTGGCGCAGCCGCCACGAAGTCTTCCTTCGGCCGCGGTTCGACCGTGTCTGGTATTCACTGGTGTCCGCGCGCGATTTCGTCTGGCTGGCGCTGGCCGGCGTGCTGCTCACCCAGGTGGATGGGTTGCTGGTCGGCTCGGTGGCGGGCGCCACCGCCGCCGGCTTCTACATCATGGCCAGCTGGCTAACCTCGCGGCTGCCCTTCCTGGTCGAGATTCCGCTGCTCCGGGTGATGCTGCCCGTCTTCGCCGCGCATCGCGGCGACCGGGACGCCCTCGGCTCCATCTTCAAGCGCACCGCGATGTCGATCAACTACCTGGAGGCCGCCTGGTGCTTCCTCTTGATGTTCAACGCCAGCTTCATCGTGCTGCAGCTCTTCGGCGACCGCTGGACCGCTGCCATCCCGTACGTGATCCTGACCGCCGTCTATCCCCTGCTCTCGCCGCTGGGCACCGTCGGCTGGGAAGTGCTGCGCATGACCGGTCGCACGCGTCTCGTGCTCTGGAACCTGATCGCCAACTCGATTGCCTTCATCGTGATCGGCGTCGGCCTGGGCCTCAAGATCGGCGTGGTCGGCGTCGTGATCGGTTATTACGCCGCCACCCTGATCAACAGCCTGGTGATTTTCGCGCTTCCCACCCAGATCGGATGGCCGATCGTGCGCCAGGTGCTGCGCGAAGTCGGTCTGCTTTACCTCGCCTGCGCCGTCCCCTTGATCCTCATCGGTCTCATCCCGATTCCCCCGGTCGCACGCTTCGCCACGGACCTGGTGCTGATGGCGGGCATCGTCCTGGTGGGAATGCGGCCACTGCTACCGTTCGTGCGGAGAACGCTGGCGGAGCGCTTCGCGTGAACGGTCCGATCGTCACGGTTTGCATCCCCGTCTACAACGGTTATGCGTTTCTGGAACGCTGCCTGCAGGCGATCGTGAACCAGACCTATCGCAACCTCGACATCCTGGTGGTGGACAACCAGTCCACCGACGACTCCGCCGCCCTGCTGACTGCCTGGGCCGGCCGGGATTCACGCATCCGCGTCGTGACCAACGACTCCAACATCGGCCTGGTGCCCAATCGCAATCGATGCATCGAGTTGGCCCGCGGCGAGTGGATCAAGTTCATGGATGTCGATGACGTCCTGGCCCCAGCCGCGATCGAGCGCCTGCTCGAGGCGTCGAATGGCAGCTACCGGATGGCGATCTGCCGCCGCCTCTTCTTCTATGAGGGCGTCGACGAGGCCCAGCGAGCCCTGATGGAACGGGAGGTTCGCCGTTATGAAGTCCGCGAGCTGCTTCCCGGCCGCAGCTACATCACGCCCGAAGAGGTCGCCAGGCTGGCGCTGGAGTACCGTGGCCGCAACTTCGTCGGCGAGCCGACCGCGGTCATGATGCACCGGTCGGTCTTCGAGGAGTTCGGCGCGTTCAACGAAGATCTCGTCCAGATTCCGGACCTCGAGTACTGGCTCCGGGTCGGCCTGCACACCGGGATTGCCTACGTCGATGAACCGCTCTCCTGTTTCAGCATCCACAACGGCGCCGCCAGCGCCGCCAACCTGGCGCTGCGGAACTTTCGAGCCGACCGCGTCGATCAACTCATCCTGCTCCACGAGTACCTGTACAACCCCTACTTCGCGCCGGTGCGGAAACTGGCCGAAACCGAGGGCCTGCTCGGCGAGATCCGCGCGGACTTCCGGCGGCGCGCCATGCGCATCGCGTTGCGGGCCGCCCTCGACGGCCGCAGCACGAACCCGGCGCTGCGCGACCACTGGAGCCAGTGGCGGATCGTCGGCCAGTCGCGGCCGCACATGCGACCACCGGGTGACGCGCTGCTGCCGCTGGCCGCGTTCGTGCTCCATGCCGTAAGGGTCCGCCGGTGAGCAGCGTGATGCTCGCGGGCACGGCACCCCAGGCCGTCCAGCCCCGGCGCCCCAGTCGGGTCGCATTGGTGGAATTCTTCGGTGTCGGCGGCACCGCCGATTACACCGACTGCCTGGCGCGCGCACTCGCGGCCCGCGGCATGACGGTCGCGGTCGTCACCTCGAGCCTCTTCGAGCCGCTGGAGCCCAATCCCCCGTATGAGATCGTTCGCCCCTTTGTCTACAGCTCGGCGCAGCCGAAAGCCCGCAAGGCGATGCAGCTGGCCAGAGCGGTCGACCCGGCGCGCGACTTCCTCGAGCGGTTCCAGCCCGATGTCGTGCACGCGCAGGGCACGGTCCTGCCGGTCATCGAAGGGTTTCTCTATCGCGGCCTGCGGTCGGTCACGGTCTGCACCGTGCACGACGCGCGCGCCCACGAACGCCGGCCCTGGCTGGGATCGTTTTCGGGTTTCTACGGTGGCTTCGACTGGTTGATCTGCCATTCCGAATCGACGCGGCAAAAAGTTCGTGACGCGCTGCCGACCGCCCGCATCGACGTCGTGCCCCACGGCCTCTACACACCGCTGACGACCGCGCTCCCCGATCAGGCACTCGCCCGCCGGGAGCTGCAGCTCCCACCCGGCAGCCGCGTGGCCCTCTTCTTCGGATTCATCCGCCGCTACAAGGGTCTCGACCTGTTCCTCGAGTCGATCCAACTCGCCCGGCGCGAGGGGCACAACCTGATCGGGCTGGTCGCCGGCCGCCCCCTCTACGACATCGGTCGCCGTGTCGAGCAGGCCCGCCGGGAGGGGGTGCCGGTCGCCTGGCATTTGCGCTTCATCGCCCGGGAGGAGATCGCCACCTTCTTCGCGGCCGCCGACGTCGTGGCGCTCCCCTACATCGACACGTCGGACAGCGGCGCCTTCGAGCTGGCCGCGGCCTTCGGCAAGCCCGTGGTCGTGACCAATGCCGGCGGGCTCGCGGAGGCGTTCGCCCGCTACCGTTACGGCGCCGTGGTCTTCGAGCGAACCGCCCCGGCCGTGGCCCACGCGCTGCTCGGGCCCTATCCGCCCGCTCCCGCGAGTCGGGGCGACAACAGCTGGGAGGCGGTGGCCGCCCGGACCGAGGCTATCTACACGGAGGCGCTGGCGATCCATGGCTAGGCTCCGGGTCCTCTACATCGGACCGCACCCGCCGTCGCCGATCGCGGTTCGTCCCTGGCTGTTCCTTGGCGCGATGAAGGCGCGCCACCAGGTTGACGTCCTGGCCGTCACCCAATATCGGCCGGGCGTGGCCGACCGCCTCGCGGCGCTCCGGCATCTCCCCGATCCCGCCTTTCCCCTGCAGGCGATGGCCGTCGAGTCGCTGGCGATGCGGCGGGAGGTGCGCCGCGCCGTGGCGAGCACCGGCTATGACGTCATCCACGTCGAGCACGTGCGGGCGCTCGCCTTCGTGCCCGAGGGCGCCCGGCATCGGGTCCTGTTCGACGCCGTCGACTGCCTCTCCGACCTGTTTTGGCAGGCGGCACCCTACCAGGGCGTTGCCCGGCGACCAATCTTTCGGCAGGAGGCGGGCCGGCTGGCCCGCTTCGAGGCGAAGGCGATGGCGTCGGCCGCCCGCGTGTTGGTGGCCTCGCGCCGAGACGCAGCCGGCATGCGCGCGCTTCGGCCTGCGGCGCCCGTCACCGTCTTGCACAATCCGGTCGACCTCGTGCGCTTTAGGCCCGGGCTGCAGCGCTCATGGAACACGGTGGTCTTCACCGGGAAGATGAGTTTCCACGCCAACCGGGTCGCGGCCGAGTGGCTCTGCGACGAAATCTGGCCGCGGGTCCGAGCCCGGCATCCGCAGGCCCGGCTGCTGCTCGCCGGCGCCCGGCCACCGCGGTCCCTGCTCGCGCGCCGCGCCGCCGACATCGAGGTGACCGGCTACGTGCCCGACCTCGGCCGGACGATCGCCGGCGCCGCCGTCGCGGTCGCGCCGCTTCGCTATGCGGTCGGCATCCAGAACAAGGTGCTGGAGGCGATGGCCTGCGCCACCCCGGTGGTGACGACGGCGGCGGCGGTGGGCGACCTCGGCTTCGATGAAGGCGGCCACGGCTTCATCGCCAATGACGCCGCCGCCTTTGCCGAGCGGATCTGCTGGCTGCTCGACGACCACCGGCTTGCCGGCGAGATCGGCCGGGCAGGCCGGGATTACGTCGAGCGGCATCACGCCATCGGCCCGCTGGCGGACCAATTGGACGACTACTACCACGAGCGACTGAACACGACCCGACCAATAGAAAGAGAGGTGGAAGCAATCTGATGCGCATACTCGTCACCGGCCACCAGGGCTATATCGGCTCCGTCATGACCCGCTATCTCGCTGCCGAGGGCCACGAGGTGGTGGGCCTCGATACGGCATTTTTCGGCGACTGCGTCTTCGGCGTAAACGGCGACCCGACGCCCTCCATACATAAGGATGTTCGCGACGTCACCGCGGAAGACCTCCAGGGCCTGGACGCCGTCGTCCACCTGGCGGCGCTGGCCAACGACCCGCTGGGCGACCTCAATCCCGACTGGACCTATGACATCAACCATCGGGCCTCGGTGCACCTCGCCCGGACGGCGAAAGCCGCCGGCGTCAAGCGCTTCGTCTTCTCCTCCTCCTGCAGCATGTACGGCGACGGCTGGAAGGACGAGCTCCTCTCCGAGGATGCGCCGATGCGTCCGCTGACGCCCTACGCGGTCTCCAAGGCGAAGGCCGAAGAGGACATCGCCAAACTGGCCGATCGAGACTTCACGCCGGTCTACATGCGCAACGGTAGCGCCTACGGCATCTCCTCGCATCTGCGCGCCGATCTCGTCCTCAACAACCTGATGGGGTGGGCGTTCACCACCGGCAAGATCAAGATCCTGAGCGATGGGTCCCCCTGGCGGCCGATCGTTCATGTCGAGGACATCTCGATGGCCTTCGCCCAGGCGCTGACCGCGCCCAAAGCGGCGGTCTATAACCAGGCCTTCAACGTCGGTCCCGACGGCGAGAACTACCAGGTCCGCGAGCTGGCCGGCATCGTCAACGAGCTGGTGCCGGAGGCGACCGTCGAATACGTCGGCAAGAACCCGGATCCACGCAATTACCGGGTCAGCTTCGCCAAGATCCATGCCGCACTGCCCGGCTTTCAACCGAAGTGGAATGCCCGGCTCGGCGCCCGCCAGCTGCTCGATGGATACCGGGCCGCCGGGCTCACGGCGGAGACCTTCCAGGGTCCGAGCTACACCCGGTTGCTCCAGCTCAAGGCGTTGCTCGCCGCCGGCCGGCTCGACGGCTCGCTGCGGTGGAAGGTGCTGGTGACCGCATGATCTTCACCGAAACCGATCTCAAGGGCGCCTTTACCATCGACCTCGAGCCGCGCCCCGACGCGCGCGGATTCTTCTCGCGCACCTTCTGCCAGGAGGAGTTCACGGCGCACGGGCTCACGCCGGTCGTGGCGCAGTGCAACATGTCCTACAACCACAAGCGGGGGACGTTGCGAGGCCTCCACTACCAGTTACCGCCCGCCACCGAGGCCAAGTTGATCCGCTGCGTCCGCGGCGCCATCCGCAGCATCATCGTCGACCTGCGGCCGGACTCCGCGACCTATCTTTCGCACATCCAGGTGACGCTCTCGGCGGAGAACCGCCGGGCGATCTACGTCCCGCAGATGTTCGCCAACGGCTACCAGACCCTGACCGACGAGGCCGAGGCCATCTACCAGGTCAGCGAGTTCTACACGCCCGATCGTGAACGCGGACTGCGCTACAGCGACCCGAGGCTGGGCATCACCCTGCCGCTGCCGGTGAGCGTCATCTCGGAGAAAGATGCCGCCTGGCCGCTGCTGCAGCCAGTCCCGGTGGGAGCACCGGCATGATCATCGTGGATCGCGCCCTGCAAGAACGCGAGCGGATGGGCCGGCCGGTGCGTGTGGGCATGATCGGCGCCGGCGCCATGGGCCGGGCGATCACCAACCAGATCGTCAACGCGGTCCCCGGCATGCGCCTGGTCGCGATCGCCAACCGCCATCCTGACGCGGCCCGACGCGCCTACGCGGAGGCCGGCGTCGAAGACGTCGCGACGGTCGACAGCGTGGCCGCCCTGGAGCGGGCGATCGCCGCGGGCCGCCCGGCGGTCACCGACGACCCCTCACTGCTGTGCGCGGCCGGTCCGATCGACGCGCTGATCGAGGTCACGGGCACCATCGAGTTCGCGGCCGGGGTCGTCCTCGACGGGATCGCGCACGGGAAGGACATCGTGCTGATGAACGCCGAGCTCGACGGGACGGTCGGCCCGATGCTGAAGGTCTATGCCGACCAGGCGGGCGTCATCCTGACCGCCTGCGAGGGCGACCAGCCCGGCGTGCAGATGAACCTCTACCGATTCGTCAAGGGCATCGGCGTGACGCCGCTGCTGTGCGGCAACATCAAGGGTCTCCAGGATCATTACCGCAACCCGACGACCCAGCAAGGCTACGCATCGAAGTGGGGCCTCTCGCCGCAGATGGCGACCAGCTTCGCCGACGGCACCAAGATCTCCTTCGAGCAGGCGATCGTGGCCAACGGCACCGGGATGCGGGTGGCGCAGCGCGGCATGCTCGGCTACGAGGTCAGTGGCCACGTCGACGAGCTGACGCACCGTTACGACGTCGACCAGCTGCGCGCGCTGGGCGGCATCGTCGATTACGTGGTCGGCGCCAGGCCGGCGCCGGGCGTCTTCGTCTTTGGCACCCACGACGATCCCAAGCAGCGGCATCTCCTGAACCTGTACCGCCTGGGCGAAGGCCCGCTCTACAGCTTCTATGTTCCGTATCACCTCTGCCATTTCGAAGTCCCGCTCTCGGTCGGGCGCGCCGTGCTGCTCAAGGACGCGGTGCTAACGCCGCTGGGCGGGCCAATGGTCGAGGTGGTGACCACCGCCAAGGTGGACCTCAAGGCGGGACAGGTGCTGGACGGCATCGGCTTCTACCTGACCTACGGCCAGTGCGAAAACGCGGACGTCGCCCAGGCGGAGCGGTTGCTGCCGATGGGCGTGGCCGAAGGTTGCCGGCTCACACGCGATATCGCCAAAGACCAGGTCATCCACTACCACGACGTCGAAGTTCCCCGCGGCCGCCTCACCGACAGCTTGCGGGCCGAGCAGGCCGCCCACTTCGGCGCCCTGGTGGCGGCCTGAGGCAGCGGCAGGCCATGCGCATCGTGATTCCGGCGGCGGGACTGGGAAGCCGATTCCTTCCGTTGACCCGGGCCGTCCCCAAGGAGCTCCTGCTCCTCGGCGAATTGCCGCTGATCCATCACGCCCTGCTCGAGGCGGAGAGCGCCGGCTTCGACTCCGCGATCATCGTCATCTCGCCGATGAAGCGGGCGATCCGCACCTATTTCGAAACCGCGCCGGAGCTGGAGCGCGAGCTGGCGGAGCAGGGCAACCTCGATGGGCTGGCCCGGCTGCTCGAGGCGCAGGCGATCGCCCGGCGAATGCAGATTACCTTCATCGAACAATGGACCCGTGGTCCCGGCGAGGCGGTTTTGCTGAGCCGCGCGCTGACCGGGGAGGACCGCTTCGCCGTGCTGCTCCCCGATGACGTCGTCCCCAGCGTCGACCACTGGCGGGAGCTGCAAGCGCTCTCCAGGGAAACCGGGGCGCCGACGCTCTGCGTGCGCAAGGTGCCGATCGCGGAGGCGCCGCGCTTTGGGATGGCGACCTGCGAGCCGTTCGGCGCGCACCTCCGCGTTCGTGAGCTGGTGGAGAAGCCGCCCGCCGGGCAGGCCCGCTCGAACCTCTCCATCTTCGGCCGCTACGTCGTCACCGGCCCGGTGCTCGACGCCCTCGCCCACCGCCTCGCCGCCACGACGGGGGAGCTGCAGCTGACCGAGGGCTACGCCGCGCTGACGAGCGGGACCCCGGGGGTCTTCGCCGTCGAGTTTTCCGCTGAGTCCTTCGACTGCGGCACACCGCGAGAATTCGCGCGGGCCACGGCACAGTACGCGGCCTGGTCGGTGCCCGGCCGGCTGG
>Ga0070697_100000172_pt1 | contig 52474 bp, 46 predicted proteins | sample KBSK1501metaG_FD_65475 | JGI IMG/M metagenome (GOLD analysis project Ga0070697, IMG submission 65475) | Corn, switchgrass and miscanthus rhizosphere microbial communities from Kellogg Biological Station, Michigan, USA - KBS K1-50-1 metaG | ecosystem: Host-associated > Plants > Roots >... | reverse complement strand
CGCCTCGGGCTTCCTTCCGACCCCACCTCACGGTGACGCCGTTGCCTCCGGCTCGGGTTCAGCACCACCTCCTTTCCCAGAGGACTTTCACCTCCGAGCGACTACCCATGCCGCCCGTACGCAGAAGCGGGCCCGCTTGGGCGGGCCCGCTCCCCCTCCGGTACGAATAACCTGCCGCCCGCCGCGGCGATTAGGCGACAAACCGGGCAGGGCTAGCCCAGGCCTCTTCGACCCTACGCGTTGGAAAAGAGGGGGATGTTGGCACCGCTCGCCGGGACCACGGGACCCTCAAGCAGGCTGACGATGAGCGCGCCGACCTGCGCTGGCGTCAGGCTCGCGCGCAGTTGCGGGTTTGCGCGCCGAAGCATCTCCGTCTCAACAGCGCCCGGGCTAAGGCAAATCGCGCTGACCCCATAGCGACGACCCTCCACGGCGAGCGCCTCCGTCAGACCAACAAGCCCGTACTTCGAGACGTTGTAGGCAGCCAGGCCCGGGAATTTCTCCGTGCCATAGATTCCGGACAACGACGCGAGATTCACGATTCGGCCACCTCCCGCGTCGCGCATCAAGGGGAATGCTTTCCGGCAGCACAAAAAGGCACCCGTGAGATTGATGCGAATGGTCTCGTCCCAGGTTTCGAGGCTTGTCTCGTCGAAGGCGACCTTGTGCAAGACCGCTGCGGCGCAAACCAGCGCGGTTGGAGGACCGAGGCGCGCCGCCACCTGATAAAGCCGGTCCACATCAGCCGCGCGGCCAACATCAGCGGCGACGGCTGTTGCCGCGCCACCGTCTTTTCGAATGCTGGCGGCCACGTCCTCAACCTGTATTGCCGTACGAGCCGCGACCACAACGTGTGCGCCCGCCCGGGCAATGGCCTCGGCGGTGGCCCGCCCGATTCCCTTCCCCGCGCCGGTGATCACCGCCACGCGCCCGTTTAGCCAGTTTGGTGAATCAGCCACGGGATTGTGCACCCGCCCTGGATGTGACTTGATGATAGAGGCGTTCGTGGGCCGTAATCGCTGCCTCGAGATTCAGGTTCGCCTCGGCGTGCCGCCTGCAATCGGCCCGACTGATCATCGCCAGTTGTCTGACACGCTGCGCGGCACCGACGACATCGTCTGGCGCGACGAGAAAGCCCGTCTTGCCGTGACGGACGACCTCGGCAAGGGCGCCGCGGTCATAGGCAATCACCGGGGTCCCGGCCGCCTGCGCCTCGGCGGCCGCCATCCCGAACGGCTCTTCCCACCTCGCTGGACATAGGACCGCGCAGGCGCGCGCCATGAGCTTCCAGATCTCGGTGCGCGGCACACCGCCATGGATCGTGATGTCTGGCTCGCCGCCATGACAGTCGACCTCGTCGCGAGCATACTCCGCGTCGTACGGCTCGCCATAAAGGTCGATCGGAACATCTGCCCGTCGGGCGATCGCGATGGCATGGGCCGCTCCTTTTTCAGGGCTGAATCGGCCGGCGAAAAGAAGATGGGCGCCCGCAGTCTCGGACCACGGAATCTGATTTACCGGCACGCCGTTGGGCAGGACGACATCGACGCGTGTTCGATGCCGCCAACCTGCTGCCGCGGTCGTTGAGACGGTCGCAATTGTCGGGGCATTGGCCGAACGCGACGCCTGGTCAAGGGCGGCCACCATGCTGGCGTCGGGAGGCAAATGCAAGGTGTGGATGATGGGCGACTCCAGCGTGCAGGCGAATCGCACGGCCGGTGCATCGAAGGCGTGATTGTGGACGACGTCGTAGCGAACTCGCTTGACCGCGTCGAAGACCGTGCGGAAGGCGGCGTCTCCCGTGTGGCTGTCAGCCGCCGACGAGGGGTCCGCTCGGTATAACAGACTCGACAGTTCGTCAGCACGCACTCCAGTGTCGACGACGGTCACTCCAGGAATCACCGAACCAGCAGCCGCATAAACCTCCACCGCATGGCCCCGCTCCGTGAGGCCACGCGCCAAATCAGCGACGACCGCTTGAGACCCGCCTAGCTGGGGCTCTCGAATCGGCGTGACCAGTGGCGCAACAAGGGCGATGCGCATCAGGGGATCGTCTTGTAAGCCAGGTCACGCGGAGGGTTGACGCCGAGGATTTCATAGGGCACGTGACGATCGCCCCGGCGGCTGATCGCCTCAACCGCAGGGGGGTAGAAAATCCGGGCCAGCTCGATCGCTTCCGTGATGGACGCGAATTCCATCGCCATGTCTCCGGCAAACGAGAGATAGCGATAGCCATGCGCCGAGAGCCATTCGGGATGGTTGGGCCAGACGATCACCGCCATGCCCTGCGTCGCGCAAACGCGTTCCATCTCAGCCAGTCCCCGGTTGCCGCCATGCGATTCCTCCGGGGTGAGTACGGAGCACGCGATGACGAGTTCAGCCGATCGGTCGGCCACCGGAAGCGCATCAAGGAACCCGCCGATGACGCGAACCTGTGCCGGTTGATGACCGCTCGCCGCACCCGTAGCCACGTAGCGCTCGAGTTTGCGGGTCAGGATCTCTCGCAGGGGCGCGGCCGGTTCAATCGCGGTCAGCTCATTGCAACGGCTCACGAGCTCAAGGGTCAGCCGCCCGCTGCCGGCGCCGACCTCGACGATTCGTTCCACGTGATTCGGGAGCCATTGGAGGATATTCGGATGCAGCCGCTCTGCGACGACCAGGCGGTCGTAGAGCTCGGGTTCCAGGCGGTAGAGCAGCTCCCAGGCGAGGCCGGTATCGCGCTGTGGGTCGGCCCGGTCTTCGGCCAACAGTCGACGCCGCTCATCGGGCCCGAGCGCCGCAACGTCTTGCCGCGAATATCGCTCGAGCAGGGGACCTTTGCGGACCCGATCAGCCGTCCACACTGCACTCGGCCCAGCTCTTCTCCGTTTCGTACACCCGGACGGTGCGGAGGGAACTCTCAGGCAGATGCGCTCGGAGCCGATCCCAGAAGGCGACGGCGAGATTTTCCGCGGTCGGGATCCGGTCGCGCAACCAGGGGATGTCGGTATTCAAGTTGCGATGATCGACCTGCTCGATGATCTGGCTGGCCATCAGACCGGACAGCTGTTTCAAGTCCATCAAATATCCAGTCGCCGGATCAACCTCGCCGGTGACCACGACTTCGACCACATAGTTGTGCCCGTGCAGGTTCACGCACTTGCCGTAGAGCCGACGGTTTTCTTCATCCGAACGAGCTGGATCGCTCAGCTGATGGGCGGCATTGAAGCCCTCCCGACGGCTGATTCGCAGCTTGGGCGGCCTATCCATTGGTCATGCAGAGATGCTACCCGCCAGTCGGCCCGGGCACGGTCAGCGACCTCAGGTCGACCTGGTCGTCCGCGAGAGCTGCCTGGGATACCGCCACCTGCGCCCGAATCAGCCCCTGACACGCCCGCAACTCGCCGTCGGCATCGAGCTCCGGATCCCCGCCCCGGTTCAGGCCACAGGCGGCCTTCATGATTCCTTTCGATAGGTAGAAGGCAAGGAACTGTGCCTTCGGCAGACTGCCTCGGATCACGATCTGATCCCAGGTTCTGGCGTTACCCACGTACTCGAGCTTGTCCTCGTACTGGTCAGACCAGAAACTGTGGATGTCGTCGTAGGGTCGCTGGTCGCCGAGCATAGCTCGAGCGGCCGCTCGACCCTGCTTTTCAGCGTTGTTGTAATGCTCTACCCGCAGCCGGCCGAACACCGGGTGGAGATGATTGGCAACGTCACCTGCGGCGTAGACGTCCGGCGCGCTTGTTCGGCAGATTTCATCGACCAGGATCCCGTTGTCCATGGCGATCCCGCTGTCCCTGCAGACGTTGACAGTGGGCTCGATCCCAATGGCCACCACCGCAAGGTCACAGTCGATCCGTGCGCCCCCGGCAGTAGTGGCGCGTGCGATATGATCCGAACCTTCGAATCCGACCACCTGATCCTCGGTCACCAGCTGGACGCCGTGGTTTCGGTGGATGCGGGCCATCACCTCCGCCACCTCACTGCCGAGCACCGCTGTCAGCGGAGCGGTACCGCTGAGTACCGCGGTGACCTCGAGACCCAGCTGGCGTAGCGAGGCCGCCACCTCGGACCCGATGAAACCCATCCCCACGATTAGCGCTCGGGCCCCCGGATGGGCAGCCCGGCGGATCGCCTCGCATTCCGCCACGGTCCGAAGCTGATACACGCCGGGCATCTCGGCGCCGGGCACGTGAAATCTCCGGTTCCGGCCGCCAGTGCAAAGGAGGAGCTTGTCGTACTCGACCGTTTCCTCACCCTGAAGGGTCACCCTCTTCAGCCTGGTGTCCACACCCTGAACGGTGACCCCGGTGCGAAGCTCAACCTGGTTGTCCTCATACCATTCCGCGGGCTTGACCAGCCAGCCGCCGAGACCTTCCTCATGGCGCAAGTACGTCTTGGAAAGGGGTGGCCGGCCGAAGGGAATCCCGGGCTCCCCTCCCAGCATGACGACGCGGCCGCGCCACCCCTCCTCCCGGAGGGTTACGGCGGCATTTCCGCCGGCCAGCCCCGTGCCAACGATGACGGCGGTCTGCTGTGAGGTCAAGCGGCCATCCCGTTTCTAATTAGAGTCGCTCAGCTGGGATTAGTGCGCCCTGGATTTCGTGGAGTGGGATTACCGGAACATTTCGGCCACGATCCGCTTGGAGTTCCAGTAAGTCAGCACGCGGATAAGGATGATGACTCTCCCGCAATATTGGCCATACGCGTACTCCGGCGGGGAAGACACTGGTCCGCCGTTACACTCATATGTTCTGGCGGAAGCACGCTCTGGCGGTCGTTGGCCTCCTCGCCTTTGGATTTGTGCTGGCGACTCCCGCGAAGGCCGCGCGGCCTTCGCCGACGCCCACCGCTTCGCCAACACCCACCCCTTCGCCAACTGCCACCGTAAAGCCGAAACCAAGCACGACCGCGAAGTCGTCGCCCAAGGCGTCGCCCGGCTCGACAGCGCTCCCCCCGCCGGGCACGCTGCCCGCAGGTAGCACGCGCACCAACCCGCTGCCGTCGTCGCCTACGGCGCCGGCGCTGTTCACGGTGGACCCGTCCACCATCGATCCGGAGCAGGAGAATACCCTGGCCATCCTCGGCCGCAACCTGTCACAGGACACCATCGTGCAGATCGGGACGGTCGGGGTGCGAATCGCGGATGCGCCGGATGCCTCGCACTTGATCGTTGTCTTGCGGGCCCGGGCACTGACGGATGGGGCGTACAACGTCGGGCTGACCAATCCGGATGGCCAGTTTGACGACGCCATCGGCGCGCTGACGGCGGCTCACCGCTCAGGCGTTCCGGTGTTCCTCTACTGGATTGGGGGCGCCCTGGTCGCCGGCTTTGTGCTCCTCCGCGTGCTCCGTTGGCTCGTCACCCCTTCCGCCTCATGACCCGCAACGTTCGGTGCAGACCCGGGCGCCGTCAGGCTGCGATCGGGCGTCGCTCCATCGCTGGTTTGGGTGGCTGGCCATCGGGATCGGCCCCGCATTCGAGGCGGCATGGCTTCTGGTCATCTGCTCCGACCTCGGGTCGGTCCTGGCCGTCGTAATCTCGATCCCCAAGAGCTCGGACCGTGGCTGCCGCGGGTGCGGTCTGGCGGTCGGCGCCACGGCCCATCGGGCCACAAGCCAGATCAACTCCTCGTTACGCCCCGAAAATTTGGGTGGACGACGTCTGTCCATCCACAATAGAAGGGAGACGGAATTCCGGATACAAAGGAGATCACGTGGCTAACCGTACGGCGTACTTACAGACTATGATCTCGCTGGCGTCGGCCGCCTTCGGGGTGGTCGCCGCGCTCGCGTGGAACGGCGCGATCACCGCCCTGGTCACGCAGATTTTTGGCACCGGTGGCCAGATCGTTTCGCTCTTCTTCTACGCCATAATCATCACCATCATCGCGGTCATCGTGATGGTGAATCTTGGCCGGATGGCGGAGCGCACCGCCCAGCCGAAAGCGTAGTCGAACCGAAACTCAGGACCTCGGGTTTCACGCGGCCGGGTCCCGCCCGTCCGGGCATCGCCAGCGGCTTGCTTATGGCTGCTGAAGTTGCCCCCGGCCTGCCGAAGCCTATGCAAGTGCTACGAATAGCTCCACCTCTCCTGGGACACCCTTGAGCTTGCGGGTACCTCGGTCTCTCAGTTCGATGTCCGAGCCGGCGACAACGTCGCGGACCGCGCGCGACACGAGTACCTCTCCAGGCCCGGCGGCCGACATCACCCGTGAGGCGAGGTGCACATTCCCGCCCTCGACATGGCTGCGATCCACCTGCACTTCACCGATGTGGACGCCGACACGGACTTCGAGATCTAGCGGCCTGACCGACTCGACGATCTCGCGAGCGCACCGGACGGCCTGGCCGGGGCTTTCGAATGTGACGAAGAATCCATCGCCTGCGGTGTCAACCTCCTTACCCCCATAACGCTTGAGACACCTGCGTACGGTGGTCCGAAAGTGTTCGAGAAGATCGCGCCAGGCTCGATCGCCGAGTGCATATGCCCGTTCCGTGGACCCGACAAGATCCACGAACAGGAGCGTGATCACCTTGTTTTCGGACACGAATCGGTCCGCAAGCGTGAGGGCACGAGCACGCACGGGCATGAAGACGAGCGCCACCGGCACGACCGAGGCCAGAAGGACGAACTCCGAGCGCTGGCCGGTCACGGCTTCGAGCGCCCAATTGGAAACTCCGCTGATCGCGACCAGGACGATGACAAGGATGACGGTGATCGCCCCGTAAGTGAGAGTTCGGTTGATGATCAGGTCGATGTCCAGCAAGCCCTGGCGGAAAATCGCGATCCCGAGAGCTACCGGAATCGCGATCACGGCCAACGAGAAAAGCGCTGAATGGAGCGTCTGGAAGAGAAACGCCTGTGACGACGGGGTAGCCTGGCGGACAAGAGCCCCAGATGGAACCAGCAGCACGTAGACGGCGAAGAAGACCAACCCGCCGAGGACGACCCATTTGAGCTGTTGCCGCTGGACGGCGGTGGATCTGCGCCAGTACCGGTAGACGAACGATGCTACGGCTGACGCCACCAGGGTAACGGTCACTACGGTCAGTCCGCGCCGTCCGAGCGTTGTGTCGTATGCAGATGGACCGCCAATCGCAAACCCCATGTTCCACACGACCCAGATGGCGGCCAATGGAATGGCCCAGCGCGGAACAAACCGCCCATCTGGAAAGACATATGCCCAGGGAAGACTCAGGGCGCTCGCCAGCAGAAGTACCGTCGCCGGCCACGGCGCCCACGGGTCGGTATGCAGCATTCCCATCATGCCGCCAAAGTCGGTGAACAAGATCCCCGATGACAGAAAACTGGCGCTCAGGAGCAGGCCGAACAGGTCGCGCGTTCGTCGCCAAAACACAAGGACGGCTAGGACGGTCCAAGCAAGCGCGGACAGGATGGCGACCCCGGCGGCCGCCAGCGCGACCTCCGTGTACGGGAAGCCTCCGCCCGAGAGCCTGGCGGCCGTTGCTGCCATCGCGGATTGATCATTCAGCCAGCCGGGGAGCCAGCGCAGATACACCAGCAGCAACACGAACGCGTACACGACGACGATGGCGCGAGCCAGGAGGAGGACGGCACCGCTCAATTCCCTTCGCAGAAAGACATCGCGCGGAGGTGGAGCTGTGCCACCTGGCGCGCCGGTTTCTGCCACCGAAGAGGTTCCTTCAGAAGGGTGCACCAACTTCGAGCTCATACCAGTACCCTCGCAGCCCATAACCTAGACCATGAACTCGCGTCTGTCGAGAGTCCAGCCCACCGGGCGAATTCGGCGCACGCCCGAGTAACCAGCCGATCGCGCGGGAGGGGGGTCCGCCGGCGAATTGGCCCCCACGGGCAGGTCTGACCGAACGGTCCCGGTGCTGGCCCTCGATAACGGTCTCGAATGCCGCGCGAACCGTTACGGCTATCCGACTACGCCGACTATTTCGAACCTCGGCCGTCCTCGGACCGTCACCACTGCCATTACCCAGGATGTTGGACGGGCGGAATCGGTCGAGTCGTGCTCGAAAATCTGGAGGCGAGTGCGGGGCTCGACCCCGCGGTGGAGTTTTGCACGGAGCTGCCCGACCATAGCAGCCAAGTTCGTTACGACGCCGGTGGCGTGTCAGTGCTCAGCAGGTACCAGGTGCTGTGCTCGAGCACCAGGTACAGGTTGATTGTGTAGGTGAAAGTGGCGCCGTTCGGCTTGCGCGCAGTCAACATGACCGGCTGCGTGAAAATCGGATAGCCCAGCGTCCGCGTGACCGAGCCACGCCCGTTGAGCCCCGCGGCGATGATCACTGACTTGGTCGGGTCCGCCATCACCTGGGCGAATTGCTGCTCGGTGTAGAGCGCCTGGATCTGCGGTTCCATGAGCGTGTACAGCGTCGCCCAGTCGCGCGCTGCGAGCGCGCTCAGCCCACGCCGGGCGACCTTTGCGGCATCAGCCTCGAAACCGTTCGCGGTCACGAGGTGGTAGTGCTTGCCCGCGGTCAAGGCGTCGACTGAGGCCTGACCGCTGCCCGGATCCAGCTCCCCTTCGAAGCGGAGCGACACGGTCCCTGGGAAGGCGGCTTGCCGGAGCAGCACCGCCTGGACGGTCGCCTGGAGGTGGAAGATCTGGGCCGACTGGCGCACCGGCACGATGCCGTGGTAGTCACCAACGCCGTTCACCACGAAGTCGAAGATCCCCTGATTGGGGCCAGGCTGGAGCTGAATGACGAGCACAGGGCTTCCATCGCGATCCCTAAACACAGCAGGATTTGATGACCCCGTCCGCGACGTGGCTGCCGACGTGCCGATCGTGGTCAGGCCAAAAACGGCGATCACCAGGGCGACGCGGATTATGGCTTTGGTTCTGATCATGTGTTTACTCATGGATTACACGCATTCGCGGGGTCATTGATGATCTGCTCGATTTTGGTGATCAGGAGGACGGGCCCCTGACCGCGGATGCAGGATGGCACGGCGTCGCTGGCGAAGTTATGCAGGAACTGGGCATGGCCGTAAGGGTCTTGCAGGAGCGTGGTGAAGATGGTGGTCGGCGCACTGGGATCGGTCATGAGGACCGAGAAGCTCCCGTAGTGCGAGAACTGGAACTGGCCTCGGTTGGTCGTAAAGCCCGGGAGGAACCGGGAGTTTCCAACATCGCTGACGAAGTACAGGGTCGGGTCGTCGCCTTGCGCCCGTCCAAGCGAGTCCGTGGCGTCATACGGGCGCACGACGCCATCTCCGAGATCCTGAGGAAACAGCCCAAAGACGTGTCCGAAGAACTCCACGTTGAAATTGATCTTGATGTCCGTGTAGAAGTTGAAGTAGTGAATCCCGAGATTGCCGACAAACTGGCCGAGGTTCACGCTCCGGTACCAGAGGCTCTCGGGAAGCACGTCAACCACCGCCGGACGCTTCAGATCCCGGACTCCAAAGAACTGTTGGACCAGGTCGGCGAAGGTCAGGCCGGCCGGGATCAGCTCGGGGTGCTGCGCGGCGAGCTGCGGTCCGTCTAGCGCCAGCCAGGATCCCCCTTGCGGCGACTGGATGAAGATCACCGAGTCGACCGACCTTCGGGCTGGCGAATTCGTCCGGTCGATCAAGATCAGGGACAGCCAGCCTCGAGCGATGGCCCCGCCTTCCGAGAAGCCGATGATCGTCTGGGGGCCGGGATAGTTCGAGAGAAGATCGTCGAGCATGGCTGCGTTATAGGCAAGGTCGCTCCCGCTGTCGCAGATGCTGTTCGATCGAAGGTTCGTCGTGTACAGGTGACCGACGTTCGTGTCGGGCGCCGGAAGGGGCTGGCAGCTGGTCACGTCATGCGGCTGGCAGTCGGGCGGCTGCGTCTGGTACCCCGCGTCCTGGTAGTAGCGGAAGACGACGACGTTGCCATCGCCATACTGGTCACGCAGAGTGTCGAGGAACCCAGCCTCCGCATAATCGCAGCCGCCCCTGACGAGCTCGGCAAAGCTGGCGCCGATTCCGTGCACGAACACGATCCGCCGGGGAACCTTTGGGACGAAAATGCTGAGGGTCTTCGTGACGCTGAGGGCGTTGGCTGCGGACGCGGTCACACTGTAGACGTAGGTGTGGTCGACCGGCAGGAAGGGGACGCGGACATCCCACTGCGCCCTGTCAGTTGCCCCGGCGGCGAGGCTGTCCAGCTGGATGGTGTTGGTTTCTCCCGAAGCGAGCGTCAGACCGGGCTCCAGGGAGATGGTGGCTCTCACGGCCTCCGCCGGCGCGCTGCCGACATTCTGAATCGTCGCCTTGACCGGGAAGGGATTGAAGTTGTAGTTGCCGGGTTCCCCGTAGTTGGATGAGGGGACCCAGGTAAGGGCTGATGGCGCGTCGACCGACAGGATGAGTTGTGGAGAGTTGGTCCCGATCGGCCCGCCGCCGCTGCCGGAAGGCCCGCAGGGCGGAACCGGCTGGAGTACGGGTGGGAGTCCCCCGACGGGCTGAGGGCTCTCGATGCCGCCACCCCAGATCGAGGCGGAACCGTCGAAATGGAGGGCCAGCGAATGGTTCTGACCGGCGCTCACCGCCGTGACGTCGGACATGCCCGTCAAGGGTGTGGGGCTGGCTCTGTTGGAGAGGTCAGCTACCCCCAGTTGCCCGTATGGGTTCGCGCCCCATGCCCACACGGTCGAGCCGCTGCCGTTCGCGGTGAGTGCGAGCGCGAAGCCATCGCCCGCACTGGCCATGGTCACGGCGCCGCCATTGAAACTGAACGGCACGGTAGCGGGTGTGAAGTATTGCGACGTGAAGGGGGCGGCGAACACCCCGTTGCCCAGCTCGCCAAACTGATCGTCGCCCCAGGCCCAGAGACTCCCATCGACTTTCCTTGCCATCGCAAAGAGGCTGCCGGCAGAGATCACGTTCACCGCCGTGATGGCAGCCGGGGTGGGTGTGAGATGCGAAGTCTGGCTGCCATCGCCCAGTTGCCCAGTCCCGTTGAATCCCCAGGACCACACCTGGCCGGTTTGGTCAAGCGCAAATGAGTCGATGTCGCCAGCGGAGATGGCGATGATGCCACTCGGCGATTGGAGCTTGATGGGACTCGCGATGCTGGATGCGGCGCCGGAGCCGAGGCCGAGCTGGCCCTCGAGGTTGCTCCCCCAAACCCAGACGTTGCCATTGCGGTCCAGGGCGAGTGAGTGACTGCCGCCGGCTGAGATGGCGACGAACGGCCCCTGCGCTCCGGCAAGGGGTTCCGTCGCAATGTGACTTTCGGCAAGACCGGGGACGCCCAGCTGTCCCTGGCTATTGTCGCCCCAGGCGAAGACGCTGCCATTTGCGTCGAGGGCCAGCGCGAACTGGCCACCGGCGCTCACCGAAATGATCCCGGTCAGCGGTTGGGTTGGTGTCAATTTCACCTGCACCGGCGTCGATGAGCGGGCCGTGCTGTTGTTGCCGAGCTGCCCGTGGGCGTTGCCGCCCCAGGCCCAGACGGATCCATCAGACCGCGCGATGGCGAGCGAGAAGCCGTCGATGCCGCCACCGGCTGAAAGCGTGGTCGTGTTGCAGACTCCGGGATCGGTCGCCGGGGTGGGCGGTACGGCCACCGTCACAAGCACGAGGGACGCGATCGTGGCAGTTGCCAGAATGCCGGCCCCCTTTGCCGATAGACTTCGCGCGACAGCCGACAGCATTTAGGCCAGTTGTAACGTCGGGAGCTTACTGACAACCTAACGACCGCGACCGTTCGCGCCGCGTTACCATGCTGCGAGCGGCAGTTGTTACAAGCCAGCTGGGCGTGCAAGCCAGGGTACCCGGACCTTCGTCGACCGGACGGAACTTCGCCGGCTCCTCCAGCCCCAGCCGGTAGCGCCGACCGCTACGCCGCGGCGGTTATGTCGGCGACGCAGGCGGGGAGGTGCAGCGGGAGCGCGGGCTCGTTAAGCCGAAGCGTCGTCAGGGCGAAAGCGGTAAGGATTGGGCCGCGCCGACGTGACGCCGAGCTCGCGGGGGTGCAGGCGTTCCTGACAGCCTTCTTAAGCTCATCAGCAGTTAGAAGCGACTTCACTTCGATTGATGCTACAACCGACTCTGCCAAGAATGCGCTGATGTTTCCCCCCAAGTGGAGCCGAGGGTAGTCGCGCTTGTAGACGACAATGTCGACTTAAGTGCGCTGCTCTCGCGGCTTTGAACGAGCATCAATGATCTCGCCCGTGCCAATAGCCACTCGTTCGCTTAGATGATCGGAAAGAAACTCTCTAATGAACGCTTCTCGCGGGGTGCCTCGGTTCAGCTTATGCCCCGCTCCCGCGGGTACCTTGGAGATGGCAAGAAGGGCTTGCTCTCGGGCGTCGATATGCGCTTTGAGCACGCCAATATCATGGCACAGGTGACTCGGCTACACTCTTTTCCTTTTGCACCCAATCGTCAGTTAACGACGCCAAACCCAGAGCATTTTCCAGAAGCCGAGCTTGTCGAGCGCACGGCCCACGATCTTGCTCTTGCCCCGTCGCACCATCTTCGATGGATCACCACTCGCCAAGGCTTCGACATCACGGCTCAAACGGGCGGCTCGGTAGAGGGGGGTACTGAGCCTCATCGTCGCTCGCTGACCTTCCCGTAATCATCAACGCTGAGGTAAACCACCTCATCCTTCTTGGACATGTAGTACAAGAGGTAAATGATGAAGGGGAGAACCATCAGCACGAAGAGGATAACGGCAAATAAGCAACTGAAAGTCTTCGGTTTCACAAGTTGCGCAGTGGTATCCGTCTGACTCACCACGCGATAGCCCTGACCTAGATAGTGGTTGATCCGCGCTTGTAACGCGGCCTTGCGGCTCTCAAGCGGTAGGGGTTGGTTTGTGGAATCGGTCATTGCTGATGCCTCCCATCTCGGACGTGGATCGAGATAGTAACCCGATTCCGCAAGGTCCGCACGATCACCACGAGGCCCACCAAGGCCAGCAGCAACCCAAGGACGCCTTGAACCGTGCTAGCGCTCACACAAGTTGCCAAGCTGAACGGTTGGGAGGGTTTAGAAAGGGATCGTGATTCAGGGCGGTTACTCGCCGAAGATATCGAGCTTCAGTTTGCGGTAGGCCGCAGTATCTGGCGTAACAAGTGGAGCCATGGCGTCCCGAAGGAATGCCCGAACCGTACTTCCCGACTGCCGAAGGTCCAAAATCTCTCGCAGCTTGGAATAGATTTCGCCCGCGGCGGATTTGATGTCGTCGGCGGCATTGCTTCTTGCGGCCGAACGAAGGAGGGCGGCTCTTTTCGCTTCAAGAACCGAAGCGGTTTTATCTGGACGGTTCAGCTTGGCACACAACTTAGCTAGGATCTCATCTTCAAGCAAATACGATTCGAGTTGTCTTAGAGACAGTACTCGGATGCCGGCCTTAGAGGCTTCCTCGATCTCGGTCAAGTTCCGGTCGTCGCGGTCGACCAACCTCAATACCTTTATTCCGCTTGCAATAGCTTGAACTGTATCCCCCGCCCGAAGGCGATCACTTCCAACATCCGCAGCGTTTCCCACGGAAATGAAGGTCGTATCTGGGTACTCCGTCTCAAAGATCACGCGATAGACGTCGGCGTCAGACTCGGCTTTGCCCCGTCTGCTTTCAGCGCTGGGCTTGCCTTCGCAAAGAACAACTTGCCGCGGCCCCAGGAGATCGGCTAAGTCTCCCAGTGCAACTTGGAACACCCTGGACCAGAAGCGACGATCCGTCTTGGCCGGAGTCATCACGGTCGGCGTGTCGAAATCTAGGGCCTCGAAATCAAGAAAGACAACCTTGTCGTCTCCGAGGTCACGCTTCAGATCCTGTGCCTTCCGCATCATACCTATCGAATGCGTGGCAAGCCAAAGCTGGCAGGAGTCGGGGATGAGCCGAAACATTTCCTCCAGAAGCGCAGCCTGTAGGCGCGTGTTCATATGCAACTCAGGTTCGTCGATACAGAAGACGGTGTCGTTGAACGCGGGTAGCTTCACTAACAGATCGAGGATCAAGTCAAATGCGGCTTTCTCACCACCGGACAGATTCTTGTAGTGGAAGTCTGACGAGGTCCCCTTCTCGAAGTAGAAGGAGCCACCGCCGATGGGGTTCCCCACCCCTCTGAGCTGCAAGTCCTCAAACAAACGGGCCATCGACAACCGCACCGGACCAATAAGCCGATCGCGAAGCTCGGCCACCGTCACTTGGTCGTGACCGCCGCCAAAAACACTGTCGAGTGCAAAGGATGTGAGGCGTTGATAGTCATCGGCAACTTTGATATCGGTGTCGATCATCTTTGGAACGGTTGGAGCATCGAGCAAGGCACCCATCCTGCCTATAGAAGTGATCGTAAAGTCTGCCTCGTGCCTATATGCTGAACGCACATAAAACAGTCTTTTGCGTTGCTCCACTGCCGCGTAGTCAGGCACGCCTTCGAAGAACTCGACTTCAACTGATTGGTTCCATACGATCTCCGGTGCTCCCTTCTTAGCGTAATAAAGTGGGTCCCAACCCACCCCGGGGCCACCTGCGTTGGCGCCATGCCATGTCTTGAAGCCATCGAATAGTGACGATTTGCCGGTTCCGTTGGGACCGCAAAGGACGACCAGCCTAGCTGTAGGTGGGAGTCGCTCTATCGTGAGATCCGAAAAACGCTTGAACGACTTGAGATGGACCGACTTGATGTGCACTTAAGCTGGGACGTCATATTGATTTGCCGCAACCTGTACTGTCACAGTCTTAAGTCTCTCCTGAACCCGCAGCTGGGTTGTGAAATCTTCATCCAGGAAGTCCTTGATCAAGGTAGGTCGTGACGAACCCAGCAGGTACTCTCTCGGAATTCCTGCGATCTCCTGGGGAAACTCTATTGATGGATTCTGGACGGCGCGAACAACGACGGGAATCTCTGTGACGCCATGCGATCTCAGAGCATAGACTCGGTGAAACCCATTCCCGAGGACAACACGGTTTCCCACTTGGTAGACATTAATAGCTGGACTTCCGTAACCAACAAAGACGATTATGGCTGCCGCTGGCAAGCCCGCTTCCGCGTATCGAAGGTCATCCGGCTGCAGGTCTTTGAAAAAAGAGCCGAGGAATCGAACATCAGAATTGGGCGAGGAAAAGGCGTGAACACTGGGACCGACTTCCAAATGCTGGATCGGGTCCATAACCCTGTTTGACGACAGGCACAATTCGATTAGGTCGGCCATAGGTGGGTGCTCTGGCAGCTTCTCGAGAAGACGCCCGACGTAGCCGAGATTGACCGTTCTTTGAGCAGCGACCACTTTGTCTATCTCGACAACCCCGAATGTTGCTCCGGCGAAGGTCTTCTGGAATAGTGGGTCTGCCGCGATTTGGTCGAGTCTTGCCTTGTGCCCCTCAGGAATGGGTCCAACGCGTATCGTGTCGGCTAGGCCTGCCTCCGCCTGAACGACTTGCATTACCCGAGGCCGCACAGCCGACCAGGCTGCCAGAATCGCATTGATTCGATCAGCCGTTTTCTCCTCCCTAATCGCCTGCGTCCTGACATGCTGGTAGACCTCAGCTTGCGACGCAAACGCATAAAGGTACCGCTGCTCGAAGTAGTGCGCCTGTTGGGAGATTGCCGCTTCCTCTTGAGCCATTTCCTTCCCACCCTTTCTAGAAGACCGCAGCCTAGCAGCCGGTTTTGACAGGTGTATGTCGCACTCTCGCCGCCCCTACAGCCGTTGGCGTGGCCAGACAGCCGCCCCCTGGCGTGCCATACGGACGGCAACGAGATTCGGAAGCTCCTGCGCTACCCGCTGATCAAAGGCTCTTGACTTGGTAAGCCGGTGGTAAGCCGGAATTTCGTGATAGTGATAGTGTTAAAAAAACCTCGCGGGTCAGCGCGAATTATATTCGAAATATGTGGAGGCGAGTGCGGGATTCGAACCCGCGGTGGAGGTTTTGCAGACCTCTGCCTTACCACTTGGCTAACTCGCCACCGGCCCAGCCAATCGCATAGTTTAGTGGGCGCCCCGCCTCTGCCGGTTCGGCTATCAACTAATTTGTAAGCCACTTGCCGCGCCGGCGCCCGGCGAGGAGCACATAATCACGCCTCGTGCGGAGATTGCAGTCCCCTCTGGCAGGGCTGATCGTCCTTGGTTCACTGCTTGCCGCCTGCGCCCCCATCCCTGGGATGACGGTGTCCCCCCTCGGGAACACGATCAACGTCGGCGCCGTCCTCTCCCTCACCGGCAGCCAATCGGACAGCGGCCAGATGGCCAAGGAGGGCTATCTCTTCTGCCAGGACTGGATCAACGGCAAGGGCGGGGTCATCCTGAGGGGTGCCGGACACCGGCTGAACATCGATATCGCGGATGACCAGAGCCGTCCATCGATCGCCGCGTCCGTCACTGAACAGCTGATCTCGCAGAGCCACGACTCCCTATTACTGGGTCCTGCAAACGACGCCACCACGAGCCGGGCCGCGCCGGTCGCCGAGCACCATCAGGTGCCGATGGTCACGGACGGCGCCTCCTCCGACGCCATCTTCAACAACCACTACCACTATCTATTTGGTGTGCTGGCGCCGAACAGCCACCAGTTCCAGGGTGTGATCGACATGGCGCTCGCCCAGGACCCGAAACCCCAGTCGATGGCGATTCTGGCCGCCAGCGACAGCCTCTCCGCGGAGGTGGCCAGCGCCACGGTCAGCTATGCGCAAGCGAAGGGCCTCAACGTCGTCTACGGCGCGAGCTATCCCTCCGGCGTCAACGACCTCAGCGGCCAACTCGGAGCGGCAGGCGGCGCCGGCCCCGACCTGCTCCTCGAGGCGGGCCATCCGGCGGAGAGCGTGCGCACGGTCCAACAGGCCGAGCAGATGAAGATTCAGCCCAAGCTGCTGGCCTTCAGCGACGGGCCCGGCACGCCGCAATTCACCGGGGACCTACACAAGGCGGCGAACTACAGCGTGGGGACGACCCAGTGGGCGCCGGCCGCCCGAAACCGTACGAGCCACTTCATCGACAGCTTCCACTACTCACTCGCGTTCGCCGCGCAATTCGGACACATGCCCGACCAGCATGCCGCCGCCGCGACGGCGGCCTGCCTGACGCTCGAGGTGGCAATCGAACAGGCCAATTCGACGCAACCACGGTGGGTGCGCGACGCCCTCGCCGTTCTGGACATCAACACCTTCTTTGGCGAGATCAAGTTCGACGACCGTGGGGCGAACGGCGTCAAGCCTGTCTACGTTCAGCAGGTCCAGGCAGGGCAGACCGTGCTGATCTGGCCACCCGACGTCGCCAGCGCACGCCTGCGCTATCCAGACCCGGGATGGGCTAAGCGCTGAGTCTCAGCGATCGATCGCGTACCAGACCACGTCAAGCGCTCTCCAGTGGGCAGTTCCCCGGTAGGTTAGACCGAGTCGCTCCATGACGGCCCGAGACCTGAGGTTGGCCGGTGCCGTGATCGAGATGAGCCGAGCGTCGTCCGGTAACAAGTCGCGCCAGCACTGCATCGCCGCACGACCACCTTCGGTCGCCAGCCCCCGGCCCCAGTACTCGCGGTGCAGCGTCCAGCCCACCTCGACCGGAGACGAGGCGAGCGGCCAATCGTGGTGCCGAATGATGCCGATCCGGCCGATCAGCCGGTTGCTCTCCAGCTCCACGGCGGCCCAGTGGCTGACCCCGTCGTCGCGCCAGGCCCGCATGAACCGTTCCACCTGCTGCCTCGTCTGCGGCAGGTCGGCGGCTGACATGAATCGCAGGAATTCCGGTTGGGCGTAGATTTCGGCCAGCGGCTCGACGTCCTCCTCCCGCCATTGCCGAAGGAGAAGGCGCGTCGTCCGTAGCTCGGCCGGAATCGGGCGATTGACAGGCTAAGACTCCGCGAGGAGGCGAGCCAGCTGCGCCATGACCCGGACGCCTGAGCCCGTCGGGCCCTTTGGCACCGTCTTCAACTCCGACGCAGCCTGCCAGGCGCTACCGGCGATGTCGAGATGGACCCAGGGACGCCCCTCGACGAACTCCCGCAAAAAGAGGGCGGCGGTCGTCGCGCCAGCCCAGGGAACGGTCGAGTTCTTGATGTCGGCAATCTCACTGTCGATCAGTCCGTCGTAGTCCGCCCAGGTGGGCAACTCCCAGACTCGTTCGCCGGCCAGGTCGGCGGCACGACGCACCAGATCCATGAGCGTTGGATCGTTCCCGAAGGCGCCGATCGCCAGCGGACCCAGCGTGCGCATGATGGACCCCGTCAAGGTCGCGATGTCGACGATGTGGGTCGCGCCCTCCTTGACCGCATAGGTGATCCCATCCGACAGGATCAGGCGCCCCTCCGCATCGGTGTTGATGATCTCGATCGTCTTTCCGCCCGACCCCGTCACCACGTCGCCCGGCTTGATCGCCTTGCCGGAGGGCATGTTTTCGGTGGTGGGAACCACGCCAATGACGTCGATCCTGGGCTTCAGCTCGGCGATCGCCAGCATGGCGCCGACGACGGCGGCGCCACCGCCCATGTCGGATTTCATCATCTCCATGTTCTGGGCCGGCTTGATGGAGATGCCGCCGCTGTCAAAGGTAATGCCCTTGCCCACCAGGGCCAGCATTGGGCCGCCCCTGCGACCCGGGCCCGCCGCCCCGCGCGAGCCGCGCTTCGGTGCGATGCGAGCGTTTGAGGCGTTATAGCGAAGGACGATCATCTTTGCCGGCTCCTCCGAGCCGCGCGCCACCGCGAGCAGCGCGCCCATCTTCAGCCGGCGCATATCCGCGACCTCGAGCACTTTCAGGTCGAGGCCCGTGCCTTTGACGGCCTCCCTCACTTTGTCGACGAAGACCGCCGGCGTGAAAGCGTTGGCCGGCGCATTGACCCACTCCCGGATGCGATTGGTTGCCTCGGTCAGGACGATCGCGTCTTTCATCGCCGCGGACGCCGCCGTGTCGCCGTCGAGGCCGATGATGCTCAGCGCGTCGATATGCGTCAGCGCATGCTCATGGCGCGTCTTCAGCGAGCCGACATCGAAGTTGCTGAGCCCGATCCCTTCGGTGACCGCCCGCGCCACGTCAGCTGCGCCGGCGGTGGCGGCAACCGCTTTGGGAAGAACGACCGCAACCCGGCGATGACCGCGCTTGCGCAAGATTCGGCCGGCGGCCTGCAGGGCATTGCGCAGTCGGACCATATCGAGGTGCTCGGGCTTCCCGACGCCGATCAGGACGGTCCATTTGCTGGGAAGCGTGGTGAGGTTGTTGACCGGCACCAGCTCCATGAACTTGCCCCGGAATTCCCGTTCCTTGAGTAACTGGGCGATGGCGCCCTTCAGCTTCTTATCGAGGGCGACGGCTTCCGAAGGAAGCACCATCTGCCCTTCGAAGATCGGCAGGATGAGCGCGTCCGCCTCCGCTTTCTCAGGGGCAGTGGTCAGCAGCCGTGCCTGCATGCGTCCTCCTCTCCCCCTCGCAAACGCTCCGTATTGTACGGGGCGGGCTGGCGTCCGGCGGCCGACGGCCGGTGACTTTATATAACCTGCCAGTTATATAATGTCCAGGTGAATCGGCTCGATCGCGCCTTCGCCGCGCTCGCGGATCCTACCCGGCGGGAGATCCTGCAGCGGATCAGCCGGCAGCCGCAGCCGGCAGGATCCCTGAGTCGAGGCTTCCGGATGAGCCAACCAGCGGTCTCCAGGCACTTGCGCGTGCTGCGGGAGGTGAACCTCGTGGAGGTCGAGGAGAAGGGACGTCAACGCATCTACCGGCTATCGGGACGCGGCATCGACGACGTTCGTGACTATCTTGAGGAGGTCAGCAAGACATGGCAGACAGCGCTCGCGGCGTTCAAGCGGTACGCGGAGAACAAGCCTTGACGGTACGGGAGTCGATCACGGTAAACCGTGAGATCGTGGAGGCCTTTCGATTGTTTACTGACGGGATCGGCGAATGGTGGCCGCTCAAGGGCACGAGCTTTTCCTACGGCGGCGAGCGCGCCGACAAGATCTTCTTGGAGGCGATCGTCGGTGGCCGGTTCTATGAGCGATTCACCGACGGCGAGGAGTTCGACGTTGGTCGCGTAACCGCGTGCGAACCGCCGACGCGGATCGTATTCACCTGGAAGGACCCGAGCTGGAAGGCGCCCACCGAGGTCGAGGTTCGGTTCTCGGCTGAGGGAAACGGGACTCGGGTCGACCTCGAGCATCGTGGCTTTGAAGCCGCGGGCGTGCCGGCTGAGCAGGCCGCGGGCTGGGCAGAGGGCTGGAAGATGGTGCTGGCTCCCTATGGCGAGGCAGCGAAGAACCGGGCCTAGCGCCAGACGGCAGGCAGGCCGCGCTAACGGGGTTCTGGGCCGCCCCGCTTGCGCGCCTGCCGTTCCTGGAACCGGCGTTCCATCTCGAGCAAGTCGGCGTCGGTATAGCGATTCCGGCCGAGCTCATCCTGCCGGCTGGCCGTCCCGATACCGAGCCGGATCCAGGTCGCGATCGTCGCCGGTGAGACGCCGAGTTTTTCTGCGGCCTCGGTGATCGAGTAAAGCCGTTCCTGAGCCATCGACGCGGACGCTAGCGAGCGGCGGCCGGCTGACGCAGGCCGGCCAGCGTCTTGCCGGCCAGCTCGATCGCCTCGGGATCCTCGAAATGCGGCATGTTGAAGATCAGGCCGTCAAGCCCGGCATCGAGCAGCTTCTGGGCCTGCTCCGCCACGCGATCCGGGCCGCCGACGATGAACCCGGCATGGATCCAGTCCTTGTTGATGCCCGGCCGGTTGAGAATCTGCTCCAGGATGCGCTCGGCCTCCGCGTCGGTCTTGCGGACGATCAGGCTGCCCAGCCGGGTCTTCACGATCGTCTTCGGATCCCGGCCGACCGCCTCACAATGACGTTCCAGGACATCCATCTTGTGCCGCACCGTCGCCGGGTCGCCGAAGATGTTGCTCATGTCGGCATACTGGGCGACCAGCTTGAGGGTCCGCTGCTCGCCGCCGCCGCCGATCAGGATCGGCGGGCCGTTCGGCTGGACTGGCCGCGGGAAGTCGAGCGCGCCCTGGATCCGGTAGTAACGCCCCTCGAAGGTCGGCTGCTCCTCACGGAACATCGCCCGGCAGATCTGCAGCGCCTCCTCCAGGCGGCTGAGGCGTTCGCCGACGGGCGGAAATTCGTAGCCATACCCCCGATGCTCGTCCTCGTTCCAGGCGGCGCCGATCCCGAGGATCGCCCGCCCCGATGAGACGACATCAAGCGTGGTGACGACTTTCGCCAGGAACGCCGGATTGCGATAGGTGACGCCGGTGACCAACGTGCCGAGCCGGACTTTCTTGGTGCGCGCGGCGATCCCGGCCAGCACGGTGTAGCCCTCGAGCATGGCGTCGGTTCGCGGGCCGATGTTGGGCAGCTGATAGAAGTGATCCATCACGAAGACGGAATCGAAGCCGGCCTGTTCCGCGGTGTTGGCGAGCATCGCCACGTGATCGAACAGCTTGTCGGCCGTGACTCCGGGAAAGGTGTAATTCGGAATCTGAAAACCCAGTAGCTTCATAAACACTCCTCCTGATGCAGAGCGACTTGTCTGCCTTTTCCATTATCTGGATGATCCAGTCCACCATGCCGGATCGATCGGGGCCAGTACCATAGCCATGCATGGAAGACCTCCGGCCGCCGGTGCGATGCCCGCAGTGCAACGGCGAACCCAACTGGCAGGAAGTGCGGCAACCGTACCTCGATATCGACCCTCCAGGCCGGCTCGGGGTGCACGCATTGATCGGGTGGCGCTGCAACATCTATCCGTATTTCCTGCCCGTCTCCCAATGGGAGAGCTGAGGGGGAGCATCGGGTCAGCGGCGACCGGAACCGCCATCGTCGAGGTCGCGGACCTCGTCAAGCGGTATCGGAAGGGGAAGACGAACGCGGTTGACGCCATCAGCTTCACCGTGCGCAAGGGCGAGTTTTTCGCCTTCCTCGGTCCGAATGGCGCCGGGAAGACGACGACGATTTCAATCCTCACGACGACCTTGAGCCCGACCTCTGGACGGGTGTCGATCGCGGGCTATGACGTCGTGCGCGAGGCGAGCGCCGTCCGGCGGAACGTCGGGATCATCTTTCAGAACCCCAGCCTGGACATGAACCTGACCGGCGAAGAGAACGTCCGGTTTCACGCCGTCCTCTACGGTCTCTACCCCTACCGCCTCCGATTCCGCTTGATGCCGCCGGCCTACCGGCGGCAGGTTGGTGAGCTCGCGGCTCTGCTCGACATCGAGGCGGACATCTTCCGTCCGATAAAGACGCTGTCGGGCGGCACACGAAGAAAGCTCGAGATCATCCGCAGCCTGATGCACCGGCCCGACGTGCTCTTCCTGGACGAGCCCACCCGGGGCCTCGATACCAACGGACGCCGCAACCTGTGGGATTATCTGCGCACGGTGCAGGCGGCCGGAACCACCGTGTTCCTCACGACCCACTACCTGGAGGAAGCGGAGGGGGCCGACAGCGTCTGCATCATCAACCAGGGTCGCGTGGTCGCCTTCGGCGCACCATCGCGTATCAAGTCGGACCTCGTCGATGAGTACCTGGTGATCGATGCCGAGGATCGCGATCGCCTTCGCACTGAACTCCTGGCGCGGAGTATCGCCTTCGCCGAGACGCCATTGTTCAAGATCGGTCTCGACGGCCGGACCGCGCACCAGTTGTTGAAGACCATCGATACCCCGCTTTCGGTCGTGACCATCCATCAACCGACTCTCGAGGACGCCTACCTCTCGATTATCGGGACGGCCCATGAGTGAGCTCGGGCCCGTTCTCGCGATCGGGCAGCGGGATCTGATGAAGCTGCTCCGTGACCGGCCACGTCTGATCACGACGCTGGTGTCCCCACTCTTGCTGATCGGCGTGCTCGGCGGCAGCCTGCAGGCTAACCTCGGCCGCAGCACCGGATTCAACTTCCTGGCCTTCACCTTCACCGGCGTGCTGGGCATGACGCTCTTTCAATCGGCCGCCCAGGGCGTGATCTCGTTGATCAGCGACCGCGAAAACGACTTCAGCCAGGAGATGTTCGTCTCGCCGATCTCGCGCTACTCGATCATTCTCGGAAAGATCCTTGGCGAATCCCTCGTCGCCTTCCCGCAGGGCGCGGCGATCGTCGCGTTCGCGTTCATCGTGGGGATCCGCCCTTCCGCGCTCCAGCTCGCGGGGCTGGTGATCGTGGCCGCTCTGGTGTGCCTGCTGGGAGGCGCCTTCGGCGTGCTCGTTTTAGCTAACCTGAGCGGCCAGCAGATGGCCGGCCAGATCTTTACGTTCGTGATGCTGCCCCAGTACTTCCTCGCCGGGATTTTCAGTCCGATCAAAGTCCTGCCGCCGTACCTCGAGATCCTGTCGCGAATCTCGCCGATGCGGTACGCCGTTGACCTGATACGCGGTGCGTTCTATGCCGGGCGACCCGAAGCCGGCCGCGTGCTGCTCGACGGACCCGCGCTCGACCTGGCCGTGATCGGCGGAATGTTCGCGATCTTCCTGGTGGCCGGGACCGCGCTCTTCGTCCGCAGCGAGCGCAATCGATAGCAGCAAGCATTTCCCTTCCTCCTCAGGGGAGGATCAGGGAGGGGGAATCAGGCGTCGACCACGAGGCCCTGCAGCGGGCCGAGCAGCAGGCCCGAGCGGCGGGACACGCCAGGCAAGATGGTGAGCCGGTGCGTCGCCCGCTCTCCTCGTTTGCGACGCTCCGCCTGCTCATGGACAATCGGCTTCCAGAGCCGGTCGATAACCGAGACCGGATCCCCACTGACCTGGTCGAGCGGTCGCTGCAAATGCTCCGCCCACAGTCGCAATCGTGTGTCGCGCACCAGCCGGGCGTCCTGGGTGACAAGGTTCATCTCGGTGTCATTGAACAGCGAGTGTTCGTTGAGATTGGCCGACCCGATCGTCATCCAGTCATCGTCGACGATGCCCACCTTGGCATGAACGTAGATGGGCCAGTCCCTGGCGCCACCGATCGCGTAAAGGGTGCAGGCCAGCAGCCGGCCCTGCCCGCCGTCTAGCTGGACCAGGGTTCCCAGCTGGCCGCGCGTGTCATCGCCGCCGTTGTTCGGCTTGGCGGGAAGAATGAGGACCAGGCGGAAGTTCGGTGACGGCGGCCGCGTCAGCTTGTCGCGCAGCACGGCCAGGATCTCGGGCGACCAGAGGAACTGGTTTTCGAGGTAGATCAGGCGCTGGGCTGCCCGAAGCGCGCGGAGATACGACTCGATAATGCGAAAGTCCCCTCGGGGTCGCTGCCGGTACATCCCATCAGGTACGGTGCGCACCACCTGCAGCTCGATGCTGCCGGCGGGCGCAGGCGTCGGAACCGGTGGCAGCACTTCCCCCGTAGTTGCCTGCCAGCGCATCGCGAAGTTGTCCGCGACATCGCGGACCGCGGGACCGGCGATGCGGGCGGCCACATCGTGCCAGCCCAGCGCGCCCCGCGATGGGTGGTTCGGCGTGTCGCAGCGGTCGCCGTTGAAGCTGGTCAGATCGATGCCGCCAACGAACGCGATCCGGCCGTCGACCACGATCGTCTTCTCGTGGTGGCAATGCATGGGTCGTTCGCGCGCATCCAGCGCGCACTGGATACGGCTGCCGGCGACCAGCTGCGCCCGGACCTTTCGCAGGTCGCGACGCCAGGGCCGCAGCACCGGGAGGGGCGCGCCGGCCCAGATCAGCACGCGAACGGGGACTCGGGCGGCAACGTCGGCGAGCAGTTGCCGCAGCCGGGTTGGCGGCTCGCCGCGTGTCATCCGGAACTCGGGCGTGATGTGCCAGCCGGTGATGTGGACGTACGATTGGGCGTCCGCGATGGCGGCGACCATCGCCTGAAAGGCCGCGGTGCCGTCGATCAGCACCTCGACCGCGTTGCCGGCTCGCGGCGGCGGTTCGCCATCGGCCCAAAGGCCCGGGCCCGGATCGATCGCCGTGCTCCAGCCCACCCGCCCCAACCGTCGCTGGTGATGGGACCTGGCGAGCCGCTCAACCAGCTGACCGAGCGCGCCATCGGCGAGGTCGAGCGGACTTTTTCTCGTCACGTCCCAATCAGGCTAGCTGCTACGCTTCGCCGGATGTCGCACCTGCTCATCCAGATCATCGGTGCGGGCGGCCTGCTCGCGATCTTCGTCACCATGGCCGTGGAAAGCGCGGGCATCCCGATATCGAGCGAGATCGTCGTTCCACTCGGCGGCGCCCTCGCCTCGCAGGGCAAGCTCTCCTTCGTCGGTGTCGTGCTTGCCGCCAGCGCCGGCAACCTGCTGGGCTCGCTCGTCGCCTATCTGTTCGTACGCCGTTACGGCGAAACGCTGATTCTCGGGCCCGGGCGTCGCGTCGGCCTGACCGCGGGTCACCTGCGGCTGGCCAATCGGTTCTTCGAGCGCTGGGGGCTGTTCGCCGTGTTCGCCGGCCGCTTGCTGCCGGTGATCCGCACCTACATCTCGTTTCCGGCCGGCCTCTCGCGCATCACGCCGGTACCCTTCATCCTGGCGACGATCCTCGGCGCCGTGCCGTGGAACCTTGGTCTCGCCTATGCCGGGTTCAAGCTCGGTCAGAACTATGAGCGGGTCTCGAACGCGCTCGGTCCCTTCACCCTTCCGCTCGCCGTCATCGTGGTCCTCCTGATCGTGGCGGCCTACTACTACGGACGCCGCCTGGGCGAAGCCGAAGCAGCGCCCGACACCGACGCTTCTAGAGCCGGCCCACAGTCTTAGCCGACGGCGGCGACGATCTCCTTGTCCAGGCCCGGGTACTTCGAGAATTCGGCGGCCCGTTCCTGCTTGAGACGCTGCACCCATCGCTGGTACTCGTCGGTCCGCCCGGTCCGCGCGTACAACCGCCGGGGCTGAAGCACCTCGATGTCGTCGATGCCCGGGACACCTTGCGCCACCTCATAGCCGAAGTCGCGGTCTGTCGTCCAGGCGATGGTGCCTTCGGCGATCGCTTTGACGATCGCGCTCGAGTACTCGATGGTGACTTTCTTGCTGTTCTCGGTCCGGTCCGGACCACCGATACTTCCGGTGTTCATCAGATACACCTCGAACGGGCGTGACCGATGCAGTTCGAGGAACCGATTGCCCTGCTGTTCATGCCGGAGCGGGAAGAATGGATTGGTGCCGGGGACTCGCAACGCCTTTCCCATCTCGTCCTTGCCGCCGGCCGAGGTACCCTGCGTCTCGCCGAGCATGAAATAGGCGGCCGCGTGCGTGGAGTCGAGCCTGGCGACGCCGGGGATGATGTTCTCGTTGCGGTTGAGAATCAGGAGCACGTCGACCGGACCGATATTGCGGGCATCTTCGACCCACCCCAGGTCGGCCAGCGTGAAGACAGCGCGGCCGTTCTGCGTGTAGCTCGTATCGAAGAAATCGACCGGCCCGCCCTCCTCCTTCTGCGAGACGTTTTCCAGGTACGCATGCGGTTTGGTCACCGCCTCAAAGATGGTGGGTTCGTGCTTGGGGTCGAGACTGAAGGTCTTGGCGAAACAGCCGTTCTCCGTGCCGTAGATCTTGCCGCCCGCCATCAGGGCGACGAAGTCGTCCTGCACCGGCTTGGACTTGTTTTGCGTCGTGAACGTCGTCGTCGTCTTGCCGGTCCCGCTGAGACCGACGATCAGAAAGACGCGCTGCTGGTTGCCGACCGGGATGACCTTGCAGCCGGCATGTAACGCCAGGCCACCGGCGTCGTAGACCTTCTTGTTCCACATCCGAAGGCCGCCCTTCTTCGACTCGCCGAAATAGTCCGAGTTGATCACCCGGGTGATGCCGGCCTCCAGGTCGACGAAAATCGCACGGTCGTTCGGATAGCCCGGGGCCGTCAGGTTCGGGGTGTCGATGATCGTGATCTCGGGCTGCAGGCGCTGACCATCGAGCGGATAGTAGAGGTGACGCTGCATCCCGGCGACATTCGCATTGCGCGCCTCGATGATGAGCCGGGCCGGCGTCAGGAACTTCGCTTCGTTGCCGATGTAGCCGTCCACGACCACTATCTCCTGGCCGCGGATGTATTCGTCCTGGATCTTTGCCCATTTGCGGCCTTCCTCCGGATCCACGGTTTGCGCCGTGTGCTCCTCCGGCCGGTCGGTCACGATGTAGGTGCTCTTCGTGCTGCGGGAATCGACCCGGGTATGCACGTTGTAGTTGTCGTAGATGGTGCGGCGCGCGTTGGGCATCCTGGCGGTCAGTTCGCGGAGCTCTTCGGCGGTGGGGTTGTCGATCAGACGCCTGGATTGCGGGATGTACCCGCTGCGGATTTCGATAGTCACTGAAGACAGGATACCGGGACGAGCGGCTATCGCCCGAGCGGACCTACGCCTTGCGGACGTACGCCCGACGCCGCCACCCAGGCCGGCGGTCAGGTCTGCCGGCGGGACCGGCCTAGATACCCATCACGCCGACGAGCTCTTTGACGGAGTCGGCGGAGCGCTGGAGCGAGGCACGCTCGTCCTGGGTGAGATCGAGCTCGATGATCTCCTCCGCACCGCCCGCTCCGAGCTTGACCGGGACGCCGACGAATAAGCCCTCGATGCCATACTCGCCCTCGAGCCGGACCGCGCAGGGCAGGATCTGCTTGCGGTCGAGCATGATCGCGTCGACCATCTCGGCGACTGCCGCGGAAGGCGCGTAGTAGGCGCTGCCCGATTTGAGGAGGTTGACGATCTCGGCGCCGCCATCGCGGGTACGTTTGACGATGGCGTCGATGCGATTAGGCTTGATCAGCTTGCTGATCGGGATTCCGGCCAGCGTGCACATGCGGGCCAGCGGCACCATGGTGTCGCCGTGCCCACCCAGCACGTAGGCCTGGACGTCGCGCACCGAGGCATTGAGCTCCTGGGCGATGAAGGTGCGAAACCGCGCCGTGTCGAGCACCCCCGCCATGCCGATCACGCGCTCTCGTGGAAACGTGCTCACTGCATGAGCCAGCTGCGCCATCGCATCGAGCGGGTTGCTGACCACGACGAGGATCGCGTCGGGCGATCGGCGCACCAGCTCCTGAGTCACGCCCCGGACGATGTTCATGTTCGTCTTCACCAGATCGTCGCGTGACATGCCCGGCTTGCGCGGCACGCCCGAGGTGATCACGCAGATGCGTGAGCCGGCGGTCTCGTCATAGCCGTTGGTGCCGATGATCTTCGAGTCGTAGCCGACGATCGGCCCTGCCTCCAGCATGTCGAGCGCCTTGCCCTGCGGTAGCCCCTCGACGATGTCGACCAGGACCAGATCGGCATAGCCGCGCTCGGCAAGGCGCTGGGCCAGGGTCGCGCCCACGTTACCGGCGCCCACCACCGTGATCTTCGAGCGACCCATCCGTTGGTACCGTAGCAAATCGACCGCTTGGGAGCTAGACTCGCGGCATGGCGACGGCCGTCGCTGATCAGAAGAGCGAGGGCTGGCTTCCTGTCGTGCCCGACACCGCGCCGCGGCGCCGGCTCGGCCTTCGTCAGATGCTGCTGCTCAGCGGGCTGTGGTTCGGCATCTCCTACCTCTGGAATCCACTCGCGCTGTTCATCCTGCCGTCGCTCGTGCGTGACCTGACCCATCCGCTACCGATCCACCTCGGCTTTGCGTCGACCATCGTCGACAAGAACACCTACCTGGCGCTGCTGGAGGGGCTCGGAACGATTTTCGCCGTCGTCTGGCAGCCGGCCATCGGTGCGATTAGCGACCGCAGCACGTTCGGGGTTGGTCGTCGCCGTCCCTATCTCGCCGTCGGCGCGATCGGCGTGGTGCTCTGTCTGTCTCTGATGGCCGCCGTGCGCTCGTTCTGGCTGTTGTTCGTCGTCTACAGCCTGCTCCAACTGTCATCGAACACCGCCCAGGGGCCCTACCAGGGCATGCTGCCGGACCAGGTCCCCGAAGACCAGCGCGGCGAGGCCTCCGGCTATTACGGGTTCCTGCAGATGATCGGCCTGATCGCCGCCGCCGTCATCATCGGCATTCTCATCCCCGAGCGGCTCCGCTGGCTGGCGATCATGTCCATCGCGGTGGTCTTCGCCATCACGGCCAGCATGGCGATCTTTGGCGTCCGCGATGTCCGCACCACCCGCCGCTCGACCCAGACGCTGGGGAGGTCGATCGCGACGAGTTTCGTGCTCGATGTCAAGCGCTACCCGGACTTCGCCTGGCTGATGGCCTCCCGGCTGCTGTTCCTCATCGCCCTGACCGGGATCCAGCGCTTCGCCCTGTACTTTCTGCAGTACACCTTCAGCCTGACTCCGGACGCGGCCAAACGGGACACCGGCTACCTGCTGATCGTCATCGTGACCGTCGCCGCAGCGGTCAGTCTCACCGCCGGATTTCTGTCCGAGCGATTTGGACGCAAGCGATTCGTGGCCAGCGCCTGTGTGATTGGCGCCGTTGGCGCCATCCTGCTGATCACGGCTCAGTCGATCCCGATGGTCCTGGCGTTCGGCGTCATCCTTGGCGTCGGTCTTGGCATCTTCCTGTCCGTCGACTGGGCGTTCGCGACCGACCTGATTCCCAAGGCGGAAGCGGGTCGCTACATGGGCGTGTCGAACATCGCAACCGCCAGCTCAGGGATCATTGCGGGGTTCTTGCTTGGACCGATCATCGACATCTTCAACAAGGGCGGGACCAGCACCATCGGCTACCGGGTGCTGTTCGGCGTTTCAGCGTCGTTTTTCGTGATCGCGTTCTTTACCCTGCGACCCGTGCGGGAGATCAAGGTCGAGTAGCGCCTTCGGGGGGAGGCACTGGAAAGCAGCCGGGCGTCTCAGTCGATTGCGGGTAGGCTGACGGCGACTTCGGTCCCCTTGCCTTGGGTGCTCTTCACGGCGATCTCGCCCTTGTGCGCGTCGACGATCCATTTGGCGATCGCCAGACCGAGCCCGCTGCCGCCGTTCTCACGGGTTCGGGCTTTGTCCGCCCGGTAGAAACGCTCGAAGATATGCGGGAGGTCGGCGGGCGGGATGCCCTCGCCATTGTCGACCACGGTCACCCGGGCCCGACCGTCCCGGCGGATCACCCCAACGGAGACCTCACCACCTGCGGACGTGTGGGTGAGGGCGTTGTCGATCAGGATGAGCAGCAGCTGGCGAACCCGCACCAGGTCGGCTTCGACCCGCACCCCACCATTGAGATCGGGCCGCAGGTGGACGCCGCGCTCTTCCGCTAACGGCGTGGCCTGGGCCATCAGGCCTTTCACGACCTCGTTCAGCTCAACCGGGTGCGGGTCGATCGGGAGCTGCCTGGCATCGGCCAGCGCCAGGGTGGTCAAATCGCCCACGATCCGGTTCAGTTGTTCGACCTCCTCGACGATGCTCTTCGCATAGATGCGGGCGGTCCCGTTCGAACGCCGCAGCCAGGCCTCGACGTTCGTCCGGATCAGGGTCAGTGGCGTACGCAGCTCGTGAGACGCATCCGCCACGAACTCCCGCTGGCGCTGGAAGGCACGACTGATCGGCCGCAGCGAGCGGCTCGCCATGAGCAGCGAGGCAAGAGCGCCAAGCAGGATCCCGATCGCCGACGCCAGCACGAGTTGCCGCACCAGGCCCGAAAGGGCGTCGCCGATCCAGGAGATCTGTTGCGCTACCTGCAGGACGCCGACGACCTTGTGGGACTTCGGTTTGAAGATGGGGCTGGTGTCGACCATGTACAACTCGGTGCCATTGGAGACGCGGGTATCGCCGGACTGGCCGGCATTGGCGGCGGCAATCGGCAGGCTCGGGTTGTTGAAGAGCTTCTTGAGCTCGGCGCGCGGCTGGCTCACCTCCTGACCCTTGATGTCCAGCACTCGGATGAACGTGTCAGCAACACTCGGGTCAAGCAGTGCCTGCGCCGTCACCGACACCGTGTCGCCTGTTACCGCAACCTCGTGGGTTGCCTGCAGAACCGCGCGCTGAAGGTCGTTATCGGATCTTGCCTGCAACGCCTGCGACACGGTGACGTAGACAATCAGGTCGAAGCATCCAAGGATCAAGACCAGCAGGATGAAGTACTGGGCCGCGAGGCGCCACAGCGCGCCTCGGAACATCATCCCGACAGCCGGTACCCGACGCCATACACCGTCTGGATGAGCTTCGGGGAACGGCCCTCGTCGATCTTGTCGCGCAAGTACGAGATGTAAACGGCAACCCGGTTGGTGGTGCCTTCGAAGTTGTAATCCCAGACGCGCTCGGCGATCTGCGCCTGGGTCAGCACCTGGTTGGGGTGGCGCATCAAGAACTCCAGCAGCGCGAACTCCCGGGCCGTCAACTCGATCGGCGCGTCCCCGCGCCGGACCTGGTGGGTCTTGAGGTCGAGGACAAGGTCGGCGACCTGCAGCCGGTTGGCGTGGCCATTCTTCTGGTCGCGCCGCATCAGCGCCCGCAGCCGGGCGAGCAGCTCCTCGAAGGCGAACGGCTTGGGCAAGTAATCGTCCGCGCCGGCGTCGAGGCCGGCGACCCGGTCGTGAATCTGGTTGCGCGCCGTCAGCATGATCACTGGGGTCTGGATCCGGTTCTGACGCAGCCAGCGGCAGACTTCCATGCCGTCCTTCTTGGGGATCATGAGATCGAGGATGATCGCGTCATAGCGCGCCGTTTCGGCCAGTTCCTGGGCTCGCTCACCGTCGGCGGCGATGTCGACGGCGTAGCGCTCATCCTCCAGGAGCTGCTTGAGCAGCGTCGAGAGCTTCCGCTCGTCCTCGACGAGGAGGAGATTCATTGGGATTCCTGCCCCCAGTCTACCCGGTCGGCCGGCCAGCTTTGGTGACCGCCAAACCGTAGCAGGCGGTTGTTAGAGCGGCATTAACCGATGGCCGGGCCGGTCCCCCGTGCGAAGCGACCTCAGAGGGCGACGCCCGAGACGGCCGAGCCGCGCTGGGCGGCCAGCTCGGAGGCGGTGAGCAGATGGTTCCCCGAGATCCGCGACCCGCTGTCCAGGAACTTCCCCAGACCGGCGCGGGCACGGCGGACGTTCCACCCCAGGATGTCGCAGTACTCGACGAACGTCTCGCCGTCAAAGAACCGCTCCGCTTCCGTGCGATAGTTCTCGACGCTGAGATCCGCGACGGCCTGCCAGACCACGCGGGTCAAGAGCGACTGGACCGCCTCCAGGGGGACATCAGGTTCCGCTGCGCCTTTTCTCATCCCTTCCTCGCGACCGACGCCGCGCACGGCTGGTTTGCCGTGCGATTTGAGTGATAGTTTCGCTACTTTAACAAGTGGTAGCCACCATGTCAACCGGCGCGCTTCCCGGAGGCCGTTCGGCGAATCTGACCGCGGCGCAGGGCCTTGCCGGGCCCGGCCGTCGGATGGTTGAGGAGGCCGGCGGCCCGCAGCTGGGGATCGAGCGGCGTCAGCCGACGGGCGACCCCCGACGGCAGCAGCGAGGTGTGGGGGATCCGCTCGAGGTGTTCGGCGATCGCCCAGAGGTCATTCTCGCTGGTCATCCAATGCAGCGGATCGAAGCGGGCCAGGTTGACCGGGCGGCCATGCCCGCGGAGCGTGCGCTCTCCGTCCAGGTTGAAATACACCTCGAAGTAGGACATCGCCAGTTCGCGAAGCGTCCGGTAGACGGGTTCCCGATAGCGCAGCCCCGTGAATTTGCTGCTAGCGATCGCCCCCCAGAGGCCCCGCCGCCGAAAAACGGCGAGCACATGGTCTTCGTCGCGGACCGCCGTCAGGTCCATGATCAAGGGCGGATCGCCCTGCACGCGCAGGGCGGCCGCCGCCAGGACCGCGCCCTCGATGCAATTCGCCGTCCGATCTTCGAGGACCCGCCGCGGTGACCGAAAGGTCTCCCGCTCCGCCTCGATGTTGTACGGGATCGCGTCGAGGAATTGCTGGATCTTCACCGGCTGGTCGAGGCGTCGGCGGAAGGTCGCGAGCTCCCCCGCCGTGAGCTCAGGCAGCGCCCGGGGCATGGGACGCTGATGGGGGTCGCGGGGTTTTCCCCGCGTGTCGGCTATGGCAGAATCTGTAGTTCGATGCGGCTGTGGTGAAATTGGTAAACACGCTAGGTTCAGGGCCTAGTGGGCGCAAGCCCTTGAAGGTTCAAGTCCTTTCAGCCGCACTCCTTCCCATTCAGATTCGCGCGCCTTTCCACGCCGGGGCGCGCTGATTAGCGTCCCACCTCGTAGTACCAGTCGGTGACGTAGGCGTAGCGTTCCTCGGGCTCGATCGCCGAGTCGACGCGTACCCCATGGATCCGGCGGCTGATCGCCATCACGTAGCGGGGACTGTAGACGAAGACCGCGGGAATTTCCTTGGCGAAGTCCTCCTGGAAGGTCGCGTACGCCTTCGCGCGCGCCGTCAGGTCCAGGGTGTCGCGGCCGTCCTCGAGGTCGCCGTCGATGAACACGTTCTTCTTCATCCCGGAGAAGTTGAATCCGCCCGCGTGCGCTTGTGAGGAATGCCAGAAGGTGTAGACGTCCGGGTCCGGGCCGTTGTCGAAGGCGGTGAGTGTCATGTCGAAGGTTCGGGGATTGAGGTAGTCATGGATCAGCGAGGCGGTCGTCACCGGCCGCACCTCGGCCACGATTCCGACCTGCGCCAGCTGCTCGGCCACCTTTTCCGCGACCCGCTCGTACGGCGGGACATCGCTCGATACAGTGAGTCCGAAGGTGAGGCTGACCGCGCCTTTGGTGCGGATGCCGTTGACGAGCGCCCAGCCCGCGTCATCGAGCAGCTTGCCGGCGCCGGACGGATCGTAAGTCGGCTGCTGGGCGGCGCCGTCGTACGCCCAGCTGATCGAGCGGGGAATCGGCCCGTCATCCGGCACCGCCTGGCCCCCCAGCACATCCCGAATGATGGCGGCTCGGTCGATCGCCTTCGCGATCGCCTGCCGAACCTTGACGTCCTGGAAGTACGGCTCGTCGGTCTTCAGGTTGAGGAGCAACTCCGCGTATTGATAGGTGGAGGCGGTCAGCACGCTGACCTGGCGATTGGCCCGCTCCTGGGCGGCGCCTGACGGCGTGAGATTGGCGAGCCCGTCGATCTGCCCCCGGTCGAGTGCGTCGAGCGCCGCGGTCTGCGACGGGAAGCTGCGGATTGTCATGGTGTCGAGCCAGGGTCGCCGCCACGCGAACGGATTGCGTTCCAGCTCGATCCGGTCTGCGAGGTTGGCCACGATACGGAAGGGGCCGGTGCCGACCGGGTTCAGGTTGGGCGAGGCCGAGGCGAGCTCGCCCATGGCCCGTCCGGCCAGCAGGTGCGACGGCATGATGTCGAGGAGTTGCAGATTGGCCAGGAACCCAGCGTTGTGGCCGGGAAGCGCGAAGCGAACCTGGCCCGCATCCACGGCGGTCGCGATGATGTCCTTCCAGCTCTGGTTAAGCACCGTCCCAGGGAACTGCGGATCCTGGACGGTCCGGACGGTAAAGACCACGTCATCAGCGGTGACATCGGTGCCATCCGACCAGCGTGCATTTCGTCGGAGCGTGAAGGCGTAGGTCCGCCCGTCCGGGCTGACCTCCCAGTGCGATGCCAGCCGGCCCTGGACGCGGCCGGTGGGGAGCACCCGGACGAGCGGCTCGAAGAGCAACGCATCCAGGTCATTGGAGCCCGCGGTGGCCTCCCCGAACAAGGGGTTGAGCGAGCCGAGCTGGCCGACCACGCCCTCGACAAACGTCCCGCCGGGTCGTGGCTCTTCGGGCGCCGAAATGACGCCGCGAAAAATCAGCGCCAGGACGGTCATCAGCACGAGCAGCGGCACGCCCACGGCCGTGGCGAGCAGCCCGCGGCGGATCAAAGCTTAAAACGCCGCCCGTCCCGCGCAGGTTCGCTAGGCAACTCGAATGTAGACGACGGAGACCGCCACGAAGAGGACGACCAGTCCGATCGTGGCATAAAAGAGGTTCTTCTCCAGCCCGCGCTTGGTGCGGTAGCCCCCGCCCGAATCTCCACCGCCGCCGCCGATGGTCCCGCCGAGCCCGCTCGCCTTGGGCGTCTGGAGGAGCACGCCGAGCATGACCAGGAGCGCGAGCAGGAGTTCGACCAAACCGAGAAAGGATTTCATCGTGTCAGGGCCGCTGAATTATACCGCCAAGTCGCCGGGCTGCCGGTCGGGCGGCCCAGGCGCTACGGCGTTGACAGATACACAAATAAGTAGTAGTATGCGGGGCGTGTACGGTCCGGTCCCCCGCCTCCGGTTGACCCTCCTCCTGATGGCGCTGCTGGCCGCCTCGTGTGCCCCGGGCCGTACCCCCTCCCCCGCCGCCCTCGCGATCCCGTCGGTGCCGGTGGCGCCGATCGCGATCGGGGCCGATCAGCTGGTGCCGCTGCCGGACGGCCCGACCGCCTTTTCGGCGATTGTCGACGAGCTGCGCCATGCGCGGCATTCGATCGACCTCGAGCTCTATGAGTTCCAGCGGCTGGACCTGGCGGGCTTGCTCCTCGACGCCCACGATCGCGGCGTGGCAGTCACCGCCATCAAGGATCCGTCGGAGCGGAGCAGCCGGACCGTTTGGGCCGAGCTCGAGCAGGGCGGCGTCCGGGTGGTGGCCTTTCCGCTGGAGCGATTGACCATCGACCACGTCAAGCTGCTGATCATCGACGGGGTGCAGGCGATCGTCGGCGGCATCAACTGGGGGACCCATTCGCCGTTGAATCACGACTTCGACGTCCTGGCGACCGGCCCCGTCGTCGACAACCTCGAACGGGTCTTCCGGCAGGATCTCGCGCTCGCCGGCGACGCCGCCGTCCTTCCGGCGCCGTCGGCCGACCGCCGGGTCCAGGTACTCGTGACCCATCCTGGTGAAGGCATCGCGGCCGCGGCGCTTGCCGCCATCGGGGCCGCTCAGCGTTCGATCGACATCGAGATGTTCGTCCTCAGTGATCGCCTCGTGCTCGACGCCCTTGTGTCCGCGGCCCGGCGTGGCATCCGTCTTCGTGCGGTGCTCGACCCGACCCAGGCACAGAACATCGCCGCCATGGCACTGCTTCAGTCGGCGGGCGGCGCGGTGCGCTTCTACCTCCAGGCCGGCGACGAGCTGCTGCATGCCAAGCTCGGGATCTTCGATCGGCAGACCGTGCTCTTTGGGAGCTGCAACTGGTCGCGATCCGGTTTCACACGCAACCATGAGCTCGACCTGCTGATCCGCGACGCCGCGCTGGCGCGAGTCTTTCTCAGCCGGCTCGAGCAGGACTGGGCGGTCTCAGCCCGGTGAGGTCGTCCCCGGTCATCTCGGCCGGCGGCGTCAGGCCCACCAGCCGCAAGAGCATGGGCGCGATGTCGCCCAGCTTGCCGCCGTCGCGTAGCCGCTCGACGCCATCAGCGCCGGCCAGGATCAGCGGGACCGGGCTCGTCGTGTGGGCGGTCAGCGGCGCCCCGGTCGCCTCGTCGATCTTCAGCTCCGCGTTGCCATGATCGGCCGTGACCGCCAGGATGCCGTGGCCAGGCAGGACCGCGTGCGCGATCCGGCCGAGCATCGCATCGACGACCTCCACCGCCTGCACGGTCGCCGAAAAGACGCCGGTGTGGCCAACCATGTCCGGGTTCGCGAAGTTGACGACCAGGAACCGGTACCGGCCACTCTGGAGCCGATCGAGGAGCACGTCGGTCACGGGGCGCGCGCTCATTTCCGGCTGCTTGTCGTAGGTCGCCACCTTCGGCGAAGGGACGAGCAGCCGGTCTTCACCGGGGAACGGAGCCTCGCGCCCGCCGTTCAGGAAATAGGTCACGTGGGCATACTTTTCCGTCTCCGCCGTGTGGAACTGCGGCCAGCCGGCCTCCGAAACGACCTGCGCTAACACGCCCGGCAAGGGCTCGTCGCGAAAGGCGACCTCGGCCGGGAGACCTTTCTCGTACTCGGTAAACGTCACGAAGTGCGCGAGGCTGGGGTGGTGCGTGCGCTCGAAGTGGTCCCAGGTCTCGTCGACGAGGGCGTGGCTCAGCTGACGCGCCCGGTCAGGACGGAAATTGAAGAAGATCACGCTGTCGCCATCCCCGATCGGCGGCGGCGCTTGCTCCCCGGGCGGCACGATACGGCTGGGGACGAGGAATTCGTCGGTGATCCCGATCCGATAGCTCCCTTTGATGAAGGCCACCGGGTCAGGCACCGCCGGGCCGATCGCCTCGACCACCGTGCGGTAGGCGCGTTCGGTCCGGTCCCAGCGCTTGTCCCTGTCCATCGCGTAGTAACGGCCGCTGACCGAGGCGATTTGACCGGTGCCGATCCGGGCCATCCGCGCCACCAGCTCCTCGATGTAGCCGGCGGCGCTCGTCGGCGGCTCGTCCCGCCCGTCGGTAAAAGCATGCACGTAGACCCGCGGCACGTTCAGCGCATGGGCCATCTGCAGGAGGGCGTAGAGGTGCTCGGCTGAGCTGTGGACACCGCCCGGTGAGACCAGTCCCATCAGGTGGAGGGCATGCCCCGTGGCGGCCGACCACACCGCCGCGCTCAGCACCGGGTTGGAAAAGAAGCTTCCGTCCTTGACGGCGAGGTTGATCCGGGTGAGGTCCTGGTAGACGATGCGACCCGCGCCGATATTCAGATGACCCACTTCCGAATTGCCCTGCTGGTCCGGCGGCAGACCGACCGGTTCACCGGCGGCGGCGAGGATCGTGTGAGGCCACCGCTGCCATAGGGCGTCCCAGTTCGGCTTCGTCGCCGCGGCGATCGCATTGCCGAAGGGGTCCGGGCGGCAGCCCCAGCCGTCGATGATCACCAGCACGAGGGTCGGCCCGCGCCCGCTCACACCCGCGGCGACTGCACCACCTCAGCGGCGGCTCGGACGATCTCGGTGAAGTGGGCCGCCTTCAAGCTGGCCCCTCCGACCAGGGCGCCGTCGATCTCCGGCTGTTCCATCAGGCTCCGCGCATTCGCCGGTATCACGCTGCCCCCATAGAGGATGCGCATCTCTGACGCGAGCTGGCCGAATGTCCCCCCGAGCAGCGTGCGGATCATGCCCATCGTATCGTTGGCGTATTCGGGGGTTGCTGCGCGCCCGGTCCCGATCGCCCAAACTGGCTCGTAGGCGATCGTCAGGTCGGTCGCGCGCGTCACGTCGATGCCATAAAGCGCGGCGCTGAGCTGGCGCGTGAGGACCTCCTGCGTGCGCCCAACATCGTGCTCCTCGAGCGTCTCGCCGATCGCCAGGATGACTTTCAGGTTGTTGCGGAACGCCGCTTGCACCTTTCGGTTGAGCTGTTCATCGGTCTCATCGAAGAGCTGGCGCCGCTCGGAATGTCCGATCAGCAGGTAGTGGCACCACCCCGCGAGCATCTTCGGCGAAATCTCGCCCGTGAAGGGTCCCTGGTCTTCCCACGAAGCGTTCTGCGCGCCAACTTCGATCGGGCAACCGCGGAGCGCGTTGGCAATCTCCCACAGCATCAGCGAGGGCGGCAGCACCACCACGTCGACGAGGTCCGCAAACGAGTCGAAAGCATGCCGTAGATGCAGCGCGTACTCCAGCCCTTCCGGGACCGTGAAGTGCATCTTCCAGTTGCCCGCGATCAATGGTTTACGCATCATTCGGGAGATCCCGCAACCCTGGTCATGCGGCGTTCTTGGCGCGCAGCGCGGCAATCCCGGGCAAGTCCTTGCCCTCGAGGAACTCGAGCGTGGCGCCGCCCCCCGTCGAGACGAAGGACATCCGCTCCGCCAGGTGCTGTTTCTGCAGGGCCGCCACCAGGTCGCCGCCGCCGATGATCGTTTGGGCGTCACTGCCGGCCAGCCCCTGTGCCAGGGCATCCGTGCCGCGATCGAACGGCGCAACCTCGTACACACCGAGCGGACCGTTCCAGACGACCGCTGCCGCGCCGTCGCACGTCTGCAAGAACCGCTCGACGGTCATTGGTCCGACGTCGAGGACCCTCAGGTCGGACGGGACCGCATCGACCGGCACGATTTTCGCTGTGACGCCCGGTTTGGCATCCGCGGCAACGACGGCATCGAGCGGGAGAACGATTGTCGCGCCGGATGCCAACAGCGACCGTGCGACCTCCAGCTGGTCATCCTCGACAAGGGAGCGGCCCATCTCGAGCCCCCTGGCTTTCAGAAAGGTGCAGGCCATGGCGCCGCCGATGCAGAGCCGGTCGACGCGCCGGAGCAGGCTGCGGAGAACACCGATCTTGGTCGAGATCTTGGAGCCACCGATGATGCCCACCATCGGATGCGGCGGGTCGGACATGATCCGACCTAGCGTGCTGATTTCGCGGTCCATCAGCAGTCCGGCCACCGCCGGCAAGTACTGGGCGATCCCCACGGTCGAGGCGTGGGCGCGGTGCGCGGTTCCGAAAGCGTCGTTGACGTAGATCTCCCCGAGCGCAGCCAGTTGCTTCGCGAATGCCGGATCATTTTTCGTCTCGCCCGGATGAAAACGGACGTTCTCCAGCATCACGATGTCGCCGTCATGCATCGCCTTCACGGCTGCCTCGACGGCCGGACCGATACAGTCGTCGAGATGGCGCACGGGGCGGCCCATCAGCTCGCTGAGCCGCTGCGCCAGCGGCGCCGTCCGATCAGCCTCGACGACCGTGCCCTCCGGGCGGCCAAGGTGGGTGATCAGGATCACGCGCGCATTCCGCTCGACCAGGTTCTGGATGGTCGGGATCGCTTCCCGGATCCGCGTGTCGTCGACGATCCGGCCTGCCTCCATCGGGACGTTGAAGTCGACGCGCACGAGGACGCGCTTGCCCGCGACGTCCACGTCGCGGATGGTGGCCTTCTGCATCACGCTACCGGTCGTGGCGTCGATGCTCAGTTCAGCCGGTCACCCATGAAGACGGTGAGGTCGACAATCCGGCAAGAATATCCCCACTCGTTGTCGTACCAGGAAAAGACCTTGCCGTGGCGGTCACCGACGACCATGGTGAGCTCGGCGTCGACGATCGAGGAATGCGGGTTGCCCTTGAAGTCGCTCGAGACCAGCTGCTCGTCGGTGACCGCAAGGATTCCTTTGAGGTCGCTGGCGGCCGCCTCGCGGAGCGCCTCGTTGATGGTCTCGGCCGACACCGGGTCGCGGGTCATCACCGCCAGGTCGACAAGAGAGACATTCGGCGTAGGCACCCGCAGGGCGATGCCATGGAAACGCCCTTTGAGCTCGGGCATGACGAGCGCCATCGCCTTCGCCGCCCCGGTGCTGGTCGGAATCACCGAGAGCGCCGCGGCGCGCGCGCGCCGCAGATCGCTGTGCGGCGCATCGAGCAACCGCTGGTCGCTGGTATATGAATGCACGGTTGTCATCAAGCCTGCCTCGATGCCGAAACTGTCGTGCAGGACCTTCGCCACCGGCGCCAGACAGTTGGTCGTGCATGATGCGTTACTGACGACGTGGTGCTGGCGCGGGTCGTAGCGCTCGCCGTTGACGCCCAGCACGATCGTGATGTCCTCGTTCTTGGCCGGCGCGGAGATGATCACCTTCTTGGCGCCGCCCTTGTCGATGTGAACTCTTGCCTTGGTGGCATCAGTGAACAGCCCGGTCGACTCGATGACGATGTCGATCCCGAGGTCGCGCCAGGGCAGGTTGCCGGGATCCCGCTCGGCAAAAACCTTGACCCGCATACCGTCGACGTTCAAATGATCGCCGTCGGCGCTCACCTCACCGGTGTAATTGCCGAGGATGGAGTCGTACTTGAGGAGATGGGCCAGGGTCGGTGGATCGGTGATGTCATTGACGGCGACGATCTCGAGTTCCGGGCGGCCGTGAGCCGCACGGTAGACATTGCGCCCGATGCGGCCAAACCCGTTGATGCCAACCTTCAGCGGCATGACGGCCTCCTCCTTATTGTCAGGGTTGCGGGATTTCCCGCATGTGGTCAGGGTTGCGGGATGTCCCGCATGTCAATCTATTAGACCATTTCGATTCGCCTGTTCCACCAGCCGCCGGAGCCGATTCGCGACTGCGGACTTGCTGACCTGCGCGAGCTCGGCCAGCTCGCGCAATGCGGCCCGTGGGTGCGCCCAGCGCAGCTCGGCGATCTCGCGGAGCGCGGGTGCGAGCGCGTGCAACCGGGCGTCGCGCGCCTTCAAGCGGCGGACGGCCTCGCGCTGCTGGAGCGCGGCCCGCAGGCGTTTGTCGAGGTTCGCGGTCTCGCTGTTAGCCCTGCGGTTCGCCTGGCTGCGCATATCGCGCAGGATCCGGTCGTTCTCGAAGCGCATCACCGCACGGTTGGCTCCCATCAAGCCAAGCATCCGGGAGATCGGCTCGGCGCCTTTCAGGTAATAGACGGACCGACCCCGGCGCACTGTTCGCTTGAGCGGGATGCCCGCGCGCGCGGCCGCCGCCGTCACCAGGTGGCCGCCGCCCCCGGGCATCGACAGCTCGAGGTGATAGGCGTCCGCCGGGTTGCCCAGCAGACCGCGAGCCAAAAAGGCCCCTCGCAAGATGGCGCGCGCGCAGCAGGCGTCACTGGAACCCTCTCCCGGCGGGAGCGTCAGCCGCAAGCGGTAGGTAGGCCGCTTCTCCGTCGCGCCTTTGCGCACCGTCTCCACCCGACCGCCGGCGACCTTCGCGAGGCGGACGACCTTTCGCGCCACGGCGTTGCGCGGGATGCGCAGGGTCAGCGCGGCGCCGTCGCTGCTTCCGACGAGCGTTTCCACCATCGCGGCAAGCTCGGCGACCTGGCAGCAGGGTCGAGCCGGCTGGACATTGGCAAGCTCCGCCTTGATCTCATCGGTGAATGAGGCCTTGACCGCCATGACCACACATTAAACTGGGTCGGTGCTGATCAAGATTGGCATCGATCCGGTGTTGGTGACGATCGGGGGCCTCAAGATCCATTGGTACGGGATCATGATCGCGCTCGGGCTCTATGCCGGCATCCAGGTGGCCCTGCGCGACGCAACACGCCGGGGCCTCAACAAAGACCAGCTGATGAACCTCGCCCTGCTGGCCGCGGTGCTGGGCATCATCGGTGGGCGTCTCTACTACGTCGTCCAGAACAATCCCGGCTTCTACTTGCATCACCCGACCGAGACCATCGCCGTCTGGCAAGGCGGGATGGCCTTCTTCGGAGCGATATTCGGTGGTGCCCTGGCGGTGGTCATTGCCGCCTGGCGCTGGCACCTGCCGTTCTGGAGCGTGCTCGACATCGGAGCGCTGGGGCTGACGATCGGCCAGGCGATCGGCCGCATCGGCAACATCATCAACGGCGACATCGTCGGCTACAAGACGAACGGCTGGGGGTTCGAATACACGAACCCCAACACCTTCGGGCCGCTCAACGTCCCGGTCCAGCCGGCCAGCCTCTATGAGCTGTTGATCAGCCTGGCGCTCTTCTTGGTGCTCTGGAATCTGCGCACCAGGATCCATCCCGAGGGGATGCTGGCCATGATCTATCTCGTCCTCTACTCGATCAGCCAGTTCTTCATCTTCTTTCTGCGGGATAACATCGTCATCCTGGGCGGCCTCAAGCAGGCGCAGGTCACATCGCTGGTCGTGATCGCGCTCACACTCCCGGTGATCGCCTACCTGCTGCGCAAAGAACGGCTCGCGCGTCCGCCAGCGAACCAACCGGCGGAAGCATCGTCGACGGCGGGGGAGGTTGCCGGCCAAGCCCCGTAACCGGGAGACTCGACCAGTTGCGTCGGCCGGCTCGCGGCGCGCCGTGCTTAGCGAGAAGGGTTAGGCGGCGGAGCGCTGCGCGGGTGACCGCCTTCGCCGCTCCCCGCGTTTCAGGAGCAGCTCGAGGAAGCGCTCGGGCTGGAACTCTGCCTTGTCGACGACCGACTCAACCGTGCCATCCAGGCGCTGTCGATCCTCGGCGGTCAGCATCTTCGCCGTGTGGACGAGGATCGGAACTCGGCTCATCTCCTTGTCACGGCGCAGGGCGGCGATGACCTCGAAGCCGTCGGCCCCCGGCATCGCCAGGTCGAGGATGATGAGGTCGGGTTTGTTGCGCAGCGCCTGCTCGATCCCCGCCCGGGCGTTATCCACGGTGGTGAGGCGGACGTTGTAGGGCTTGAGGATCGCTTTGACCAGGCTGACCGCCTGGGCATCGTCGTCGATCACCAGAACATTGGCCGGCATCTTCCTGGCACGCTTGGTGTCTGCCATCAGGTCGAACCGGACCATCAGCTGGACCAGCTGCTGCCGATCGATCGGCTTGGTCAGGATCTCGCACTCCGCCACCGCCAGCGGCGGACCGTCGACCGCCGCCAGCAGCACGACCGGGATCTCTCGCGTTCGCGGATCTTTCCGCAGCTCGCGGACGAGCGCCGGTGCCCCGCTGGGCGGCAGCTGCCCGTCGACGAGGATGGCGAGCGGCTGGAGGTGCGACGCCTTCTCGAGCGCACGCGGGCCGTTGTCGACATAGACGACCTCGTAGCCGGCCCGCTTGAGGAAGGGCTCGATCCGCTGGCGCGAGGCGAGGTCGTTGTCTGCCACGAGGATGTCGGGCGCCCGGCGGTCGGCCGCCACCGGGCCCGCGTCGGCGGGCGTCGGACGGCTGCCGCTCAACGAGCGCAAGGCCTCGCTCAGCTTCAGGGCGCTGTCATGCAGGTACTTCAGGAACTCGCGGCGCTCCTCGGCGGTCACCCCATGGCCGCGCTCGTCGAGCAACACGCTGGAGAACCCGACCAGCGCGTTCAGCCGCGAGTTGATCAGATGGCTCTGATCAGCACTGGGCGCGGCCGCCAACCCAGGCGCCTGGGCGGAGCCCACCACACGCCGCTCGCGTTCCTGGCTCTCTTGCATGGCCTTGCGGACTTGCTCCATCTCCTCATTCTGGGCATGAATCTCGGCGCTGAGTGCCTGCCGGCGGGTCGCCCAATCGGCCGCCAGCCTGTTCGACTGCTCGGTCAGCTCGGTATGACGGGCCAAAAGGCCCTGCTGCTGCACCCGCTCGGTGGCGAGATCCGCATCCAGGCCGGTGAGCCGATCCTTCAGCCGGGCCTGCTCCTCCAGGAGCTGCTCCCGATCGAGTCCCCACTGAATCTGGTCGGTCTGCAGCGCGTCGCGATCGCTGGTGACCATCGCGAGCTGTTCGCGAAGGCGGCTGAGGTCTGTGGCGTGAGTCGCGAGCTCGGCCTGGATACGGCCCGATTCGCGTTCGGCGCTCTCCACCTTGGCGCGGGCGGCCGCGAGGTCACGCTCAACGGTATGACGGATCCCGGCCAGGTCTTGTTCGGCCGCCTCGCGGGCGTGGCGTGCCTCGTCCCGATCGGTTGCCGCTTGATCGCGATCCTGCTCGGCACGTCCCAGGTTGTGCCGGACCTCGGCGAGCGTGGCGTTGGCCAATTCGAGGAGCCCACCGATCCGCTGCGCGTCGTCCTTAAGGGCTTGCCGTTGTGTGGCCCACTCACGACCGGCTCGCTCGTGGTCGGCCAGCTCAGCCGAGATGCCGGCGGCCAGGGATTCGACGCGCGCAGCGAGCGCCCGCCCCTGCTCGACGGCCTCACCAAGCGCGCTGGACAGGTTCGGCGAGTCCGGCACGCCCCTATAACGGTGGGACGCGGCGCGACTGGCACCTGAGCCGTTTTTGGCCGTGGGGCGCAGGCTCGGCGCTAGGCGGTGGTGACTTCGGTCCGGGTCAGGAGGCCCCGGCCCGACCGTTGGCCGGGCGGCTCGGGCGGCTGGGGCAGCTCCGGCGGCGCGTCCTGGGCCAGGATCTCGGTGCAAAGAGCGACGCAGAGGTTGCAGATATAGACGTCGCCGGGGCCGGCAACCAGCCGCACCTCACCCTGCTTCTTGCCACAAAACGAGCAACGACGGACCGGCCGATCCACGGCCTGAATTATGTCAGAGGTCCCGCGCCCTGGCGCATCAGAGCATCTCCTTGATGGCGACCGCCACCGGCCGGGTGATCCCCTTGACCGCCATCAGGTCGTCAACGCTGGCGTGCCGGATGTTCTCGATGCTGCCGAACTGGCGGAGCAGCGCCCGGCGCCGGACCGGCCCAAGCCCGTTGATGCCGTCGAGCACCGAAGCAAAGGCATCCTTCTTCCGGACGACTCGATGGAAGGTGATGGCAAACCGGTGCGCCTCATCGCGGACCCGCTGCACCAGGAAGAGCGCCTCCGAGTCCATCGGTAGCCTGATGGGGTCGCTTTCGCCGGGCCGGAACAGTTCCTCCTGTTCCTTGGCGAGCCCAAACGTCGAAACCGATTGAAGGCCCATCGACTCCAAGACCTCGCGCGCGGCCGACAGCTGGCCCTTGCCGCCGTCGATCAGGACCAGGTCGGGCAGCCGGCTGAAACTGGGCTCCTCGGGGATCCCCTCTTCGGACCGAGCATGCCGGCTGAAGCGCCGGCGCAGCACCTCCTGCAGCATGGCGAAGTCATTCGCGCCCTGAACGGTCTTGATCCTGAAATGACGGTAATGTGCCGGCTTGGGGCGGCCCTCCTCGAACACGACCATCGACCCAACCGGGTACTTGCCCTGGATGTTCGAGATGTCGTAGCACTCGATCCGAACCGGCAGGGTCGGGAGCGCCAGCCTGGTCTGCAGGTCGTTCAGCAGCGAGGCGGTCCGGTCGGCATCGTAGTCCAGCTTGATGCGCATCTGGCGCATCGTCTCCTGCGCATTGGCGGCGGCCTGCTGCAGCAGCTCCCGCTGCTTGCCCCGTTGCGGTACACGGACCGTCACGTTGCTCCCACGACGTTCGGTCAGCCATTGCTCGATCAGCTCGCGGTCGGGCAGCGCTGCCGGGACAAAGATCTCTTTCGGGATGTGCGTGGCGTTCACGTAGTACTGACTGACAAACGCATTCAGGATGTCGGCATCCGACTGGTCTTTCCCAAGGCCGACAAGATCGAAGTTCTCCGAGCCGGACAGCCTGCCCTCGCGCACGCTGAACACCCGGACCGATCCCTGCCCGTCCGCCCGCGCCAGGCCGAACAGATCCTGATCGTAGCGGCCCATCGCCAGCACCTTTTGCCGCTCCGCCATTCGTTCCATCGCGTCCAAGCGGTCCCGGTACCGAGCCGCGGCCTCGTATTCCAGCTTGTCGGCCGCCGCCTGCATCTGCGCTTTGAGCCGCTTCACGACGTGGTCGGAGCGGCCATCGAGGAAGCTCGCCACCTGATTGAGCTGTTCGTGGTAGTCCTCGCGGTTGACGAAGCCCGCGCAGGGTGCCGGGCAAAGACTCAAGTGATAGTAGAAGCAGGGGCGCCCGAGCGCGAACTCCGAGTCTTTGCAGCTCCGATAGGGGATGACGCGGCGCACGGTTTTCAAGGTCGTCCGCAGCGCGATCGCGTGCGTGTACGGCCCCCAGTACCGTGCACCGTCGGCCCCGGGACGACGTACCAACGTGATCCGCGGGAAGTCTTCGTTGAGTGGCAACTTGATATAGAGATAGTTCTTGTCGTCGCGCAGCCGGATATTGAACCGGGGACGATGCCGCTTGATCATCGTCTGCTCGAGGACGAGCGCCTCTTTCTCAGTTGCCGTCGTAATCACTTCAAATTCGTAGACGCGCGCGACCATGGCGGCGATGTGCTCGGGTAACACGCTGGAGGCCTGGAAATAGTTCGGCACCCGGTTGCGCAGGCTGAGCGCCTTGCCGGCGTAAATCACCCGCGCCTGCGCATCACGCATCAGGTAGACGCCCGGCGTCTCCGGCAGCGCTTTGAGACGTTCTTTTAGATATTCCGGCCGCTCCGTGATGGGAGCCGCCTTCTGGGTCGCGGTCGCCACGTCCTTAGGCTATCGCGAGCTCCGGGTCGAGCACACGCTTGAGGTACTGGCCGGTATAGGACCGGCGGTCGTGGACGATCTCCTCCGGCGTGCCGGCCGTGACGACTTCGCCGCCCTTGTCGCCGCCTTCCGGCCCGAGATCGATGATGTGATCGGCCGTCTTCAGCACGTCGAGATTGTGCTCGATGACGACCACCGTGTTGCCGGCATCAACGAGGCGATGCAGGACGTTGAGCAGCCGCTCGATGTCGGCGAAGTGCAGACCGGTGGTGGGCTCGTCGAGGATATAGAACGTCTGGCCCGTGTCACGCCGGCTCAGCTCTTCGGTGAGCTTGACCCGCTGCGCCTCACCGCCGGACAGCTGGGTCGCCGGCTGGCCCAGCCGGATATACCCGAGGCCGACCTCGCAAAGCGTCTGCAGCTTGCGCTTGATCCGCGGGATGCGGTCGAAGAAGTCGGTCGCCTCTTCGACGCTCATGTCGAGCACGTCGGCGATCGTCTTGCCGCGGTAGGTGACCTCGAGCGCCTCCTTGTTGTAGCGCTTGCCCTTGCAGACCTCGCACGGCACGTAGACGTCTGGCAGGAAATGCATCTCGATCTTGATGATGCCGTCGCCCTCGCAGTTCTCGCAGCGGCCGCCCTTGACGTTGAAGCTGAACCGGCCCGGCTTGTAGCCGCGTACCCGCGCCTCCGGCATCTCGGAGAACAGTTCCCGGATATAGGTGAACACCCCGGTGTAGGTCGCCGGGTTCGAGCGCGGGGTGCGGCCGATCGGCGACTGGTCGACATTGATGACCTTGTCGATGAAGCCGAGCCCGGAAACCTCGCGGTGCGCACCTGGCCGATCCTTGGCGCGATAGAAGTGCTGCGCCAGGCGGCGATAGAGAATGTCGCTCACCAGCGTGCTCTTGCCGGAGCCGCTGACGCCGGAGACGCAGATCAATTTGCCCAATGGGAAATACACATCAATATTCTTCAAGTTGTTTTCGGTGGCACCCCGGACCACGATCATCTGTCCATTGCCCTTGCGGCGGCGCGCGGGGAGCGGGATCGATCGCTCGCCTCGGAGGAACGCGCCCGTGATGGACTCCGTCGACTTGAGGATGTCGTCGAACGTGCCGGTGGCGACGATCCGCCCGCCGTGCTCGCCGGCTCCGGGTCCGATGTCGACGATGAAGTCCGCCGTCCGCATCGTCTCCTCGTCGTGCTCGATGACGACCACGGTGTTGCCGATGTCGCGGAGCGCCAGCAGGGTGTTGATCAACTTGCGGTTGTCGCGCTGGTGCAGCCCGATCGACGGCTCGTCGAGGATGTAGAGGACGCCCATCAGCTTGGAGCCGATCTGGGTGGCGAGCCGGATCCGCTGCGCCTCACCACCGGAGAGAGAATCGGCCGAGCGCGCCAGGTTCAGGTAATCGAGCCCGACGTCGACCAGGAACTGCAGGCGCTCGCGGATCTCCTTCAAGATCGCGCGGGCGATCAGCGTCTCACGTTCCGGCAGCCGGAGTTTCGTGAACCAGTCCTGCGCCGCCGAGATCGAGAGCTCGCAGATGTCCATGATGGAGCGGTCCTTGATGGTCACGGCCAGGTACTCCGGCTTCAGCCGCTTACCCTTACAGACCGGGCAGGGCTTGGTGCTCATCAACCGCTCGATCTCCGCCCTGATGAACTCCGACTCCGTCTCCCGATAGCGGCGCTCGAGGTTGGGGATGATGCCCTCGTACGAGGTCTCGTACCAGCGTCGCTGTCCCTCGCTGTTGAAGTACTTCACCCGCAGCGGGTCACCGTTGTTGCCATTGAGAATAATGTGGCGCTCTTTCACCGTCAGCTTTGAGAATGGCTTGTCCATTGGGATCTTGTAGCGGTGGGCGACCGCCTCGACCAGGTCGTTGTAGAAATACGATGAGCGGCCCCAGGTGCGGATGGCGCCGTCGCCGAGCGGGCGATTCTTGTCGGGGATCACCAGGTCCGGATCGACTTCGAGCTTGCTGCCGAGTCCGGTGCACGCCGGGCAGGCGCCGTGCGGATTATTGAAAGAGAAATTGCGCGGCGCCAGGTCCTCCATCGAGAAGCCGTCGTAGGGGCAGGCGAAATTCTGGCTGAACAGCTGCTCGTCAAATGCAGCGGCGCCGGTGTCCTCCAACATGCCGGTCGCGGCGACAGGAGTCGCACGCTCCCGGTGCACTCTTCCGGACGCGCCGCTGCGTGGGCCCTTGCCCTCGGCGCGGACGATCAGCACCAGACCTGACGCCATCTTGGCCGCGGTCTCCACCGACTCGCGCAACCGGCTGATGGATTCTTTCCCGATGACCAGACGGTCGACCACGATCTCAATGTTGTGCTTCTTGTTCTTGTCGAGCGTGATCCGCTCGGTCAGCTCATAGAGATTGCCGTCGACCCTGGCCCGGACGAAACCGGCCTTGCGCGCCTCGGCGAGCACGTCGTGGTGCTCGCCTTTCCGATCCCGGACGACTGGCGCCAGAATCATGACCCGGTTCCCCTCCGGAAGCTCCATGACTTTGTCGGCAATTTGCTCCGTCGTCTGGCGAGTGATCTCGTGGCCACTGATCGGACAGTGCGGGTGGCCGATGCGCGCCCACATCAAGCGCATATAGTCATAGATCTCGGTCACCGTGCCGACCGTCGACCGCGGGTTATGGCTGGTTCCCTTCTGATCGATCGAGATCGCGGGTGACAGCCCGTCGATCTGGTCGACGTCTGGCTTGTCCATCTGGCCGAGAAATTGGCGGGCGTAGGAGGAGAGCGACTCGACATACCGACGCTGCCCCTCGGCATAGATCGTGTCGAAGGCCAGTGAAGATTTTCCCGATCCCGAAAGTCCGGTGAAGACGACGAGCTTGTCCCTGGGGATCGTCAGATCAATATCTTTCAAATTATGTTCGCGCGCGCCCCGGATGACGATCTCCGTGTGCTGCCCCGACTTCCTGGCCATCGACGCCTTTTTCTGTCCCGCTGACCCGTTTTTTTCAGCCACGGACGCGAGCCCTCATCCGACTGGTCTTTGGCTTGCGCCACTGGCCCGACTCCGCCGCGGCCGCCGGCGGCAGGGACTCTCGATATTCCATCGCGTCCCGGCGCAGGGCGACCAGCCGGTCGCGCAGCTCCGCCGCGCGCTCGAACTGCAGGTCGCGGGCCGCTTTCTTCATTTCACGTTCGAGATCCTTGATCAGGCGTTCGATCTCGTCCGGGGGTAACCCGGACGCCAGCGTGGCGATGGTTTCTTCGACGGCTCTCTCCTGGTGTCGCTCGAGGTTGTAGACCGCCTTGACGATGCTTGCCGGCGTGATGCCGTGCTCCTCGTTGTACGCGATCTGGATATTGCGGCGGCGGTCGGTTTCGTCGATCGCCCGCTGCATCGAGCCGCTGACCGATTCCGCGTACATGATCACATGCCCCTCGACGTTGCGCGCGGCCCGACCAATCGTCTGGATCAGCGACCGTGCATCGCGCAGGTAGCTCTCTTTATCGGCGTCAAGAATCGCGATGAGCGCGACCTCGGGTAGGTCGAGGCCTTCCCGGAGCAGGTTGATGCCAACGAGCACGTCGAAGACGCCGAGCCGCAGGTCGCGCAGAATCTCGACCCGCTCCAGCGTGTCGACGTCCGAGTGCAGATAGTTCACCTTGATGTCCATCTCACGCAGATAGTCCGTCAGGTCTTCGGCCATTTTCTTGGTCAGTACGGTGATCAGGGTCCGCTGCTTCTTGTCGACCCGCGTGCCGATCTGGCCCAGCAGGTCGTCGATCTGGCCCTTTGTCGGCCGGACCTCGATGGTCGGATCCACCAGACCGGTCGGCCGGATAATGACCTCGATCGTCTGCTGAGAGCGCTGCTGCTCGTACGGTCCCGGAGTGGCCGAAACGTAGACCACTTGTTGTACCTTGCGTTCCCATTCCGCAAACGTCAGCGGCCGGTTGTCCAGCGCGGAGGGCAGCCGGAAGCCGTAGTCGACCAGGGGGATCTTCCGGGACCGGTCACCGCCGTACATGCCGCCGATCTGGGGAACGCCGACGTGCGACTCGTCGACGACCACGAGTGTGTCTTCGGGCAGGAAGTCCATCAGGGTGTACGGCTCTTGCCCGGGACGCCGGCCGGTAAGATGCCGCGAATAGTTCTCGATCCCGGCGCAGCTACCCGTCTCCCGCATCATCTCCATGTCGAACATCGTCCGCTGCCGCAAGCGCTGGGCCTCGAGCAACTTGCCCTGGCTCTCGAACCAGGCGACGCGCTCGTCGAGTTCTTGACTTATCGCATCGAGCGCCCGGAGCAGTTTTTCCCGCGGCGTCACGTAATGCGTGGCGGGGAAGACCTGGAACTCCTCCAGGTCGCCGATGATCTCGCCGGTCAGCGGGTCGAGCTGAACGATCCGCTCCACCTCGTCGCCGTTGAACTGGACCCGAGTTGCAATTTGGTCATAAGAGGGCTGAACGTCGACCGTATCGCCGCGCACCCGGAACCGCGAACGCCCGAAATCGACGTCGTTGCGCTGGTACTGCAGGTTGGTCAGCTTCCGCAAGAAAATGTCTCGTCGAAACCCCTCGCCGGTGTGGATCTCGACCGACTCGCCCAGGTAGTCCTCGGGCGAGCCGACGCCGTAGATGCAGCTCACGCTGGCCACGACGATGACGTCCGGACGGGTCAGCAGCGCCCGGGTGGCCGACTGGCGTAACCGGTCGATCTCGTCGTTGCGAGACGAGTCTTTCTCAATGTAGGTATCGGTCCGAGGGATGTAGGCCTCCGGCTGGTAGTAGTCGTAGTAGCTGACGAAGTACTCGACGGCATTGTTCGGGAAGAACGCCCGGAACTCGCTGCACAGCTGGGCGGCCAGGGTCTTGTTCGGCGACATGACGAGCGTCGGCCGCTGGATCTCCTGGATCATCTGGGCGACCACCATCGTCTTGCCGGAGCCGGTCACGCCGAGCAGGACCTGGTGTTTTTGGCCCTTGTCGACCCCTTCGGCGAGCTTCCTGATGGCTTCCGGCTGGCCGCCTGCAGGGGAAAAACCAGCCGTGAACGCGAACCTGGGCATCCCTCAATTGTAAGTTCGTGGCCGCGCAAATTTAAAGGGGTCCAGCCACTCCAGCCGAAGCCGAAACCACATGCTTCGCGCACCCGTTGATCACTGTGCCGTGTTCCGCCGATTTACGAATGCCCTGCTGGCGGGATGCATCCTGATCGCGACCGTGCTGGTCGGCTGGGTGTTTTATAGCCGGGCAGCATTCGGCACCTGGAATCCGATGGCGCAGCCCACCCGGATTAGCTACTGCGATCGGACTTACCTCCCCGGGTCGCATCGAACGCGGGCGCAGATCGACGCGGTCGGCAATGGCTTTGGCGACTTCCCGTTCCGGCAGGTCGGCATCACCGCTGGCGGCACCCCGATTTATGCCAAGCCTCTACCGGACAGCGTCCGGGACAAATATCCGAACGCGGCGCCCCTTCCGTGCGGCATGGCAATCTACCTCAGGGTTGGACCCGATGACTACATCGATTACGGAATCAGCGGCGGACCCTAGCTGCGGCCTCTGCCATAAGGCATGGTGGCAGGATCCCGATTTTGGTTCGTTGGCGACCACCCCAGCGAGGCGAATGACCGACGAATGGCTCAACGGCCTGGTTGGTGACCTGCGGGGGGCGCTCGAGAGACCCGGGAGATAGTTCTCGCCGAAGAGAATCTGGAATTGGTCGACGACTGCGACAGACACCTGTCGTAACCATGGCGCAGGCTTAAAGCATGGCCGCGTCAGGCGATCGACAGGGGAGTCCGCTTCGGCAGCTCAAACCGCTGATTGGACGGCTCCCGGCCTGGATCCGCGACGTCGATGACACCGAGCTCGGGGAGGAATTGGTCGAGATCCGGGAGTCGATCGACCAGCTGGAGGTGGTGTTTGCCGGCGGGCTGCGACGCTTCGACCAGTCCGGCGAGTACAAGGCCGACGGCGCCGTGTCGCTGGTCGACTGGCTGCGCTGGAAGGCGAAGCTCTCCGGTGGGGCGGCAATGGAGCGGGTCACGGTCGCGCGCCAGCTGGAGCAGCTGCCGCAGACCCGGCAGGCCTTTGCCAGCGGCGACGTCGGCTACCA
>Ga0070697_100000171_pt1 | contig 52537 bp, 42 predicted proteins | sample KBSK1501metaG_FD_65475 | JGI IMG/M metagenome (GOLD analysis project Ga0070697, IMG submission 65475) | Corn, switchgrass and miscanthus rhizosphere microbial communities from Kellogg Biological Station, Michigan, USA - KBS K1-50-1 metaG | ecosystem: Host-associated > Plants > Roots >... | reverse complement strand
TTTTGGCGACAACATCGCTTACAAGCTGACTGCCGGCGAAGGCGACATCGATGCGGCATTAGCGGCGTCTGATCACGTGCTCAAGCAGCGCATTGTCCACCAGCGTCTGGCGCCGATTGCCATGGAAGGTCGCGGTGTGCTGGCGCGATATTTTCCGGGTGAAGAAGAGCTGACGATCTGGTCGTCAACACAAATTCCACACCTGCTCCGCACGCAACTCGCCTTGATGATCGGCATCCCTGAAAACAAACTCCGGGTCATCACGCCGGAGGTGGGCGGCGGTTTTGGTTCAAAGTTGAATGTCTACGCGGAAGAAGCGCTGCTTGGCTGGATCTCGATGCAGTTGGCGAAACCGGTGAAGTGGATCGAAGGGCGTCGCGAAAATATTCAAGGCACGATCCACGGCCGCGGGCAAGTTGGCTACATCGAGATTGGCTGCAAGAATGACGGTACAATCACCGGGCTTTGCTACAACGTGTTCGCCGACCTTGGCGCTTACCTGCAACTTCTGACTCCCGCAATCCCGACGTTAACCGGCTTGATGCTTTCCGGTTCTTACAGGATTCCCGCGATTCAAATCAACGTCACCGGCTGCTTTACGAACAAAATGTCAACCGATGCTTATCGTGGCGCCGGTAGACCGGAAGCGACTTACGTGGTCGAGCGGGCAATGGATCTTGTTGCCGCCGAACTGGAAATTGATCCTGCTGAGGTTCGCCGGAAGAACTTCCCCGCCGCGAACGAGTTTCCTTTTCACACCGCTACCGGTCTCGATTACGACAGCGGCAACTACGAAGCCGCTCTCGATAAGGCGCAGGCGATTCTCGGTTACGCCGACTTGCGGGAGCAGCAGAAGAAAGCGCGCGCTGAAGGGCGACTGCTCGGCATTGGCGTTTCAACCTATGTCGAGATTTGCGCTCTCGGCCCGTCGCAGGCAATGCCCGCCGGGGGCTGGGAAAGTGCGACGGTGCGAATTGAGCCTACGGGTAAAGTCACTGTCTTGACGGGCGCGTCGCCACATGGCCAGGGACAGGAGACGTCTTTTGCGCAGATTGCCGCCGACGAACTCGGCGTCGATCCTGGTGATGTAACGGTGATCCATGGCGATACCGGAATTGTTCAATATGGCATCGGGACGTTTGGCAGTCGCGCGACGGCAGTTGGCGGAACGGCGGTGTTCATTGCCATTCAGAAACTGAAGGAGAAAGCCAACAAGATCGCCGCGCACATTCTGAAGGCAGATGAAGCGAGCCTTTCTTTTGCCGGCGGACGCTTTTCGCGCGCAACAACCGCAACGACCGGAAGCACAGAGCCGGTCGTGCCGGTCGGCGAGGCACCGGCTGGAGCTCTTCCCGAGCCTGACACCGAGGGCAAGTCGAGCTTAACGATTCAGGAGGTCGCGCTCGCTGCCCACATTGCTCGCGAACTTCCGCCCGATACTGAGCCCGGACTTTCTGCTACCTACTTTTTCGAACCAAAGAATTTTACTTTTCCTTTTGGCACGCACCTCGTCGTAGTTGAAATCGATCGAGAGACGGGAGACATCAAGTTTCTCCGCTACGTCGCCGTCGACGATTGCGGCAAGGTAATCAATCCTATGCTGGTCGATGGCCAGCTCCATGGCGGCATCGTTCAGTCGCTGGGCCAGGCGCTATTCGAAGAAGTTGTTTATGACGAGCAGGGACAGTTGGTCACCGGCAGCTTAATGGACTACGCGCTGCCTCGAGCGTCACACGTTCCCTGGCTGGAGTTGGACCGCACAGAGACACCTTCGCCAGTAAATCCTTTGGGAGTTAAAGGCGTTGGCGAAGCAGGTACGATTGGTGCAACGCCGGCGATAGTGGGAGCGATCGTTGATGCCCTGTCACCTTTCGGAGTGAAGCATCTGGACATGCCGGTAAAACCGGAGGCGATCTGGCGAATAATCAACGCGTAGCGATCCTGGAGTACTCCGGATTTTGGAGTGCGGCGACCTGTCGCCGCTTTAGTCTTGGGCGGCTTGACGCCCAAATGGTTTAGAAGCTTCGAACGAGCGGTGGTCGCGACAGGTCGCGACCGGCGAAAGCGCTGACAGGTCAGCGCACTCCAAAAAGGAGACGACAATGATACCTGCAGTTTTTGATTATCGAGCGCCAACAACAATCGATGAGGCCCTATCGTTGCTGGCCGCGAATTCAGACGAAGCAAAAATACTTGCCGGCGGTCACAGTCTAATCCCGGCAATGAAGTTGCGACTGGCCCAACCCGGCATGCTCATCGACATCGGACGTATAAAGGACCTGGCGTATATTCGCGAGCAAGGCGATCAGATTGCGATTGGCGCCATGACCACTCACTATCAAATCGAATCCTCGGCACTGCTTCAGAAGATTTGTCCTCTGCTGCCTGACTGTGCGTCACACATTGGCGACGTGCAGGTTAGAAACAAAGGCACGATTGGGGGCAGCGTCGCGCACTCAGATCCGGCAGGCGATTGGCCTGCGGCCATAATTGCGTTGAACGCTCAGATGGTTGCGGTTGGTGCAAATGGTGAGCGAACAATCAATGCTGACGACTTCTTCGTCGACCTTTTAACAACCGCGCTAACTCCGGGCGAGATACTGCGCGAAATCCGTGTACCTAAACTCTCCGGACGCTTTGTGCACTCTTATCAGAAGGTCCGACATCCGGCATCGGGCTTTGCGGTAGTAGGGATTGCCGTGGCTATGAGGCTAGCCGCCGACGGTTCATGCGAAACCGCGAGCGTTGGTATTACCGGGGTGGCTTCGAAAGCGTATCGCGCCGTAGCCGTAGAAGCAGCGCTCAAGGGTCAACAGCTGAATGACCAAACCATCGCGCAGGCTGCTGCTCACGCAACCGATGGCGTTGATGCCAACTCGGATCTTTACGCCTCAGAAGACTACCGGCGACATCTGGCGCGGGTTTTTACGAAGCGAGCCATTCACCAAGCCTGGATCTCGATCAAGTGATTGTTTGGGACCGCGGGCACCCCGCCCGCAAACTCGCCGCCAGGCGCGCAGTCTTCTGGAGTCAAGCTTTTCGCGCTTCGCGCTCATTGCGGGCGGGACGCCCGCGGTCCCAGCGAATCACTTGACCGAAACCAGCCGAGTCTTTCTTAAATGAAGATCGAAGGCACACATCAGCTGAATGCTCCGCGCACGCGCGTCTACGAGTTGCTTGTGGATCCGGACGTTTTACAGCGTTGTATTCCCGGCTGCGAGCGTCTGGAGAAAACGGAAGCGGACACTTACTCAGCTACCATTCGCGCCGGCGTTGGAGCCATCAAAGGCGTCTTCACGGGGACTGTCCGGCTTGAAGATATGTGGCCGCCGGGGCATTACCGAATTGTCGTCGCGGGCAAAGGCGCGCCCGGCTTCCTAAAAGGTTCCGGCGATCTGGATCTCGAGGAACAAGGTGAAGGCACGCTCATAAAATACACTGGCGATCTTCAGCTGGGTGGGACGATCGCTAGCGTTGGTCAGCGAATGATCCAGGGCACGGCCAAGATGATGGCGTCGCAATTCTTCACAGCCCTGGAAGCAGAAGCTCAAACTGAAGTTGGGGAACCGCCGCCGAAGCACGGCTTTTTTCGCACCCTCCTGAGGTGGTTCTCAGCGTGGCTGCGGAGACGGAGCGCGCTCCGCTAAAGGAACAGGACCGCGATACAGAGTGCGGCGGCGCTCAGAAAGATCGTAACGTTGGAACAGAGTGTCCAATTCCCTCCGAACGTTCACACACTCAATCGCCACTTCCTCCGGAAACACGCAGTACCAGGGAAACAGCGTGGTTTCCAGATAGATGCTGGAATGCTCATCGAAGTATTCGGGTAATTCCCGATAGGTGGGGTCAAACGACTGCATTGCGTCATCTTCAAAGAAATCGCGATCCGCAATCTGCGTACTTTTGCTTACTCTGATCTGATCGTTGATTTCCTTCAGCCTTACATATTCGTCGTACTCCATCTTAGGAGCTAATCGCAATCTGATTTTGTAATCCTCGTCAAACCCGAATTTATCAACGTCCTCTTTGAGACGATCAAGATCTCCAAGCAAGGACAAATCCATTGCTACACAGCTGTAGCTTCTGATCGGTGCTTTACGAACAAGGAGAATCTCATTGTCCTTTTCCATGAGTTCCCAGTCTCCCGGCAATACAGCGCCTATTCGGAGCGCATAGTTGCTGCGAGGTTGCAGCGGAGGTTGTTTTGTGAAAGGTCGACGGATCAGGTAGCCAATGTAGTAGTAGGTCTCGTGGGCCAACAACCCAAGCTGCTTTGTTGCGCCCTGATACCTGGTTGTCGTTGTCGGCGAAGGATAGGCATCAAGCCCCAAATCAGTCGCCATAGTCACTGCGCGCTTCATGTGAAGCGGGTCGCTAACAATCAGTACGCGCTTCAAACCTCTGGCGATGGCGACCTCTCTGGCAAACAAAAGGTTCTCGTAAGTAGTATGCGACTTTGCCTCAACCAGAATATCTGCCGCAGAGATCCCCTGTTCTATCGCGTATTGGCGCGCAGCCGCTGCCTCCGTCAGTTCATTGCGATTTCCTTGTCCGCCGGTAAAAATTATTCTCCGCACCTTACCGCTACGACGGAGTTCGAGAGCATGGTTTATTCGCTCTTTGAACACAGGCGATACGTCACTACCCCAAACGGCCGCTCCCAGCACAATTGCGGCGTCGGCAGGTTCGTCGGAGACGGTAGAGCCGAACGAATAGATACGAAGAGCTATAAGTCCGATCACCAGAATCAGCGTGCCGAGTATAGCCGCCAAGATTCTGATAATTCTCATGCTTTTCTATTTAACAGCGAAGGTTGGCGGAACGATTGAAAGAAAGACTGGCTGCGCAAATCCGCGGCTGAATTATCTGCTCGACTCGCGCCGCCCGCGAGCGATGAAATCCTCAATTTCGGACATCTTTCGCGGCAGGGCCTCGGTCATCCACTTCACACCGTTTGATGTAATCACCAGGTCGTCTTCAATGCGCACGCCGATGCCTTTGTACTTTTCGAACGCAGGTCGGATTGCGGCGATGAATTTTTCATTCTCGGCTGTTTTTGGCAAATTATCGAGCGCGTCCGGCCTGATATAAATTCCCGGCTCATTGGTGAAGACCATTCCCGGTTCCAATTTCGATCCGTAGTTGCCAACGTCATGCACGTTCATTCCCAGCCAATGTGAAGTACCGTGCATGAACCAGGTTCGATATTGGTCTGAATTTCGATCCGTGATCAGACCTAGTTTCCATAGCCCCTCTTTGATTACTTCCTGCGAAGCACGGTGCACGTCTGATATCCTCGCGCCCGGGCGCGAGGCCAAACCCGCAGCCTCCTGCGCGTCGTAAACAATCTGATAGATCTCAGCCTGGGCCGGCGAAAACTTTCCGTTAACAGGAAACGTCCGGGTCACGTCGGCTGAGTAGTGCTCGTATTCCGCGCCGACGTCCATTAGCAACAGTTCGCCCGGTTTCACCCGACCTTGCGACTCCTCATAGTGCAACGTGGTCGCGTTAGGCCCACAACCAACAATCGATGGATAACCCCAGTGATCGGCGTTGCGAAGTTTGAAGGTATAGGCTACTTGCGCGTCAACTTCGTATTCCCATTGCGCATCGCCCGCTGCTACCCAGGCGCGCTCGTGTGCCTCGGTAGTGATATCTATCGCGTGCTGCAGCAATGCAAGCTCGAGTGCGGATTTTCTGAGTCGCAGCTCAGCGAAAATAGGCGTAGCGTTCTTTATGCTGTAGCCTGATGCCGACCTCGCCCAATCCGAAGCAAAACGTTGTTCCCGGCGATACTCCACGCTGTCGCCCGCTCCGGGCACGAGGAGATAGATCTCGCCGTCGTTGTCACCGGCTGCGGCGAATACCTTATCAAAACCGAGAGCGCCGGGCGTTGCACTGCTCCCATTCAATGCCGAACTGGAAGACATCAGAATCCTTTCAGGCTTGGGGCGATATGGCTGCCGATTGCGGAGCGCTTGCAGGAAAGGTTCAAACTCACCAGCCTCCCAGATTTCTTTGATGCCGGAAATCTGACTCGCCTCCTCCGGACTATACATGTGGCCGGTCCAGGTTTCCGCACGCACATCGCGACGAGGCAGGAAAAGAATCGCGGGGAACGTTTCGTTGCCGGGAGTGAGCACCAGGGTCGCACCTTTTTGCTTTAGGTTCGTCAGGTAGTAGAGATTATTCTCCTGCCGATATTCGTAATCCACGTCATTCGTGTAGACCCTTGGCTCAGTGCTGAAGAGAATTAGAATCCCCTTATTGCCAATGGCCTGACCCACGCGGATTCGCCGGTTTGCAAGCTCTGTTAGGCGCGTATTCTCGTCAAGAACCGGGGCCGGCGGCGTCATCCTGATCACGGAACTCTTCGCGTTCTCGGCGAAGCGATCTCCCGCTGCCACCGGTAAGGCGTTTAGCAAAAGTGCCAGAGCAACACAGCCGATCGCGGTCTTTGAATTGAGTAATCTCATAAACTCTCCGGGAAGATTCTTGGGCTTGTACCAAAACAGTTAACTTGCAAGGCTGAGACACAAGGAAACAATAAACGGCTGGCTCGCGCGCACGAGATCAATTCACGTGTCTTCTGCGTAGTAATCTCGTTCCTGGAGGAATCACTCGTACAGTTCCGTCTTTCGCCGTCACTATGCGCCTGCCGTCCGGCAGAATCGTGATCTGAGTACCGTCACGCAAGGTTCTGGTCCTCGGTGTGGTGTTAGGAATGAATAATTCCGGTGCATCCGGGGTTACTGGCGTGTCTTTCATCGGATAGTGCTCGCCGGTGTTGGTATCTGGTTCTGGTTCCTCGTCGGAGTTTGCCGGATTCTTTTCAGCCTTCTTCTTAGCAGTCTTCTCAATTTTTTTAGCCGGCTCATTTGCAAGAGGCGGCGTAGTCGTTACGGCCTGCTTTTGTTCGTTCAGATTACCGGATGCTGGTTCGGAAATAGTGTGTTCAACCTTGGGTGAAGGCTCGACGGGTGCCGCATTCACGTTGGTCTGATCAGGGGAGTTGGTAGGGGCCGTTGCTTCCGTTGAATTGCGACGTTGGTAGGCATAGAAGCCGCCAAATAGAACTCCGATCAAAACCAGCGCTGTCACACCAAGGGCCCAGGGTGCGACTCTTCGCCTGACCGCGGGCGCTTGAGACTGCACCACTGTGGTCTCGCCGGTTTTCAGCATCGTAGGAGTCGAATCAACTTGCGCCCTTTCGGTTAAGGTCGCTGCAGAGGGCGCATGCAGAACGGTCGCCGCTTCACTTTTACCGGTCAAGGTTGCGACTTCGGCTGTTCCTTTAAGAGCATCACGCATCGCAGCGGCAGTCGGGTAACGCTGGTCCCTGCTCTGCCTCATCCCTCGCGCCAGAACCTTTGCCACTTCCGGACCGATGCTGGCCAACACCTCATTTGCGGGAATTAATGGATCCGGTTGGCCGTTAACCAGCGATGCCGCGCGCGTTAACGCGTCAGGCGGTTTGACAGCGGTCATCAGGTGATAAAGCGTCGCGCTCAAGGCATAAATGTCGCTACGCGCATCCGTCCCCATTCCCTGAATCTGCTCAAGCGGTGCGTAGTTCGGTGTGTAGCCATAGATGCTGGCTGAGGTCGTGACCACAGAGACTCCGCCTGACTGTCCCTTCGCCAAACCAAAATCCAAAAGGATGATCTGTCCCCTGCCAGTAAGCTTGAGATTCTGAGGCTTGATGTCTCGATGGATGATTTGCGGATCTTGCGTGTGCAGATAATCGAGTGCGTCCAGCAGTTGGTCACCCCAGGTTAAGACCTGATCCGGCGGAAACGGTGCCTGCTTGCGGGCCATCATTTGCGAAAGGTCGTAACCGGGAATGAACTGCATTACCAGAAACTGCCCATCGCCTTCTCCAAAGTGGTCACTGACCCGCGGTAGGGCGGGATGGTGCATGCCGGCCAGCAACTTTGCCTCACGCTCAAACTGCTTGCGTAGCCGCTCATCAGCAAACATCGTTTCCTTGAGGGCCACCGTCGTCTCGAGCCGCCCGTCAATCGCCTCGTAGACGGCTCCCATACCGCCTTGCCCTAACAGGCGAACGATCCGATAACGACTTTGTAAAACAGTTTCCGGCGCTAGCATTACGATTTCTCGGATTGAATTCTTCGACGGGGAACCGAAAGCATTATACACACGCACTGTCTGACACGAAATCAATGCCCAAATGTTCCGTTAAGCTTCAGTTCTTGCGCAATCGGCCACAAACTGAAGTTTGTCGGACACTGCAATCAGGCGTATGCTGTCCCCACACGTGAGCGATTCTCTCCCTTCGATGGACAGTGAAGTTATCGACGTCGGGCCGCCGAGAAAACGTCGTTGGCGGCGTTGGCTGATCGCCGCACTCGTGCTGTTGCTGCTGGTTCTGTCTCGTGGCCTCTCAATTTATCTCTCCGCCGCCTGGTTTAGCTCGCTCGGCTTCTCGTCAGTCTACTGGTACATCTTTAAGCTAAAAGTTGGCTTGTTCCTGATTTTTGTTTTGCTCACCGTCGTCATCCTTCGCACGGCGTTTTGGTTGCTCGAGCGTAGCTTCGCCAAACAGCCGATGGAGAAGCGGACGATCGTCGTCAACAACCAACCAATTCAGTTTTCGCCGGAGCGCTTTGTGAGACCGATTGGTTGGGTTATTGCGGCGCTCTTCGGGTTGTTCTATGGCTTCGCTATGAAAAGCGAGTGGCAAACGTTTGCACTTTACTTCAACCAGGTACCGGCAGCTTCGCCAGATCCGATTTTCAACAAGCCGATCGGCTTCTACCTTTTCTCGTTGCCGGCTTACGATTTGATAAGTAGCTGGATCAGCACGCTCACCTTCGTCATTCTTTGCGCCGCAATCGCTTATTCGCTTCTCGCTGTGCCCCAAAAGGTCTTAAAAACTGCGCGCAAAGGTCCCGCCGGCGCTTCGTGGACGGCGGTTTCGCTGGCGCTGGCTGTGTTTCTTGCCGTGCTCGCCTGGCGTACTTATCTCTCGCGGTTTCCTTATCTTTGGGAGGATCATCAAACTTTTTCCGGGGTGACTTTTACAGAAGCGAACTATCTGCTGCCCGCGCTTTACTTCGTTGCCATCGCCCTATTGCTTGCATCCGCAATAGCTGCCGTGAATGCCTTCTCAAAGCGTAGCCTTAGATTATTGCTCGCGGGGTTGGCAATCCCGCTGCTGGTTTATGTGATCGGTGTTTATCTCATCCCGGCTTACGTCACAAGCTTCATCGTTAAGCCTAATGAACTGGCGCGCGAGACGCCTTACATTGAACAAAACATCGCCTGGACCCGGCGAGCATTTGGCCTTGAGCAAGTGGAACTGCGCGATTTTGAAGCCGAAAACACAATCGAAGCTCTGGATCTAAACGCTAATAGACCGACGCTTGACAACATTCGGCTCTGGGACTGGCACGCACTGCAAGATACGCTTAAGCAGATACAGGCGATCAGGACTTACTACGACTTTCAAGACGTAGACGTAGATCGTTATTCCATTGACGGCAGCATCCGACAGATGATGATCGCCGCGCGCGAGATAAACGTAGGCAAACTGCCCGAGGCGTCACGAAATTGGATTAATGAAAAACTGATCTACACGCATGGTTACGGCATCACCATGAATACGGCAAACGGCTTCACGCCTGAAGGCATGCCGCGTTTCGTGGTTTCCGACATGCCTGTCAAATCCAACTCAGCAGAAATTAAGGTGACGCGCCCCGAAATCTACTACGGTCAGGAAACGAATACAGACATTTACGTTAAGACGCGGCAAAAGGAATTTGATTTCCCGCAGGGCGAAACGAACGCCCTCACCAGTTATGAGGGTTCCGGCGGAATCAGGATCGGCGGTCGCGCCAGGCGCATGCTGCTGGCATGGGCGTTGGGTGATCTTTCAAAACTGCCCTTCTCGGATGATGTCGGCTCCGACAGTCGCGTATTAATCCACCGCAACATCCGCGAACTGGTTAACGGGATCGCACCCTTCCTAATCTACGACAACGATCCCTACATTGTGGTCAGCAAGGAAGGCAGACTCTTCTGGATGCTCGACGCGTTTACTGAGTCGTCGTCTTATCCTTATTCCAGACATCACGCTGTTGGAGACAACAACGTCAACTATATCCGCAATAGCGTTAAGGTAGTGATTGATGCATACAACGGAACCACGCACTTTTATGTTTTCGACAATAACGATCCTCTGATCGCCACCTATCGCGCCACCTTCCCCTCGTTATTTGTAGATGCTAGCCAGATGCCCGCTGACCTGCGCGCTCACGTTCGGTATCCCGAAACGTTGATTCGTGTGCAGGGTGAGGTCTATGGCCTTTATCACACGCAAAGTCCCAAGGCATTTTTCCAACGCGAGGACGTGTGGAGCGTGGCACAACAAAAGGGACTTGATGACCAGGACAAAAAACAGGTCCAAATCGATCCTTACTTTGTGCTGATGCAGCTGCCAGGGGAAAAGGTCAATCGCGAGTTTGTGTTGATCCTGCCGTTCACCCCGGCCGGCCGGAATAATCTAATTGGCTGGATGGCCGGTCGGTGCGACGGTGATGAGTATGGCAGGCTCTTGATTTACAACTTCCCCAAGTCGCGACTCATCGATGGACCGTTACAAATTGAGGCGCGCATCGATCAAAATTCTCAATTGTCCTCACAGTTCACTCTCTGGAATCAACAAGGGTCGCACGTGGTGCGAGGGCATCTCCTCGTTATCCCCATTGGCAAGTCGTTGCTGTTCGTTGAACCAATCTATCTGAAGGCAGAGAGCAGCCCCATGCCGGAGTTGCGACTCGTGGTTCTCGCAACGCAGGACCGTCTCGGTTTTGGACCGACCTTTGACGATGCGATGAATAGTATTTTCGGCGACCTGGCGCGTCCCCCGACGCAGCCGAAAGGCGAACCCTCCAAAGATACGGGCGTGGAAGGCCCGCCAAAGCCAACGGCATCACCTTCACCCGGTCAGCCTGTGCAAGCAGCCAGCGTCCAGCAACTTATAGACAAGGCGGTCCAGGAGTTTGACGAGTATCAACGCCTCACATCCCAGGGCAAGCTCGGCGAAGCTGGCCAGAAGCTGGAGCAACACAAACGCACACTGGAGGAGTTGAAGAGAATCAGCGGCAAGAGCCAGTAACTTTTCGGAGCCCTCGGGGTCCAAATAGTGAAAACGCAATTCCGATTTGTGAGAACTTCAACCACTGACCATCAGCTAAGTTTCTTTTCGAGTTCCTTCGCCCCGGCCACAGTTTCTTCGTGCTCAGGAAGATAATCGGACCCCGGAGTCATCTTGAGAATGAAATCAATTTGCTTGCGAGCGTCCCGATCGCGACCGGTCGCGTGATAAGCCTCGGCTAGTCCAAGGTGCATTAAGCCGTTGCCACTTCCGACCCGCAAGCCTTTTTCCAAATAATCAATTGCCTTTTTTCTATCTCCGCCTAGAACTCTGGGAACTTCGAGATAGAGTCGTCCCAGGACCATATAGCCGCTACCAACCTCATAATTTGGATCTATTTCAATCACTCTCTCCATTTCCGTGCGGATATCCTGAAACACAGTTAGAGCAGCCAGCATGCTAATCTGCGCGCTTCCGCCATAGTTGGCCCCCAGCCAGAAGTGGCCGTCCGCCTTATCACCTTGCAGGTGTACCGCAATCCTCCCAGCATCAACACCTTCTTGAAAGGCCGCTTCGCGCTCCCGATTATCGGTGGAACGCAAACCAAGATAGTAATCAAATTTCGCCAGTTTCCAGGCGGCTTCGTAGTTACCGTTATCGTCAATGCGAACCTGACGCAAGACAGCAATTCCCGATCGCACCTTGGAAAGGTCCTTTCGCTGAGCATAGAGGGCGTCAGCTTCGGCGATTCTTTCCGCCGCGCTCTTTTCGCCGTCCGCAATTCCCCCCGGGCTCACCATTGGAGCATGGTCGCGGCAGGCCGAGCTCCCGGCCACAGCCAATATCACTGAACAGAGAATAACCAGATCCCTAATTTCTTTGAGCTTTTTCGGCGAAATCTTCACGGTTGCAGCCTGATTGTATTGTCACACTATACACCTTTGTTTTCAGTTTTCGCGAAACCGGCGCTTTAGGTTATATTGACAACCTGCGTTAATCAATTCCTTCGACGTTCCGGCGCTGGCTTGGGATGTCGACAGAAACATTTATGGAGGCAGGCTTTGGCTGCGGCGGCATTTTACGACCTGGAAGGAACGTTGGTTAGCACCAACCTGATCCACACGCTTGGCTTCTACGCCAGGAATGAGCCGGGCCTGTTCCGCAGCTTCAAGAAGAGTGCGGCTACTTTGCTGAGTCTGCCGATGTTCGCTGTTACCGACCAATACAGCCGCAAGGTTTTCAACGACCTTTATTTCAAACGCTACAAGGGAGTGAAGGAAGATCGCCTGAGGTATCTCGCTGATGACTTATTCTTATCGGTCCTGAAACCGGCCGTCTTTCCGGGCGCCTATGAACTGTTGGAGAAGTCACGAAGCCTCGGATTGCGCCAGGTGGTTGTGACTGGAGCCCTTGATGTTTCGGTGAAACCACTCATGGAGCATCTGGGCATTGAAGAGTACGTGGCGAATCGTCTTGAGTTCGTTAACGGAGTCGCCACTGGTCGCCTTTTGCCGCCGGTGATGGCAGCCGCAACCAAAGCATCATGGATACGAGTATTCGCAGAGCGCGAGGGTCTGAGTCTAAGCGACTCCTACGCGTACACCGACAGCATGAGCGATTTGCCGATGCTGTCCATCGTTGGGCATCCGGCGGCGATCAATCCTGACATGCGTTTGCGTCAGACAGCGCTACATCACGATTGGCCAATACTTAATCTAAAGTGAATTCTCCTGCTTATGAGATCCAGTGTTTCTGTATTCGGCGTGATAATCCTGATCGGCTGCGCTTCCTGTTCTTATGAGGCCAACCGTAAGACGGAGACTGCGGTTGAGCAAGCCGCCGAAAAGTTTCATGAGGCGCTGAATGAGGAACAGTATCAGACGATCTATAACGAAGCTGATGTCGAACTCAGAAACAACATAACGGAAGGTGAGTTTACGGCTCAACTTCGATCAGCACACGAGCAACTGGGAAGAGTTTCAGGGAAAGTGTATGTATTTATTGATGACAGCGTGTGGCGCGGCCTACGAAAGGCGTTCGGCAGCAAGCGAGAGATTGTCGCGCATGGGAACACGCCCGGCAGCGATATGATAACTGGAAACGAACAATTTGTATGGGCGGTAGAGAATGATGCACCGAAACTCGTTTCATACAAATTCCGACGGATTTGTAGTAAACCCTGCGCACTAGGCTTCGGTCCACCATAGAAAACAATGGCACTTCAACTTAGAAAGAAAACGCACGAATCGGTTGTCTACATCGATCGCGACAGCGCGCCGCGAATCATGCCCTCCGGCGAAGACTTTATTCTGGAGGATCTTCCGATTGGCACGCGGGTGCTTTATCCCAACCCGCCGATCAAGGGATTGCCAAATCGCGAGGCGGCTATTCGCTATGCGCTGAATCATCCGCTCGGTTGTGACCCCTTGTTCGCCCAACTTGAGCCGGGCATGCGCGTCACAGTGGCTGTTGACGATATCAGTTTGCCGCTGCCGCCGATGGCTACGCCTGACATTCGTCAAACCGTCCTTGAGATTGTATTGGACATGCTCTCGGGCCACGGCGTCGACGACGTACACATCATCATCGCCAATTCCCTTCACCGAAAGATGACTGAATGGGAAATGAAGCGAATGGTCGGGAAGAAGATCTTTGATGAATACTATCCCGATCGTTATTACAACCATGACGCCGAATGGGCCGACGGCCTGATAAAACTGGGCGAGACGAAGCACAAGGAACCACTGACGCTAAATCGCCGCGCGGCGGAAAGCGATTTGTTGATCTACGTCAACATCAACCTCGTGCCGATGGACGGAGGTCACAAGTCAGTCGCCGTCGGTTTGTGTGATTACGAGTCTTTGCGAGCGCACCACGAGCCACAAACCATCCGCGATTCTGACAGTTATATGGATCCGGCCAGATCCGAGCTAAACCACAAGGTCCACCGCCTGGGCAAGATTGTCGATGAACAGTTGAACGTCTTTCATATTGAGACTGCCATCAACAATCGCATGTACAAAGGCGATATGGATTTCCTGCTCAGGAATGAAGACGACTTCACTGCCTTTGATCGCATGAAGTTTGAAGCCATGCGTTACTCCATGAGCAAACTGCCGCGACCCGCTCGACGGAAGTTGCTGCATTCACGGCCCGCTCAGTACGAGATGATTGCGTGTCATGCCGGCAAGACTGACCCAGTGCACGAAAAGATTATTGCCAAGGCCTTTGATCAGTATGCGATTCCGGTAACAGGACAGTGTGACATCCTGATCACCGGCATCCCGGATATTTCACCTTATAACGTTTATTCGATCCTGAACCCGCTACTTGTTCAGGTGATGGGTCTCGGTTATCACTTCAACTTCTATCGCAACAAGCCGTTACTCAAGAAAGGTGGCGTGCTGATCGTCCATCATCCCTGTTACGACGAGTTTGATCACAGATTCCATCCCAGTTACATCGAGTTCTTCAATCGCCTTTTGCCGGAAACTCGTGACGCCTTCGTGTTGCGTGACAAGTATGAAGAGGAGTTTGCAAACAATCCGAGTTACGTTGAGATGTACCGGCGCGGGAATGCCTACCACGGCGCGCATCCGTTCTTCATGTGGTACTGGGGCGAAAATGGCCGCCAGCACGTCGGCAAGGTGATCGCTGCTGGAGCTGAGAACGCGCATGTCCCGGCCATGCTGGGCTGGGACCGCGCTGACAATCTGACGGAGGCGATTGCGATGGCGCGCAGCTTTATGGGCAGCTCTGCTCAGATCACAATGCTGCATCAACCGATTATTGGTATCGCGGATATGGAATGACAAGAAGTGTAAATGGTGAATAGTAAATGGTGAATAGTCGTCTTCCGTTAGTGCTTCGTTCCTTCGCGACTTCCAGGCAAAATGTTGCTCTTAAACGCAGCTGGCGCGTGGCCACCATCGAAACCATTTACGATTTACCATTCACTATTTACTAATCAGTTATGACCCTTTCGCCAACTGAAATCTTCAACGATCGCAAGATGTTTCTGATTGGAAGCACCGGCTTCCTCGGGAAAGTCACGCTCAGCATGCTGTTGCATAACTTTCCCAACATCGGACGCGTCTACGTCACTGTCCGTGCTCGATCGCAGGAGGAGTCAGAGTCGCGATTTTGGAATAGCGTGATTACGGCGCCGCCATTCGATCCGCTTCGGGAACGCTACGGCAGCGCGCTCGATGGATTCATTCGCGACAAAGTGGTCGTGCTCGGCGGCGATATCGGCGAGACAAATCTCGGTTACACCGAGGAGCAAGCCCAGGCTATAGCCGACGACATCGACGTTATTCTTAACAGCGCCGGCAACGTCACCTTCAACCCAACTCTTGAGAGCGCGTTGCGCACGAATGTGGTAGGCACGCAAAACGTGATTGCCTTTGCGAAGCGGATGAAGCGCCCGGCGCTGATCCATGTCTCGACTTGCTTTGTTGCCGGCAATCGTTCCGGCGCGGTCTGGGAAAATGATTCGGTTCTCGGTTATTTCCCTCGTCAAAATGAATTGCCAGGCGTTGAGTTCGACCCCGAACAGGAGATCAAGGACTGCGCCAAGCTTGCCGAACGGGTACGCGAAGAAGCGCGTGACGCAATGATGTTGGCGCGGTTTCGCGACCTTGCGCGCAAGCGCCTGAATGAAGAAAACCGTGACGCCGCTGACCCGGATGCGCTGGGGCTTGCCGTTGCGCGCGAGCGAAAGGTTTGGACCCGCACTCGTCTCACCGAGCTGGGTGTAGAGCGTGCGGCCTGGTGGGGCTGGCCGAATATATACACCTACACAAAGTCGCTTGGGGAACAACTCGTCGCCGCCGAGACCGGCATAGTTCGGAGCATCGTCCGCCCCAGTATTGTTGAGTCTGCGCTCGCCTATCCCTTCCCCGGATGGAACGAAGGCTTCACAACCACAGCGCCGATTATTTTCCTGGTGTTGAAGGGCCAGACGCAAATTCCCGCCAACGAGAAATTAATTCTCGACATTACGCCCGTCGATCAAGTTGCGTCCGTGATGCTGGCAGTGGCGGCGCAAGCTTGTGTTGAGGAGCCAAAGCTTGTTCATCAAGCCGCCACGGGCGATTCGAATCCAAACAACATGGACCGGATTATCGGGTTGGTAGGTCTCTACAAGCGCCGGCATTTTCAGGATAAAGATACGGGATTCAAACTGCTGAACGAGATTGTGGCGCGCATGGAGCCGCGCCCGGTTTCTACTTCGACTTTTGAAAAGTTCTCCGTGCCGATGTTCAACTCCGCGGCGAAGCGGGCGTCCTCGCTGCTCGATCGAGCGCGGCCACGTTGGGGTGGGGGACACGTCGTTGAAGTGATCGATCGGATGAAGACAACGGTGGATCGCGTCGAGGAGATCACGCACGAAACGACGGAAGCGTTTGAGATTTTCCGGCCGTTTACGATCGAGAACGCTTATACGTTTCGTGCCGACAACGTCCGGGCCTTGTTTGATCGCATCAGTGGCGACGAGCAGAACCTACTGCGTTGGCACCCCGAGAAGTTTGACTGGTACGACTACTGGCTGAACATCCATTTGCCCGGTCTGAAGAAATGGGTGTTTCCAACACTCGAAGAAGATATGCGCGCGCAGCCGAAACGCATCTACACCTATCGTGACCTGCTTGAACTATTCGAAACGTCTACTAAGCGTCACGCCACACGCGTCGCCATGCGCATCGAGCGCGATGGCCGAAATGAGCAATACACCTATGCCGATATGCGTGAACTGGCTACACGCGCCGCCGGCTTTCTGGCCAGCGAGGGCATCAAGCCTGGCGATCGGGTGATGCTTGTCAGCCATAATGCGCCCGAGTGGGGCATGACATATTTTGGCGTGCTAAAGACCGGCGCCAGTTGTATCCCGGTCGATCCGGAAAGTTCGATCGATGAAATTGTAAACTTCGCGCGCGCCGGCGAAGCCGCAGGCATCGTCATCAGCACGAAGCTCCACGACGAGCACGCCGAACTCAAGGACAAGCTAACCGCTATAGGCCTGTCACCGAAGATTTGGGTCTTTGATGAAGTATTTGAGATTCCGGGCGAGCAGACTGAAGACGAGCGGCTTGCTTTGTTGCCGTCGCGCGTGACCGCGCAATCGCTGGCTTCTTTGATTTTCACCTCTGGCACCACCGGTCGGCCCAAAGGCGTGATGCTGTCTCATCGCAATCTCACCAGCATGGTCTCGATGCTCTCCTCCGTGTTCGACATGACCACGAAAGACGGCGTGCTGTCCGTGTTGCCGCTTCATCACACCTTCGAGTTCTCCACTGGCTTTCTGACGCCGCTCAGCCGCGGCGCCCAGATAACCTACTTGCCGGAGCTCACCGGCGACGCTTTGGCACGAGCAATTAAGAACGGTCACGTTACCGGCATGGTTGGAGTGCCGGCGCTGTGGGAACTGCTCCATCGTCGTATCAAGAATAAACTTTACGAACGTAGCGACTGGATTGGTAGGACTGCCGACACGATGATCAAGGCAAACGCCTGGGTTAGGGACAACACACCGTTTAATTTTGGCCCGGTCGCGTTTTATCCGATTCACGAAGGGCTGGGAGGTCGCATTCGTTATTTCATCAGCGGCGGCTCGGCATTGAGCGAAACGATTCAGAAAGACTTTCAGGGGCTCGGCTTTACGATTCTCGAAGGCTATGGCTTAACCGAGGCGTCCCCAGTGCTGACCGTAACCCGACCGGAGAATCGCATGCTTACCGGAAGCGTGGGTCGCCCGTTGCCCGGCGTTGAAGTAAAGATCTCCGAACCCGACGCGAGCGGCGTCGGTGAAGTAATTGCCCGTGGTCCGAATGTAATGCTCGGATACTTTGCCGACGAAAGCGCAACGCGAGAGGCGCTGGTTGAACGCTGGCTGTACACCGGCGATCTGGGGAAACTCGATGACGACGGCAACCTCTTTCTGGTTGGCCGTTCCAAGGAAATTATCGTCGACACGAATGGCAAGAACGTCTACCCGGACGAGTTGGAAGAGATCTATGCGAATTCACCGCACGTGAAGGAACTGAGTATCGTTGGTTTGCCGGATGGCATTGGCGAGAAGGTCGCATGTCTGGTTGTGGCGGACGACGAATATGACATTACGCTATCGCGGGCCGAGTTGCGGCGAAAGGTGGAGGAGCACTTCCGCGAAGTCTCAGCTTCACTCCCCTACTACAAGCGCGTAAAGGTGCTGCAATTCACCGACATCGAACTGCCGCGAACCGCAACGCGAAAGGTGAAGCGTGCGGAAGTAATTACCATCCTCGAGGGGCTGGGTTCCAATAACAAAGCAAACACCGCAGCACCAAGCGAAACTGCCGCCGACTCTCAGACCCGCTGGCTGGCAGGCATCGTCGCCAATGTCACTAACCGGCCGCAGAGCGAAATATCCCTGAACTCACGACTGGCTGAACTTGGTTTTGACAGTCTCATGTTTGTCGAGCTGGCTGCAGCCATCGAGAATGCGGGCGGCTCAATTACTGCACCCGAGCGTTTGAATGAAGCCCAGGATATGAGAGAGCTGGCGAGTGTTGTAAGCCGGCGTCCAGGTGCATCAGCAAGCCGCGAGGGATCGTCTGCACGGCCCGACAATCGTCGCAATGAAGACGAGGAGATCCACGTACCATCGCTTGTCAGTCGCGCCGGCACGAGGGCAGGAGACGTTCTGCAACGGCTTTTCTACGATAGGTTTCTCGAAACTCATTATGAAGGCCGTTCAAACATTCCAGTACACACGAACTTTATTGTTGCGGCCAACCACTCCTCTCACCTGGATATGGGCCTAACCAAGATGGCGCTCGCCGAATCCGGAAAAGATATGGTTGTGCTCGCCGCCGCTGACTATTTTTTCGATACCAAATACAAGCGCGCGGTAATGGAAAACTTTACCAACCTGGTGCCGATGGAACGGACGGGATCGCTTAGACAGTCGCTGCGCCACGCGAGTTCATTTCTCAACCGCGGTTACAACGCGCTCATCTTTCCCGAAGGCACTCGTTCGCTGACGGGCGACATTGCGGAATTCAAACCGGTTATCGGCTATCTGGCGCTGCACACGGGTGTCGGCATTCTTCCCGTTTACCTGGAGGGCACCCACGATGCAATGCCCAAGGGTTCAAACATAATTAAGAATCGAAAAGTTGGCGCGCGCATCGGCCGCTATCTCGAGTCAGCCGATCTCGAGGCGATGACGAAAGGACTGCCGCGCGCAGAGGCCTACCGCCTGATCGCAGCGCGCGTTAAGCACGAAGTTGAAAATCTTCGCGACCATGCTCGTCGTCCTTTTGACGCTAAAGAATTACGAAGACTTTGGAAGGCGGAGAGGAAAAGAACAGTGAAAAGTGAAGAGTGAAAAGTGAAAAGTTCAAGCAGGCAAATTGAACAGTATTCCGACAGGCTGTCTGGTAGTTATTTTGTTGCTTTTCACTTTTTACCTTTCACTTTTCACCGCATCTTATGCCCACAAAGAAGCCACAAAAGCGCATAGCCCGGATGACGCCGGTTAAAGCTGAGACCAGGCGACGGGCCGCAATCGAGAAGCGCCCGCGCGCAGCGACTCTCGTCACCGGCGGCACGGGTTTTCTGGGTTCGCATCTGGTGCGACAACTCGTCGCCGAGGGTGCGAAGGACATTCGCGTTATGGCGACCTCCATTCCCGACTGGCTGGTCGCTTTGGGAGTCGAAACGCTGGAAGGCTCAATCACGAAAGAGAGTGATGTAAAGCGCGCCGTCGAAGGAATCAGCGAGATTTATCATCTGGCAGGAAAAGTTTCGCGCGAGCGCGACGACGCGCCGGAAATGTACCAGGTCCACGTCGAAGGCACACGTCTCTTGTGTGACGCAGCCAGGGCAGCCGATGTGAAGACCATTGTGCTCGCATCCACCAGTGGAACAATTGCAGTAACCGAAGACGGCGAATTAGTTCCCGACGAATCGTATCCTCCACCGCTCGACATCGTCGCGCGCTGGCCTTACTACGCCAGTAAGGCCTACCAGGAAATGGCGGGGCTCGAACGTTTTCACGGTAAGGGCCGGCGTTTGGTGATCATGAATCCCAGCCTGTTGCTCGGTCCCGGCGATGAGCGTTTGAGTTCGACGAAAGTTGTTCTCGACTTTATGGCGCGAAAGATCAGTGCCGTTCCCAGCGGCGGCTTAAGTTTTGTGGATGCTAGAGATGTGGCCGAGGCTTTCCGCGCGGCGATGAAGAAAGGGCGGCACGGCGAGCGTTACCTCCTGGGCGTCGCTAACTGGACGTTCGAGAGATTCTTTGGCAGATTGGCGCGACTGACAAAAGTCTCCGCTCCGAAGTTTGCCCTGCCGGCGAAATTCATGGTGGCGGGATCGCAGATTGTTGATTCTCTCTTTCGGCAGTGGAAGTTCGTGCCTCCAGTTGAGCCGGGCGCGATCGAGATGGCGCAATATTTCTGGTATCTGAACTGCGCGAAGGCTGCGCGTGAACTCGGCTTTCGCCCGCGCGACCCGGGCGAGACCCTGCACGATACGGTTTCCTACCTGCGTGAGAATTTTCTCGGCGGCGATGCCTTTGGGAAATGAAAACATGACGGGGAAAGGTTAAGGGGAAAAGGGTAAAGCCACAGCGCTCTCTTACCCTATACCCATTACCCTTTAACCCGGCTCTTCTTTGCGAGGACATAAACTCGTTTTGTCGGATGCTCAAACTCGTACGGGTCACGCTCGATGATCTTTATGTCGTCGAAACCGGCTGCTTCGAGATAACCAGCCATCTCTGCTCCCTGAAACAAGCGGAAATCGGTCGAGACTTGCTCTCCATACCACTCGTCGCGATGGAGTTCTCCTTCACCACCGTGAAACGCCAGGAATACTTTCCCGTTCGGAGTTAGCACGCGATTCATCTCCTGAAGCGCTCGCGTCACAGCTTCTCTTTGAATGTGAATTATCGAGTAGAACAAGACTATCGCCGCCAGCGAATGGTCGGGAAAATCGAGGGCTAACATATCGCCCTGCGAGAAAGAAATGTCAGAGTTCAAGCGTGCGGCGACCTTCACCATCTCTGGGGACAGATCCACGCCGCACATATCGACTCCGCGATCTTTTAAATAACGCGCGACCTGGCCGGGGCCGCAGCCCAGTTCGCAGACGACGCCTGCTCCGCCAACGCTTTCGGCAAACTGATCAAGCAGTTGACAGTCAAACGGTTTGCGTTTGAGTTCCTCAAAGAACTCCGTCGCATAGTGCTCGGCTACGCGATCATAACCAGCTTGCAAGTCGGATTTAGGTCTAGTCATAAGCGAATCCAGGTTTGGAGTGCAGCAGCCGATGGTTGCTGTTGGAATCAGCCCAGAGGGCTCACAGATAGTAGCCGGTGGTTGAAGCGAAGCGGAAACCACCGGAACAATTCATGAAAGAATTGCGCCCCGAAGGGGTGCGAGAAGCTCAAAGAGAATCTCTTGCTATGCCTGTGGTCTGGCACCCCGTCGGGGTGCGGGTATTCCCTGCCTCGACCGGTGGTCTTCGCTTCGCTACGACCACCGGCTACTTTCTCGCAACCCTTCGGGTTGCATCGTCGCGATTCAAACTGATTCGCGACCAATAGATCGTTACTCTTATTCGCCCAGCGCGGCGTACTTAAACAGTCGGAAGCGATATTTTTGACTGTCTCGAATGTTCTTTGCTATCGCGCCGTGGAGTTTCTCATCCCAGTTCGAATATTGATCGATAAAGCGATCAGCCGCCGCCTTGTCGCCCTGATACTGCACGTTCAAAGTTTGCGCCAGCATCTTGCCGACCACTTCGTGATACTTGTCGTAATGGATACGCAGCGTCTTGCTGGCCGGGTCAAACGCAAGCAGTCCATGCTCCAGGAAGAAATTCCATTGCATGAGCTGCATTGTGTTGTACGGCTGATCGCGGCGAGGCTTATTGTTCTGCAAGACGCGCAAGATGCCGCCGGCATAAACACTCTTGAGCTGCGCATCAGTGTAGTAGCCCTGCTTGCGTAATGCTTCCGCGACAAAGAGCGAAACCAGATCTGCCTTCATCTCTTCCAAAACACCCGAATCTTCCTGCAAAGCCTCATCGAGATCGCGATCGTCCTTTGTTCGGTCCACGCCCAGGTAGTGCCCCACTTCGTGCCAGAGCGTGCGGTAGAAATTTCCCTCAGAAGTAAGATCCTTAGCCTGGTCCGGGCCGACTGCAGCCGTGAGCGTTCCCGAGGTTGCTTCAAAAATACTCTGGTCGCGCATAATGTTCGCGCGTAGTAGGATCGTGCGGCCGTAACGGCGGGCCAGATAACTCTCATTGGGGAGAATCGTAGCTGTATTGCCGCCACGCGACTGGCCGAAGTCGGCGACCACGTCGTAGACGCCAACTGGTATGTCTTCGCGCACCTTCTTGTGATGTTCGTAAGGAAGCGAATCCTCGAGGGCCTGCAAGCCGCGCATCGCCTGGCGCAGCGCCGTCGTCTCCTTTGTACGCGTGGCCAGCACATTGAAAGCAAAGAAAGTCTTCACGCCGTAGAGCTCGTCGTCGTAAGTTTCATACGAACCAATCTGCGCGTTGAGATTCTTGAAGTGGCCGGTGACCCAGGCAGCATCACCGGATTCGTAGTCGTCAGACAAAAGATCGCGCGCGCGATTGCGCAGATAACCGGCAAACTCTTCGTCGTCTGTCTGCAGTATGTCTGCCGCTTCATTCAAGAGTCCGTAAGCTTGCAGCAATTCGTCAGCGTAAGCGACTGAATAAGGAACCGCGTAAAACTGCTCCTGCGCTCGAGGCACCCTCATACGCGAACCGGCGCGAGGCTTTGCGGCGCTGAGCTCGGACAACTCGGCTTGCAGCCCGGGATGCAGCGTCGCCAGCACGGGATGGCGTTTGAGCGCGGCCAAATCCTCTCTTAGATTCTCGAGCGTTGCGGCTCGCACGACGCTACGCAGTCCCATTATCTCGGCACGATGTTCCGGGTGAGCGGCCAGATCCTTCTCGAGATCCACTTTCTTAACGCCCCATGGATACATGTTCTTACCCGGCTCTACACCATCGACAGGCAAAAAAGGTTCGCGCTTGTTTTCCAGAGTCGTGGCAATTGGACCCTGATTCAACCGGTAAAGCGTGAGCAGGTTCTGGGTTGCCGGCGACGATCTGCCTTTGTCCAACTGCACCAGCGCGCGATGAGCGGTAAGCGCCTGAGGATGGCGTTGTTTTTCATAAAGCGTATGGAAGATTCTTCCTACTTCCAGCAGTTTTCCGATGGCCTTGCGCTCGGCTTCGTTCAGATGCGACAAATCAGGCGTTAGACGTATCGTCTGCGTTTTGTCGATGACCGGCTGGCTCTTCTCAAGCGGCCAGTATCCGGGAGGCAGATCCTTTGAAGGTTTCATTCGAGTACCCGTTTGTGCCAGGGTGCTGCTCAAGAAAGTCATTAGAGTTGTAATCGTCAGTAGTTGCTTCCACATAGTGTTTACTTGGTTGGGTAAAATAGATTTCCATTTCGTCTGTCCGGAAGCTTTTCAAGAGTATCAAGCTTCTGACCGAGATCGCTGAGTCCCGGAGGGACCGAATGTCTATAGCATTCCTCTAGTCGAGAAGATTCTTCGCTCCAGCGGAGCGAAATATTTTGTTCGACCTACTCTTCCACTAGTACATTGCGCTCCGCTGGAGCGCCCAACACACTGATTGGCAGCGACGTCTATAAAGTTTTGGCTCCGCTGGAGCCAGAAACAATGAACTAAACTAACTTAATTCGACGGCGAGTATACTCCACAGACTTTGACGCGAACTATGTGTCCGATGATTCTTGCAGCCACGCGTCGCCTAAATCCCGCGCCATAATTGCTTCCAACTTTCGTTTCCCTCGCAAATTGTGATGCTTTTGATTGGGCACCGATATTGCCACCTGCTGAGCATGTTTCAGCCATCACTTTCAATCTCAGATACTTCAGCCAACTACTCTGCGGAATCCAGCGGATCCATCGGCAAGCGTCAGCGGCGTTCTCTCGAGGCGACTACATCCTTGTTGGATGCTATCCAACGCCGCTGGCGACGTGAACGACGCCGTCGCAAGGTTGGTCGTGCTTACGACATGGCGCTGGAAATCGCGCGTGTGCTTCCTTATAAATCGCGTGTGCTTGACGTTGGTTGCGGCAGTGGCTTCATCGCGCATCATTTGTCGGCAATGCTTAACGCTAAAGCGATCGGCATTGATCTCGCTGCCAGGGCTGAGGCTGACATTGATTACAGGCAATTCGACGGCAAAGAGTTTCCGGTCGCGGACCGATCAGTGGATGCGGTGTTGCTTTGCTACGTACTACATCACGCTCAGGACCTCGGCATACTCATGAATGAGTTGCTTCGCGTCTTAAGCTTTGGCGGCCAAGCGGTTATTTATGAGGACATTCCTTCCGCCTGGTGGGATCGTTTAGTTTGCTGGACTCACAATCTAAAGTGGCGCACACGCACTGGTCCTTGCACGTTTCGTAATGAATCCGAATGGCGGGCAGTTTTCAAGTCGGCGGGATTCGATGTTCTTACTGAACGTCCGCTATCGCGCTGCCGCAATCTCATGCATCCGGTCAGGCGCAGGTTTTACCTGCTAAGACAAAACCGAGCCGAAGCGGTTACGCAACTTGCAGCCGTTCCCAGGGACCCCAAATGGCAAAAGTCATTCCTGGAGTTTGTAAGTTCACAAATAGAGTTTGACCATCAGGGCTAAAGGTAACCCCGGCAAATTCTTTCGTCTCAAATCCAGGTGCAATGTTTTTCGCGAGATCGAAAACATGGCCTTCGGGAGTCAACACTCGCAAGTGGATCTGTTTATCATTGTCCTCACAAATCACCAGGTTCCGGCCCGCCAGACAAATGTTGTCCGGCATATGCAGACGTGAGGGATCGCGCGGTTCGAGAAGCAAGCTGAGATCGCCTTCATCTTTTCCGGAAGGAACGTACTGCCACACCTGCCCCAATTCCTTATCGCCTCCGCTGGTAGAGGTGAAATAGACAACTTCGTTCCCGTAAAAACATCCCTCGAGGCGGGCGAAGGTTGCCGCGCCGGCGGCAATTCCCTGTTTGTAAACGGCGAGATTATCCACTTCAGCTTCCGGAGGATCCGGATTGTGGATATCAACCCAGGTGACAGGCAAAACAGCACGCGCCTTTTGCTTCGTGCGTGTGTCGAAGTTCGGCCGGTCTTTGATCGCCAGCATCTGTAGCCGGCCGCCCGCTATGAGTTGGCCGGGCCTGTCAGGAATAAACCGGTAGAATCCCGCCGTCGGCAGGTCCTCGGTGAGATAAACAATCCCGGTCTGGCTATCAATCGCCACCGCTTCGTGCACAAAACGACCCATCGCTTTGAGCGGCACGGGCGTGACAGCTTCGTTAGCTGCGGCGGGAACTTCGAAACAGTAACCATGACCCTTTTCAAATCCACCCTCATACGCGCCATCCGCGTTTTTAACTTTTGCCAGACCGAGCACAGTCTCTTCACAACTGATCCAGCTATTCCACGGTGTTGCGCCACCAGCACAGTTATTCAGGGTGCCACTCAGGGTTATGAAATCGGTGACCAGCTCTCGCGTCTTTGGATCGATTACCAGCGTGGTCGTACCGCCACCAGCCAGTTGATCGTAAGCATTCGGCCCTATGGCGGCCCCAGGCGCCCCAACCTTGATGCTGACTTCATGATTGCGGACCAGCCGCAACTGGTTTCCTACCGTGAAGGCAGCCATGCCATCGTGATCAGCCGGAGTGGCATGATCGTCAAACATCCGCGCTCCGGTTTTGCCAAACACGGTGTATTGAAAATCTTTTGGCAACGCCAGCAGTGTTTCGCCCGTATTATTCGTCTTCGCCGCGATTAGCGGACCATACGGCCCCTCCGTAGACGAGAGCGAGGTAGGCATCTCGATCAAACCATATCGTTTCGCCAGTCCATAAAATGCGAGCAAGCCGCCGCCAGTCAGGCCGGCGCTCAGCAGAAACTGTCTTCGGCTCAGGTTAGACAATTCATTGTCCTCGACTTAGAAATAATGATTTGTTGTTGACCAAGACGCCAGCGTAAACGCGCAATCTTAATATTCTGTTAACTGACTTGCCTAACAGTCAGGCGGAGACGAATCGCTGAGTTCCGGAGAGACCGAATGTTTATACTCCGGGCTCTATAAGATTCTTCGCTCCAGAGGAGCGAAATGCATTTCAAGAAGCTCGCTCAAGTTCGAACTTGATCTACCGCGAAGCGGTTATGTAACTCAGCCCAGGGTTGCCGCGCCGCGCGGCTACCCTGGGAATCGAATTGTGACGAGATACAACCCCGACGGGGTTGCGTCTCGTGCGCTCCTTGAGAAACTGACACAACCCATTCAGGGTTGCGATCGTCTTTGCGCTTTACCCAGGGTAGCCGCGCGGCGCGGCAACCCTGGGCTAAGTTACACAACCGCTTCGCGGTTGCGTCGGCGTTGAACGAGAATCTCGACTGTAAGCTAAACCTCATTGCTCTCGCGTTAGAACCTCATCCAAGATGCTGTAGTCAGCCTTCGCTTTCGTGCGACAAACAAAGCTGATCTCCTTCGGCTTGCCGGGAGCGGTTACACTGACGCCTTCAGTCGAGATTCGCGGTTTCTCTTCTCCATTGTAATCGTCGAAGATCTGATACTGGTAGCCGTTGACTTCGAAATTGATCTCGGTAAGGTCCACTTGATAACGCATGTAGTGATTATATCGAAACATCTGCTGCGTTCCGGTGCGCGAGCTGGGGAACTCGAGCTCGACCTTGCCCGGGAGTCCATAGCGGTATTGCAAGTAACCGCGCTGCTTATCGAGATCGCGTGAACCGCAAAGCGAAGCAATTTTCGCAGGACTTCTTGACGAAGCGCCCCCGGAACGCTTAGTGAGGCAACTGAAAACTATCTGCTCATTTTTCGAACAAAGTGAATTCGGCTGCAACAGTCCGGCGCTCGTTGGCTGCGCTCGCAATCTAACGAATTCCAAGGGTTGGATTGCAGGGCGTTCCGAGTTAAGGTTCGCCGAAAGGCGGTCAAGTGATTGCTGGGACCGCGGGCGTCCCGCCCGCCCGAGGTACGTTAATGTCAATTCTCGATAGTTGCTTCCGTCGTACGCAGGCGGGCGGGACGCCCGCGGTCCCAGCAAATCGCTCGAACGGGATCCCGACCTACTCGATACCATCGCTACGGTCATCAGCGAACATAGACTTACGAGTCTCCAGAATCGCATGTCAGTTTGGTCCGATGTTGCGGTGAGCGTTCCAGTGCAATGAACAAAACAGACGACTTCTTAAACAATGCCGATCTGTCTGTTCATCCTGAGGAAGTCAAAATTGTTCCAGGCTTCCACAATCTTTCCATCTTTGATCCGGGTGATCGTCATTCCGGTGAACTCAACCGGCGCGTTGCTGGCGGCCACGCCGAGATGATCGCCGGAGTGCCTGCCTCGCACAGAGCAGCGTACGGCGACCAGGTCGCCCTCTGCGATTGTGTCTTCAACAACCACTTCGATATCGGGAAAGGCGCCGCGGAAGATGGCGTGAAACGGCCTGAAGTCATCCGGCCCTTTCATTGTTTTGCCGGGCTCGTCAGAGAGGCCATGAGCAACGCCGTCAGCGGCGAACATCTCAGCAATCGCGTCGGCGCGACCCTTATTCCAAACTTCTTCAAACCAACGTCGCATTAGTGCCTTGTTCGCTTCTAGTGTGCTTTGTTCCGGCATGAGGTTTTCTCCTGTTCGCACAGATACACTTCTCACTCTTCAACGAGGTCGGCGGAGATAGGCGCGTCATCCGGCCCTGCTTCCTGCGCAATTCGCAAGAGCCATTGCAGCTTCTCGGTCTGATCTTCGTTCAGCTCAGTAAACTGAACACCAAACCCTTTCATGCTGTGATGTTTGACTTCACCTTCCAGATAGAGCCAATCGTCGTCCGGCATCAGCACGCGGAAGCCGACGATTTCTCCTCGTCTAACTTCTCCGACCGAGTCAAGGAAGCAGCCGCCCTCCGAAAGGTCGGTAACGCGCGCGCTGTGGGCCTGGGTGGAACTGTCCCACATCGCATCCAGCCTGACACTTAGTCTCGGTTTTGATCTTCGATCATCCATAGTTAGACCTCACAGAAAAACGCTGCTCTTTCGATTAAAAAACAACGGGAGGACATCTTCTTCCGTGAGTATCTGGGCAGGCCCGGATCAGAATTCGTTTATCTTAACACCGGCTGCGAGCTTATTCGACATGAAATTTGTGCAGGATTCGATGCGCGACCGGAGTCAGCACGATACCCATGATTCCGATGAACACCAGGCCACTGAACAGCGCATAGGCGGAGGCGAATAGTTTCGCGGAGGTGGTCGTTATCGGGTTGACTGGCCCCATCCCGCCGAGAATCATCGAGGCCTCAAGTAGTGAATCAATCCAGTTCAGCTTATCAAGCCAATGGTAACCCGCGACGCCAATGAACAAGACTACCGCGATGATGCCGCAGGCCAGGCCGACAGCCGAAGCAAGTCTCCGCGCGAACACAGAAAGCGGCGCGAGCTTCTGTTTATAGCCTTCGTATGTTGGGAAAAGTTTCATAGCGGCTATTAAGTCGGAAACTGAGTTATCTCGCCCGGCTTGCGCAACATCTTGTTTACTTCACCCAGGTGAGTCTCTTCCTCAGCAATCATCTCGCGCGCAAACTCTTCAAGCAAGACGGAACGATCGCGTACCAGGTCGAGAAGTCGTTTGTAAAGTTCCAGCCCCTTTTTCTCGGCGTCAAGCGACTCCAGCAGAATATCGTTAATTCCGTGTTTGTGTGTTTCGAGGAGCGAGCCGATTTTCAGTGAAGGGTGTTCGCCGAAGTGGGTTACCAGTTCACCGGCCGCATTGGCGTGCGCCAGACACGTGGTCGCTTCGCTGCGAAGCCAGCTCACAATAGGAATACGGCTGTAGCCAAAAACCATCAGGGCGTAGTGGGTATATCTGACAACACCGGCAAGTTCCGTTTCCAAGATCTCATTCAACAAAGCTACTGCTGCCGCCTGGTCCAGATTCTGCTCTGACATGAGTATCTGCCTCCTCTTTGCTCGCGCGCGGGGCTTATAACGCAAACTGTTAGTTTGCGGACGCGTTGAATGTCGTTCAATCCTCGCAAACTAACAGTTTGCGTTACAATAAAACAATGCAGCCGACTCCAACCAAGGCTCAGGTCATCATCTACAGTCGTCCAGGATGTCACCTCTGCGACGAAGCTAAGCAGGCTATTGAAGGTGCTGGATGTCAGAATGAATATACGCTTGAAGAGATTAATATTGAAAGTGATCCGAATCTAGTCAATCGCTATCAGTATGACATTCCAGTGGTAACCATCAATGGTGTCGAGGTCTTCAGACATAGGCTAACTGCAGAAGAGTTTCGGCAGAGACTCAGACGCGCCAGAACCGAATAAGCTCACGGGTCAGGAAGGTTGGTTAACCCCCACCGTCGCATTCAAATTCAACTGCACGGAATACTCTTCGATCGACTCAAATAGCCGTTCACGTTCCGGCTCATTCGTCGACTGCCGGTATGACATGACCAGATCTTTTAGGGTAGCCAGCTGGCGGTATAGCCCGGCGTTTTCAATCGGCGGCGTGAGATAGGAAATCAGCTCGGCATACGAACGACGCTTGGCAATCGAGCCCTCCGAAGGATTGTTAACGCTGTAAATGTAAATGTTCGGCAACTCGCCGATCAGCCTGTCGGGCCAGCACTCAGCAGACAACCCAATCTGCTTGCCGGGCATAAACTCCATCGCGCCATGTGTACCAACGTGAACGACTGCATCGACGTTCAGTATTCGCGAGAGGTAAGTGTAGAAGGCCATGAAACCATGATGCGGTGAGCCGCTGCGTGCCATCATCAACCTCATCGGGTCGCCTTCGTAGCCAAACGTCGGCTGCAGGCCGATAAAAACATTTCCGAGCTGAAGCCCCTGAATCATCAGGTCGTCACCAAAAGAATTTACACGACCCGGCGCGGTGCCCCAGTCTTTCTCAACTTCGTCGACATAGGGACAAAGACGGCGATATTCATCGACCCTCATTCGGTAGGCGACGTTAGCGGTAGAAGCGAAGCTTTCAGCATTTCCACCAATAAGCATTTCTCTCAACTCATCGGCGCCGGGAGGCAACTCGACCGCGTAGCCCTCGCGTTGAAGGCTCTTGAGCGTATCCCAAAGACTGGGAAAGACGTCGAGGTCCGCGGCCGTTCCGATGTTTCCCTTGTTAGGCGGAAAACAGAAAAGGGTTAGCGCGAGTTTGATTTCACTCCTGGGCGCGGTGCGCAAGTGGTTCCATCGTCGCAGGCGCCGCGCAAACCTCACGCAGCGTTCGTCGAGTGCTACCGGCTCAACTCCGCTTGCCGGCAGGCCTCCATAAATAAACGGCTCAGTAGCGCCGTCGATCTCGGGAATGGCGATTTGCATTCCGGCCTGGATGGGATTGAGCCCTGTTTGAGATGTGCGCCACGCGTCGATCGTCTGCGTGTCTAAACTTACAGCCGAACGATACGGGCGATTCAGCTGTTGGAGAAAGTGCGCTGCAGCCTCGCTGTCGTTCATCGCCGGCCCGCCCACGAAACTGAAGCCGGTTAGGGAAACGATCTGACTGACACGGGATCGATCCGTTGTTCGTTGTCCGTTGTTAGTCGCTTGGTCTTTGGTCTTAGGTCTTTGATCTTTGGTCTTTCCGGAGACTTGGGCCTTGGGACTTGAGACTTGAGACTGATCGTCAACGAAGAATTTATTCACCGCTTCCCGGTTGTCCATCAAGGTTGAAAGCGCGGGAATCACACTCAGACCCTCAGCCTCGATAGCGCGAATAAGAGCGTCGTAATGTTTGGTTGTGTTGCTGACCACCTGCGGCCGCATCAACAGCAGTCCAATGGTTGATTCAGGGCTTAAAAGCAGGCGTTCGGACTTTGGACTTTGGACTTTGGACTTTCGACGACTCACATACCACTTCCGGTAATCGATAAACGATTCGAACACGCCTGGCGCGTCAGGGTGATAAATGGCCACTGCCGGCATACGCTCCGGTGGCGGCACTTTGACAGTAGACTTCTTCAACCGATCGTCAGCAACGTATTCCTTCAAAGCGTAAAGAACCATTGTCCGGATGTTGGCAGGAGTCGGCTGGAGGAAATAGCAGAAGATATTGAGATAGTTCTTTACGTCACGTAGCCCGCCCGCCGCGGGGAGAAATCTCAGGATGCCCGGTAGTTTGTCGATCCATTTCAAATACTGACCGTGTCCGTGCTTCTTTCCCTCCGACGATTTGCTTCGCCTTACCTGGCGACCTACCCACGAACCTGTTGACGTCAGCAGTCCAAGCACATCAACCGCTTTGTTTCTTTCCCCTGCTCCATTCCCATTTTCTCCTTTTTCCACCGCCATGCCCGCAAGGCGCGACACATCCAACCGTCCCATGCGCGTATGTCGCATAAGATCCGGCATGCAGTTAATTACGATGACGGCGGCATGCTGTTGTCCGTAGCGGTTAAGCGAGGTGATTAACCGAGCCGCGTTTTCTCCATCCATGACATGAATGGCGAAAACCACTTCCGAGGCCTGTAGGTCTCGATCGATCTCGCACCACTCATCGTCACTCATTGGCGCGCCAAAGTTGTAAGCCGCGATCTTCAGATCGAGATCGTATTGGCGATTGATCTCGCGCTCCGCCTGCTTCAGCGGCGCCAGCAAACTCGACCCTACGTAAAGTACGGTGACCTTCATACAGCGCCGACGCCTTCCAGTCGATCATTCGTATGGCCGACGATGGCACGTAACTTTTCCACGATTTCCTCGTCGGGATTCCAGTATCCGCGAGTATGCGCCTCGAGCAGACGATTCGTGAGCGAACGCGCGGAATGCGGGTTCATCTCCAGTAACCGGTTGAACATGATCGGATCCAACACAAATGTTTTGGAAATCTCTGTGTAGATCCACGGTTCGACCGCATTTGCCGTTGCGCTCCAGCCGAAAGTGTTCGCTATATGATTTTCAATCTCAGCGACTCCGCGGAAACCATGCTTCAGCATCCCTTCGTACCACTTCGGATTCAGCGTCTTGGCGCGCGTCTCAAGCCGGACGGTCTCGCGGAGCGATCGAATCTTCGTCTGCGGTGAAAGCGAATCGCCGAGGTAGATTGCCGGACGAGACTTAGTGCGCGTCTCAACTGCTTTTGAAATTCCGCCGAGATACTCGAAGTAATGATCCACATCAGTAATACCCACTTCGAATGAATCAAGGTTTTGGTAGGTCGCTTCCACTCGCGAGAGTGCGTCATCCATTAAGTGGCGCGCTTCGTGACCCTCGAGGGTTCGTCCTTTGGAGTCGCGCGTATACGCAAAGCATTTGCGGGTGACAAACAAATCCCCGAGCGTCGCCTCCGTTTCCCACTGCGAATCCATTACCATGAAATTTACATTCGTGCCGTAGTTGCCCGGCGCATTTGAAAACACTCGAGTCACAGCCTCGTCAAACTCAACCGCGCCCCCCGTCATGCTTTCGGAGATGTTGCGTCGGACGTAATTCAGGTCAAGCGGTTCGTCGAGTGTGGCCACTCGGCGTACTGCTTTGTCGAGTAGTGTCATAGTCGGGGCAAACAGGTCGCGGAAGATGCCCGACACCGTCATCACCACATCAATGCGCGGTCGTTTCAGTTCATCGAGTGGGATTACTTCGATTTCTGTGACGCGATTGAGCGCGTCACGAACAGGATGCACACCGAGCAAACAGAGCGCCTGAGCAACCCCCTCACCCTGCGTCTTGATGTTGTCGAGACCCCAGAGAACCAGCGCCAAGGCACGCGGATAGCGTCCATGCTCATCCATGTAACGACGAAGCAAAGCCTCGGCAGTGAGCTTCGCGCGGGAGCACGCCACTTGCGAAGGAACAGAATAAGGATTTACTGCGTGCGTATTGCGGCCGGTTGGGAGCACCAGGGGATTCTGAACGATGTCAGCGCCCGGGCCAGGCTCGATATACTCACCGCGCAACGCGCGCACCAGCGACTGGATCTCGTTATTCGAATCAAGCTGCTTTGAAATACTTGCGAGGAGTGAAAACGTCGGAAGCGATTTTTCAGTCTTTACTCCCGCCGCCAGACTCAGCCAACTAGCCGCCGCTTCCGCGCCGCCTTCGCAAAACCGTTCCACTGCTTCTGAGACAATTCCCTCGACCAGCTCCCTCGTCTCACTTGTCGCTGTTTCTCGAAGCAGCTCTTCATAACAATCAATGCCCAGAGCATCCGCGATCAGACTCGGTAGCGCGCGCGCGCCCTGCTCTGGTCTGTCAAACGACGCAACCATCCGCAGCACGCTTGCTTTTTCCTTGAGTTCGCCGGCACTGCCAAATATGTGCAAGCCCGTGGGGATCAACCGCTGTTCGATCTCCAGGAGTTCTTCGCAGAGACGCATGACGCGAGCGTCACGCTCAGTAGAGTTGAACTTTGATGTCATGGCGAGAGTTGTGCTCGATTCCCCGGTGGCTGGAGACTTAATTACCAAGGCAGTGTTTTAACTGAAAAAATGAAGGCGGGCAAGCTAGCGCTCTGTTTTCGCAACAGTGGATTTGACAAAAGCACCAACCCCAAGCTCGCCGGACTTAAATGCGCCCGCCGAATTTCCTGTCAGAACCACCGTCTGAGATTAGGGCGGTTCTGACGCGATTTTTCTATTGACAGCAAACGGCTTTCGTAATAGATTCTCGGCCACCTCAAGCAGTACTCCCGACACACAAGACTTGCCCAGTATTTTGCTCGTTCGTTTGAGATTACCAATATTAGTTGGTTTCTCATTTTGAGTTCTCACTCTGTTTCTGTCTGGTGAAACCGGCACCCCCGACCTTGTTTCGACCAGCCCTTACGAACACTCGGGTTTTCCAGCGGACTAGAGGAACCCAGCGCAATTTGCCGACGGGCAAGTTCGCCGTTTCCCCAAAACACCTACCTTCAATCTCCAGGGAGGGAGCAAGAAAAATGTTGAAACTCATGAAGGTTTTAGCGCTGGTTCTATTTGCGGCGGCGCTGGCATTGCCGATGTGGATGCCAAACGCCGTCGAAGGTCAGGCAGGGACCGAAGCCTTGACCACTGACATGGACGCCAAGACTCCGAACGATTTATTCAACGGCTTTGGTGCCCTTGGTACCCCAATCGATGATTGCGTGGCGGAACCCGTACCACCGACCGCACGCGGTAACGGAAGATTTGAAGACAACAAGTTCATTTTCAGCGAGCGCGAGACCGTTGAAGATGGACTCGGACCCACTTATAACGACGTCGGCTGCGTTGAGTGTCATCAATCTGTCGACGTCGGCGCTTTCAGCCAGACCATGGAGTTCAGGGCTGGCCATATCACCAACGGAGCGTTCGTCGACGCCCCCGGCGGTCAACTAATTCACGCTCGCGGAACTGATTCAGACATCGTCGAGCATATTTCTACAGCCGAGACGGTCAAGGCTTTCAGAATCACTACCAGCACTCTGGGTGACGGTTTCGTCGAATGTATCTCCAACACCACGCTGCAAAACAATGTTGCCGCGCAGCCGTCTGGCCAACGGGGCACATTGACGGCGGTGCCGGTAACCGAAGCCGGCAACGCGCTGCGCATCGGTCGCTTCGGCTGGAAATCGCAACAGGCTAGTCTATTGTCATTCGCGGGCGATGCTTATCTCAATGAGATGGGCATAACCAATAAGTTTGCCGGCGACGGCGGCAGAAGCTCAGATGATCCGAACGCGGGACATTTTGAGAATCCCTGCAGCACGGCTGAAGGCGTAATTAACTGCACTGGGGCACCCTTTGACCCAGTCGCAGATCCGGAAGATGACGGCGGCGACGTGCTGGCCTTTGCTGACTTCATGGCTGCAACCCGCGCGCCCGGTCGTCAAAACCCAATCCCCGCCGCTGCCACACGTGGCGACTCGCTCTTCAACGCAGTAGGGTGCGCGGTCTGTCATACCCGCACATTCCAAACTGCGGCTCCTGGAACGCTGATTAATGGTGGAGCGTTCGCGGTCCCAGCGGCCCTTGGCAACAAAATAATCCATCCATTCAGCGACTTCGCGCTGCATGACATCGGCACTGGCGATGGCATCGTGCAGAATGCCGGTCAGGGATCGGCCAACCAAATGCGCACGGCGCCGCTCTGGGGTATTCGGGCGCGGAACCGTTTCCTGCATCAGGGTCTGAACGTCACTATCTTTGACGTGATTCAGTTACACGCCGGGCAAGCAACAGCGGCGCGCAACAATTTCAATAACGCCCTGAGCGCGGCGCAACGATCAGACTTAATCGCTTTCGTATTATCACTGTAGTTTCGCGACGGTGACTTTGACGAGAGTACCAACCGGAGCTCGCCGGGTTCGTTCACCCGGCGAGCTTCCTACCACAGACAACCAACCGGTCTTATTTAGCTAAATACCAGGAGGTGACTTCCGTGAGAGCCAGCATTAGCGAACTGCCGTTGCTCGCGCAGGCAAGCTCACACTGTTCCAGGATTGCGCTCGCACTACTCGTTGTTTCCTGCTGTTTTGCTTTCGGTTGTTCTACTGGAAGCAAACCAAAGGTGGAGACTCCACCGGCTCCAATCGCCAGGACAGAAGATTCCGCACCGCAGGTCGCAAAGTTACCGCCTCCTGAACTTCATCAAGTTCAGGAAGCCGTGAAGCGCGTATTTAAGGAGGCTGCAATCGTAGATTCAAGTCAGCGACCAGCTTTTGTCGCCGGGGATTTCAATGGCGACCTTTCTGAGGACATCGCCGTCGTACTAAAGCCGGCCCCAGAAAAGCTTTCTGATTTAAACGAGGAATATCCAGCCTGGATCCTTCGAGATCCCTTCGGACCTCCAGAACGAAGCCCACGGCTCCGTGTGGCTGCGACCGATGTGTTGCTGGCTGTGATTCATGGATATGGGGCTGAGGGGTGGCGGGATCCACAGGCGACACAAACTTTCTTGCTCAAGAACGCAGCCGGATCAGCTATGGAAAGGCACGCCGGAAAGGAATTTGTAACGGTGAACCAGGGCAAGAAGCTGCCGACATTGCGCGGTGACCTGATCGGTGAAGTGCTCGCTGGAAAGTCGGGGTACCTCTATTACTCCGGTGCAACCTACTCCTGGTACGATCCACAAACTTTCACAGGTGAACCTGCGCCTCGTCGCAGCCACGGCAGCGCCGATCGAAAAATGTAGAAATAGTTGTTTGCGAAATAGTCCTACTCGATTCAAAGCGTCCCGGAGGTAATCAAATGGCTTTCAAGCAGTGGTTGGCTTGCACCTTAATTCTTTGCCTGGGACTAGCAAGCGCTAGTGCAGTCGCAACCCTGGCTCGTCCGGTCGTCAACCCCCAGACTCCACCGCAAGTTCAGTTCGTTACTGCCGAGGAACTTAAGGGAAAGCTTGCGAAGAACGAGCCAGTCACCGTCATCGATGTTCGCTCGAGCAGCGATTTCGGGGATAGCGAAAACAAGATCAAGGGCGCCATTCACGTGAAGGTAAGAAAGCTCCAGGCAAGGCTCGCGCTTCCTCCATTGAAGAACCTTCCTCGCGATAGCGAAGTTGTTACCTATTGCGCCTGCCCAAACGACGAGGCAAGTATTCGTGCTGCCCAGGAACTCACGAATGCCGGCTTCAAACGCGTGCGCGCACTGAAGGGTGGCTGGGTGGCATGGAAAAAAACAAACGGCCAGGTTGAGTCAAGGCCGAAATTGTGACTGTCCGCAACCGGCTGGGCAGTGGGCAGAAGGACTAGCCTGTGATTTCGGCTTAGCCCAGCTCTTTCTGCACACTGCCCACTGCACACTAACTTCTGTCACGCATGCTTTTCCCGCAAAACTTCAATACAATGATCCGGAACGAACCGAGCTCACGCTGGAGGGCAAAGGGCCATACTGGAAGTCGCAAATCTGGAATGTCTCCGTGGGGACCGCAGGCTTTTTCGCGACGTAAGTTTTTCTTTGACTCCGGGAACGTTACTGCAGGTAACGGGGCCCAACGGTTGTGGCAAGACGAGTTTGTTGCGGATCATTTGTGGACTGACGACTCCTGAGAGTGGCGAGATAAAATGGCAGGGTGCGGAGATTCGCTCACTGGATGAGGAATATTCCCGAAGCATCACCTACATTGGCCACCGGATCGCGGTGAAGGAAGAATTGAACTCGCTGGAAAATCTTCGCATCTCCAGCGGGCTCGCAGGCCGCGAACTCACGCACGATCAGGCCCGACAAGCGCTGGCACGCGTAGGGCTGGCCGGTCGTGAGAACTTGCCGGCGCGTTTCCTGTCGGAAGGGCAACGACGACGGTCGGCGCTGGCGCGGCTTATTAATTGCAGCGCGGCCCTCTGGATTCTTGATGAAGTGTTAGCATCGCTGGATCAGGCGGCCGTAACGCTGGTCGAATCTCTAATTAGTGAACACTTGAGCAAAGGGGGGATGGCAATAGTTGCCACGCATCAGGAACTTCAGATCTCAGCAGGTTCGTTTCATCGCCTTGAACTCGAGCCCCCGGTTTCCGGCGGCACTGCGCCGTTGGGTTCTCCTTCGTGAGCGCCGCTTCCCCCTTCTCAATGTTTCGCTGGATCGTCGTGCGCGATCTTATGCTGGCGTGGAGACGGCGTGCCGATGTCTTATCGACGTTGTTCTTCTTTGTAATCGTGACAAGTCTTTTTCCTTTGGGAATCGGACCGGAAACACAGTTACTGCGGTCGATTGCGCCGGGCGTGGTATGGGTAGCAGCGTTGCTGGCCTCGATGCTCTCACTTGGACGCGTATTCCAGAGCGACGAGCAAGATGGCACGCTGGAACAGATACTGCTCACGCCGCAACCGCTTTATTTGGTGGTAGTCGGAAAAGTGTTCGCGCAGTGGCTGGTGTCTGAAGTCCCGCTCGTCTTGATTGCCCCGCTGCTTGGCGTGCAGTTTGGTTTGGCCTCGGATACGCTCCTGATACTTTTTGTTTCGTTGCTGATTGGCACGCCGATTTTGAGTTTGATCGGATCAATTGGAGCAGCCTTAACACTGGGATTACGAGGTGGCGGCGTTCTGATAGCTCTACTGATTTTGCCGCTATATATTCCGGTATTGATCTTTGGAGCGGGCGCAGTTGACGCGAGTATTAATGGGGTGAGTTCGCACGCGAATCTTTATTTGCTGGGAGCGTTGCTGGTCGTGTCGGTGGTTTTTGCGCCGTGGGCAACCTCGGCAGCCTTGCGGATATCTTTGGAGTAGTTTTAACCGCCAAGATGCCAAGCTTGCCAAGTACGCGCAGTTATAAAACGTCCTGCTAAGTTTGAAAGTTGGGGGATTCTTTTTTGGCGCTCCTGGCGCCTTGGCGGTTCAATCAGAAAATGAACATATACAAATACGCATCGCCCGCGGCGTTTTATCCGCTAGCTGGAAAACTGATTCCCTGGTTTGCCATTCCGTCCGTGATTCTCTTTGCAGTCTCTTTCTATTTCGGTTTCTTTCTGGCTCCCTCACGAGCCGGCGACCAAAACCAGGTTTACCACATCATATATATCCATGTGGCTGCGGCGTGGATGGGAATGTTTCTTTATGTGCTGATGGCCATATATGCGGGCATTGGCTGGGCATTCAATGCGCGTCTCGCGTCGATGATGGCTTCGTCGCTTTCAATAACAGGCGCGATGTTCACTTTCTTGTCCCTGGTGACTGGATCGTTGTGGGGCAAACCAACTTGGGGAACGTGGTGGGCGTGGGACGCGCGGATCACATCGACTTTGATCTTGTTGTTTCTCTATATTGGGTTCATCTCCCTGCAATCAGCAATCGAAGATCAAAGACGTGCCGACCGAGCCGGCGCTGTGCTGGCGTTGGTAGGGGTCATCAACGTGCCGATAATCTATTTTTCGGTGCAGTGGTGGAACACTTTGCACCAGGGCGCGACCATTCGGCTGCTGGAGAAACCGAAGATGACGTCGCCAATGTTAATCGCGATGCTGGTGATGTTGGCCGCATGTTGGCTCTATTCAATTGCAGTAGTTTTGATGCGGGTTAGGTGCATTATCGCGGAGAGAGAACAAAACGCGGCGTGGGTAACTGAGGGAGCAACCTGAATCATGAGCTTGTCAGAATTCTTTTCGATGGGTGGTTACGGATTCTACGTTTGGGGTTCTTATCTAACTGCGCTCATACTATTGGCCGGAGAACCCATATTACTTAAAAGGCGCAAGAGGTCTTTGGGTAAGCGCGGTGGCCGGGATTCACGTTAGAGAAATTGAGATTAATAGTTATGAAACGTCGTCATAAACGAATTGGCTTCATCATCGCCGGGCTTGCAGGTTTGGGAATCGCTGTGGCGCTTGTCCTTAGCGCCTTTCAGCAGAATCTGGTCTTCTTCTTCAGTCCCTCTCAAGTGGTAGCTAAGGAAGCGCCAATTAACAAAACTTTCCGCGTAGGTGGACTCGTCGAGAATGGAACTCTCAAGCGCGATAACGATGGTTTAACCGTACGCTTCACCGTGACGGATACCGCCAAGAGCATTCCGGTCGTTTACAAAGGAATTCTTCCCGACCTTTTTAAAGAGGGCAAAGGCTGTGTTGCGCAGGGTCACATTGGTACCGACGGTGTGTTCTATGCCGACCAGGTGTTGGCCAAGCACGACGAAAACTACATGCCCCCGGAAGCGGGTCAGGCGATCGACGCAGCGAAGCACGAAAAAGAAGCCGCGAAGTCTGTGGTTTACTAGAACGCCAGAACGCGCCATCCAGCGCCTAGCAGTTTATGGTTCCTGAAGTTGGACAATTCGCATTAATTCTGGCGCTTATGCTGGCGCTAACGCAGGCGACGCTGCCTCTAGTGGGCGCGGCGCGCGGCAACCAGTCGTGGATTGCCGTAGCAGTCCCTGCGGGACAGGCGCAGTTCATCTTCGTCGCCATCGCTTTTGGCTGTCTCGCCTATTCATTTATTACTAACGACTTCTCGGTGCTAAACGTCGCCACCAACTCCAACTCCCAGCTCCCACTCCATTATCGCCTCGCCGCTACCTGGGGATCGCATGAGGGTTCGTTGCTGTTATGGACGCTCATGCTTGGACTTTGGACCGTGGCCGTTTCCCTCTTCAGCCGACATCTTCCCGATGAAATGGTTGGGCGTGTATTGAGCGTGATGGGTGTGATTAGTGTCGGGTTCCTCCTGTTCATGCTGCTGACGTCAAATCCTTTTACACGTCTGTTTCCCGTTCCGGTAGATGGACGTGACCTTAATCCCCTGCTGCAGGATCCGGCGATGGTGGTGCACCCGCCGATGCTCTACATGGGTTATGTAGGGTTTTCCGTCGCGTTCGCATTCGCAATCTCAGCCTTGATCAGCGGTCGACTCGATGCGACCTGGGCGCGCTGGTCGCGGCCGTGGACAACCGTTGCCTGGATGTTTTTGACGCTCGGTATTGCGCTGGGAAGCTGGTGGGCTTATTACGAACTCGGCTGGGGCGGCTGGTGGTTTTGGGACCCGGTCGAAAACGCTTCTTTCATGCCCTGGCTTGTCGGTACGGCGTTGATTCACTCGCTGGCGGTAACCGAGAAGCGTGGCGGTTTCAAAAGCTGGACTGTGCTGCTGGCCATTGGGGCTTTCTCCCTGAGTTTGCTGGGAACATTCTTAGTACGCTCCGGCGTGCTGACTTCAGTCCACGCCTTCGCAACCGATCCCAAGCGCGGCATTTTCATCCTTTGCTTTTTGGTAATCGTAATAGGTGGCTCCCTGTTGCTCTACGCGTGGCGCGCGAAGCAGGTTGGCCTGGGCAGTAAGTTTGAAGTGATTTCGCGTGAGTCGTTTCTGCTTTCAAACAACGTCCTGCTCGTTGTTGCCGCCGGCTCTGTCTTGTTGGGCACGCTTTATCCCTTAATCATCGACGCGCTCGGCATGGGCAAGCTTTCGGTGGGACCGCCATATTTCAACAGCGTGTTTGTCCCGTTAATGGCGCCCGCCGCATTCCTGATGGGTGTCGGCCCAATCGCGCGTTGGAAGAAAGCGAGCCTTCCGGAATTAGCCGTGCGGCTGCGTTGGGCTTTTCTGACCAGCGCAGTGACAGCTGTGGCCCTTCCTTTCATACTCGGCAAGTGGAAACCGCTTGTCAGCCTGGGACTATTGCTCGCCCTCTGGATCGTGACCACCGTCATCGTCAACGTCTTTGAACGCGTAAAGAGCACGTCCGGCCAGTTGAACCCGCTGCAGAAACTAGGTATGCAAACGCGAAGTTATTACGGTATGCAACTGGCCCACCTTGGCGTCGCAGTTTTCATTATCGGAGTCACGATTGTTACCGGCTATCAATCAGAGCAGGATGTGCGCATGGACGTTGGCGATACCGTCGTCGCCGGTGGTTACACTTTTCGCTTCAATGGCGTAACCAGGACGGCGGGACCTAACTACCAGGCCGAGCGCGCGGAAATTGAAGTCAGCAAAAACGGGCAGGTCACGAACACGATGTATCCGGAGAAGCGCGCCTATCCGGCGGCGGGAAATGTGATGACCGAAACCGCGATTGATAGCGGAGTGTTTCGCGATCTCTACATTTCCCTTGGTGAGCCGGTGAGTGGCGGCGCCTGGAGCGTGCGTGTGTATTACAAACCCTTCGTCTCCTGGATCTGGGGAGGTGCTGTCTTAATGGCCATGGGCGGCGGCCTGGCTCTCAGCGATCGTCGCTATGCGTTGGCAGCCAGGAAGCAACGCGAAGCGCTCGCACGGAAATCTCAAGAACCAATGCCGGCGGTGGCGATGGCAGCGAAAGAAGCATGAGCAAACTAGCAATACCCCTTGTTCTCTTCGTTGTCCTGGTTGTTTTTCTGGCTGTTGGACTGCGACGCGATCCACACAAGCTACCATCCGCGCTCATCGGTAAACCTGCGCCTGAATTCGCTCTACCCGAATTGCGCGAGCCCGGCAAAATCATCTCGCCCAACCAGATGCGTGGCAAAGTCTGGCTCTTGAATGTTTGGGGCTCGTGGTGTCCCGCTTGTCGCGAGGAGCATCCTTTTCTGATGGATGTTGCCAGGACCGGGGAAGTGCCGATCTATGGACTTAGTTGGAAGGATAAACGCGAGGATGCTCTCGCAGTGCTCAGCGAGTTAGGTGATCCTTACGTCCTCAATGTGTCCGATTTCGATGGTCGCGTAGCCATCGACTACGGAATAACAGGCGCGCCCGAAACTTATTTGATCGATAAGAACGGGGTCATTCGCTACAAGGAACCAGGGCAGTTAACTCCGGAGATTATGGAAGAGAAAATTTTGCCGATGGTTCGGGAATTGAACCGCTGATGCTTTGAAAGCGCCAAAGGCGCGAAATGTAATAGCCTGGGGCAACGCCCCAGGCGGCGTACCCAGCAAATCGTCGAGCGCTGAAGGCGCGAAATGAAACTAGTCGATTGATATTGGGTGAGCCTGAGGCAGCAACTTCATTTCGCGCCTTCAGCGCTTCCAGTATCATTACTTTCGAGTTCCTGGGGCGTTGCCCCAGGCTGTTACATTTCGCGCCGTTGGCGCTCTAAAACATTCGTTCGCGAAACGTTGAGCCAAGTATGTAGTTACCGTTGAAACGGTTGAAAGGCATAAGGGCTTCCGTGACCACCGGGCTAAAGCCGCGGTGTGAATGAGATTCGTAAACCAACTGAATCGGTAGCGGCATTGTTTTTCATGAAGCGTATTATTCTTCTCTTGCTGATCGTTGCTTCCCTGCCCGTCCTTGGCATGGCAAAGGAAGCACTGCCGACCTCGGCCGACCCCGTCCTGGAAGAGCGCGTGATGAATCTCTCGAGAGAGCTGCGCTGTCTCGTTTGCCAAAATGAGACTCTCGCCGACTCGCGTGCCGACCTCGCGGAAGATCTTCGCAACCAAATTCGCGAACAGATGAAGGCAGGCAAGAGCGACAAGGAAATAGTCGCGTATCTTACGCAGCGCTACGGAAAGTTTATTCTTTACAAGCCACCGATCGATCCAACTACCTACCTGCTGTGGTTCGGACCCTTCGTTCTTTTAATCGCGGGACTCTTCGTACTTTTTCGCTACTTGAAACAACGGCGCGGACTAATTACCGACCAGCCACTATCAACTGAGGAACGGCAACGCGCGGAAACCCTGCTACATACCGACGAGGGAAAGACCGCATGATACTTTTCTGGCTTATCTGCGCCGGCCTGGTTGCCTTAGCCCTGGCATTCGTCCTGCCCACTCTGCTCGAACGTTCATCAGTCGCTGATGACACTGACAAGGAGCGGGCGAACGTCGAAGTCTATCGCGATCAAATCTCCGAGCTGGACGCCGACCTTACAAATGGCATCGTTAGCCCCGAGCAATATCGACAGGATCGGGACGAAATCGAGCGGCGTTTGTTGGACGACGTTGCAACTACTCCTGACGCCGTCGATCGAAACTCTAAACCCGCGGCAGCCGGTCGCGGCGCGGTTTACGCGGTCAGCTTTGGCATTCCGGTAGTTGCCGTCGTTCTCTATTTAATTGTCGGAAACTCTGCGGCGGTTTCGGGAGTGCCGGCGCAAGCCTTGCCCGCCCCGGGCTCGCGGTTCGACGGCCAAATGAGTCAGCAAGGGATCGAAGCCAACGTTGCGGCGCTGGCCAAACGCCTGGAGCAAAATCCAGGCGACGCGGATGGTTGGGCTATGCTCGGGCGCTCCTACGTCAGCCTCGAAAGGTACAGTGACGCAAGTAACGCCTACGAAAAAGCGGCCGGTTTGAAACCGGACGACGCTGATATTTTGACGGAGTATGCCTTCGCTTTGGCCATGACCAATGGGCGCCAACTCCGGGGAAGACCCGCTGAGTTGATCAAGCAGGCGCTAAAGATCGCCCCTGAGAATCCTAAAGTACTCCAACTGGCAGGCACCGCTGAGTTCGAGGCTAAGAACTACAAACAAGCGATCGTCTATTGGCAGAAATTGCTTGAAATGACTTCCGGTAATCCAGATTTGGCACAGTCGATATCGAAACGGATCGATCAGGCAAAGTCGCTTGAAGGGACAACCGCCAAATAGGATCCGTTACAATAGTCACCCATAGAATCATCCATTTGAGGAGCGCCCGTCATGTCCGAACCAAAGAGAAAAGTCGTTGACTGCAGACTCTATCCGAACGAGAAAGGCTGCACGTTGAGAATCGAAGGAACTGAAGAAGAAGTGCTTGAGGCCGCAACGCAACACGCGGTTACGGTACACGGGCATACGAATAGCCCGGAACTGCGCGAGCAGTTGCGAACTTTGCTGAAGGACGTTGACGCCTAAATCTGCCCTTGCCGCTCAGCGAAAATATGACACGAGACAATCTGTTATTCGCAATCATTGGGGTGCTGTTTGGGTTCATCGTGGGTTTTCTTTTTGCCAGCACCATGAATCAACGCTATGGCCCGGGTGCATCGCCCGCGGCTCTTTCGAGCGGCCAGATGCCCGCCGATCATCCGCCGCTGGGTGCCGGCGGTCCGGCCTCGGGAAACATGCAGGCGGAGGTTACCGCCCAAATCGACGAGGCCCGCAAACAGCCGAAAAATTTTGAAGCACAGGTGAAGGCCGCTGAACTCTTCTATAAGATTGGACGATACGATCCGGCGATTGAGTTTCTGCTTAAGGCTAATCAATTGAAACCGGATGATTACCAAACTCTCGTGGCCCTGGGACTCGTGAATCTGGATGCCGGTCACTACGAGGTCGCCGAGAAATGGTACAAGGCGGCGCTTATGAAAAAGAGCGACGACGTGCAAACTCTTGCCGGTCTCGCTGCAGCTACGCTCGGCAAGGGCGACGCCAAAGCCGCTGAGCAGGCGATTGCCAACTTGGAGAAAGTGGATCCGACTAGTGAGGATCTACCGCAGTTCAAGGAAAAGCTAGGGGCATTGAAGAAATAGAAGGCAGAAGGCAGAAAGCAGTAGGCAGAAAACAAAAGCAGCGTTTTCTGCTTAGTGCCTTCTGCCTAGTGCCTTCTGCCTTCTGCCTTCTGCCTTCTGCTTTCTGCTTTCTGCTTTCTGGCCCTAAGGTGCGATTGTCATTCGCACCACGCTGGCCAGAGGAATCCGCTGAATCTTTCCGTCCTTGCCGATCACAACCACCTGGCCGTTCTCAACAGTTACGCGTCGCACCCCACCCATGGAACGATCGACGAGCGTTCCGTCACCTGTTTCAATAACTAAGCGCGGTCCGCTGTCCTCGCTTTCCTGCGGAGCTGGCGGCTTCGTAGTGCGCGAGCCCCTGCTCCTTCTGGCCGGGCGCGCTGGAGCGGTGGGGGTTTCCGTCTCGGTGCTTTCGGTGTTGGGTTTCTCTCCGGTCTCGCCCTTCGCGACAGTCTCATCCGGTTTTGGTTCGTCAGCAGGCTTTGGCTTCGGTGGCGTTCTGGCCGGCCGCGTCCTTCGCGCGACGGTCCCACGCGTGCGAATTTTTCTCGTCGCGGGTTTTGCGGCAGCTGCCTTGGATTCGGGTTCTGATGACGTAATCGGACTTGGTGTCTCTTTGGGAGTCTCGGCCACCTCTGCGGGTGGTTCGTCAATCCGCGCGCCGACGGACGACACGCGCCGATCTCCCTTATTTGAAGGTGCCGCGGTTGTCGCTGGTCCGAGTGCATCTTCGTGTTCCACTAAAGGCCCTGAGGTTATCGCCTCGAAGGCACCGCCGAAGTGCAGCCGATAGACTGCGTCGTCATCGTCGGGAGTGCGGCCTTCAACACGCAGGATCAGGCTTTCCTGTCTTCGTAAATAAAGCCCCTTGGTAATCGGCGAGGAGCTGCCGGCATAAACTGTAAACTTCAATAGCGGTCGTAGACTCGAGGAAGTAAACACGTCTATGTCGCCGTTTAGGTTACGGCTATCGACAGTGATCAGGAGGTCGCCCGGGTTCGCTATGAAAGCATAAAAGTGATCGGTAACTCGCGGGTCGCCCAGATCCCTGGCTGGGATAGCACTCCGAACTTCATTTGAGCGAACCGGCGAAGGCCAGGCGATGTCGGTAGACTGCGCTCGGGCGTATCCGGTCGCGGCGGCCAACAGGAAAAGCACGCAGATGCCGCGGGTGATCGTCGTGGATGTTGCAAGATTGTGCATCGTGATATTGCCGGCAGAATTGATTGACTCTCAGATTTCCTGGAGTAAAACTTCTCAACTAACGGGAGCGGTAAGAATATCAGATTTGCGGCCGGAATCGCATTGCAGCAAGCAGCGGGTAATTGCCATTCTCACCGGGTGAGATGAGGTCAGTACCACCACGGGTAGCGGGTGGGTCTCTCGATTGCTGATTGTCAATTGCCAATTTCGGATTGGCGTCTGCCGATAAAGCCAATTGCAATCAACGGACCCACCCGCTACCGCGTGGTGGTACTGACCTCATTTCACGAATGATTCGCGACATAAACTAACCGGAAATATTCTTAGTCAGAGGACACTTGACTCTTCGGCTGGTCGCTATCGCTCCCAGTTCCGAGTTTCTGTAGCGACTGCTGAGTAGGCCCATTAGATCGGCAACCTTAACAGTGCTTCGCAACCTCGCTTCCCTGAGCGGTTCTCCAGAGTTAACGTTCCGCCGTGGGCCTCTGCAATTTGTCGCGAGAGCACCAGCCCGATGCCCGACCCTTTCGCTTTGGTTGTAAAGAACGGCACGAATAAATTCGCAGTGCTGGCAAGTCCGGGTCCTTCGTCGCTGATCCACAGCTCAACCTGCCCATTGCTTTGAATCCAGCCAACTCCGACGTTTCCCTTCGTTTCCATCGAAGCATCCACTGCGTTCCTGACCAGATTTATCAACAACTGCTCCAGCTGCACGTCGTCACCTTTGATCACCAGGTCAGGACCAGCAACAACGTTTACGGGCAAACGCGTTTCGAGACTGACAACGCGCTGCACCAACGAGCCAATATTGAGCGGCTCAAAGCGCGGCTGCGGCAGACGCGCCAGTTTCGAATACGACTCAATGAAACGTGCCAGCGAATCAGCGCGCGAAGAAATGACCTCAAGCCCGCGGTGCATGTCATCACCCCAATCGGTCGGTCGCGGTTGCAGCGCCAGCAAGTCAGCCAAACTTCCCGCAACTGACTTAATCGGGGCCAGCGAGTTGTTCAGTTCATGACCAAGCACGCGCAGTAATCGCTGCCACGCGGTGCGTTCTTCTTCGCGCAACGTTTGGCTGAGGTCAGTCAACACCAGCAACTGATGCTGCGCGCCGCCCTCGCGAAAAGTGCTGTGGCGAATGTCCCAGCGTCCAAAGCCGCCCGGGAAAACCATCTGCATGGTGTGTGGGCCCTCACCTTCTTCACGGCCAAAGCAGGCGGCGAGACCAAGCTCACTGCTGGTGCGACCCAGCAACCTGGTTGAGGGTTGGGCCAGTAATCTTTCGCCGGCGCGATTCACCAAACGCAGGCGCTGCTCACCGTCGAAGGCAAAGACAGCCACGTCAATTTCCGCCATCACGGTGCGCAACAATGCGTTTGCTTCGAGAGCTCCGATTCTCTGCTCGCGGAGTGTCTGGCCAAGATCGTTCACTTCGAGCATCACTTCGCCGAGCGCATCGCCCATTGCGGCGCGCCGTCCACGAATTGAATAATCGCCTTCACGAATGGCGGCCAGAATGTTTGAAAGAGTTTGCAGCGGTCGGACGATGCGCTGCTTGAGGTTAAAGGCGATGCTCAACCAAAAGATTGCGAGGAAGAGGTCCGCTGTCCATTGCACGCGCGCGCTGTAGTTGTCGTACCAGAGGAGAAAAGCGCACAGGCAGACGGCTGGAAAACCGGCCGCCAGGGCAAGGAAGGTGACGCGCTTCTCAAACTTTAACCGGCCGCCACGCCGCAACGCTGGGTCAAGGCTGGAGATTGTCGAGACGTGTTTGGCCGGTTTAGGAACGGGATTCACGCTGGCTATGATAACTCAGACGGAAAAAAAGGAAGGGGGAAGAGGGGAAAAGGGTAATGGGGAAAGGGTAACGGGTTAACGGAGAGCCTTGGTAAGAAACACCGCGCATTCCCCCCTTCCCTTTTTCCCTCTTCCCCTCTTTCCCATTCCGTTAGGAAAGCCCGTATTTCTGCAGGCGTCGATACAGTGCGCTGCGGCTCAACCCGAGCGCTTCAGCAGCACGGTTCGCATTGCCTTCAAAGCGGGCGAGGGCCTTGGTTATCAGGATGCGTTCCGCCTCTTCCAGGCTCATCTCCTCGAGGCGCGATGAGAGGCGGCCGTCCGACGTTGACTGCAGCGCCAGGTCAAACGCTGTCACCACATTACCGGTGCTCATCAGCAGGGCCCGCTCAACAACGTGGTCCAGCTCCCTCACGTTGCCAGGCCAGGAATGCTCACGCAATGCGTCCAGCGCCTGCGGCGTGAAAGTCATGACCGCGCGGCGGTATCGCTCGCTGTGTTGCCGCAGAAAATAGTCAGCCAGTGGTGCGATATCTTCACGCCGATCGCGCAGTGGTGGTAGATGAATCTCGACCGTATTGAGCCGGAACAACAGGTCCTGACGAAACCTGCCCTGGGACACTTCCACATGTAGATCGGCGTTGGTCGCTGAAAGAACGCGGACATCCACCTTGCGTGTTGTCGATGATCCGACTCGTTCGAATTCACCTGTTTCTAAAACGCGCAGGAGTTTTGGTTGTAGCGTCAGCGGCACGTTTGCGATCTCGTCAAGAAACAAAGTGCCGCCGTCAGCCAACTCAAATCGGCCCACGCGATCAGTCTTGGCATCCGTGAACGCGCCGCGCACGTGACCAAACAGTTCACTCTCGAAGACACCTTCAGCGAGTGCACCGGCATTAAGAGCAACCAGCGGTTTTACCGCACGCGCGGATCTCTGGTGCAGGGCGCGCGCGATTACACCTTTCCCTGCCCCATTCTCTCCGGTGATCAGAATGTTGGCGTCCGCGGGTCCGATACGCTCGACGAGTTTCAAGACCGACTTCATCGCCGGTGATTCGGCGATGATGCTGGGCTGCTTCACACCCTCGTCAGCGACGCTGTCGCGCAGCGCCACATTCTCCGCCTCCAGACGTTGACCACGTCGCAAGGCGGCGGCCAACTCAACCTGGGTCCGCACTACAGCCAGGAGTCGAGCGTTGTCCCAGGGCTTTTGAATGAAGTCGCGAGCGCCGCGACGCATAGCTTCCACCGCGAGATCGACACTGCCCCAGGCAGTCATCACCACGACCGGCAGGCTCGCGTCCACAGCCTGGATTCTGGTCAGCAGATCCAGTCCTTCGCTGCCGGAAGTTGTATCACGCGCGTAGTTGAGGTCGATGAGGACGACATCGAGGTCCTTTGAGTTAACTACTTCAAGCACGCCTGCCGGAGAAGAAGCCGTTTCAATCTCGAATCGATCGCCCTTCAACAGCAGACGCAATGCCGCCAGCACGTCAGTCTGATCATCTGCAATCAATATTCTAGCCATCGTCGATTCTAAGGATCGCCAATACTCGGGTTCGATCAGGCTAACACAAGGAAAACTCTACGGGGAAAGGGCAAAGGGGAAAGGGAACATAAGAGGGGCGTTTACCCTTACCCATTCCCCCTTACCCATTCCCCTTTACCATTCTCATTCGTTCCGCAGCGCAACGAGCGGATCGACCTGCGTTGCCCGCCAGGCTGGGACGAAACAGGCGAGCAGTGCCACCAGTACGAGCAGTAAGGTAATGGCTACGAAGGTTGCCGGATCGGTCGCGCTCACACCGAAGAGCATCTTCGATATCAAACGGGTCAGACCCAGCGCAACGACCAGTCCAAGCGCTACTCCGCCGAGTGCCATCTTCATTCCGTGACTCAAGACGAGACGTAAAACGTCCCGGCGTTGCGCCCCCAGCGCGAGACGAATGCCGAGTTCATGTGTCCGCTGACCCACCAGATATGAAATGACACCGTAGATGCCGAGACTCGCCAGTAACAGCGCCACCGCGGCAAACGCGCCCAAAAGGATCATTGAGAACCGCTGTTGGGCCAGTGAGTCCGCGATCACCTGGTTCATTGTCTGTGGATTGGAGATGACGTTCTGTTTACTTTGATTTGCAACCACCTCACGAATGCCGTTAAGCAGTTCTGGTCCGGTTCCACCGGTCGAACGTACCACTACACCGGCGCTGGTTGGCAGGTTGTTGTCCGGCAACGCTCTAAGCGGCAGATAAAGTTGGGCCTGAAGGCCATCGGTTTCATCCGAATTCAAACTCCACTGCTTCACGTGCCTGACCACCCCAACAATCTGCCAGGGTTGATCCGCCCCAGTGTAGATCCGCTTACCGATCGGATCATTCGCCCCAAAGTATTTATGAGCGAAGGCTTCGTCAATCACTGCGACCGGCAAAGATCGTTCATCATCTTGTGCGGTGAAAAAACGTCCCCTCTTAAGCTGAATCCCCATGGCTGGTAAATACCCGGGTTCGACTCCGTAAACCAGCGCCATATTCATTTCACTACTACTCGCCGGTTTCGGCTGCCCGTCGAGCCAGAAGAACAAATCATCTTCGCTCTGTAAAGGCGACGCGCCCGTCGTTAGTGATGCCGAAGCTACACCGGGTGCGGTGTTGAGTTTGTTACTAAGATCGCGCAAAGCAGCGCGAACCGCTTCGGGACTGGCATTGGCCATTGCCGGAGGCAACGTAAGGCCGAGGGTAAGAACATTGTCCGGACGAAAGCCGGGATCAACTTTCCATAGCGCGGTAAGACTGCGAATCATCAGGCCCGCACCGATTAATAGAACCAACGCCAAAGCCATCTCAACTGCAACAAAAATTCCCTGAGCGCGAACTCGCCCGCCGCTCGTTCCTCGTGCCCCATCCTTCAGCGTCTCCGTAACCTGGTTACGCGAAATCTTCAAAGCGGGAACCAGGCCCGCTAAAATTCCCGTGAGCAGAGAAATGACAAATGTGAAAAGGAGCACGCGACGATCAAGTCCAACTTCCTCGGCCCGCGGCAAAGTCGTCGGCAGAGCAGTCAGTGCGAGCTTAGTGCCCCAGCCCGCCACGATCAGACCAAGTGCTCCACCAGCTAGTCCGAGTAGAGTGCTTTCAGTCAGTGACTGGCGGAGCAGTCGCCGGCGGCCGGCTCCTAACGCCGAGCGAATCGCAAATTCGCGTGACCTGCCGGTTGAGCGAGCAAGCATGAGGTTGCTTACGTTGACGCAGCCGATCAGCAGTACAAAACCAACCGCGCCAAACAACATCAACAAAACAGGCCTGATGTTCCCGACCACTTGTTCCTTGAGTGGAATGACTGTCGCGCCGTTGCCGCGATTAGTTTCGGGATAAGCGACGGCCAGATCTGCCATCACCCGGTTCAGATCCGATCGAGCCTGCTCAATGGTTACGCCAGGTTTAAGTCGTCCAATTCCATGGAGACCCAACGCGGCGCTGCGGCTTTTTAATGCAGGACTACCCCATTGTCCAATGGGGACGTAAACATCGACGCCGCGGGTCAATGTAAAAGACGCAGGGATTACACCCACAACCGCGTAACTTTTGTCGTCGAGCGTAATTCCCTTATGAACTATGTCTTCTGCAGAACCGAATTTCCGCCGCCACAGATTCTCACTGATCAAGACCACCGGGCCGGCGCCACTCTCATCTTCACCGAGCATGAACGTGCGGCCCAGCAAAGGTTTGAGACCGAGCACTGAAAAAAAGTCCGCTGAAACCAGGCGCGCGTCAACGCGCTCGGGTTCGCCTGCACCCATCAGACTAAAGCCAAAGCTGCGTGAAATGGCCATGGCCGAAAAAGTCTGATTCTGTTTTTGCACATCACGGAAATTCGGGTAGGGCATGGCGCCCTGTTCGAAATTCGGTTTGCTCTGGTGGATAGTCACCAACTGTTCGGGCTGCGGATAGGGCAGCGGATTGAGGAGCACGCCATTCACCACTGAAAAGATCGCGGTGTTCGCCCCGATACCCAACGCGAGAGAACACGCGGCAACGATCATAAATCCAGGGTGGCGCCAGAGACCGCGCAATCCGTAGCGAATGTCCTGAATAAGATTATTCATGGCTTTCTCCCAATACCAGCGGCAACTCCTTGGAGGGCGGCGACCTGTCACCGCACTCCAAAAAACTCATTCATATCTCAGTGCGTGTAGCGGGTCGAGACGGGTGGCGCGTCGCGCCGGAACGTAACAAGCGAGCAGTGCAACGAATCCTAACAATAGTGTCACCACCACAAAGGTTAGCGGGTCTTTCCAGGTGACACCGAAAAGCAGGCTGGAGATCAGGGTCATTGACGCCAGTGCACCGAGTAGCCCTAATCCCAACCCGAACAAAACCAATTTGAATCCCTGCGCCACGATCAATCGCAACACATCGTTGGTCTGTGCGCCCAACGCCATGCGAATGCCGATTTCATTGGTGCGCTGGGCTACCGAGTAACTCATCACACCATACAAACCAACGATAGTCAGAACCAGTGCAACTGACGCGAAGATCACGAGCAGAGTTGCATTAAATCG
>Ga0070697_100000170_pt1 | contig 52782 bp, 51 predicted proteins | sample KBSK1501metaG_FD_65475 | JGI IMG/M metagenome (GOLD analysis project Ga0070697, IMG submission 65475) | Corn, switchgrass and miscanthus rhizosphere microbial communities from Kellogg Biological Station, Michigan, USA - KBS K1-50-1 metaG | ecosystem: Host-associated > Plants > Roots >... | reverse complement strand
GCCATACGGTCGAACGCTCGATCCAATTTGTCTGTTTCAGAAGAAAACTTCTGCAGGACTTTCACGTTCATGCCGAAAGCCATGACCGCGTAGAGCGCGGAGTGTCCTGACAGCTGCGTGGAAAATGCGTGCAGCGCGCCGCGCAAACGCTCCATCTCCTCGGCGGTCATGCTGCCGGAAATGTCGAGCGCGAACACCACCGCCAGCGGACGGGGTTCGCCGCTGCGTCGCTCTACCTGAAAGAAGGCGAGCGGCTGGTCGATGTTGTCGAGGTAAACTTTGAAGTCTTCCTGTTTCAGATTTCGCACTGGCCGGCCGTCGGAATCGGTTGCGAATACATCAAGGGAAACGAGGTCTGTGTCGACCTTCAACACTTCGTCGGGTTCCTGGTCATCTCTCGGCAAAACCTTTCGTGGCCGTTGTGCCTTGGAAGGGTCAGTCTCCTGGGCGAAGCCCGGTAGCAAGGTTGCAGCGCCGAAAAGTATGACGACATACAACATGGCGAGCAGCTTGCTTGATTGACGAGGAGTTTTCATTGGAGCTTAGCGTCTGAATTCTTGCTCCGAGCGGGGAGAAATCCTTTCGGAGAATTATACGAGCGACATCTGACACGGCCAAGGCAGTGACGATGTCATTTGATCGCGATGTTTGGTACGAAGGCAACAGGCAAGGAGTTTCCCCGCATCAACCAGATGAGTCTAAATGAGGATTCCTTTTCCGGGGCGACCGATCTGACACCTAATTAAGGTGGTGGTATCATCATCACAATGAAGAGAAATTTGAACCTTGTAGTGGCTTGTCTGCTGGTACTCCTGACGGTCAGCGCGTTTGCGCAAGATCGTTCAACTGGCGCAACCGGCAGCATTAAGGGCAAGGTGCGGGTTGAAACCGGAACACCCGGTGGCGTTTCGGTGATTATCAGACAGGGCGAACGTGAAGTTGCGCGCAGCGTGACCGACAAGAACGGCGAGTTTTTAGTGTCGCGTCTGGCGCCTGGGCGCTATGGCGTGACCTTGCGGAAACCGGGACTTAGCGTTGGCAGCCTTGAAGACGTCGAGGTTAAAGCCGGCAAGACGCGCTCGCTCGGTAGTCGTTTGGTGCTCTCGATTGATGAGGGCTCGATTGCTTTTATTCGGGGCAGCGTCTTCAACCAAAATGATCGCAGCGTTCCCAACGTGCGCATCGAGTTGGCAAAGATCGAGGGCGACGGCACGGCCAGAAAGATTGATGGCCGGGTCACAAACGAGATCGGCTCTTTCGTTTTTAGGCTCTCACCAGAGGTTGCCAGGTACCGGGTCACCGCCAAACCAAACGGCGGCGAACCGGTCAGCAAAGATATAGAAATTGACGGCGCCGCAATCTACCGCGTGGCTCTTTCTATCAAGCCTGCTGAAAACAGCAAACAGTAAGCTCCTGTGGTTGGTAGCGCATTTTCGCCCAGCGACACTACTCAGTTTTGAATCGTTTAGTGTTTTATTCCCGGTTTCCTATTTACGATTTACTGTTCACGATTTACTATTCTCGTCATGGAAGAGCGTGAGGAGTTTCTTACTGCTCGCCAGCTTGCGAAAGTGTTGCAGGTTAGCGAGTCTACGGTGCGCCGGCTTGCGCGCAAGCGACGCATTCCTTCCGTTCGTGTCACGCCCCACATAATTCGTTTCCACCTCGACGCCGTGCGTGAGGCGCTGGACGTGCCTCGTTACAGAATTCGCCACGGCGAATTCACTGAGCCGGTTGACGACTCGCAGTTGTCGTTTGATGACCTGTTGGCGCTGAGCTGAAACGGCGGTGAAAAGTGAAGAGTGAAAAGTGAAGAAACAGTGAAGAGTGAGAAGACTTCTTGATTTCTTACTTTTCACCTTTCACTGTCTTTATCCCAGATTGAACAGCACCCACTTGCCGTTCTGTTTCATGTAGATGCGCGGCTGGCGAATAGGAAACTTGCGCGCGAAGCTGGGGTTCGCCTTCAAAAAGCGTTGAATGGTGGCGTTATCGCCCGTGGCCACGCGCCACTTGCCGTCCTCGCGCACCAGATACTGCTGCACTACTATCTTACCCTCAGCTTCAATTGGTTTGGCGAGTCGTCCGTAAAGCTCCGTATCCGCGATGGCAAGGTTGCCCGAGACGCGCACCGCTCCAATATTAATGCGATCCAGAATGTAGCGATCCTGAGAACGCATCAAAGCGCTGGTGAAGCGATCGCGCGAAGTGCGAGTGCGAGTTGACGCCGGCAGGGAATCATAGACTGAACCAAAGTCTCTGGACTGCAACTGCTGAAACACTTGTTGCACGACAGTGCGCACATCGCTTTCATCTGAGGCGAGCGCTACTTTCGTTGTCAGGCAGAACCCCACTGCCAGCATCAGAGCAAACCCGAGCGTTCGAAATCCAGTTTCCTTATTCATCGTCCAGGTCTTCATAAGCTTCTTCTTCATACCCATTGTTCTTTTCCTTGAGGTCCGCCGCTGCTGTAATTTCTTTCATTTGGGCGCGGTAATTAAGAAACCACGCCACCATTCCGAGTGCCGCTATTACAAACGCGGTGTCGAAATCTCGCCGCCACACGAAAACGCCCGCCACTACAATGGCGACTCCAGCCGTGATCATCCAAACAGTTTTCACGAATGTTCGTGTAACGACTATTTAACGTTCAACGGAATTGCCAGTTCGAGCATTCCCGGCGGGTAACAAACCTGGTCGTCGCACGCTTGGATGCGCAAACGAGCAGGAATGGATCGTTCACCCTTTTTTGCCGCCTGGTCAGCTTTCAGCGTTGCCTTCACGTCCGTATCGCCCTCGTAAACTGCGAGCGGTTGTTCCGCGAAGGCAAATTTCTTGTTCAGCCCTTTTGGATAGGTGATAAAGGCAACGGAAATTCCTTCCGAGGGTGAAATGTCCAACGCGGTTGCTTTCAGGTATGGGAATGTTGGCGGGTTTGCATTGACGTGGTAGCCGCCTTGGATTGTCAGCCGAACAGTGGCAACTGCCGAGCCGCCCGCCGAAATCTCGGCGCGTTGGGTCGCGGCCTTTACTACCCCTTCCGAAGTAATTCTTTGAGCGGTAGGCGACGCCGCTGAAGCGGGGGCCGATTCAGAAGCTGAATTCGGTGCAGGTCTGGAGCAAGCTGCACTGACGAACAGGATTGCCAGACAACTAAGTAAAGTGCGTGTGGAGCATGTCATCATGTCGTTTTGCGGATTTAGCACTCAGCCGGGCTATGAATCCATTGGTTTATCTGAAGGAGCTGACTGCGAATTGGTTCTCTGTTCGCGAGACCAAGTCGATTTTAGGGTTCGGCGCCATAAGAAACGTACCAGCAGACCTATCGGAAGAATAAGCAAAAGAAAAATTGGAATCATCACGATTACGAAGCGGATCAGAAACAAAACTATTCCTATTGTGAGGTCCACGCCGTCTGCCACGGCTTCTCGAACGCTCCTGCGGAATCCTGAAGTGTTGACGGCTATAGGCGCGGGCGACTGTAGACTGACCGTGATCGTCGACAGGCTAGCGCGATTTTCCAGAAACCGCTTCCGTCCTTCAAGCTTTTCAATCTCAGTTCTGACTTCGGCGATCTGGCGCTGTACCTCAAGCGCGTCGGGTACCTTGTTCGCCTGTTTCATGATCTCAAGAAACTGAAGTTCCAACGCCTTCTGCGTTTTGATCCGCGCTTCGAGATCAATGAACTCCTCAGTTACGTCCTGGCCGGTTTTCTTTTGCTGGATCACGCGGCTCCCGGTGCTGAGGATCTGGTCGAAGGCAGTTTGAAAATTTGCTGCTGGAACCCGAATAACCAGATTCACTTCGAGGTATTGCTTCGCCGGGTCGCCCGTATCGTGCTGTTTTGACTCAGAAGTAACTACGAACCCGCCGAGCGCATCCGCGATCGTAGTTATCTGGCGTTCTGTATCCGCGGGAGTGGCAACCTCAAGTGTGAGATCGCCATTCCGGAGAATCTTTCGATTAGCGGCCTCAGCCATCGACTGAGACTGATTGGCTTGCTGAAGCGAGACCTGGGTGTTTGTCTTGTATTCCTCGTTAGCGCCAACTTCGTTAGGGGCAACTTGCTTAGCGGCAACTTGGTCAACGGAATTGGACGCAACGACCCTCTCCGAAGACCCCATTCTTTCGCAACTGCAAAGCACCGAGAGTGACACTAGAAGTGTGAAGATCTTGACGAGTTTCATTGGGAGAGCCTCCGTTCAATTTTGGTGTTGTCAGGTAACATCCTAAGAACGGCAGAACCAACTGATGCTTGCGGCTTGCGGCCTGATGATTTCAAGATCATCGAGCGTTAACTTTGATCCGCCTCTTTATTCCCGTCCGGTTTCTTGATGCCAAACTTCTCCAGCCGGTATTGCAACGTGCGAAAAGTCAGTCCCAGAAGCTTGGCGGATTTCGTAATGTTGTAATCAGTTTGTTCCATCGCCTGCATGATGAGATCGCGTTCGACGTCTTCAAAACTAATACCTTCGGGCGGCAGCTTAAACGCGCCTTCTGCGACCGGCCGGGATTCCTGGCGCACTTCGAGTGGCAGATCCTCGATGGTTATTTGGTCGCCCTCGCAAAGTAGAATTGCGCGCTCGATTGCCGACTCGAGCTGGCGAACGTTGCCCGGCCAACTGTAATCCATCATCAGCTTGCGCGTTTCCGGAGTCAGCCCGCGCACCAGGCGCGAGGTATTGCGCGTGTGCTTCTTTACGAAGTAGTCGATTAGGACCGGAATATCTTCGCGTCGTTCACGCAAGGGTGGAACATCGACTGAAAGCACGTTGATTCTGTAATAAAGGTCGTCACGAAACCTGCCATCTGTAACCATCGCGCGAAGGTCGCGGTTCGTCGCGGCAATAACGCGAACGTCAACACTTATTTCATGAGTCCCGCCCACGCGTCTGATTTTGCGTTCCTGCAGGGCGCGCAGGAGCTTGGCCTGCATGGCAACGTCGAGCTCAGCTATCTCGTCTAGGAAAAGCGTGCCCCGGTCGGCAATTTCAAAGAGTCCTTTTTTCTCAGCGTGAGCGCCTGTGAATGAACCTTTTTCGTGGCCGAATAGCTCCGACTCCAGCAGATTTTCATTTATGGCGGCACAGTTGACAGCCTGAAACATCTCCTGCGCACGCGGAGACTGATTGTGAGTCGCACGGGCGATCAACTCCTTGCCGGTGCCGGATTCGCCGCGAATAAGCACGGTCGAATTTGAGCGAGCGACCTTAAGTATCATTCGCTTCACGGACTCCATATTGGGCGAGGCGGAAACAATTTCTGTGTCTAGGGCGTCAAGCTTCTTCAGCGCCCGATTAATTGTTTCCAGTAGCGCTGTCTTGTCGTACGGTTTCTCGAGATAGTCGAAGGCGCCGCGGCGCAAAGCCTCCTTGGCCGATTCTATGGATCCATGAGCCGTTAGAAGGATGACGATTATCGAAGAATCAAGGCCGAGCAGGTGTTGGAGTAACTCGATCCCATCCATGCCCGTCATCATGAGGTCCGTCAGGGCAAGATCGAATCGCCGGTCCTTGGCAAACTTGATTGCGGCTTCGCCGGATGAAGCCGTGGTTACGTCATAACCTTCCCCGGATAAAATCATCTCGAGGATTTCCCGCTGCGCTTTTTCGTCGTCTACTACGAGTATGGTTTTACGAGCCATAACACTGAAGGATAAAGGATGAAGGATGAAGGATGAATAAGTCTGATCGTGGAGCCGTGCCGTTATTCATCCTTCATCCTTCATCCCTCATCCTTTCCTCCTTCGTTCTCTGGTTTTACCGGCAGGATGATCACGAACGTCGTGCCGCTGCCCTGTTTTGAACTCACGCTGATTGAACCACCGTGATCATCAATTGCTTTTTTGACAATGGCAAGTCCAAGCCCCGTACCCGTTTCTTTGGTCGAAAAGTAAGGCTCGAAGATCTTGGCAATGTCGTCGGTCGCAATTCCTCTTCCAGTATCGCTAATCTCAACGCGCGCTCTGTCGCTTGTTTCGGGCATCAGCTTAATCCCAACAGTTCCGCCGCTGCCATCTATGGCTTCGAGACTATTGATCAGCAGATTCGTGAAAACTGACCGCAGGGAATCCTTATCCGCAACGACGAGAGGCAGTGTGGCGTCAGCTTCCAGAACGGTGTCGACCCCTCTTTCGACAGCCTGGCCGGCAATAACTCGCAAGGCATCTTCGGCTTCAACGCGAAGGTCGAGAGCTTCGAGCTCAAGTGCGGCCGGCCGGGAGTATTTCAGAAAATCCGTAATGTGGCGATTGATTCGCTGCACCTCTGACTTGAGTTGATTTGCCAGGCGCTCGAAAGTCTCGCGTTTCGCCGGGTCTTCCGGAGCAAAGGATGAGCGCAGGTGATCCAGGGTGAGATTGATGTAGTTTAATGGGTTGCGAATCTCGTGAGCGATAGCCGCAGCCAGACGCCCCACCACCGCCGCCTTCTCCACCTGATGAAGCTTCGTTTCCAATTCGCGCAAGCTTCCCAGCTTTGCAGTCATGTCATTGAACGCGACAGCCAGCGCTCCCATTTCATCGTTGCGATCCGTCGGCACGCGAACGTCGAAGTCGCCGGTTGCCACGCGCTGGGCCGCAACCGACAAACGTTTGACTGGCCGCGTAAACCGCCAGACAAACAATCCCGTGACTAACGTCGTAGCGAGCAGAAGCAACAGCGTGTACTGCGCCGAGCGAGAAGCCTGGCGCTGGAGAATACTTCGCAGAGTGTTTGCCGAACCGAGTACGACGATTACATACCAACGTCCCTGCTGGGTTTCTACTGGAAAATAGAACGCACCAGGTTCGCCGGAAAGTGGGTCGCGCGACTTGGTTAACCAACTCGGCAGTTGCTGGCTTTCATCCGGCAGATCGACCGCACTTCTAAGAGGAGGTAGAGGTAAATCTGTGATCTTCGCATAGCGTGGGCTTTCATCGGGGTTCTTCCCGGGTGCGTAGTCCTTGCTCAGGCTATCCAAAACATTTCCGTTGCTGTCTACGACGAGCACGTTGCGCACGCGTCCATTCGGCTCATCAAGAAGCGGCTCACGTACGTTGCTCCTGATTTGATCGAGATACTTGTTGCTTGAGATGCTGTTAACCCCCAACGCTACACCGGCCATAATTGCCTGTTCCTGCTCAACCAACATGTGGGCGTTTCGTTTTACCGATTGCAGGTTTACGTAGTACTGAACACCAAGCGTCAGTCCGAGAAGCACGACCAGTAGAAGCACCAGTCGGGCGCGAAAGCTATTGAAGATTTGCGGAGTCCTCATAATAGTTTGAGGGAGAATAACAGCTGGATAGTTGTCACCATTCTGTATTTTCTGTATTAAGAAAGAACAGAAAGGTTGCAATATGACCAGTTGTGTACAAAAGATTACTTTTGTATTGTCCCTCGTGATTTCAGATGTTATAGTCGCGCTGGTCTCGAATCAATGTCCCCAGGGACCGCCAAATTCGGGAATTCTCCCACCTCAACGTAGAGGACCCACAGGTCCATAAGAAAACAAGGGTTTTTTTATGAGAGCGTTTGACTCTCAGGATTGCCAAAATAGTTTTTTGCATTTGAGAATCGGCGTTTCCCGGCCTTTCCCGATGTGGTTCACGGCGTAGATTTTTCCGCGAGGCTAATGCAGCCGAGCAAGACCAAACCCGTAGAAAGGTATAGACCCCTGATGACTTTGAGCAATCGGTACCCCCGCAATCTTATTTCCGCATTTTTCTTAATCGTCCTTCTGGTTCTTCCCTTGCACCTTGCAGACGCTGCCAGGAAGCGTGCCCAAAACAACTCCCGCGCAAAAAATGGCCGCCACAGTGCCTCGCGTTCAGAGAGAGGCAAAAAGCTTTCCGCAAGAGATCGGCGCTCTAATCGGCGCGAGCGTCTTTCTGCCAGAAACTCGCGGCACGGCGGCAAATCCCGCGTGCGCTTATCGCGACGAGACATCAGACGCGAGCGTATTCAGAACGCCCGCGAACAAGCTGCCTTATTGAAGGCACTTGAACGAAAGCGCGGGCGCCCTTTGAGTAAGCGCGAACGTGCTGCCGAGCTGCGACGAATGGGCTCAAAACGTCGACGTGAAATTCTTGAAGCGCGGCGCCGGGCTGAGGCTGCGCGACGTGCTGCCATCGCCCGTCAGCGCGCGCTCGACAAGGCCTTGCGCGACGAAGTTCAGGGAATGATTTCCAGAGACAACACCAGTGGAGAGGATGCGCAGGTACGCCGGGTAGCAATCAATGCACTCGGTAATCATGCCGGCACAGTTGTCGTGATGGATCCGATGACTGGGAAAGTCTACTCGATAGTCAACCAGGAGTGGGCTGTGCGACGAGGTTTCAAACCCTGCTCGACGATCAAGCTCGTGACCGGAGTAGCCGGACTTTCAGAAAATATTATTCCGCCTGCGGAGCTGACGTTGGCGTCTGATCGCCCCCATATGGATCTGACCTCGGCGCTTGCTCGCTCTGACAATGGTTACTTCGAACGCGTCGGTAGCGGCATCGGTTTCGACAAGATGATTCACTACGCGCGCGAAATGGGCCTGGGAGAAAAAACTGGAGCGAATGTTCCGTTTGAGTTTGCCGGCCGCTTGCCGGAGATGAGTCCCGGGTTCACTCTTCGTCGCATGTTTTCCTATGCCGATGGCTTCGAGGTTACCGCCTTGCAGTTGGGCAATCTCGTGTCGGCAATGGCCAACGGCGGAAAGTTGCTGGTGCCGCAGGTTCCGAGTCCTCAAGACGCTTCCGCCAAATTCAAGCCAAAGGTGCGTCGGAAGCTGGATATAGACGGCAACGTCCTGCAACGAATGATTCCGGGCATGATCGGTGCCGTTAACTACGGTTCCGGTCGGAAGGCATATGATCCGCTGCAGACAGTAGCGGGAAAGACAGGCACCTGTAATGGCGGCGGCGGCAGTTGGGTAGGACTCTTCACCTCTTATGCGCCTCTTGCCAATCCGAAACTCGCCGTTGTAGTAATTACGCGTGGAACTGACGCTCATCATCATCTTCCGGCGGCCGTGGCCGGGAGAATCTATCGCGACCTCCACGATCGCTTCGGCACTCCGACGAACCTCCAGATAGCCACCACTCCTGACGACGAAGAAAAGGAAGTCGGCACCGAGGAGGGCGACGACATGATTGCCGATCAAAACGGTACCGCTCCAGGGGACACTAATGAAGCAAATGCGGTGGCGGCGCCTTCGCCTACGCACAAGCTGGTGCCCGAGTCGGCTCCTTCCAACGTCAAACGTGTGATGAATCCAATCAACACACCGGCCCAGAAAACGGACACTCAAAAGGCTGTTACACCAGCGAAGTCCTCCGTTCCACCGGCGACACAACCCGACGACAGACCGCGAAGGACACAGGATCCGCAGGAGTAGTTGCAAGAGAGTTGCAATCTCTACCAACCCATTTGCGCCGGAACGTCGTAAACCGTAAACGATGTCCGGCGCAAAGTCTTTTTGCAGGGCGCCTTTTTCTTTCACCTGCCAACATTCTTGCCTTGACACCTTATGGGAGTTGCAGGAATATTGCGGGCGTTCTTTTGGGGTTCCATTTCAACTTGGGTTCTCTCCTGACCACGACGCAGAACAGCAGATCGGCAACCGGTGTTTGTGAATCCGCATCCTAGTGGCGCGTTATTTGCTAGGTTGTTGAACGGTATTTACCCGGGGCGGGACAACTCAAAGGGAGAAGAAAGAACTTGGAGGTTGTGAACAACTAATGACAAAGACTATTCGGGTACTAGCAATTTATGCGACCCTGGCCCTTCTGCCAGTGTTGGGAAATGTTATTGAACTGAAAGCCCAAACACCGGCCGCCTCGCCGGCTCAGGGGCAGTGCACTCCGGAGAACAAGCTTGCCTGGTATACGGAGTTCCGCGCCACTTTCAAAACTGATCAGAACAGGGCTTACGACCTGGCCCAGAAATATTTGGCTTGTCCAAGTGAGGCGGGCGAAGAATCAATCAGAAACTATCTGAAGAATACGTTCGTAGCCGTGATCGATAAAGCAAGACGAACACCGCGAGTAAGTGAACTGGTCTATGACAAGAAGGATTACGCCAAGGCTTTTGAACTTGGAAAGCAGGTGCTGACCGACGAGCCCGACAATGTTAAGGTCCTAATGGATTTGGCGTATGCAGGATATCTGGCCGCCACGTCGAAGGTTGATACGTTTAACGCTGATTCGCTCGTCTATGCCAAGAAAGCCATCCAACTGCTGCAAGCAGGTTCGGTCCCGGACAATTGGGCTCCCTATACCAATAAGGACGAGGCACTTTCTTATCTGAACAATACAGTCGGAGTACTTACACTTCCTAAGAACGCAGCGGAGGCTTTGCCATACTTTCTCAAGACTGGACAACTTGATGGCAAGTTAAAGAAACAGCCCATTACTTACGTCTATATCGCCGAGGCATATCAGGCGGGGCCGTATGAGAAATTATCGGCAGAATACAACAGACTTTACAAGGATAAAGACGAGACTCCAGAAAGCAAGCTGGCTCTCGAGAATATCAATCAGGTAATTGATCGGATGATTGACGCCTATGCTCGCGCGGTTTCCCTCGCGGGAAGTGAGGCTGCTATTCAAGCCAGCAAGAAGGCCTGGATGGACGCACTAACTACCTGGTACAAATATCGTCACAACCAGTCTGACGTCGGGCTAACAGACCTGATTGCGAGTGTGATGACTAAGCCGTTGCCTCCGCAGCCGACACCATTGACGACCCTTCCGGCTGCGACGCCAACGACGTCTACGCCGACGAGCTCGAACGCTGCTGGTTCAACTGTGGTAAGCGGAACTGCAGCGCCAGCACCAAACAAATCGTCCGGTGCCGCTTCGCCGCTGACCACAAGTCCGAAGAACCCTGCGGAGACGGCAACCACGAAAACGACACCGAAACCAAAGACTCGAAACAATCATCGGCGTCCGTAAGCTCGCACCGTCCTTGGAAACCTTTTCATTAACAGCCGGAAGCCCTGTCGCTCGAGTGTGACGACGCTTCCGGCTTTATTACAGTTGGACCTACCTTGAAGAAACAGGGGATTACACTTCCGGATCTCGACCTCCTGGAAACCGTTCTCGGGTACAAGTTCGATAATCGCGCTCTGCTGGAACGTGCGATCACGCATCGCTCCTGGGCACACGAACAGGTTGCTCCCGGGGCGGAAGACCAGGCTCGTCAACTCCATAACGAAGCCCTGGAGTTTCTTGGTGATTCCGTGCTGGGATTAGTCGTAGCTGACTATCTCTGCAAAGCCTATCCCGCCGGCACTGAAGGCGAACTTTCGAGAATGAAGCACCGGCTGGTAAGTGCCTCCACCTTGGCGGAAGCCTCGCTGCGTTTGAACCTCGGGAGTTTTTTACGTTTCGGCCGTGGCGAGGAGATGAGCGGCGGGCGTCGCAAGGATGCGCTTCTGGCCGATGTTCTGGAAGCGCTGACTGGCGCGATTTTTGTTGACGGGGGATTGCCGGCGGCAACTAGATTTGTTCAGCAGGCGCTCGGTGAGGAACTACAGAAAGTTACGCCAAGTGCCGCGGCAGAGGCCGACTACAAAACAATGCTGCAGGAGAAACTGCAGGCCGAGCGGCGACCGGCGCCGAAGTATTCGGTAGTGGAGTCGATTGGTCCGCCACATCGCCGTACTTTCCATGTCGAAGTAAGCTGGGACAATGGTAGCGTGCGGGCGGAGGGTCGCTCGAAGAAAACGGCCGAGGCCGCTGCCGCCAAGGAGGCGCTGGCATTGATGAGAACTAACGACAGAGAGTGAGCGAGCAAACTTGACCGCCGCATCTAACGTATCTAGGATGAGTTGATAATGAGCAATCCTTCTAGCCGGCCACTTTCTACTAACGTATCCGAGGCGAAAGCGACTCCGAAGGCGTCTGCTTTTTCCCGGGTCTTCAATCGCAATGGCCATGGTTCGTCGCCGGAGCCGGAAACAAAGCCAACCGGTCCGCCCAAGTCTGTTTGGCGGGAGTATTTTGAATCGGCGGTCGTCACCGTAATCATGGCGCTGTTTGGGATGACGTTTGTAGTGCAGGCGGTCAAAGTGCCAACCGGGTCGATGCAGAACACAATAACGATTGGCGATCATCTCTTAGTTAACAAATTTATTTTTGCGCCAGGCAAAACTTTCCCGTTTCTGCCACAGCGCGAAATTAGGCGTGGCGATATCATTGTTTTTAAGTATCCCGGGAATCGTTACGATCCGCGCCGGGACGAGAGTCCCAATAACAGGCCTATCATTACTAACTACGTCAAACGTGTTATCGGCCTACCGGGTGATCGCATTAGCATTCAAGGCCGGAACGTCATAGTCAACGGCAAGGCATTACCGGAACACCGCATTGAGGCGGTCGATAAGCGAGACGAGAAATCTCCGCTGGTAGTTGACACTGATCCTCCACGGAAGCCCGGCGAAACTTACGACGTCTATTACCATCCCGGCTCTGGTGATGAACAGAGCAGTGAAGACTATGACGCCTTCACCCATGAAGGAAATGGAAAAGAGTTAGTCGTACCGGAAAACAAATACTTCGTCATGGGCGATAATCGTGAAAACAGCGAAGACAGCCGCTATTGGGGTTTCGTCCCGCGCGAGTTTGTCATTGGTCGCGCGATGTTTGTTTATTGGTCTTACGACGAAAGTGCGCCGACTGACGGCAATCCCATCACAAACTTCCTCCTTAATACTCGTTGGGGACGCACTGGCACGATGGTGAAGTGACGAGGCCATCCGATCCCAGTCAAAGTTCACAGTCCAATTCCGAGGGTCTGATTTCTGGCGTGCGATCGCCTGACGCGTTAGACTTTGGGTATTGGATTTTGTTTGCCGTTTTCAAGGGGTCTCTCCGCTTTGGATTGGAAGAATTTTACCGGCTCCATTTGGACTCGCTTTAAAGATCACGACCTCCTAGGGCGCGCCGCTCAACTATCCTATTATTTTCTGCTGGCACTCTTTCCGCTGATGCTGGTCCTGGTCACTCTGCTGGGTTACGTTGCCGGGGCCGGATCGGATCTGCGGAACAAACTACTTTCGTACCTGGCCGCGGTCATGCCTTCTTCCGCGGTAACGCTGGTTCACACCACACTCGATGAGATTACCCAGGCGCGCGGGGGCGGCAAACTCTCTCTGGGAATTCTGGCGGCCTTGTGGGCTGCGTCCAATGGAATGGGCGCAATCAGTTCAACTCTGAATGTGGCGTATGCCGTGAAGGAAACTCGCCCGTGGTGGAGGGTGAGACTAGTGGCCATCTTTCTGACGATCATGGTTTCATTGTTTATCGTGATCGCTCTCGCCGTTGTATTTTTCGGTGGCCACCTCGGCGATCGGGTAGCGGCGCATTTCGGTTTTAGCGCAGCCTTTACAATTGTTTGGAATATTGTGCAATGGCCGATCGCCATTGTGTTTTTGTTGCTCACGTTCGATCTGATTTATTACCTTGCTCCAAATGACCGTCGCCCAAAGCGACGGCTCCTGACCGGCGGCGCGATAATCGCGGTGTTTCTATGGTTGCTGGTCTCGTTTGGATTCAGGCTCTACCTGCATTTCTTCAATTCCTACAGCGTAACCTACGGCTCGCTGGGTGCGCTGATCGTGCTCATGCTTTGGTTCTATTTTACCGGTCTGGCGATTCTCATCGGCGGAGAGGTCAACTCAGAACTGGAGCTGCGGACGCGAAAATCATGAAGAAGCATTTCGCGATCAAGCTTCTGGGCCAAAGGGTGGCGGCGTCTCTGCCACTCTTCACTGTGCTGCTCCTGCTGCCGCTGTCCTTGCACGCATATCAGACGAATGAGCGCGCGGCCGCGAAGCCGCGGACGCAGAAGGGCAAGTCGGCGCGGGCTAAGATTAAACCCGCAGATGAACTTGCAAGATTGCGGGAAGAATACATCAAGGCGACCAACGAGTATCAGGCCCTTTTGAAAAAGCAACTGCCAGGCCGCGAGCGGAATGTGGAACGGGCGCAAGACCAGTTCGCTAAAATGAATCAGTTGTTTGCTGAAGGCTTGGTTTCAAAGCTGGAGCTGGAAGCAAGTGAACGGGCGCTTAGCGAAGCCAGGAACAAGGTGAGTGAAATAAACCTGGAAGTCGCGAATGCCGACTCGCGCATTGCCGATACGCTGCTTGAAGCGGAAGCTGAGAAGACGCTCGCCAGGACTAGACCGATTCCAAGGGGCGGCATGGTGAGCACGGTTGCCATGATTCGCTACAACGGAGCAGCCAACTGGGGATTGTCAGACGCGTTCAAGGTGCAGCGCTTCTTCCAGGACACATTCAAGCGACCGTTGCCGGTCGCTGTATTTGGCCAGGGTGCGATTCACGATCGTTGGCGCCTGGATCATCGCAACGCAATGGATGTTTCCCTATATCCTGATAGCCCGGAAGGACAAGCCCTGCTTGGCTACCTGCGCGCTAACGGCATTCCTTTCCTGGCTTTTCGTCAGGCCATCCCCGGTACGGCCACCGGACCGCATATTCATATTGGACGACCGTCGCACCGTTACTAGCAATAAGGTTTTGACGAGATTCCTCCGATTAACCGCCGAGTCGCAGAGGACGCGGAGATTCAGCAGAGAAGGACGGAGACATCAACAGTGTGTAGACAAACCATCAACGGCTTCGTCGTAGTTGCACTCTTTGCTTTTTGTGCAGTCTCGTTCAACGCTCAGGTAACCCAACCTTCGTTACCAGCAGCTTCACTTACTCAAGCTCAGGCGTCGCACTTCGCGCAGCTGGCACTGAAATGCGTCACCAGGGAATTCCCAAATAAGCCAGACCATGTGATAAATGACGCTCCGGACGTCCAGAGCCCCAAAGCGCAGCACCCGGCGTTCTATGGTTGTTTCGATTGGCACTCATCAGTTCACGGCCACTGGATGCTGGTGCGTCTGCTGAGATGGTTTCCGGAACTTCCGGAAGCCGGCGACATTCGCAAGGCACTTAACGCTAATTTAAGTGCGGAGAATATTCTCGTCGAGACTGCTTACCTTAAACAGAAGAATCGGCAATCGTTTGAGCGAACTTACGGATGGGCCTGGCTGCTCAAGCTCGCCGAGGAACTTTCGTTAACAAGCGACGATGACGCTAAAAGATGGTCCCGTAATTTGCAGCCGCTGGTCGATGCTTTGGTTGATTCGTTTATCCAATTTCTGCCGAAGCAAACCTATCCGATTCGCACCGGCGTTCATCCGAATACTGCTTTTGGTTTGGCTTTCGCCCTTGACTACGCAAAGACGAGCGGCAACGAGAAACTAGCCGCCCTTATTGCGGAACGCAGCCGCACGTATTTTGCAAACGACAGAAGCTACCCTGGCGCCTGGGAGCCGGGTGGTGAAGATTTCTTTTCACCCGCGTTACTGGAAGCGGATCTGATGCGTAGAGTGCTGGGGCCGGCAGAGTTTCGCCATTGGTTTGATCGGTTCCTGCCACAACTCGCCGCTGGAATACCAAAGACATTACTGCAACCCGCAACGGTAACTGACCGCAGCGATCCGAAGCTCGTCCATTTGGATGGCTTAAACTTGAGCCGCTCCTGGTGCATGCGCAGTATCGCGAACGCACTGCCGCCAACTGATCCGGCGCGAAGAGTGCTGGTAGAGTCTGCCCGCATACACTTGAGCGATGCGCTGGCTCACGTTGCGAGCGGCGATTATGCTGGCGAACATTGGCTCGCTTCGTTCGCTGTCTATTTGCTTTCGACGTCTGAGCCTTAAACGATCCCAAAACCCTCAAGTGATTGGCTGGAACCGCGGGCGTCCCGCCCGCAAACGCGCCGAAGGCGGGCAGTCATTCTGAATTGGCCTCTTATTTATTTTCGCGCTTCGCGCTCATTGCGGGCGGGACGCCCGCAGTCCCAGCAAATCACTTGACGCTTACCGCTTGCAGTAAGTTCGAGTGCTAGGATTAAATCAATCATGCTGAAAACATTCATCGTAATAATCACGCTCGCGTTCATTTGCTTAAGCTGCTCGAAAGGTTCCGTATCCGGAGGACCGCGCAATTCGGCTTCTCAGTCTTCCAGCAGTTCGGCTCCGTCTTCACAACCGGTGGCAGGAGATGTGAGCTACAAGGTTCCCGAAGGTTGGACAGTGGAAAAGCCGACTTCGGAAATGCGCCTGGCGCAATACAAATTGCCCAAGGCCGCAGGCGATGGGGAAGACGCGCTGCTCGTCGTCTTTTATTTTGGCCCTGGCCAGGGTGGTACCACTCAGGCGAACATCGATCGCTGGGTCAATCAGGTAAAGCAACCCGACGGGTCTGATTCCAAAGACAAGGCCAAAACGGAAACGCTAAATGTTAACGGGCTGCAAGTTACTACCGTGGACGTTAAGGGCACCTATTCCGGAGGAATGTCGCAGGACAGCGCTCCAAAAGACAGCAACTCGATCTACCGCCTGCGCGGCGCCGTTATCGAGACGCCGAAGGGCTCCTATTTCGTGAAACTGACCGGACCCGAAAAAACTGTCAATCATTGGGACCAGGCCTTCAGCGACTACATCAAGTCGTTCGAGTTCAAGTGACTCGTTCAGCCTTCGCTCGTTGGAATTAACCTGGTGACAAGTTTGCCAACAACCGAACCCAACCCCATCGTCCTCTACGACGGCGTTTGCGGACTGTGCAACCGGCTCGTTCAGTTTATTCTGAAGCGGGATAGGCACGATCGCTTTAGGTTCGCATCGCTGCAAAGTAGCTTCGGGCAGGAGATTCTTAAGCGCCACGGCGCGGACCCTCTCGACCTCGACACCTTCTATGTCGTTATCGATTACGGGCGTGCTTCCGAGAGTCTGCTGGTGCGCTCAGACGGCGTGGTGTATGCACTCACTAACCTGGGCGGAATTTGGAGAATCGCCGGTATGGGAAAGGCGCTGCCTAAAGCAGTTTGCGATGGCCTCTACAGCTTTGTAGCGCGCCATCGGTACCAGGTTTTCGGCAAACACGAATCGTGTATGTTGCCGAATCCGAAACATCGCGCAAAATTCCTGGATCAGTAAAAGGAAAGAGGCCACGTGGGCAATCACGCGGCCTCAACAAGCAAGCTGTGTTTGGTCCTACCTGCGTCTACGCGCTGCGCGCAACTGGCGAACTTGCCCCTTCAGTTGTTCAATCTCTTTCTGTTGCTCTTTGATGGCGTTGAGCATCGTCCAGAGGATCGGATCGTTGTTGACCATTAGGTACCCGTTGTTGTTCTTAGTCACGGCTTCAGGAACGACCTTCTGCAGTGTCTGCGCTCCAAAGCCGACGTTTTCGATTTCCGACTGTAGGCCCAAAGCGTTGTCTTGCTTGTACTGGTAGCGGATCGGCTGTAACTGCATGACGGCTCTGAGTCCGCTGTTGAAATTGCCTTTAATGTTTTTTAAGCGTTCATCCGAAAAGACCTGCCATGATCCGCCCCCGACAGATTTGTCAGCGTCTCCGCTGACCGACAGCTTCAGATCGGGTGACGTGGTACCAATTCCGACGTTACCGCTTGTGTTGATAAAAAATCTATTTTGAACCGCGGTGTTGTCGAATATTTCAAAAGCTCCGGCAGTGGTGGCCAGATTTTCACCAAGAAGCCACTGTTGAGCCGTACCTCCGGCTGTTTTGCCGATAAACGCAAACTGGGCATTATTTCCATTTTGCGTCGACTCAACCGCAATCGTTTGAATCCCGCTTCCCTGGACGTGAAGGTGGAACCCCGGCGAAGCGGTGCCAACGCCGACGTTTCCACTGGCAGCAACATCAACTGAACTCGTTGGTGCGCCGGGCCGGATGCGGAAAGGCAAGCGGGAACCGGCGGTGACATCGCGCACGAAGAAGTTGGCTTCGTTGCCGGCGATGTCCCAGGTCTGCGCGGTAAAGCCGCTCTGGTTTGTTTGTTCCAGGCGGTGGGCAGGAGTATCTCCAGTAGCAATGTGCAGATCTAAAACTGGAGTGGCCGTCCTCAGTCCGACTTTGCCCGTGCTGGCTACCTTGAGTGAATTTGCCGGCGCGCCCGCGTCTACTTCGAAAACGATGGTGCCGGTCTCGGAATTCCCCGCTGCTCCCTGATCCACAAAGCCCAAAAAACTAGCGCCACCAGCAGCTGAGCTGTTCGCTCTTATCTGCCAGTTATTAAGAGGGAAACCTGCGGCGCTGGTGTCGTCAAACTGGATGCGCGTATTGTTCTCTTTCACTCTGATAGTGTCGAAGCCGAAGACTTCGCCATTGACGCAATCAAGTCCGACGCAGGCGCTGCCCTGCACGATTAGATCGTCAGGAATAACGTCATCAGGTCTTGCAATCATAAGCGGATGGTGCATTTGGTTTTTGGCTTCGGTGGTAGTCTGGACTAGGACCGGAAGCCGTTGCTCTGAAAACTTGCTGACTCTCCGCGCGCCCGCTTCTTCGGCAGCCCCAGCCACGATGACCGTTCCGTTGACGATTGAAAAGCTCCCCGACTCTACCAGGTTAGGAATACCTACGCGTTTGCGCGCCGCGCGCACATCCTCGGGGTCATCGTCCTTGCCCCGCGCTGCCGCAAGCTGCTCCTTAACGGCTTTCGATAATTCCGGGGTCAGCCGCAGTTCATAAGTGTATTGCCCATCGGGCAGTCGGTTGCCTTGCTTGTCGGAAAGCATAAACTCGGCGGAAGCGCCGGATTTTGTCTCCACGCGGAATACTCTGCCGTCCGGCGCCGCGATGGTCACGGACAGTCCAGCGTGAGACGCGCTGACGTCCCATCTAACGCTCGACCCATTGGCACTGACAGCTGCAAGTTTGTTCTTTTCTTCGGCCATTTGCCCTGATGCAGAAATGTGAAGGCAGACGACCACGAGTAGAATGCTGAGTATTGAGGGTATGTACTTTAGATTCTTCATTCAGGCCTCCTATTGGCTTGGTTGGAGTGTTGTCAAAGTTGAATTAGGGCCGGACTTTCTCAAGCGAGATTTGGAAAGAGGGACCTGTGCGTTGCGAGAATGTCGAAGATGTGGATATACCAACCGACACGTTATGTGTCAAGGAAACTTTGGACCAGGAGGTTGGACCTTACTGAAAGAATGGTGCCCCCGGCGCGATTCCAACGCGCGACCTTCCGCTTAGGAGGCGGACGCTCTATGCAACTGAGCTACGGGAGCAAACAAGCACAGGAAACAGCATACAGCAAACAGCAGACAGCAAAAAAGCCTCGTCCAACTACTACCTACCTCATAAATGCCTCTGCAAGTTCCAAGGCCCTGATACTGATCACTCTTTTCCTCGTGGCCGCCCTCATCGCGAAGTACTATTTCGCTGTCTCCGCTGCTGGCTCTCCTTGATCATATCGCTCAAATCCACAATCGGCCGTAGCTCAACCGGTCCAAGTCCATACTTAAAGCCTGGAAGCTGTGAGACAAGCTGAATGGCATGATTAAGATCTCGCGCCTCGAGGATCTGAATGCCGCCGAGCTGTTCCTTGGTTTCCGCATAAGGGCCGTCAGTCGTCGCGACTTTGCCGTTTTTCCAGTACAGGGTCACGGCGGTCTCCGGAGGCTGAAGCGGTACTTCGGCAACCAGATGTCCGTTGGCGCGCAGATGGTCGTTGTGCTCAAAGCATTCGCCGAGGACTGCGTGTAGCTCGTCCTCGGTCATCCCTTCGAATTTTCCTGGCTCGAGGTATCCCAAGCAGATGTATTTCATTGTTCGTGCCCCCTTGTGTAGCCAGCAGCACAGCGGTCGCAGATTTTCTGTCACTGTTTCAGGTAACGAAGCGCAACGCATCCTGATTTAAAAATCTTTGTGTCAACAAGTTTTAGCTGCAATTTCTCGGAAAGGCTGACGCCATCGAGCAAGCGTCTCCCTTCTCCTGCGACAATTGGCCCAACAACAAAACGATATTCATCCACCAGGCCAAGTTCTATAAGTTGCGAAGGAATATCTACACCACCGAGTAAAATGCTTTTGCCTTGTTCTTGTTTCAATTTAAGTATTTCGTCGCGAAGGTTCGTACGAACAAATCTCGTATTTTTGTCTTCAGCGCTGTCCAATGATCGTGAAAAAACAATTTTGTTGATCGAGACAAATGCTCGAGCAAATTCGTTCGATGCTTTTGTCATTGACTGGTTTTTTGCGACTTCAGGCCAAAAAGGGACCATCAATTGGTAGGTGATACGCCCAAAGACGCCCAGGTCAACCTCACGCAGGAGGTCTGTAAAGTATTCATGTGTCTCGTCATCAGCAAGTTGCTTGGTGTGGTCGACGCAGCCATCCAGCGTAGTGTTGATTGCGAAGATTACTTTTCTCATTTGATTGTTCTGACCCCTCTTCTGGTCCGGCGCTTTTGAGAGTTTGAGGCCTTGCGCGCTGGATCGCTGATCCAATAGTCGTAGCGCACAGAAAGAATCGACAGCGACCCCAAGTTGTTATTGCGCAACTGTTCCGGTTTGAACTGCACCGGCGCGCTCGTAATTCGCGAGAATGACGCCAGTCGAACCGACAATGCTTTCCGTCACCTTGAACGCCGCCGGGATCGTGCCCTCGGCAAACAGCCGTTTCCCCTCGCCCAAAGTTATCGGATAGATCATTAACCAGAAATTATCGACCAGATCATGCTTCATAAGCGTCTGGAGCAAATTACCGCTTCCCCAAATGTGCAGATCCGGGCCCGGCCCTTGCTTGAGGTCGGCGACTTTTTTCGCAACGTCTCCGCTTAAGAACACTGACGGCTGCCATTCGTGAGAAGTCATCGTGTTCGAAGCGACGTACTTGGTCGCGGTGTTGACGCCGGGCCAGATGTCGCCATGTTGTGGCCAAAACGCCGCCCAAATTTCGAAAGTTTTACGCCCCAGCAACAGGTCGATCGGCATATCCAACTTCTTTTTTACGGCCGCTCCGATCGCGTCGTCGTCAAAGGGCGCTACCCATCCGCCATACGCAAAGCCGCCGCTCGTATCCTCGTCCGGCCCGCCTCCTGCTTGTATGACGCCATCAAGGGTAATGTGTTCAAGTACGGTAATTCTTCTCATGATTCCGGTTCCTTCGAATCCTATCTGATTCTTGTTTAAGGTGAATTCAACTTTCAAAAGTGCAACAACGGAATTAGTTTTCGCTCCAGGGGAGCGAGATGTTTATAGACACTGCTTCTAACTCGATAACTCGCGCTCCAGCGGAGCGCAATGTTTCCGCCATTGGTACGTTGTGACCAAACTTTGTTTCGCTCCGCTGGAGCGAGGAAAACTTCTTACAGGTCGCGCTTTCTATAAACATCTCGCCCCTAATGGGGCGAAGAGCAACAATGTTCTGTTGCACCTTCCGGGTGGGAGCCAGCGGCAGAGCCTCGCGTTGGCTCGTTTCAAACCACGGTCACTACGGTCATATTCCGAAGTCGCGTCGGGCCAGACTATTCCGTTGCTGCCTCCGGAGCCGGGTAGAAAAGAAGCTCGCGCACCTCGCCGGCCACATCGCAGGCGATGGCACCCTTCTTCGCCCATGCCAGCGCCTCGTCGATATCAGCGCATTCCAGTATCCAAAATCCGCCCATGTGCTCCTTGGTCTCGGTGTACGGCCCGTCGCTGACGAGCACCTTGCCGTCGGGCTGGGCTCGCAGCGTCTTTGCGCTGCCAGCCGGGGAAATTCCGCAAGCGAACTTCCTCACGCCGGCAGCAATCATTTCGCGGTTGAGCGCGTGGATCTCTTCCATCATCGCTTCGGTTACGGTGGACGGGTCGAAGTCGTCGGGGAGGTAGTTAGCAACCAAATATTGCGGCATGATTTTTTTCTCCTATAACGGTCTTTAATCTTAATGCTTTGGGCGGGCCAGTTGCCCTGCCTTCACCATATAGTCGAACGGCCGACCGGAATTCGACAAATTGTCCAGGAAATTTTTTCTTCGGCGGTTAGAACTACGTTTGCCTTGACCGAAAATCGCAAGAATCGCAAGCCTGACCCCGGTTTTGTTTACCTGGTTTCATCATACTCTGCGCTTTCGGTCTTGCTTTAATGGGAAAATGCTGATTAATTCAACGACACAACACATAACAATGAAATTTGAAACTCTGAAAACACCAAGTCTGGTGCTCGACATCGCGAAGGTTAAAAGGAACGCCGAACGAATGAGCCGGCGGATCAAGCAATTTGGTGCTGATCTTCGACCGCACATCAAAACTCACAAGTGTATCGAAGTTGCTCGCATTCAAACTGCCGGCCACTCCGGCGCCGTCACTGTCTCGACACTTGCGGAAGCACGGGCGTTTGCAGCGAATGGATTTTCCCAAATCACCTACGCCATCCCGATTGAGTCAGGAAAATTTGACGAAGCAATTGAAATCTCAAGAGATTGCGAACTGTCCCTGATAACGGACGATATTGACGTACCGGATCAGCTGAACGCGGCGGCAAAGCAGGCGAACGTCATTTTGAATCTCTTTTTGAAGGTCGACTGCGGCTATCATCGTTGCGGTGTCGAACCTACTACACACGAAGCCACGGAGATTCCCCGAAGAATATCAAATGCGTCAAACTTGCGGTTTGCGGGAATTCTCACGCACGCCGGCCATAGTTATAACTGTCAGGCAAAACCAGAGCTGTTGGCCCTCGCCAAACATGAACGCGATCTTATGGCTGACTTCGGAGAGGTGCTGCGGAAGGAAGTCGGCCAGGTACCAATCGTGAGTATTGGCTCGACTCCAACTATCACGAGTGTCGATCATTTAGACGGCATTGACGAAGTAAGGCCTGGAAACTACATTTTTTTTGACGCGTTCCAGGCGACGTTGGGTAGCTGCTCATTGGACGACTGCGCGCTGACAGTCCTGGCTTCAGTCGTGCATCGTGACAGAGACAGACGAAAAGTGATCATTGATGCCGGAGCGATCGCACTATCGAAAGATCGAGGTCCAGTCGCCCTCAATCCCGATTGTGGTTATGGCAGAGTGCTGGACCTCGCAGGCAAGGATCTGAATCTATCGGTCGGCGAGATGTCGCAAGAGCACGGCGTCATCATTGCGAAGGATGAGGACGTTTTCGACCGTCTGAGAGTTGGGTTGCGCGTTAGGGTTCTCGCAAATCACTCGTGCCTAACAGCGGCTCAACATTCCCACTACAACGTGCTTGAGGGCGAGAACATTGTGGATCGCTGGCAGATTCATACTGGCTGGTAGGTCTAACGCGTCCGCTATTCGAGAGCCGATTCGAAAGTCGGGGTCAGCGTAGACCACCCAAAAGAATCATATGAAACGAGGCTTGACGATTTTTCTTCAGGTCGTAATCGCACTTCTCGGCGTAGGCGTTCTTGCCTTACTGCTTTGGGAACCCCAGGTCGAGGGCAGGAATGTGCACGCCACGCAATTTGAGATCTACTTCAAGGATCCATTCCTGGCGTATATATACCTGGCCTTCGTCCCATTTTTTGTCGGTCTTTACCAGGCATTCAAGATATTAGGGTATGCCCGACGAAACGAAATATCTTCCCAGCGTTCTGTGCGAGCTTTGCGGATCATCAAGTGCGGCGCATTAACAACGGCGCTCTTTATTGTCGGAGCAGAAGCCTACATTTTCATATTTGTACGCGGCACGGACGATGTTGCCGGCGGAGTTATGATGGGGGCCTTTATTATTTTCGTCTCTGCCATCAGCGCCACAGCCACCGCAGTGTTTGAGCGGATCTTACAAAATGCCGTGGATACAAAGTCTGAGAACTGCCGGAGTATTTCGCGCCGATAAAGAATGTTCTGCTCCTACATGGCCTGCAAGCGGGCTATCATTTTTACTTCAACTGCCGAATCCGCTCTTGCAGGAATTGCCGCTCTGGTTTCTGTTGGGTCAGGGCCAGAGCTTTCTCATAAGCGGCCCGAGCCTCAGCCGTCCGGCCGAGCCTGCGGTACATGTCTGCACGGGCTGAATGCGCCAGGTAATAATTTGCCAATTCGCTATGTTCCAACACGGCGTCGATATTCGTCAGGCCGGCCTCTGGACCATCGCACTCCGCAATTGCCACTGCCCGATTTAGCTGTACAACTGGCGAAGGCTGAATTCGTAGCAATCGGTCGTAAAGCGCAACAATCTGTCGCCAGTCCGTCGCAGCGATCGATTCCGCCTCCGCATGGACGGCCGCAATCGCAGCCTGCAGTGTGTAAGAGCCGAAGCGATGGGACTTCAGGGCTTTCTCCAGCAATGCCAACCCTTCGGCGATCTGCTCCCGGTTCCAGAGCGAACGATCCTGGTTCTCCAGCAATATCAGTTGTCCGGTCGGAGAGGTTCTCGCGGCGTGACGAGATTCCTGAAGCAACATCAGGGAAAGCAGACCAATAACTTCCGGCTCGACTTCCGGCTCTGGCCGGAGTTCGAACAACAACCGGCCCAGTCGAATCGCCTCGCCAGTTAGCTCGGCGCGCGTTACCTCCGTTCCCGCCGCAGCGGAATAACCTTCGTTAAAGACGAGATAGATGACATGAAGCACGGCGCCCAGTCGCTCCGGCAATTCCTGCGGTGTCGGCACCTCGTACGGAATCGGTGTCTCTCGAATCTTTGCCTTGGCGCGCACAATGCGCTGCGCCAGCGTCGCCGGCGTAACGAGGAATGCTCTGGCAATCTCCTCTGTTGTCAGGCCGCACACCTCACGCAGCGTGAGTGCTACTTGTCCTTCCGGCGGCAAAGCGGGATGGCAGCAGGTAAAAATGAGACGGAGGCGGTCGTCCTCAAAGCTGTCCTCTTCATCGGACTTTTCCGCCGAACTCAATTGCGCTTCGAGATAGCGCGCGAGCTCGTCCTGAGACGCATCAAATCTTGCTCGTCGACGCAGGGTATCAATGGCTTTGAACCGGGCTGTCGAAATCAACCATGGTCGCGGCTTGCCGGGTACTCCACTTTTCGGCCACAGGCTCAGCGCAGCCGCAAAGGCTTCGTGCATCGCCTCCTCGGCAAGATCGAAATCACCGAGCAAGCGGATCAGAGTTGCCAGGATTCGTCCTGACTCCACGCGATAAAGGGAGTCGAGCATCGCACGTATCTGCTCACTTGTTGGCTCAAGGGAACGCTCGGACATGACGACGACCTTACAAACCAGGGTCAGAATTAAGCTTTGGGGACTCGAGGCATCTATGAGATGGGTTGTTAAACTAAGACTGTCACTGGAGCATGTTGTCCGGCTGTTTGCTGTTTACTTTATGACTGATATTTGATCAACGACCTAACGTCGTACCCTTCGAGTTTTTGACGGCCGGGCAGGAATTCCAGTTCGACCACAAACACCAGACCCACAACTGTTCCGCCCAATCCTTCAACCAGGTCGCAAACAGCCTTTGCGGTTCCGCCGGTGGCCAGCAGATCGTCGGCGATGATCACTCTGTGGCCGTTGCCGACAGCATCGCGATGAATCTCGAGAGTGTCCTGTCCATACTCGAGATCATACGAGATCGAAGCGCACTCCGCGGGAAGCTTTTTTGGTTTACGAACCGGCACAAAGCCCGCGCCGAGGTGGTAGGCAAGCGCCGGCGCAAAGATGAAGCCGCGCGCTTCGACGCCGATGACGGTATCAACTCTTTCGCCGTCATACTCTGCGGCCAAAGCGTCAACTGTTTTGCGCAGGCCATCCGGATGCTTCAGCAGCGTGGTGATGTCATAAAAGTTAATGCCGGCTTTGGGGAAATCCGGCACTTCGCGAATCAGTTTTTTGAGATCGTTCATAGTTTCAATCAGTGACCAGGGGCCAGTGGTCAGTACAACGAACAAAGACGACACTATCTAAGAACGAACTGCTGAGAACGAATCACCCACTGTTCTTAACACGTCTACTGGCCACTGGTCACTGGCCACTGACCACTGTTCTCAACGTTCAATTCTGAAGCTTGCGTAAAGCCCGGTTGGTTCAAGGTTGATTTCTTCGACCTGCTCTACTCGTGACCATTGCGGGCCCGTGACAAGGTCTTTCTTAAACTCCTCTACCGCGCTCGGCAATCCTTCGGCAACTACCTCGACGCTCCCGTCGGCACAATTTCGCACCTGACCCAACACCTGATGTCGTGCCGCGGCGCGTTGCGCGAAGAAGCGATAACCAACTCCCTGCACCTCGCCCCTTATCAAAAACTTCCACGCCACTTTCGGCATAGTCATTCTTCAGCCTTGTCCACGCAACGCAAACTGTTAGTTTGCGGCGGGCTGTGTAGCGACCGGACTGGCAATTAACAGTTTGCGCTACAGGACATCAAATCACTTGCATTTGAAGACTCTTCCGGCGCCGCCACGTTTCAGCGTAAAGGTGTCCACGACTTCGTTCGATTTTGCCAGCTTAACGGTTAGGGTCATTGTGTCGCCTTTGACCGAGCCCGTGTAGATCGCTGGTTGGCCGTCAGACGCCGATTCAACTCTGACTGGCCCGGGACCTTCACGGCGGTGAGTTCCGCGCCAGGTGAACCGACCTTTACTGTCGAGCGTGAGTGGACCGTCAATAGTGCCATTGGCACAGTCATAGTCGATCGTTGCCGAGTGCGCTCCGACTTCGATTCTTATATGCGGAGCGCCCCACGAGCCTGTTGAGATACGTTGCATTTTTCGCGGCCTTGATGCTGCCGAAGCGGCAATTATTAAAACAAAGCTAACAACAACTAAGAGTCTACGATTCTTCAAAAACATGATCCCTCCTGGCTAAGCGGAAAGTCTATTGTAGCGAACAGTTGGTGGTAACAGCCAACGCTCGTCACGCGCACGAGAGAAGAACGATTCGGCCATCCGTATATTGCAGGAAAACCGCTGGAAGATTGAACTGCTGAACGTGGAATGTTCGGTGAAAGAGCGGTTCACAGACTGGGGTCCAGTTTGTGTCAATTCTGTGGAATCCTCCTAAGATGGCTGTTTTGCGCTTGCCCGGCGACCATCGTTACGTGCTAATCTCTGTTTGTACCTGCCCCGTTATCTCACTGCCCTTCTGAATTTGGTTTCTGTGCCCTGTGAGGTAACTATGAGTCCTGCCAAAGCAATAGCTACTGCAATAGCGCCAATTTCACCCGAACCCGCCATGTCGACAATCCTGGTAATTGAAGACTATGTAGACACGCGAGAACTGCTCGCGACCTTGCTGCAACGGCGAGGTTATAGGGTCATCGAAGCGGAGGACGGAGTGGAGGGACTGCTGAAAGCCGGTTGGATGTACCCCGACCTCATAATTATGGATTTGTCTTTGCCCGAGATGGACGGCGTTGAGGCGGCGCGCCGCATCCATGCGCAGGCTAAACTTTCACAGATACCAATCTTCGTCATCAGCGCGTACCTGACCGAAGCCGTCCAAGCCGACGTTCGTGCCGCGGGATGCACTGAAATTTTCTCCAAACCCTTCGACTCTGAACTGCTGTTGGAAAGAATCGCCCGGACGCTTGCCGGTGACGGCGCTCGAACCGATAGTAAGCGCAACTGAGCTATTTATTTGATACGAAGCTCGATGATTGCAAGGCTGCCCGGCGCTATTGTTACTGTCACGCCGTTCTGCCCGTTTTGACTCCTGACGTCAACTTCCTTGTCGTTAATCCAATCCCAGGCTTTTTGAATCGGTTGGCCCGCCAGACTGACCGTAGCCGTGACATTCGCGCTGCGATCGACCTGAGCCATGCCTTGCTGTGGTTTGAAAACGCCGTTGTTGTTGAAGAGCGTGACCACCCAGCCGTTTTCATTCCGGTTCACCAGATATTCAACATCGCCTCTAACCTTTAACGGAGTAGCGTCTGCGAAGACATGCGCCAGCATGTGTGCCGCGAAAGGTGTGATTCGTTCATCTTCGCCCAGGAAATCCGGCACGGCGGCAAAGACGACTGAGCCCTTGCCGACTTTGTTGACGGTGACAAAAGGCTCGCCATTGGTGGAAGTTATCAGCGCCACCGCACCCTTTAGTTCTACTCTTTCATATCGAAAGATTTGACCGCTTAAGTTCTGCCCCTTTTCCTCCGGCAAGAGGCAGCGTGCATTGTGCGCTTCGCCGGTCTCTCCCTTTAGACGGACTCCGAGCAGTTCGATGGGTACGCCTTTGATCTGGGCCGAATTGATTACCAGTGTGCCGCCAGATCTAACATAAGCAGTCAGTCGTTGAATCCACCCAGGCGACAATTCGACCTCGCCGCCAAGCACGATTGCGCGATACGGATCCAGGGGGTAAATAGGGGCACGGGGAAGAGGGGAAGGGGAAGGCGCGGAAGAAGGTTCGTCCCTGGTATCGCTGCCCTCGTACGCCAGTTCGGCGGTCTTACTGTTCTTGTCAGGTTGTCTAGTGGCGACCTCACTCCGCCGACTTTGGACTTTGGACTTTGGACTTTGGACGGCGTCATTAGTCGGGCTAGTGCCTCTACCCTGGACGTCGCTTGCAACCAGCACATCGAAGATGTCGCCAAAGATCCCGTTTACAAATGCCTGCCGGTCGCCCGTTGCCGGTTCACCCTCGACGACAAGCCCTGGGTAATAGGCGACGCCGAAGAGTTCACGCAGCGCGCGGTCGCTGCGATTGATTTGCGATACCTCGAACGGCCATTGCGGATAATCAGTCATATCCCAGCCGTGCGCCGGGTCGAGCAGAAAAGCAATCGGCGTGTAGGATGTACCGCGGTCAGGATGTCTTTCCGCGAAACGCATGAACTCGTCAGTGATTCTACCGAGCGGGTTTAACTGAAACTCATGATCGCCGGGGCCCGGCTTGAAGAACTGATCGAACCCTTGTTCGAGGTAGATCCCCGAAGCGCCTGACATGTAATAGAAGTAATAACTCTTGCGATACCAGGAGAGCGATGGTCCCATCGTGGCGCCGTAACGCGAGTGAAAGAAATTATCCGGGCCGGCGAAGTTTTGTTGCCTGGTGAAGGTCGTCGCGGTGTCGCCAAAGTTTGGTGCGTGATAATAAAGAAAATTTCCTCCGTATTGTCGCGCAGCACCGCGCGTGAAGGCTGTGCGCATCCCAAACATCGGCTGCACAGCGGCAGTCTCAATGCCCAGCAAGTGTACGCCCCACTCCGTCAACGCGTGTGCGAATGAAGTGCTTGAAGTTGACTGCGCGGGAATCAGCTTGTCCCACATCGCGCCGGTCTCGGTATGAAAAATCGCGGCCCACTTGCGCGCGATGGCGCTCGTATAGAAAACGCGATGCGCTTCAAGCAGTTCCCGGCGCGACATTGAAGCGTTGATTTTGAGCTGCGCAGGCGACTCTTCCCATACGTAGCCCACGCTCTCGCCCGACATCCAACCGAGAAACTGATCTTTGAATTCGCCGGTCAGAAGTCCCCACGCCGCCCGGCCGTCTTCCGCCGACAGCGCCGCGGAGCCGTAGTTAATCAAAATCGCGAAGGGAACTTTCGTCTCGCGTAGATAACGAAGGAAAGGACTGCCTTCCTTGAAATACTCAGACAGGTTGTTGATGTAGATCACCGGCACGACGAACCTGGAACTGAAGAACGGCACCTCACGCGCGCCTTTATACTTCCGCACGAAGTCTTCGATCGGTTCGGCATTAAACGGATAGAGTGGACGCTCGGCTGCCGGCTGATCGTAGAGTTTCCAGAACTCCGGCGCGATGTTCCAGGGCATCAGGAAATCGTGGCCGGCGAGCTTTGGACGTTGCCAAGCGAGCGGAATCGGCGAAACTGAGGCTGGTGTTGACAGTAGTGACGAAAGCTCCGTGTGCGTCGTTGACAACTCGCGGAGGTAACGCGCCGCTGCGAAATCTGGTTTACGGCGTCCAAAGGGAACATACTCAAGATCATTTGTCAGCAGCATGCAATCGACGTGGCGTCGGGCTTCGGCAGGCCCGGCTATTTCAATGGAGAGACGAGCCGGGCCTTTTTCGATTTGCCCGCCGGCGCTGTCCCAGGCAAATGCCCAACCCCAGTACATGCTGACCTCGTCGTGAGGATCGATAACGTCCCTGGCGCCAAATTCATGGCGCAGAATCTCGCGCTCGCCCTGGATGATGCGAATGATGAAGGTTTCAGTTTTACTGGCCCAGTCGGCGTAGCGCACCCAAATCCTGTAGTTGCCCCCGCGCGGTATTTCGAAGTCTTGGTAAATTCTCCCGGCTGACTCATCGGCGCTCGCTGCGGCGGAGTTCCACTCGCTCTCGCCGCCTTGTGACCATTCTGCAGAGACACCCGGCCCATTGATTCCCCAACCGGGCGCCCTGGCACTCGGTAGATTCATCCAGGAAGGATTCTGAATTGGTTCGCCAGTAGGTTTGGTGCTGAAGCCGCGCATGTTCTCAGCCTCGAACCAGAGGTACTCGTGGTCAGGAGACGCGGGGACGCTGGGACGCGGAGACGCGGGGAGTTGGGCTCGAATGTTGTTGAATTGAGTGGAGTAACTAAAAATGAGAGAGAGACAAAACCCGGAAACTATGTATTTGCCGATGCGACCCGACTGGTTCTTATTGTCCATTGTTCGGGATGTTCTATCATTCGCACGAGTTGTGCAATTATGCCGTCGTACGTTCGATCAAGATCATCTGATTCGGCCTTTGAGATGTAGCCGCAGCGAAAAGAAAGTTCAAGCCAAACACGAGTCTCTTCAGCTTCTCCTTCTGAGTCGCTGAGCTTACTGGCAAAGTGAGCGGGATACCGGCGTTTCCTCCAGGCCTCACCGATATTAGAACAAACCGATCTTGACGAGCGTCGCATCTGGTCAACCATCGAGTAACGCTCTTCAACAGGAAATCGTTTGGTAATTTCAAAAATCCGCATCGCTGCGTCAACAGCTGCCTGGTAAACTCGAAGTTCCTTATAACTTCTAATATTCTGCATGGTGAGGGTACCAATCAGAATCTATTTCTCCGGGTCTCCGCGTCCCCGTGTCTCCGGGTCCTTCAGTTCAACCGAGTGCTTCAAGACACTCTTGCAAAGTCCGCTGCCGGCACGTAAACATCGGCGTGTCGCGCAATGTATATGAGCTTGCTTTCGTTTCGCGCAGCTCCTGCACCAGGTCAAGAAAATCTGCCGGATTGTCAGTCTCAAACGCGACCACGAATTCCTGATCGTCCAACCCAAATGAATAGGTAGTGTGAAGTTTGACGGAGCGATACTTAGTGCCAATGCGGATGTGCTCGTCCATCATCTCCTGACGCTGGTCGGGAGTGCGTGAGTACCACTCTCGGGTTTTCACAAAGGGATAAACAAAAAGATAGTCTGACTTACCCGGAACAATATGCAGCCGGTCCTCCACGTGCTTGGGATTGTCTTTGTCGATATACATTGACCGCTTCGTCATCGACAAAAACGATTGCGACGGCTCGAGATACTTTGCCATCTGGGTGTGATTGAGCCGCGAAGTCATCTCCTGAATAGGATCGAGCTCCGAACCGATGCGCCAGATCATGAAATCGACGTTCGTGCGTAGCCCGATCGTCGAGTAGGTATGGATCATTAGTTTTGGACGAAACTCGTCGACCGCGTTAACAAACTCTTCCTTGGTTCGTTGTTTGTCGGCCTCTGTCAATGAGCGCCACTCAGGACGCGCATGATAGAAAGTGAAATTAACAAACTGCCGCGGCAACTTGGCTTTTTGCTCTTCGACCTCATCGCAATTGGGGGCGAGCCGGAGCGCGCCTCTCGTCGCGATGCCAGGTTCTTTGTCCGTACTCATTTGCAATAACCTCTAGAATTGTGACGAGAATTCGCTTTGGTAAAAACAGCGAGGATTTGTCGAGTCGCGCAAGGTATTCTGCCTAGTCTCCAGAGTGATTGCAACCGGGGAGATGCCATAGCGCGACCGTTGTCTTCTAACGAATCGATTTGTATAAGAATTATGGCGACGAAACCCACGGAAGCCCGTAGTATTGCTCACGCTCGGGAGAATCTTTTAGTGACTGGAAACCTGGTGAGAAGATGCAGCGTCTGATTTACATTGGGCTCGCGGGCGGCGCCGGCACCCTGATGAGGTATTGGCTCTCGGAGTGGGCTGCGAAAAGATTCGGTGAAACTTTTCCCACCGGCACACTCGTGGTGAACTTACTAGGTTGCTTCCTGGCCGGCCTCTTGTTCTATTTGATGTTTGATCGCTACCTTATCAATCCCACGGTCCGAACGGTCATACTGATCGGACTGCTGGGCGGGTTTACAACCTTCTCTTCGTTTGGCTTGCAGACGTTCACACTGCTTCGCGATGGCGAGTTGGGCCTGGCGCTTTTCAATATTGCTATCTCAAACGCTGGTGGCCTGCTCATGGTTTGGGTTGGCTATTCGTTAGCGAAGATTCTGTGAGGGGCCCATGAACATTCCAGAAGACGGCTATCTGCTGCGCATATTCGTTGGTGAAAGTGATCGGCACGGTCATCGTCCGCTATATGAATCGATTGTTCTTCAGGCGCGGGAAGCAGGGCTGGCCGGCGCCACCGTTCTGCGCGGCGTGATGGGCTTCGGCAAACATAGCATCTTGCATACGGCAAAAATCCTCCGGCTTTCGGAAGACATGCCGATGATCATCGAGATCGCCGATAGCCTCGACAACATTGAGAAATTTTTGCCGGCGCTGGACGAGCTGATCAAAGATGGTCTGGTAACGATCGAAAAGGTAAGAGTAATTCACTACCGCGCCTGACAGAATGATGCCTGTTGAGGTAGGAGTTAGGCACTTACACTCGACAAGCGCCGCGCAAATACGGAACCGGGAGCGGTAGCGACCGGGTTCATCGGTGAATACTAATCGGTTTGCAAGTGCAGGCTTCCTTCCAAAGGCCCACCCGGTCGCTACCGCTCCCGGTTCTGAATTGGCGATTCCACGCAACTTGGCATCCTGCTTTCAAAAGCATGTTGCTGATTTCGCTGGTTCCATTTACCGCTGCTATACTCCGTTGCCCCCTGAACAAAAACTTGTAGAATCCGGGAGAGGTTTCCATGAAGCTTGTCATGTTTGCGTCGATCGTCTTCGCAATCTGTCTCATGAGCGCTTGTACTAAGGCTGAGAACCCTGTCAGGCCGTCCAGCACGACAACACCAGCAGCGAAGGCCACGGCGACGCCGGACGAATTTGCGTCCGCGCGCGTTAACTACGCCAAGCACTGCGTGGCATGTCACGGAGCCGAAGGCGAAGGGGGAGTGAAGACCGTTGATAACAAAAAGCTAAAAGTCCCCAGCCTCAGCACAGGGCACGCACTCAAACATACGGATGAAGACTTTGTAGAACAGATTATGAAGGGCGGGGACGGGATGCCCGAGTTCAAGGATAAACTCTCACCGGACGAGATCAATACCCTGGTGCGTTTTGTTCGTCACGAGTTTCAAGGGAAGTGAACAGCAAACAGCAAACGGTGAACAGCCGGAAGGACTTTTTTGCTGTCTGCTGTTTGCTGTATGCTGTTTGCTCGTCAAGGCACCCGTAGCTCAGTTGGATAGAGCGTCTGACTTCGGATCAGAAGGTCGCAGGTTCGAGCCCTGCCGGGTGCACCAATAGAAGGAAGAGTTTAGTGCCCTTGATCAAGTGACGATCAAGGGCCTTTAATTGTTTATGTGTGAGGAACGGTTAGACGAAAGCTAGTACTGGATATTTCCGGCAAAGGTCGTTTGCTTTCTAACCTTGAGTCATTAAGCTGGTTGCTTCACCCCTTCAACAATGCTTGTACCGAAATTGTCGTGGATTGGAGTAATGCTTCGGATCTTGAATCCAGCGGTGCGGTATAAGTGACTCCACTGATCTTCAGTTCTTTCCCGGCCAGTAATAAAGATCAGCATATTGAGATCCAAAAGCTTGGCGGGCGAACCAGCAACGTTGCCCATCGGTGGCAAGACGGAATCAACACAAATCACCCGACCATCTCCCTGCATGCTCCGACGGCAGTTCTCGAGGAGCTGAATGCACTTCTCATCTTCCCAGTCATGAACGATATGTTTCAAGATGTAGACGTTGGCAGGTGGAACTGAGTCGAACATGTCTCCGCCGATATACTCCAGTCGCCTCGCAACCTCAGGGTCCTTCACCGGAAAGCGCTCCTGCGCAAGCGGAATGAGATCGGGAACGTCCATCACCGCGGCTTTCAAGGTGGGGTACTTCTCCAGCAGAGCAACCGCGAGGTGGCCGAAGCCTCCACCGATATCCACAAGCTTGTCGACGCCATTGAAGTCGCAGTTCTCCAGCACGCCGCGCAGTGAGTTCAGACTGTTGGACTTCATGGCTTCCGCGAAGTCTTCCAACTCTTTAGGATTGGCATTGAGGTAGTCCCACCATTCCCTACCGAAGACTTTCCGGGCCTGAGGTGCCCCGGTCTGGACAGCTTCCAGAAGTTCGGCCCAGCACCGGTACCAGGGTCCGCCGATAGCTTCCACTAGTTTCTTCACAGATGCTGGCGAATCCGACGTCAGCACCTCTGAAAGTTCCGTCGGGCCAAACTTACCCGTCGCGTCCTCTGTTAAAACGCCGAGGCTCGCACTCGCCCGGAGAAGACGTTCCAAAGCAGTAGGCACCGCGCGAATGCCGCCAGTATTGACCATTTCGGCAGCGGGCATCGAACCGTGCTGCTTGACGAGATCTGGAATCCCGAGCCTGGTCACCTCCGAGATGACCTTCGTGATCCACGCTCCCATCACCATTTGCATGATCACCGCCTGCGGCGGCAGCGATTGGTCAACAACTGTCTTAGACTCTGTTTGAGCGCTCATATAGTTTTCCTCTCTTGATGAATGACTTACGACGAGATTGACCTGGCTTGATTACGATTTGCTGAAACCTGTGCACCAATCGAAAAGTTGAAGGCTCAGGCTTTGGCCGCTTCGCTTGTTGTCTTCCGCTGTTCCATCGGAACATAATCACGCGTGCGCTGTCCCAAATAAATCTGTCGCGGGCGGGCGATTTTCTGATCCTTGTCCTCGAGCAGCTCTACCCACTGCGCCAGCCAGCCAGAAGTACGCGGAATCGCAAACAGCACCGGAAACATATCCACCGGCATGCCTATCGCCTTGTAAATAATCCCGGAGTAGAAATCCACATTTGGATAGAGCCGGCGCTTCACGAAGTACTCGTCTTCAAGCGCGATTCTTTCCAACTCCAGCGCCACATCGAGCATCGGATCCTTGCCGGTTACTTCAAACACTTCGTCGGCAACCTGCTTGATGATGCGGGCGCGCGGATCGTAATTCTTGTAGACGCGATGTCCGAAGCCCATCAGGCGAAACTCGCCGGCCTTCACACGTTTGATGTAGTCCGGCACCTTATCCACCGAGCCAATCTCCTTCAGCATTCGCAGCACCATCTCGTTGGCCCCGCCGTGTAGCGGTCCATAAAGCGCGGCCGCCGCACCGGCCAAAGAAGAAAACGGGTCAGTCTGCGCGCTGCCGATGCTGCGCATCGCGTTGGTGCTGCAATTCTGTTCGTGATCAGCGTGAAGAATAAAGAGCACACTCAGAGCGCGTTCCAGCACGGGGTTGGGTTTGTATTTCAACTCCGTTGTCTTGAACATCATGTTCAGAAAGTTGCCTTCATAGCCGAGATCGTTATCGGGATAGGCATAACGCATTCCGATCCGGTGGCGATAGGCGAAGGCGGCAATCGTCGGAACCTTCGCGATAAGCCGGAAGATTTGTTTATTGCGACAATCCACCTCGAAGATCTCTTTGGCGTCAGGATAGAAGGTCGAAAGTGCGCCGAGTGTCGCTTCAAACATTCCCATCGGATGCGCGTTGTAGTGAAACCCATCGATAACTTTCTTGATACTTTCGTTGATGAAGGTGTGATAGGTGATGTTATGAGTCCAGGTTTTTAACTCTGCTTCTGTCGGCAGCTCACCGTTGAGAAGAAGATAAGCTACTTCCAGATACGAACTTTTTTCGGCGAGTTGATCAATCGGGTAGCCGCGGTATTCCAGGATGCCTTTGTCGCCGTCGATGAACGTTATGCGGCTCTTACAGGAAGCTGTATTCATGAACGCGGGATCGTAAGTCATCAGGCCAAAGTCGTCTTCCGAGGTCTTGATCTGGCGCAAGTCCATGGCCTTAATGGTGTCATTTTCGATCACGACTTCATACTGCTTACCGGTGCGATTGTCGGTGATGGTTAAAGTGTTCGCACTCATGAAGTGTCCTCTTTCGCAGCGCTGGAATGCAGAATTTTGGGTTGCGTAGCAGATTAACTCTCAGGCGAGTAACTAATCAAATTCAGATATAGAAATGAGAAGCCAGCGACCGTCGATTCGACGGGCACTGGCTTATTGTTCAGCGTCTCAGCTAGCGAGTCTTAGTTCACAAATTAATGCTTAGCTTCCTTGATCTCGCGTTCAGCCTGCTTCTTTGCGGCATCAGCCTCATGTGAACCCAAACCAAGGTTTCGCAACGTGCGACCAATACTGTCGCCGTTAGCCAAACCAGCGAGAATGTTAGCTCGCGTCACGTTGGGAAACCTCGAGCCTAGATTCTGTGCGAGTCGAGTAGCCGCAACATACTGACCAAATTTAAGGTTGGGGTTAACGGCCAGCGCCGCCTGGTATCCACTTCTCAAATCGTTGGCGTTCACGTGAAGTGTATTGGCAACGCCTGGATGTTCGCGCAGTTCTTTGTCCGCTTCACGCCGATTATCGGCGGCGAGCCGGGCCCGATCGAGGCCGGCATCGGAGCGTCCATTGGAACGATCAGATGCGTTTCCCAAACCATTGTCCGATCTTCCGTTCGACCGATCTGACGCGTTACCCAGACCACGATCTACACCAACCCCTGCAGGTGGGCCGCCGCCCTGACCGCCGCCAGAGCCACGTCCGCCACCGCCGCCTTTGCCCTGGCCATAGGCAGCAGTCGTCAGACTAAGCGCAACAAAACATAAGAGTGCAGCGAAAAGAAATCTTCCCGGCTTTCTATTCATCAGTAAAACCTCCTCGATCTTTCCAGCAAAATTCATTTGAGTGAGATATGGGGGCACCCAGGGAGAGTCAACATCTTACACCTCTCTCCCGTGCAGATCGAAGGCCGGCAAGACAATGCAACGATAATGTAATAAGAGTGCCAAACTTGGAGGATTATCCGTAGAAAACGTCAAGTTATTTGCTGGGACCGCGGGCGTCCCGCCCGCATTTACGTCATGGACGCACAAGTTTAAAGAGGTCTAATAGGCGCGGTCTTGGTTCGCTTCGCGCTCATTGCGGGCGGGACGCCCGCGGTCCCAGCAAATAACTTGACCGTGACGGCTACTTCACGCCCAGCAGTTCGACATCGAATATCAGGGTTGAGTTTCCGGGGATGTTGGGCGTGCCTTCTGGGCCATAGCCAAGCTTTGGAGGGATAACCAGGCGGCGTTTGCCACCGACTTTCATCGTCATTAGTCCTTCGTCCCACCCTTTGATCACCTTGCCGACGCCGATCTTGAAATCGGCCGGCTTGCCGTGATCAAAAGAACTGTCGAACTTCTTGCCGTTCTCAAGTGTGCCGGTGTAGTTCACGGTAACGGTCTGGCCTTTTTGAGGTGTGGCCCCGGTGCCGACTACCTGGTCAGTATATTTGAGCCCGGAAGCAGTTGTGACTTCAGCGCCAGCCTGTCCGCGGCGATTCAAGATCAGGTAACCGACCACAGAGGCCGCGAGCGCGAGGATAATCACAATCGCAACTGTCCGGGCTGCGTTATTACTTGCGGTGGGTGGCTGCGGGTTAGTTGTTGGGTATTGGCCCTTGGGACGTTTCTTAGCCTTGGTAATCTTTCGATGTCTACTTTGCGGCAAGTGTCGAATTCTCCTTCATGTTCCTGAGTGCCGTACTTTATAACTGGTTTCGTCTTGCGGTTCAATTAACGCCGCCATCGGGTACTGATGCACTATGAGGGCACGCAGCTCAGAGTTCAGCCGTTAGGCTGCGGGTTTCGTTGGCCAACGAAGGCACAAACTAAAGTTTGAACTCTAAACTGCATCAGTGCCCGCCATCGGGTAACCTTACACTTGACTGACAGTTGCTTACTTTTCTGCCTCAATTCGAGATAGAATGCTGCCCTCCCGTGCCCCGGCGAACCGTACTGCTTTGCGAGCGTCGGCAATAGTCTGATCCGAAGCTTCCTTTCGGAGGACTTAGAGAAAACTCTAACCTGGCCCGCCCTTGACGGCGCCTCTTTCCAAGGAGTCTGCTCAATGATTACAAGATTACTCTTATTAATTTTTCTGGGACTGTCGTTATTCCTTTTGGCGTTCACTGCCTCGCCTGCTTTGCGGAGGGTGTCCGCGGAGAACACTGCCCACGATCCAACCTGGTGGAGCAAATACGAATTCATTCTCAACAACGGCGCCGATGCAGACGCTGGTACTACTACTTCAGTCAGCGTTGGCGGCAATGTGGATGTATCCAATGAATGCGGGCCGCAGAGTGAAACCTTTATCACGCTCGATCCCAACAAACCAAAAACACTCGCCGCCGGTTCAAATGAAATCTTCCGCTTGCCAATGCGCGGATATTACAGCTCCAATGGCGGGACGAGTTGGGGCGGTGTTGACCTTCCTTTGCCGCCACCAAAATCGAAAAGCGGAATCGATTTCGGGTCAGACCCAACGCTGGCCTTTGACAGTCGCGGCAATGTTTTTTATGGCTACATCGTAGTCTTTTTCGCAAAGGGTAATGGCATCAACGGCACTCAAATGGCCGTCGCAAAATCAACCGATGGTGGCAAAACATATCCCAGCGCCACCTTCTTCGATTTTGAGAACGGTACGAACCACTTCAATGACAAGCCGATGATCACTGCCGATCAGAACCTGAGCAGTCCGTTTCGAGACAACGTCTACATTGCCTGGGATGCTGCCTCCGGCGGCTCCATTGGCGGCGGTGTGCGACTGGCGACTTCGACCGACCATGGAGCAACCTTCTCAACCAAACGGGTCGATGACCCCTCCGGACCTGGTCAATCCATTGGCGCGTCACCGGCGGTTGGTCCTAACGGCGAAGTCTATGTTGCGTGGAACGACTATGTAGCCAACGCCATCGTTTTTAATCGGTCCTTCGACGGCGGAAATACGTGGGGAACACCGGTTACCATCTCGTCGAAAACGCTACCCTTTGATATTAGGATACCGGCCGAGTCTTTCCGCGGCGCCTTAGTCTATCCATCGTTGGACGTTGATCGCTCCAGCGGAATTCATCGGGGCAGGCTCTATTGCAGTTGGATGGATCTGACAACGGCCAACGTTACCGACATCTTCATCTCCTATTCAGATGACAATGGCGCAACCTGGACCGCCGCCGCTCCGGTTACTGATCAATTCTCCTCACAAGTGGATCGATTCAATCACTGGATGTCAGTCGATCCGGTAACGGGCGAGGTAAACGTGGCGTTCTACGACACGCGAAACGATACCACCGGCTTTCGCTATCAGACGGATTACTACCTGGCACGCTCGAGCGACGGTACAGGTTGGAGTGCCGCTGACATCCGTGTCAGTAGCGCCAGTTCAAACGAACATGATTGCAATGGAGTCTTCCCCTGTCTGGGAATTAACTATGGCAACCAGCAGGGTGACTATGAAGGCCTGGTTTCTTATGGCGGCGCTTCATATCCCATCTGGACTGACAGTCGCAGGCAACTCGATGCGGCTGTCGGCTGCCGTCGTCCTTACTTGATGGAGGAAGTGTTCACTACAAAGGTGAAGTAGTTTAGCTCACTTCCAGAGCTGTTAAGAGAAGGGGCACCGAAGTCGAGTGCCCCTTTTTCTTAGCAGGATTAGAGAATTCAATTCGCAACTTCAATGATAAACTCTCCGCTCCGCTATCAACGTAGTTATTCCAATGTTCAGGAGAATTCGAATGCTTCTCAGACGCGTCCCTGGTTTCGGTCTTACCGTTCTGCTCCTGTGTTTGAGTGCGGCGCTCGCGACGGCGCAGGAGCCTGCCGCCACGCCATCCCCCACTCCCGAGGAAAGTCCTACGCCTGCCAGCGAAGCCAAGCCGACATTCGAAAGTGCGTTCGCGCGCCTTGAGTGGCGCAGCATAGGACCGGCAAACATGGGCGGGCGCACTGCCGACGTGGAAGGCGTGCCGGGAAATGCAAACATCGTTTATGTCGCCACTGCTTCAGGCGGACTATGGAAGACTGTCAACGCCGGCGTCACCTGGAAACCGATCTTTGAAAGACAGGGAACTATCTCGATTGGTGATATCGCACTCGCGCCGAGTAATCCTGATGTGGTTTGGGTCGGCACAGGGGAATCAAATGTACGAAACAGCGTTTCGTTTGGCGATGGTGTTTACAAGTCTAACGACGGTGGCAAGACCTGGCAGCACATGGGACTGAAGGACACCGAGCACATTTCCGCGATCGCGATTCATCCCCAGAATCCCGATATCGTTTACGTTGGCGCGCTCGGCCACGCGTTTGCGCCCAATGAGGAGCGCGGTGTTTTCATGACCACCGATGGCGGCAAGACCTGGACAAAGACGCTTTACATCGACCGGGAGCACGGCGTCTCCGATCTTGAAATCGATTCGACAAATCCAAACATCCTGTACGCGGGCATGTGGAGCTTTGAGCGCAAGCCCTGGACGCATCGCAGCGGTAGTGAAAAGGGTGGCCTGTTCCGATCGATCGACGGCGGACGTACCTGGAATAAGTTGACCAACGGTTTACCGAAGCTACTGGGCAGGATCGGCGTGCGGGTAGCTTCAACCAATCCGAATGTAGTTTATGCAATCGTCGAATCCAAGGAGGGCACGCTCTATCGCTCGGATGATCGCGGCGACACTTTCAAGCAAGTTTCCAAACAGACAAACATCGTCTCGCGCGGCTTCTACTACACCCGCGTTCGAATCGATCCCAACAACGAGAATCACGTCTACGCAGTCGCCTCAGGCCTGTTTGAGTCGATCGACGGCGGCAAGTCGTTCAAGTCGATCACTGGAAAAGTTCACATCGACTATCACGCATTCTGGCAGGACGCGAAGAACCCGAAACGCATCTGGGTGGGACAAGACGGCGGCGTAGCCGTCAGCTACGACGGCGGCGAAACCTGGGAATCTGTTTACAACATGCCGTTGGGCCAGTTCTACCAGATTCACGCCGACAACCGTCTGCCGTTTTATAACGTGATGGGTGGGCTGCAGGACAACGGCGCCTGGACCGGGCCCAGCCGAACTCGCGAGCCTGCCGGAATCATGAACGACGATTGGCGCATGGTGAGTTTCGGCGACGGCTTTTACATCCTCAACAGTCCTGACGATCCCGAACTCTACATCTCCGAATCGCAGGGCGGAAATATTCTGCGCACAGATTTCCGGACTCGCGAGCAACAGGAAATTAATCCCTGGGGACGTGGCAGCGGCGCCGGCCCGGCGCTGGGCGAGAAGTTTCGCTTTAACTGGAACGCGCCGATCCTGCTCTCGCCTCATGACAAGAACACGCTGTATTTCGGCGGCAATGTGGTTTTCAAGTCGACTGATTTCGGCAAGACCTGGGAACAGATCAGTAAAGACCTCACCACCGACGATCACGACAAACAGAAAGACGCCGGTGGCCCGATCGCGTTTGAAAACTCAACCGCTGAATACCACACCACAATCATCAGTCTGGCCGAGTCGCCCGTGCGCAAGGGTCAGATATGGGTGGGAACGGACGATGGCAACCTTCAGATAACAAATGACGGTGGTAAGGATTGGGACAACATCATCAAGAGCGTTTCGGGATTGCCGTCCAATTCGCCCGTTTCGCACATCGAGCCCTCGCGTACAAACGCGGAAACCGCTTACGTCGCTTTCGATCGGCATATGTTTGACGATTTTCGTCCCTACATTTACAAGACCGCCGATGGAGGCAAGAACTGGCAGAACGTGGCCGGTAACCTGCCGGCCAACGCTTACGTGCAAGTTGTTCGAGAGGATCCAAAGAATTCGAATCTGCTCTACGCCGGCACCGAGTTGGGGTTGTTTGCTTCCTACACCGCCGGCAGTGAATGGATCCACCTCAATTTAAAGAACCTGCCAAATGTTTCTGTTCACGACATTCTCGTTCACCCGCGCGATAACGATCTGATTCTGGCCACACACGGGCGCAGCATACTTATTTTTGACGACGCCACGCCTATCCAGCAGATGACCGCGGATGTCCTGAAGCGCGATGTCCATCTGTTTTCCGTGCGGCCGGGATTGCGCTTCGCTACTCGCTTCACTCGTTACGGCATTGGAGATAAAGCGTTCGTCGGACCGAACCCGCCATATGGCGCGTTAATAACGTACTACCTGAAAACCAAACCCGACGATAAGACTACTTTCAAAATTCAGATTTACGATGAGAGTAATAAGCTCGTGCAGGAACTGGACAAGCCGTCAAAAGAAAAGGGCATGAACCGCATGACCTGGAATCTTCGTTACGGTGGCCCCGAGGTGCGGCGTCCACCTACTGAGGAAGAGACGGCGTTTGGGGGGCCTCCGCGCGGTCCACAGGTCTTGCCGGGGAATTACACCGTCAGGTTGACGGTCGGCGAAAAACTACTCGTGCAGCCCATCGAGATGCGTCTCGATCCAACGCTAACTGTCTCGCCAGCTGACCTGCAGGCGCAACTCGATCTACAGATGAAACTTCGTGACATGCAGTCTGCTGCGAACAACGCGCTCCGTTTTCTCGACAGCATCGAGGATCAGCTGAAGCATACGCAGACTACGGCTAAGACGCTCAACAAAGAGCCGGACAAAGACATGATGAAGGCTCTGGACGAATACATAAAAGAGCTCGATGCTCTGGAGGACAAATTGGTGCGACGCAGCGATGGCCTGGGACTTCCCGGCAAGGCCCAGGTTGTGAATGACATCGGCGACATCTTCTTCGGAATCGACGCCACGAACGCGGCCCCAACCCTCGCCCAGCGTCAATACTTTGCGGAGATACAACCGGAGTATGCTGAGCGAATGGACGAAGTAAACAAGTTCATCAACAACACGGTGCCGAAATGGAACGAGAAGTTGCGCGACTGGAATCTGCCGACGTTGACAACCAGGAAGCCGCTTGAGCTTTGAGTCAGGTGAGAGAGCGGAGTAGGGAAGGTCAAAGTCAAAAGAGCGGGGGCAAGCCCGCCTTCCTCACCCTGAGCTGATCACACTTGAATTGCTGAATTACTTTGAAAGGCGTTCAAGGTTCGAAATAATAGGGCAAGCTGGAAAGTCTCCAGGTCAGGAAGGCGGGCTTGCCCCCGCTCTTTTTTGACAACTAAAAGGAAACCAGAATGATGTCTCGCTCAATCAAAGTCACTTTAGTTAGCATTGCTTTTCTCACCATAGCCCTGGCGCAGGGTCCGCCGGTTGAACCCGGTCCGTTTCGCCAGCCCGACCTGGTCGAACTCACCAGGCTCGATCCCACCATCAAGCTCGATATTCACTATGCGACGAAAAACAACTTCCTAGGCAAAGCTGTTTACAAGCAGTCACGCGCGTTTTTGCAGCGCCCAGCAGCGGAGGCCCTCGTGCGCATAAACCAGAATCTCAGAAAACAGGGTTATGGACTGGTTGTTTTTGATGGCTACCGTCCGTGGTCAGTGACCAAAGTTTTCTGGGATGCCACGCCGGCTGACAAGAAGATCTTCGTGGCCGATCCGAGCAAGGGCTCACGTCACAACCGCGGCTGTGCAGTCGACCTGTCGCTGTTTGATCTGAAAACTGGTTTGCAAGTGAAGATGCCGAGCGAATATGACGAGATGACGGAACGGTCACACATCAACTACGAGTGTACGACGGCGGAGGCCAGGAGCCTGCGGGAACTGCTGCGCGCCGCGATGGTAGCGGAAGGGTTTGCAGTCTACGAGCCTGAATGGTGGCACTACGATTACAAGGATTGGAAAGAGTATCCAATCATGAACCTCAAGTTTTCAGAGATTAAGTAAAAGGAAGCAATTGCTAAAAGACTGTTTTGCTTCAAGGAACATAAAAAGGGCGGCCATCGCTGGTCGCCCTTTCTTCTTTGTTTTGCGCGCAATCGGATCAGCTTCCGAGTTTCTCTTGATCGCTGGTTCCAGTCTTCGCCATTCGAGTCAAACGAATGTTGCCGTTGATTCCGCTGGCTGAAATCGAGGCGCCGCCGCTGCCGATCTGGGCGCTGTAGCTTCCGTGATTGCTCTTATCCACCACCACGTTCGGCAATTCAGAAGTAACCCGGCCGTTCATGCCGTGCGCCTCCAGCGTGGCATTAACATCTTCGCTGAGCTGCAGTTCAATATTTCCGTTGATCCCGCTGATGTCGACTCCCTTACCTATCCTTGAGAGACCGACGGAGACGTTGCCGTTGATGCCATTGATATCCGCTGACCCGGAAGCTTGAGCAATATCAACCTTTCCGTTAACCCCGTTTACCTCAAGCGATCCATCGATTCCTTCGGAGGTCACGGAACCATTCACTCCGTTGGTCACGAGCGAGATTTGTTTTGGCAGCCGCAGCGTGACATGTTCTGTCGGGTTTGAACCGAACATGCGCGAGATAAAACCACCATCCCCCTTTTCGCCACGAATTGTCAGCCCTCCCGCAGTGTTCTCAATAGTGATTTTGCGGCGATTCAAAACTTCCTGACTCTCGCCCAGGCGCTCGATGTAAACGTCCGCAGTCTTGCGATCGGAAGTCTCAATCTTAACCCAGCCATTAATGCCGGAAACCTCAACGCGTGCGCCGGCCACCAGCTCAAAACTCTTGCGAATCTCATCGCGTGCATTGCCCGACTGCTTATCGGCGTTAATAACTATCGGCCATACGCGGCCCGCGTTCTTTGAGTGCGAACGTACGACTCCTGCAATACCTGCAATCACGAGCAAAAGTACGACCAGGACTATTTTCTTCATGGTGGTGATTCCGGCCTTTCGAGAAGTTCGAATTCTTATCCTTTAACGAACAGATCGGGCATTTGGTTCACACTAATTCTCAAGTGATTGTCTAGGACCGCGGGCGTCCCGCCCGCCTGACGTACGGCAGACGCGAGCAAGGTGACTTGAGACTAATGTACCTCAGGCGGGCGGGACGCCCGCGGTCCCAGACAATCACTTGAGTTTTGACCTCAACTAGTACCTCCAAATTGTATTTCTTGACATAACCTTTGCGGGCGACATAAAGTCGAGCGCAATACAAGACCTTTAATAATTTCGGGGACAGCGAGCCAGGGTCCGCGTTTTCTTGCGGATAGGCAGCGGCGAGCCATGGAAAAGGACTCAAGGGATCGGACCGTGTTAATCGTCGAGGACTCCGACGACGCTCGATATTTCATGCGGCTGGCGCTGGAGCAAATAGGTTATCTGGTTGTCGAGGCAGAAAACGGGGCTGTGGCCCTGGAGGTTGCTGAGCGCGAACGCCCTGACATCATCCTCATGGATCTCAGTCTCCCAATTATGGATGGACTGGCGGCTACAGAAAAGATCCGCTCCAGCGACGGGTTGCAAGGAGTTCCGATCGTTGCCGTTACCGCGCACCAGGAGACGGATTTTCGCGCCGAAGCAAAAGCTGCCGGCTTCGACGCTTATGTGACCAAACCGATCGACGTTGATTTTCTGAGCGACCTCATCAAGGGCCTGCTCGCTTGAAGATCGCATGACTGACGAAGCAAGAGATGGTGACGGGACCGATTTCACGGCGCTACTCACGTTCCTCAACGAAACTCCAAACCAACTCACGAACTCCACTGCGGGGCTCTCCATCGCTGAAGTCCGTTTTCAGAATTCGCCCGACGAATTCTCAGTGCTTGAAAACATTTGCCATCTGAGAGACCTGGAGTTGCAGGGCTACACGCAAAGAATAAGGCGAATCCTCGCAGAGTCGAATCCAGCGCTGGCTGATTTTGACGGCGCGCGCGTGGCGGCGGAGAGCAGTTACAACAACGAGCAGCCCGACTTTGCGCTGCAGGCGTTTCAAACCGCGCGACGAGAAAACGTCGAGGTGCTACGAGCTTTGACTGAAGGACAACTGAAACGCGAAGGCAGGCTTGATGGAGTGGGGACGATCACACTCAGACGGTTGGCCGAAATGATGCATGAACACGATGAAGGGCATCTTGAAGATTTGAGAGTTCTGAGTCAGCGGTTGAGGCAAGCGCGCGATGAGTAGGAGCGGGGGCAAGCCCACCTTCCCGACCACGAGCTTCTTATTGTTGTGTCTCAATTCTCAGAGTGAATGCCATTCCAGACTAAATTTGATGCTGCAATGAGAGGATCTCTCAGGTCGGGAAGGTGGCCTTGCCCCCGCTAATCCTTCTGTAATCTCACAATCGTCGCGCCCAACCCGCCCGCTTCCGGCGGTGCGTCAGTCCAGTCGATCACAAACGGAGTTCGTTCTAGTATCTTGCGGACGATTTCCCGCTGTACACCGATACCCTTGCCGTGAACGATTCTTACGCTTTCATATCCCAATCGCTGCGCCTCGTTTAAATATGCTTCAACAACGAGCTTCACATCTCGTGGCTGGATGGTGTGCAAGTCGAAGACATCCGTAATGGGGATCGTTACCGGATCGGGAAAAGGATCGAATGCATCAACTGCGTCTCCGGAGTCTGACACATCATCATCGGTCGTCATCTTATTGTTTCGGAGCGACATAACTTCGCCTGGCTTTCACGACCAGTTTCTCATGCGACTTCTGCACCGCCGGTGTGAGGTCAATCTTTAGTTTTCGCAGAGTGCCGTCACGCTTTCGATTTGATGAAACAAAGGCGAGATTGTAGCGCGTGCGCAAATGATCGATGAGCGTGGTAAAGGTCGCATCAAGTCGCTCAGGTTTCTCTTCCATCACTTCGCCGCCGGTTTCATTGGCGAGCTCCTTAATATCCATTGTACGGGCACCAAACACGCCGGCCATTTTTGTTCCCCAGACCATATATTTGTTTTCCATTCGCTGAACCGTGGTTTTGGGAATCAACCCGCAGACGACACTCCCCGATTCATAAAGCGCCTGCCGGGCTACCCTGCCTGACGGCCCATGGCCGCAGTCGAAGTTTCGCGTGATACCGGTGATCACAATTATTACGCGGCGACCAACTGGGTTGCCGGCGGTAACCGTGTAATCCGCTGCCCTGGCGATGGCTTTGTTCAGGCAGTGGTCTGCCCATTCGTCCTTCTCCGGAATTCGCTCCAGGGCGCCCTCTATTTGCTTGCGATCGCGAGTGAATTCCTGAATGAGTTCTACATTGTCCTGATAAGTCATCACCGCCACTTCGTCCGTCTCCTTCAAACGTCGGAGTGCCTCATTCGCGGCGTGGTGCACTTCCGTGCCAAAAGGATCAATACAGCCGCCACGATCGATCAATAACACCACCGACAGCGGCAAGCTATCCTGACTGAAATGTGTGACCTCCTGTTTCGTCCCGTCTTCGAGAATCACAAAGTCCGTTTGTTTGAGTTGGCCAACAACTCGAGCGGTCTTTTTCTGCAAAACCAGTGCGTCAACAGTTACGAGATCAACATCAACCTTGATGACTTCGGCAGCGGGAACTGCCGGATTCATGGCTGGGTTTACCGACCGCTCGCGCGTTTGCGAGCTAATACTCGCCGAAACGTAAGGCAGCAGGAACAGTAATAGCAGAGAGAAGTATTTGTATTTTGCGACTGTAGTAAATAAGTCTTTCATAAGCACTCCAATGCCGAAAACATTGACGGACCTTAGTTTTGGGAGAGTGCCGTGGGGATCAGATAATACTCTGTAGTGTTCTAAGGGAAAAGACAATTCGCCAGGGGGTACTGTTGTAGTTTGGCAAGACACCACTCGACGAGCGTCGCACAAATAGGGAACCGAGAGCCGTAGCGACCGGGTTCAACCTGCTAAAGTAATACAAAACCGGAGCCCGCTTGTTCGAGGTTTGTTGAATCTATGGCAGCTTGAACCCGGTCGCTACGGCTCCCGGTTCCGTATTTGTGCAGCGGACGTGGATTGGCAATACATGGCTCGTGCCAAACTGAACCAGTGCTCGCCAGGGGTTCGTTGTCTTCGCTCCGGAAGAGCGAAATGTCTCTAGCATCTAAAGTCCGAAAAAGTGGATATCTCCCGTAGTTGTGGATCGGCAAGCGGGCTTGGACTTGCGCTTTGAACTTAAGCGTCAACTCGATTAAAGTATGCTGCGTCTGCCACACGGTTTTCCGTAGCGAGTTCCAGTAGCAACTATCAACGCAATTGAAACTTCCAGTTTCCAAACACCTCAGGAGATTATCCGATGAGAAACAGTTTTCAGTTTCCGGCTCTTAGTTTTCAGCGCTGGCTCTTGCCGCTTGCGATCATCGTCGTGACGCTCTCGATCTTGTCAGCCTCGCAGTTGATTCCGCTCACGCGCGCGCAAAAGACGCAGAAGATGTCGCCCGCCCCTGCGACTGAAAATGTATCAGGCGCGCCGAGTATTGTTTATCCCGAAAGTAAAAAGGTCGACACCGTCGACGACTACTTCGGCACTAAGGTGGCCGATCCGTATCGCTGGCTCGAAGATGACACCTCGGTTTCAAAGGCCGTGTCTTCGTGGGTAGAAGCGGAGAACAGTGTAACCTTCGCTTATCTGGAAAAAATTCCTTTTCGCGCGAAGATCAAAGACCGCCTAACGCAGCTCTACAACTATCCCAAATACTCAGCTCCCGCGCGTCGTGGCGATTATTTCTACTTTACCAAGAACGATGGTTTGCAGAACCAGAGCGTCTGGTACCGGCAGAAAGGTTTGAACGGCACTCCGGAAGTTTTGCTCGACCCCAATAAGCTATCGGCCGACGGTACAACGCGTCTGGGAGCATTCGCCCTTTCGAAGAATGGGAAATACGTCGCGTATGGCGTTTCCAAAGGCGGTTCCGATTGGAACGATGTTTACGTTATGGACGTGGATACGAAGCAGGTTGAGTCTGAGCACGTTGAGTGGATGAAGGCTTCCGGTATCTCCTGGCAGGGCGACGGTTTTTATTACAGCCGTTATCCCGCGCCGGAAAAAGGTCATGAGCTGACCAGCAAGAACGAGAACCACCAGGTTTTCTATCACAAGGTCGGCACGTCGCAGTCGGAAGATGTGAATGTCTACGAAGACGCGGCGAATCCACAACGATTCCATAGCGTCGGCGCCAGCGACGACGAGCGCTACGCGTTCCTTTCCATCTCTGACCGCGGCAAAGGCAAGAAAGGGAACGCGGTTTTTTATCGCGAGGTTTCGCAGCCGGGGAATACCTTCACCTCGATCGTGCCCGAGATTGGCGACGACAGCTACAGCGTTGTCGATAACGTCGGCGACAAGTTTCTGGTCTACACGGATCACAAAGCGCCCAACGGTCGAGTCTTTTTGTTTGATCCCAAAAATCCGGATGAGAAAAACTGGACAGACGTTCTCCCTGAGAAACCAGAGCCGCTTGATAATGTCAGCACAGTCGGCGGCAAGCTCTTTGCCACCTATCTGAAAGACGTCGCCACCCGCGCTTATGTCTATAGTCTCGATGGCAAACTGGAAAACGAAATTAAGTTGCCGGGACTGGGAACCGTGGGCGGCTTCAATGGCAGGTGGGACGACAAGTTTACGTTCTATACGTTTACTACCTTTAACTTCCCGCCGACAATCTACAAGTATGACATCGCGACGAAGACGTCGACGCTGTTCCGCCAGCCGGAGATTCCAGGCTTCAGGTCTGCCGACTATGAGACAACGCAAGTCTTCTACAACAGCAAAGACGGCACGCGCGTGCCGATGTTTCTCGTGTACAAGAAGGGCATCAAGCTCGACGGAAATAATCCGACAGTGCTTTATGGGTACGGCGGCTTTAACGTGACCAACTCGCCCGGTTTCAGCTCGCTGCGATTAGCGCTGCTCGAGCAGGGTGTCATTTACGCGTCAGCAAACATGCGTGGCGGCGGCGAGTATGGCGAGCAATGGCATGAAGCGGGAACGAAGCTCAAGAAGCAAAACGTCTTTGACGACTTCATTGCGGCGGCCGAGTATCTGATTGCGAAGAAGTACACCTCGCCGAGCAGGCTGGCAATTCAGGGTGGATCGAATGGTGGCTTGCTGGTGGGTGCCGTGTCGAACCAGCGCCCGGAATTGTTTAAGGCAGTCGTCGAACAAGCGGGCGTGATGGACATGCTGCGCTTTCACAAGTTCACCATCGGCTGGAACTGGATCGCGGATTACGGTTCGAGTGACAACGAAGCGGAGTTTAAAGCGCTCTATGCTTACTCACCTATTCATAACGTCAAGCCGGGCGCGAAGTATCCGGCGACCCTGATAACGACTGCAGATCATGACGACCGAGTAGTGCCGGCGCATAATTTCAAGTATGCGGCGGTGCTCCAGGCGGCGCAGGGAGGAAGTAACCCGATCCTGATTCGCATCGATACGAAGTCAGGCCACGGGGCCAGCAACACAACGAAGGCGATCGAGCAGTCAGCGGATATCTATTCGTTTCTGATGTGGAATTTGGGAGTCGTGCCGAAGTAAGCAAACAGCAAACAGCAAACAGCAAACAGCAGACAGCCGAGCAGCCGACAGCAAGTGATATGCTCGGCTGTTTCCTTTGACCGCATGCTAGAGACAGCGCGTGCGCGACTTCAGACAAATACGAGTGTGGGAAAAGGCTCACCGGTTCACACTTGAGATCTACAAAGTCACCGCGCGTTTTCCCAAAGAAGAATTGTATGGGCTTACGAGCCAGTTGAGACGCGCGTCAGCCTCAATTGCCGCGAACATCGCTGAAGGATTCGGCCGCGGTGGGAATGTTGAGCTCGCAAGATTCCTGCAGATTGCAATCGGATCGGCATACGAGGTTGAATATCATATCTTGCTGGCAAAGGATCTGGGTTTAATCACAAAAGAGTCGAACGAAGTACTAGAGATTCACATTATTGAAATCAAGCGGATGCTTGCCGCACTTTTACTAAAGGTGAGAGTCGACTCAAAGTTTAGGGGTCGGTTGTGAACGTAAGAATCCACTTATAGGTTAAATTTGCCCTCGTCGGTCGGCTGGTCCGCTGCCCGGCTGTTTGCTGTTTGCTGTCTGCTGTTTGCTAACGGGAGGCGTATTGTCACAATCAGCCCGCCCGCAGGCCCGTTTCTTGCGCTGACAGTCCCACCATGCAATCGCACAGCGCGCTCGGCAATTGCGAGCCCTAAACCAACACCGCCGGCTTCGCGATCGCGCGCTTCATCTACGCGATAAAATGGTCGAAAGATTTCATTCAAAGCCTCATCTGGGACACCCGGTCCGTGATCGCGCACGACGATCACAGCGCGTTCGTTGTCTGGTTTGCCGGCTGAGGGGGGCGTCGCTTCTGAATCGGTAAACAGTTTGATCTCAACCTCAGTCCGCTCCGCGGTGTAATGAACTGCATTGCGTATGACATTTTCGATGGCGCGCCGTATCAGATTTGGAACGCCCTCGATCATTACCGGTTCCGTCGCAGCGAGTCTTACAGATCGGTTGCGGGCGCGCGCTTCGAAGTCAGCGTCCTTCACCACCTCGCGTACGAGCGACTCGAGATCAAGCTCAACTTTCCTAATCCCTTCGGCGCCACTTTCCAACCGTGTGAGGGCCAGTAGTTGCCCGATCATCTCGTTGAGGATTTCAGCCTCGCGTTGAATCCGCTCGAGCGCGCTGGTGGCCTCGATTCCCGATCTCTGACGAGCCAACTCCAACGCTACGTTCAAGCGTGCCAAAGGCGAGCGGAGTTCGTGAGAGATGTCGCCAAGCAAACGGCGTTGACGGTTGATGAGCAATTGAATCTTTTCTGCCATCTCGTCGAAATCGCTGGCAAGTGATGCCAGTTCGTCGCGACGGTTTCCCAGGGCGGGCGACACACGCACACTCAAATTTCCGTTAGCTAGTTCTTGAGTGGCAGCGCGAAGTTTGGCGACCGGCGACGTGAGATGCTTTGCCAGCCAATAACAAAAGATTGCTCCAACCAGCGCCATGGCCACGAGATGAAGGTGAAATAATGCAAACTCGGGTCTGGGCGGCAGCTCAGCGACGAGTACATACCGTTTACCGCTATCGGATTGCACCGGGCGGCCCAGCAGTGGCGGGCGTCCCCGGTCTGTGAATTCGGGAAGCTGGCTCTGAAAAACTCTGCGTGCAACATCGCGCGCGTCGGGCGGTAGGTTGACTCCTGAGAGTTCCTGCAACTGACTGTCGAACAAGAAGAGACGAATGTAAGACCGGCCCTGAACTCTCGCGAGATAAGCAGCGAGTGCTGCCTGTCCATGCTGTTCAAATTCCTCTGCTGCATCTTTGGCATACGCCGATAGCACCGGATCGGGCGGTCGGTGCATCGAGGGATCGAAGTGCAAATGCATCAACTCACCTGCGATAGATGTGAGCACGATAAAGGTCAGCACCACCGCGCCAAACCACAGAAATATTTTCAGAAACAAACTTCGGGGCAAACCTTTTTTACTTTCCGCCGGTGGCACTGGACTGTGCGTAAATGTAGCCGACACCTCTAACCGTTTTTATTCTTTCGGTTGCGTCAACACGATGACCGAGCTTCTTGCGCAGATTGCTGATGTGCATGTCTATGCTGCGGTCGAAAGGTGACGAACTTCTCCCCAACACCTGTTTCGACAGTTCCTCGCGAGTGACTATTTGTCCGGCCGATCGCAACAACTTTTCCAGCAGGTCAAACTCTACCGCGGTGAGCTCAACGTTTTCGCCCCCGCGAGAAATCGCGCGCGTGCCGCTGTCGAGTTCGACGTCACCAACTCGCAATCTTTTTTCCTGGGCCTGGTCAGCCGGTGCTTCCGTAGTTGTCCTTCGCAGGATGGCGCGAATACGAGCGGTCAGTTCCCGTGGGTTGAACGGTTTCGGCAGGTAATCGTCGGCGCCGATTTCGAGTCCCACAATGCGATCGATGTCGTCGCCCCTGGCGGTCAACATCAACACCGGGATCTTCGATTCGGCGCGTATTCGTCGCAGGACCTCAAAACCGTTGAGGCCCGGCAGCATTACGTCGAGTACAACGAGTGAGTGTTCGCCCGCGAGCGCCCGCTCGGCACCG
>Ga0070697_100000169_pt1 | contig 52800 bp, 32 predicted proteins | sample KBSK1501metaG_FD_65475 | JGI IMG/M metagenome (GOLD analysis project Ga0070697, IMG submission 65475) | Corn, switchgrass and miscanthus rhizosphere microbial communities from Kellogg Biological Station, Michigan, USA - KBS K1-50-1 metaG | ecosystem: Host-associated > Plants > Roots >... | reverse complement strand
TCGTTCCGCATCAGGAGGATCGCCGATCGCGACGGAACGTCGACGAGGACGTACTTAAACTCGAAGGGAAGCTCCACGAGATAGATACCGGACGCATCGGCCGCCAGAATCCTCGCGTCCCTCTGCGCATCGCCGTTCACTTCGATTCGGGTATGTTCGTCCGCGCGAAACTTCCAGTTGTCCGCCGCGGCCGGAGACGCAAGGAGCGCGGCGCAGACAACGACCATGAGGGCGAGCCACGGATGGTGAAGACGCCGATCGGCCGTCATGGTTCTCTCACACCAACCTTGGCATCATGATAGCAGGTGCGGCTACGGTCTCTCCCCGGGCCGCAGCGAGAAATGCGAGATCTTCCGGTCGGGGCCGATGCCGAACGTCACCTCGAGCGTCCGCCCTGAATAGCGGGCCAGATAGAGATAGCCGACATCGTCCCCCAGCTCGCGGCGTGACACCAGGTCCAGTCGTTCAGGCGCCCCATCTCACGCAGCATCGGCAGGGAGTCCTTGTAGCCCTTCATCGATACGCCCCTCCACGCCCGCATGGCAGAGGTGGATGCTCGTGGAGAGCAGCAGACCAACGAGAGGTGATCTCGTCAAGCTGACTGGCATTTCGCGAGCATAGGCCGAGACTGCGTGGCAGTCAACGCGAGCCTGGGCCATGGCCTTTTCGGGTGGGATCGCCACGGCAACCGGGTAGTATACGAACCGACCTGAAGCGGGAGCCGCCACTGTGCCATACCCGGAGCAAAGCCTCGCTGGACGGCTGCTGAAGGACGACCCCGAGGCGCTGGAGCAGGCGATCCGGTGGATAGCGGCCACGCTGACGTCGTCGCGCTTCTGGTCCCTGCGGGGAGAATGGTCCGACCTGATGCAGGAGAGCCTGGCACGCCTGGTGGAGAGCCTTCGCCTCGAGCGGTTCGACGCCGCCCGCGATTTCCGGGTCTACGTGCAGGGGGTCGCGCGCTTCGTGTGCCTGCAGACTCTCGACCGGCGGGCGCAGCAGCGGCCGTCCGCGAACCCCGGCGGAGCGGCGGATGAGGCCGCGGTCAACCCGGAGGCTGCGGTCATCGACCGGCAGCTCGCGCGCCTGGTGCTGGACTCCGCTTCCGAGGACTGCCGCGAGCTGTTCCGCCTCTATTTTTTCGAGGCGCGCAGTTATGAGGACATCGCGCAAGGGCTTGATGTGCCGGTGGGGACGGTCAAATCCCGCCTCTTCCGGTGCCTGGAGGGCGCGCATCAGAACATTCTCTCGGGCCCGCTACGGAAACGACATCGGGGACGGCCATGAGACGGCATCGTCGCGAAAGGGAACCGGACCGGAGGCGGCCCGAATATAGAGCGAGAGGCGAGCATGACGAGTCATGAGGAGATCCAGCTCGAGCTTGCGGCCTACGCCGCTTCACGGCTCGAACCGGACGCAGGACGGCGACTCGAAGAGCACCTGAGCGGCTGTCAGGATTGTCGCGAGATGCTCGGGACCTTCATGCCGCTCGCGAGGGCGTTGCGCGAGGGGGGAGAGGCCCTGTTCGAGCCGCATCCCTCGGAATCGACTCTCAGGCGGTACGCGCGGAGCGGCAAGGAGGCCGGGATGGAAGGCGTGGCGCGTCACCTCGATGTCTGCGCATCCTGCTCGCTCCAGGTCGGAGCGTGGAGGAGGCAAAAGGACACGATCGCCCCGCGTCCGCGCTGGGCCTCGATCGCTCTCGCCACCGCGGCCGGGCTCGCGGTCGGCGCCGGGCTTTCGGCGTGGCTCGGCGCGGGAAGAGCGCCGTGGACCCCGCCGGGCCCCTCGGAAGCGTCGGCCGGGCCCCTCCTCGTCCTGCCCCGCGCTCTCAGGGGGGAGGAAACGTCGGTGACGTACTCGCTCGAGCCGGGCCGGACGTTCCTGGTCATCGCCTGTCCTGCTTCCATTCCGGACAGCGCTCCACCCGGGCAGATGTTCCGATACGAGATTCGGCGGGAGGGCGAGGGAGCGGTGGTGTGGTCCGCGATCATGAGCGCGGCCGCTATCCGCACGCACCTGGCCGAGGGGGCGGAGCTCGTGACGCTGCTCGTGCCCAACGCCTCGCTGACGCTCGGCCGGTACGAATTCAGGCTCGCGCCGGCCGAAAGCCCCGAGGAATCGTCCTATCGTTCCGCCCTCGTCCTGACAGGACCGACATAGATCAAGGAATCGGTCACCGCCAGTCGCCTGCCGCGACGAACGCGCCCCAGAAGAAGGGATCCGTGCTCAGACCCTTCGCGCGCCTGGCGTTCAGAACGGCGACGCTGGCGTCGCGCACGGCCTCGGACGTCGACAGGTCGCGCAGCCGCCCTTCGTACAGATGCCGCATCCACTCCCGGGTGACGTCGTCCTCCACCTTCCAGAGGCTGGTGATGAGCGTCCTGACTCCGGCGACCTGAAAGGCGCGTCGGAGCCCGAGCACACCCTCACCGCTCTGGATGCGACCGATGCCGCTCTCGCACGCCGACAGGACGACCCAGTCGACCCCCCGGAGGTCGAGGGTCGCGATCTCCTCGGAGGTCAGAATACCGTCTTCGGATTCGGGAGATGCCTCTCGTCTGCGGTTCGCTCCGGCGAGCGCCAAACCGGAGAGCAGGAGCGGCCCGTCGACGGCGGAGCCGGAGCGCAGCGAAGATGAGCATCGGTCGTCCACGAAAAAGCCGTGCGTCGCGAGATGCAGGATGCGGTGTCCGGGCGCGACGCTCTTGACGGCCGCTTCGCCGGCTTCGGCGGCCGTCAGCGCGGTCACGTCCGAAACGGCCGGATTGGAGGCCGCCGCTCTTGTCGCGAGCAGCGACCGGATCTCGTCGACCTCCTCGATCGAGGCGGGCAGGGGATCGAATCGCATGGTCCCGAAGTCGCTGCAGGACGCGGCGCTGCCCCGGTAGCGGCGGACGCCCCCGGTCGGCGGAGGCGCCTCGTGCCCCGTGTCGAAGTCCGGGCCTCCGACCAGGAGGATGCCGCTCCCGCGGGCCGATTGCGTCTGCCCGAGATCCGGCAGATCGCGCTCCGCCGAGAGGTAGTGAAATCGCGGACCGTCGTCGACCAGAAACCGATCCGGGCCGGCCGGAAGGGTCGCGAGATTGAGGAGGTTGACGGCCCCGTCGGGCACGACGAGGACCTGTGCTCGGTCTCCCAGGACCCTGGCCACGGGGTCCCACAGCCGCGAGCGCAGACGTCCGCCGATCTCCCGCAAGTCCCTTTCATGTCGTTCCCTGTCCAGCGCCAGGTAAGCGGATGGGGAAGCCGATACCTGTCTCCAGTCCTCGACGAGCCGATCGATCTCCTCGGCGCCGCCGATCGGGATGGAGAGCGGATGCTCGATTCCGGACGCGAGGACGAAGGCCAGGTAAGCCGGCACGGCCGCGGGCGGGCTCTTGCCCGGCTCGCTCCCCTCGTACAGCACGTAGGCGACGAGCGCCGTCGCCCGCGGAAGCGATCGTTTGAGCGCCGCGAACGTCTCGTCGCCCTGCTCCAGGCGCCTCCTGAACGACGCGCTCTTGTCCGCGAGCCGCCTCTCGAGATCCTCCTTCTCCTTGCCGGCCTGCCTCAGCTCCGGGAGATAACGGTCCGGACGAGCGGGATCGGGCCCGCGCACGACGAGCGCGGCGAGCCGGTTCGTCGCCGCCACGAGATCCCGCAGAAGACCGGCCGCCACGGGATCGTCCTGCCCCTCCGCCGTCCGATGCACGCTCGCCATCCGATCCAGCACCAGGGCGCGGGATCGAACCACGACCATCCATCCACGCTCGACCGCGTTCTCCGGCAGATCGCGGGCCCGCTTCGAAGCCAGGATCGACAGCGCCGTATCGAGACCTGAGCTGCGTACCTTCTCGTAGTCCAGGGCCTCCCGCTCCGACAGGCCGCCGAGCGCGCGGCCGAACTGGGATCGCAGGATCGCCTCGGCCTGGAGCGAGTCCTCGAAGGCGGGTCGGGCTTTGCCCTGGGCCCATTCGACCTTGGCCAGACCGCTCAATTCCTCGGCCACCAGAGGGTGCGAGGCTCCGAGCCTGGAGCGCCGGATGTCGAGCGCCTGCCGGAACAGACTCTCCGCGGGCGCGTACTCTGCCTGGAGGCGATGGAGGCGGGCGAGCCCGTCGAGGCTCGCGGCCACGTCCGGGTGAGACTTGCCATAAACAGTCTCGAGAATGGTCCGGGCGCGTGCCAGATGCCGCTGCGCCGCGGCGAGATCGCCGAGCTGAAGCTCCACGTCGGCAAGCCGGTTCAGGCTCCGACCCAGGTCGGCGTGGCCGGGACCGAGCACCCGCTCCTGGTTGGCGACAGTGATCTCCATGAGGCGCTTCGCTTCCGCGACGTCTCCCATGCCGGCGAGGAGGGAGGCCAGATCGCCGCGCACCTGGGAGACGCGGCTGTGGTCGCTTCCGAGGGCCCGTTCCAGGATCGCCAGCGCCCGCTCCTGGAGAGGACGCGCGTCCGCGGGGCGCCCGGTGCTCGCCAGGACGATCGCCAGCCGATCGAGGCTCTCGGCGAACTCGGGGTGGTCCAGCCCCAGGGTCTTCTCCTGCATCGCCAGCGCCTGCTCGCAGGTAGCGCGCGCCGCGTCGAACTCGCCCAGGCGCGTGAGGGCCATCCCCAGGCTGAACAGCGCGGCGGCGATCGAGGGATGGCCGGGGGGCAGGACCTCCCTGCGGATCTCCAGAGAGCGCTCGAAATCGTCCCTGGAGGTCGCGTAGTCTCCGAGCTGCTCGTTCAGTACCCCGAGGTTGTCGAACAGATTGCTGACGAATTCGTCCCGTGCGCCCAGCGCCTCGCAGATGGAGGACGCGCGCTCCAGCGCCGCCTTGGCCGCGGAGAAGTTCCCCGACATGCCTTCGAGAATGGCCAGATTGCTGAGCGTCTGCGCGACCTCGATGCTGCGGGGACCGAAGATCTTCTCCCGAAGCGCCAGGACGCGGTACGAGAGAGCCTTGGCTCCTTCCACATCGTCGTTTCGCCTGAGCACGATCGCGAGAGCGGTGAGACTCTGCGCGTATTTCGGGTGCTCCTCGCCGTAGACTCTGCGGCACAGCTCGACGCTGCGCTCGGCCTCCTCGCGCGTTCCGGGGGCCCGCTCCTTGCCCCCTCTCCAGAGGGCCTCGACGAGCACCAGCGTCGCTTCCGCGACGTTCGTCGTCTCTCCGCGTCCGGCCCGCTGCTCCTGCTCGATGTACCGGCGCGCCAGCGTCTCGCCCTGCGCGTAGGCGCCGTCGGCCACAAGCCTTCGCATCGTCTCGAGGGGGGCGTCCTCCGTGCCTCGGGAGAGGCCGGTCAGGGCGAGCGCCGGCAGCAGGAATGCGACGAGCAGGCCGCGTGGATCCAATCGTCCCGTCACTTGACCCCCGTCGACTCGAGCCGTTGTGTGAGATCAGCACAATAGTACAGCGCTCGCCTGAACGAGGTCGCAGGCTTCACGCGGATCCCGGAAAATATTTCTGGAACCAGAAGGAGGCGAAACCGAAGGATCAAGAGAATTCGTGACAACCGCCAGTCCATCATCATCGAGACGGTCCGCCGAGGGGAGGTCGACGATGCGAACGCGTATCGCGCCGATTCTGATCATCGCCGCAGCGCTGCTGCTGTGGTCCTTCGAAACAGGGGCGAAGACGTCAAAGGCCCCTGGGGGGGCCCGCCCATCCAAGCTCGTCTACATCAACACCTACCGTTTTGATCCTCTGATCGGCCTGCCCGACCTGCCGGCGGGGCTGCGTTACGCGCCGTCGCCGCAGGAGCGGACCGCCTACATCGTCCAGTTCAAGACGTCGACCACCGGCTCGATGAAGCAAGACCTGGAAGCCCTGGGCATCCGCGTGCTCGGCTACGTCCCCGTCGATGCCTATCTGGTGGAGGCGGACGCGCGCCAGGTCGACGATGCCAGAAGGCTGGCCTCGGTCCGCTGGGCCGGGCTCCTGGAGCCGGCGTTCAAGCTGTCACCCGATCTGGCGGTCGAGTTCGATCAAGTGATCAACAGGTCGTTCGAGGAGCTCCAGAGTCCCGAAGAGCGCGCGGCCGGAAACCGGCCGGAGAGAGTTGACTCGACCAAGGTCCTGCCGGTGCGTCTGCGCGTCGTGGGGCGGGGCAAGGCGCAGGACGTCGCCGGATTCCTGAGAAGCAACGACGCCACCGAGGTGACCGAGCCCCGGCACGAAGGGGGCACGGTGGGAGGCACGGTGCCGCGCGGCCTGCTGCATCGCCTGGCGCAACAGCCGGATGTGATCTGGATCGAACGGAAGGTGCCCGTCTCTTTCGCGAACGACCGGGCGGCCTGGGTCGTGCAGAGCAACGATCCTCAGACCAAGCAGAAGACCGAGTATCTGCGCGGGCTCTCCGGCCTCGGCCAGACCATCACCATCGGCGACTCGGGGATCGACTGGGACCACAATGCCTTCGTCGATTTCCTCGGAAATGGCGCGCACAAGCCGCCCGCCTGGGACCATCGGAAGGTGACCGCCTACTACGTGCCGGCGGACGCGGGGGGAGACTGTCACGAGAATCCTGCGCCGGCCGACCCGTACGCTCCGCCCGATTCTCCCCCGCCGGTCCAGCACGGCACACACGTCGCGGGGACGGTAGCCGGAGACGACGCGACCTGGGGCGTGTTCGACGGCAACGGGATCAAGGAATCGGATGCGATCGAAGGCCCCGGCCCTCATGACGGAATCGCCTACCGGGCGCAGCTCCAGGTCCAGGACCTGTCGCGATTCAGCTTGTATCTCCACCCTCCTGATGATCTTCATGATCTCTTCGGCCCGGCCTTGGACCCGAGCCTTCGAACGCAGAACCTCAGCCAGCCGGACTGCCCGCCCGTGACGCCGCCCGCCCCGGCCTCCTTCATCCACACCAACAGCTGGGGCGAATTCACGCAGCCGAGCTACACGGTCAATTCCGGCGAGATCGACGACTCCATGTGGGGAAACCCTGATCTCCTCGTGCTCTTCGCGGCCGGCAATCGCGGCGACTCCGACGGGGATTACTCCATCGGACCGCACGCAGTCGCCAAGAACAGCCTGACCGTCGGCGCGTCCGGAAACGGGGAGGATGCGAACGACTTCGCGACCGATCCGAACACCAACACGCGCCGCTTCAGCTCGCGCGGACCGACCTGCGACGGCCGGATCAAGCCCGACGTCATGGCGCCGGGACGATCCCTCTGGTCGGCCCAAGGCTGTGATCCCGCGAGATTCGGGATATGCCAGTCCCTCGGCACAGAATGCGACAGCTCGCGGGACTGCCGTCAGGCGTGCAATATCGACGGCTGCGAGATCACCGCCGGAACCTGCGACGCCCAGCATCCGTGCCCGCTTCTGCCCTGCATTCCGCCGCCGCATGGTACATGCCCCGGTTACCGGCGGCTCACCGGTACCAGCATGGCCACGCCGGTGGCCGCGGGGGCCGCGGCACTCGTCCGCGAGTACTACATGGGCGGGTACTACCCGGGCGGCACGTTCACCCCTTCGGGCGCGTTGATCAAGGCGACCCTGATCAACGGAGCCCAGGAGATGACCGGCGCGGGGGCCTACGAAAACGGCGAGAACTTCTACCCCAACGACCAGCAGGGCTGGGGACGGATCAATCTGGATCAATCGCTCAAGTTCCAGGGCGAGACACAGCTCCTGGAGGTGCACGACGAGAGGGTCGGCGTGTCGGACGACCCGGACGACCACACGATGAGCTATACATTCAACGTCACGCCGACGTGCGGGCCTCTCAAGGTGACGCTCGTCTGGACCGACCCGGCGCCCGGCATGGAGATCGACTGCAACACCGACGTCACTCAGCTCACAGCGCCGACGCTCGTCAACAATCTCGACCTGGTCGTCCGATCGCCCCAGGGGACGGTCTATTGGGGCGACGTCTTCGCCAAGCCCTCGAGCCCCGGGCTCGGGCATTCGGTGCCCAATCCGGACACCGACCCGAACCTCAGGCAGGACGATCGCAACAACGTCGAGGGGGTCATCGTCCTCGCGCCCTTGACGGCGGGCACCTGGACCGTCGAGGTCACGGGGAAGCACATCGGTTCCGGGAACGGCAACCCGATGCGTCAGCCCTTCGCCCTGGTGATCAACTGCACCGACCAGGACAACGATGGCGACCCGGACAACCTCGATTGCGCGCCCCTCGATCCGACCGTCCACCACGGCGCCGCCGAGGTGTGCAACGGAAAGGACGATAACTGCGACGGTGCGATCGACGAGGGCTTCGGAACGCTCACTTGCGGCGTCGGCGCCTGCCAGCGCACCGTCCAGGCCTGCCTCAACGGGCAGCTCCAGGACTGCGTGCCCGGCTCGCCCGGTCTCGAGACGGTGAACCTGCCCGACACCTGTTACGACAGTGTCGACAACGACTGCGACGGCATCACCGATCTCGACTGCGCCATCGACATCATGGGCGGCACGCAGTCCTTCACCTCCGGCAGCGTGACCTCCGGATCGGTGGCCAACACCGGCTCGGGCGACGATCAATACGAGGTGATGACCGAGACAGGGGCATCGAACGCCAAGCAGTTGTGCGTCGTGCAGAGCTTCTGGACCTCCGCGCAGCCCGCGGGACAACTCTTCGAGCTTCGCCTCGAGGGCTTCCGGAACGCCTCGTCCAACGACGCCTTCCAGGTCTCCTATGTCAAGAGCGGGTCGGGGCCGGGCTGTACCTCGAACGGCTGGACCGCCACGCCGTTGTCGGTGACCAAGACGGCCGACGACGACCAGCAGCAGACGGTCGACCTCGGCACCTTCACCCAGAATCTCTGGGTCAGGATCCGCGACAGCAAGACCTCGTCCGACAGCCAGCCCGATACCCTGACACTCGACAGCCTCTACGTTTTCCCGTCGCCTATCGCGGTCGGCGACTACGCTTCGGCGGCCGACAAGGGAACGCTGCTCCAGGGCGCCTTCTCCAACACCTACACCTCCAACGACAGCTACGAGATGTTCCAGGAGGCGCTCGTGGGCAACGTCTCCCGCCTGGTGCACACCTGGAAGTTCGTCTGGGTGCCGTCGGGCTCGTCGCACCAGCTGCATCTCGAGGGGAACCGCACCCAGACCGGCGGCGACCAGGACGACTTCCAGTTCTACTGGTCGACGGTCGACCCGGCCTCGAACCCGAACGAGACGGCGAACTTCACCCTGATCACCAACGGCAAGATCGCCGCCGCAAGCGACACCACCAACGGGACCGACTACGCCTTCGGCCCCGCGACTCTCTCGGGCACGATCTACATCCGTGTCATCGACACCAAGACGACCACAGGAACGGTGCTCGACACGCTCAACGTCGACCATCTCGCGATCAAGACCGTGCCGTGAGCCGGAACCCCGCCGCGCGGCCCCCCCGAGGGGCCCACGGCGCTGGTTCGCGCGCGTCGGTCGTCGGCCGGCAAACGCCTTGCTCGTAGCTCGCCCTGCATCAGGGCTTCTTGCTCGGTGGGGGAGAGTCGGCCGCCTCGCCGCAGGCGCGCACCAATTCTGCGCGCTCCTCCCCGCTCAGGTCCGGGCTGAAATGAAGCAAGGGAGCCAGGACGTCGGCGCCCTCGAAGTAGGCCGCGCGACATGCGAGGTGCACGAACCCTCCGGGATTGAAGCGGCCTTCCTCGTAGAAGACCAGCCGGATCCGCCAGGCGCCGCGGGCGATCGGTTCGTGGCAATGGCGGCATTTGGCCTGGCTGGTCGGAGCGCGCTCGGCGCCGCTGATCCGGGGCAGGCGACGGTGGGCCGAGGCGCCGCGTGCGGCGCGCTCGAGCGCCTCCGGGTCGGGCACGTCCTTGGGCGCTTGGGCAAGGGTCTCGATCATCGACTCGGGCCGCTTGTAGGCGGCGCACAGCGGATGGAACCAGAGGGTCGTCTCCCCCTCCGCGAAGGGGTTCGGGATGCGTTCGCCGAAACGCAGCTCCCCTTTCTCGATGGGCCGCCCGCAGCCGCGGCACTTGGCGCGGCCGGTCGGGGCAGGCTCGAAGACGTGGGGCATCAGCGGCGGACCTCTTCGATCTTCAGCTCCTGCGCCAGCTCGAGGTAGCGGCAGCAGGCGTTCGCGAGACGCATCTCCCTCGGAGTCTTGCACTTGGGCTCGAACAACCGGGGGCTTCCGACGATCACGCAGGCGCAGCGCGCACGTGACGTGGCGACGTTGAAGCGGTTGAGGCTGTACAGGAACTCCATGCCGCGCGGGGCGTCGGCGGGTGTCGACGTCGTCATGGAATAAATCACCACCGGTGCCTCCTGACCCTGGAACCGGTCGACGGTGCCGACGCGCGCGCCGGGCAGGCGGGCGCTCAGATCGGCGACCTGGGCATTGTAAGGGGCGATGATCAGGATGTCCTCGAGGCGCAGTTGGTGCTCGCTGCCGTCGCGCTTCCGCCAGCGCACGTCGCCGGCGGACAGCCGCTCGACCAGCGCGGCGACAGCGACGACCTCCTCCGGGCTGCTGCTCTGGCTTCCGTCGTGCGCGACCGGCAGGAACCACAGCCCGGCGCCGGCGATCGGCACCGGACCCAGGATCGCCTGGCGCTCGAGACCCGAGTGCGGCTTCAGGCGGCGGTCGTAGAACAGCTCGGAGGTGAGATCGCAGATCGCGGGATGCAGCCGCCAGGTCTCCTCGAGGAAGAGGCCGCGATCCTCGGCGATCGTCTTGCGGTCCTGGAGCAGGTGCTCGAGGGCGGAGACCTCGGTCCCCTCCGGGTGGCTGCCCTGCAGCGGCTGGTCGAGCTGGCGGGGATCGCCCAGCAGGACCACGGCATCGGCGCACTGGGCGATCGCCAGGACGTTGGCGAGGGACATCTGGCCTGCCTCGTCGACGAACAGCACGTCCACGGCTTCGAAGAACTCCTCGCGGGACCAGAGCCACGCGGTCCCTCCGAGCACCCGGGCGGCGCCCGATTTGAGCGCGCGCAGGGCGCGCGTGTTGTCGGTGACCACCGTGATGTCGCCCGTGGCCGATTCCTCCGCGTCGTCGCTGTCCTTGTGGTAGCAGCGCGGCGAAACCCCTTCCTCTTTCCCGGCCTCGACCACCTTATTAAGAAGGTTACGGATGACCTTGTGGCTCGTGGCGCACACGCCGACCTTCTTTCCGGCCTTCACGAGATCGGAGATCATCCGCGCTCCCGTGTGCGTCTTGCCGGTCCCGGGAGGGCCCTGAATCGCCAGCGTGCCGTGCCCGAGCGCCGCGACCAGCCGGCGTGCCGCGGCGAGGCCGCTCTCGTCCGCGCGGCGTAGCGATGTGCCGGCGGGGCGGGGGATGCGCGGCGGCCGTCCCAGCAACAGATCGCGCGCGGCCCGATGGGGGCCCGGGGCATAAACGCCGTGTTTGGCGATCCAGCGGCCGAGGCGGAGCAGCGACGCGGCCTGCTCGGGCGTGCGCACGTAGTCATGGGCGAAGACGCTGGTCGGATGGATGTGGGCGCATCCGCCCCGCTTCTTGACGTCGAGAGTCCGGGCCGCCACGTCGATCGCGACGACGTCGCCGAAATCCTGATCCTGCGGGAGCGGGATCTTGAGATGGCTGCCCTCCCGGATGCTGGTCTCCTGGAGAGGGAACCGGTACCGGTCGGCTGCGACGCCATCGACGACCCGCCCGACGTATTGCAGCCCGGCGATCGCCCTCTTTTCGTCGAGAAGGTCCTCGTCGGACAGCTCGCGCAGGCGGTAGAACTCCCACCAGGCCGCCTTGCCCTCGCGCCGGTGCCACTCGAGGAGGTAGGCCATCAGCCAGCGCGCCTGCTGCTCCTCGGAGCGCTCGGTGCGATCGACCGGCACGCCGTCGAGCAGCACGTCCATGACCTCGTGCACCTCGCGGTCCTGCTCGGCGATCTTCTCGTTCGGCAGGCCTTCGCCGATGGGAGGGCGCGGGATTTCAGTGCCCTTCGCCTCGACGCCGGCGCGCACGCCTTCCAGCCAGCGGGCCAGCCGCAGGGCCGAGACGCAGTCGTCGCGGTTGTAGGTCGCGACGACCCGCCGGACGTCGGCATCGACCGCGTCCGGCTCTTCGAGTTCCAGCGCGCGCTGCACGATGCGCAGGTTCACGCCGGCGTCTTCGAGGTCCGCCTCCCGCTCGTAGGCGTAGAGGGCCTCGAGCTTCTTGATCGAGTACTCCTCGACGCTGACGCGCATGGACTGCCTGACCACCGCATGGAGGTCGACGAAGAGCTCGGCGCGCAGCATGCGGTCGACCTCGTTCTCGCGCGTCGCGTAGCGGCCCATCAGGCGCTTGATCGCCGACGGCTCGTAGGGCGCGAAGTGAAAGATGTGCATGTCCGGGTGCCGCGCCCAGCGCGACATGACCAGGTCGACGAACGCCTCGAACGCCCGGCGCTCCGCCGCGGGGTCGAGCGCCCAGAGGCATTGGTACTCCGGGCTCCCCGGGCGGTCCTCGACGACCCAGCCGAACAGGTACTCGCGCCCCGACGTGCCGACGTACGGGTCCCCTTCGAGATCGAAGAACAGGTCGCCCGGTGAGGGGGCGGGCAGGCGCTCGAACCCCCGCCCGGGCTGCAGCGGCAGCAGCTCGTGCAGGACCCGGCCTGCGTTGCGGCCGTCCCGCTGGACTCGGGCCTGCTCGCGCGCCCGCGCGAAGGACTCGACGGCGCCGCGCGCCGGCTTCCATGCGAGCGGCACCGGCTCGGAGGCCAGCGCCTCGAGCGTCTGCACGCCGCGCGCCTGCAGCTCGCGTGTCTGCAGACGGCTGATCCCCGCCACGAGGCTCAGGTGATCGTCCTTGTGGCGCTTCGCGTCGCAGACGGGCCACCAGCGGCAGACGTCGCAGTGGGGGACCGGGTCGGGGTAAGTCGTCTCGAGGGAGATCGGCGCGGCCGCCGGCTCGGCGAACAGGGGCAGGAGCGGCTGGCTTTCGCCGCCGCCCGCGGAGACTGCGCCACCGCGCGCCGGGGCGACGGCGATCGCCTGCTCGAGGCGCCGCCGCACCAGACGGTAGTACGCCATGAAGTCGTCGACGCGGTAGACGTCGGGCTTGAAGTCGTCCCGCGGCGGCACGATGTACATGTGCTCCGGCCGTGACCCCTGGACGGTCTCGAGCAGGTCCGAGTAGAGACAGATCTGCAGCACCGAGCCCCCCTTGGTCTCGCGGGCGAGTTTGGTGTCCCAGACCTCGTAGGACCAATCGCCGAGGCGGCTCGGGCGCGGCACGCGACGAAGAACGTCGGCGCGGCCCGACCAGGCGCCGTCGACGAGCGTCGCCTGCACGATCACGTCGGCGCCGTCGCGCATGGCGGCGAGCGTGCGCTCGAACGCCGTGTCCTCGTCGGCCACCTCGGCCGGGCGCACGATGCGCAGCTCCTGCGCTTCGAGGTGTTTCAGGAACGCGTTCTCGTGGTCGAAGCCGCGCTGTCGGAGGATAGCGACGTCGGGGCGGTAGAAGTCCGGCGGGCGGCGCAGCCCGCGCGCCACGGCCAGGTCGAGCTGGCTCAGATGGTGGCAGGCGAGATGATTGGCCAGATCGGTGGCGCTGAGCCGCAGAGTCTTTCCTGTCTGCCTCATCGTCCGATCACGTCGGTCCGTGCGAGGCGCGCCACAGCTCCGCGAGCTGCTGGGCGAACCGCGGGGCCAGCGCTTCGTCCTCGTGCTTGAAATAGACCCAGGCGCGCTCCAGGGGCTGCGCCGCGATCCGGTCGGCCCAGGCACGCAGATCGTCTTCGGTGTACTGCGTCCGCCTCAAGCGCAGGTACGCGTGGTCCGACGTGCTGACGAATGGAGATTGACCGTCCTCGTCGGTGTCGGTGACGCACAAAGCCGCGCGGCCCGCCCGCAATGTCTCGTACACCTCGTCGTCGTGCCAGGAAGCGTGGCGGAACTCCACGGCGACCCGCCGGCCGGGCGGCAGCGCGGCGAGAAGATCGCGCAACCGGGGCAGATCCTTCCTCAGGGTCGGCGGCAGCTGGAAGAGCAGCATGCCGAGCCTGTCGCCGAGGACGGCCGCGCGTCGCGTGAACTCGGCGACGTCGGGCGCGACCTCCTTCAGACGCTTGAGATGCGTGATCCGTTGCGGCGCCTTGAGCGTGAAGGCGAAGCCCTCGGGCACCTCCTGCGCCCAGCGCTCGAGCAGGGAAGTGTCCGGCATCCGGTAGAAGGTGTTGTTGATCTCGACCGTCGGGAAGCGCTCGGCGTAGTAGCGCAGCATGGCGGACGCCGGCGACTTCTCGGGATAGAAGTGGCCCACCCACTCCTTGTAGGAATAGCCGCTCGTTCCTGTTAGCATTCGCATACGTGAAGCGACCCTCTGCTCCCGAGTCCTCGCCGCTCGACGAGTACGCCGCCAAGCGGGCCTTCGACGCCACCCCCGAGCCGCCTCCCGCGCTGGCCGAGCGGAGCGGCCCGCTCCTCTTCGTGATCCAGAAGCACGCCGCCCGGGCCCTGCATTATGACGTGCGTCTCGAGTGCGACGGCGTCCTGAAGTCCTGGGCCTGCCCCAAGGGGCCGTCGCTCAATCCGAGCGAGAAGCGCCTCGCGGTCCACGTCGAGGACCATCCCTACGATTATGCGTCGTTCGAGGGGATCATACCGCCAGGCCAGTACGGGGCGGGAGAGGTGATCGTCTGGGACTGCGGCGTCTACTCGCCGGACGAAGGCGGGACCTGGTTCCACGACCGCGCGCAGGCGGAGGAGCAGACGAGGGACGGCATCGCGAAGGGGAAGCTGTCCTTCCTCCTCCGCGGCGAGAAGGTGAAGGGTTCGTTCGCTCTGGTGCGCACGAAGGAAGCGAAGAATTGGCTGCTGATCAAGCACAAGGACCGGTTCGTTTCGACCGACGAGATCGCCGCGCGGGATCGCTCCGTGCTCTCCGGCGCAAGGGTCGAAGAGATGAAGGTCGTGCCGGCGCGCCGCATGCCAGCGTCCCGGCTCGTTCCGACGGGCGACGTCGGGCCGATGCCGGCGAAGCTCGAGCCGATGCTCGCCGAGATCGGCGACGCCGCGTTCAACCATCGCGACTGGATGTGGGAGCCGAAGCTCGACGGCTACCGGGTGCTCGCCTTCGTCGATGGGAAGGACGTGAGGCTGCGCTCGCGGCGCGGGCTCGAGCTGGCGCCGACGTTTCCGGGTCTGTGCGACGAGCTGGCGAAGCAGGCGGCGGGCGCCCAGCGGGCGGCGGACGCCCAACAGGAGATCGGCGGGATGATCCTGGACGGCGAGATCGTGGCGTTCGGCGCGGACGGCAAGCCCTCCTTCAACGCGCTGCAGAATCGCGCCCAGCTGAAGACCCCGGCGGAGCTGGCGGCGGCGGAGCGAAGCGTGCCGGTCGTGCTGTACTGCTTCGACCTCCTGTATTTCGCCGGCGTCGACCTGCGCAAATCACCCTACCGCGAACGGCGCCGCTACCTCGCGCAGTGTCTTCTGCCCACGCCGCGGGTGCAGCTGGTGCACGCGTCGGACGACGGCATCGCCCTGCACGAGGCGGCGCTTCAGAGCGGCTTCGAAGGAGTCGTCGGCAAGCGCAAGGACAGTCGCTACGAGTCGGGCCGGCGCTCCGCGTCGTGGCTGAAGGTCAAGCCGACCCGAACTGCCGATTTCGTCATCGGCGGCTACACGCGGGGAAAGGAATCGCGTGCGGCGCTGGGCGCGATTCTCGTCGGGTACTGGGACAAGGGGAAGCTCGCTTTCGCGTCACACGTCGGGTCGGGCTTCGACGAGCGCACCCTGGCGCAGGTGAAGATGAGGCTGGAGCCGCTCCAGCGCGACACCTGCCCGTTCGCCGAGAAGCCCGATCTGCCGAACCCGACCACCTGGGTGGAGCCGAAGCTGGTGGCCGAGGTCAAGTTCCACTCCTGGACCGAAGACGGTCATCTGCGCGCGCCGGTATATATAAGGTTACGCGACGACCTGGACGCGCGGGATGTGAAGGCGCGCGATGTGCGGCGGGCCCGGGTCTCGGAAGCGGCGCCCCCGGCGGCGCGCCAGGCGCAGGGCGCGTCGGCGGAGATCGCGCGCATCCTGACGCAGCTCGAGAGCGCCAGGAAAGACTTCCCCCTCATGGTCGGCTCCCACCGCATCCGCCTCACGCATCTCGATCGCGTCTACTGGCCGGACGACGCGGCGCTGCAGCAGCCGGCGCTGACCAAGCGCGACCTGCTGCGTTATCTGGCGCGGGTGTCCCCCTTCATCCTGCCGCATCTCGCCGACCGCCCGCTCACCATGATTCGCATGCCGGACGGGATCCTAGGGCACCGCTTCTTCCAGAAGCACTGGGAGCAGGAACGGCCGGAGTTCGTCGAGACGATCACCGTCTTCTCCGGGCACAAGGACGAGAAGCACGACTATCTCCTGTGCAACAACCTGCCGACGCTCTTGTGGCTGGCGCAGCTGGGGACGCTCGAGTTCCACGTCTGGCACTCGCGCGCCACGCCGGGGCCGGATGCGCCGGGGCGGGGCACCGACTACTCCTCTTCCCTCGAGGCCCTGGAGGCCTCGGTGCTCGACTGCCCCGACTACCTTGTCTTCGACCTCGACCCTTACATATATTCAGGGAAGGAAGCGCCCGGCGACGAGCCGGAGCTGAACACGGTGGCGTTCGAGAAGGGGAAGGAAGTGGCGTTCCGGCTGCGCGAGCTGCTGCAGAGCATGTCGCTCGAGGCGATCGTCAAGACCTCGGGCAAGACCGGTCTGCACGTCTTCGTGCCGATCCGCCGCACGCTCGGCTTCGACAAGGCGCGCGAGGTCTGCGAGCTGGTCGGGCGGCACCTGATGCGCAGGCACCCGAAGGACATCACGATGGACTGGAGCATCCCCAAGCGCACCGGCAAGATCTTCCTGGACTACAATATGAACGTGCGCGGCAAGACGCTGAACGTGGCTTATTCGCCGCGCGGCGCCGCCGGCGGTCCGGTCTCGATGCCGCTGACGTGGGAGGAGCTCGCGAGCGCGCACCCGCTCGACTTCAGGATCTCCAACGCCGCCGAGCGTCTGGCGGAAACCGGCGATCGCTGGCGCGACGCTCTGAAGCGCAAGCAGGACCTCGAGGGTTTGCTGAACCGCACGACCTGACGATCCGGAGGGAAGCATGGCACCACGATCCATCGCGTCGTTGACAGTCTCGTTCGGGCTCGTTTCGATTCCTGTGAAGCTCTTTTCCGCCACCGAAGCGAGCCACGCGATCTCGTTCAACCTCCTGCACAAGGAATGCGGGTCGCGGCTCAAGCAACAGTACCTCTGCATCAAGGAGGAGGTGCCGGTCCCGCGCGAGGACATGGTGAAGGGCTACGAGTTTTCGAAGGACCAGTACGTGATGTTCACCCCCGAGGAGCTGAAGGCGGTGGAGGAGGCGGGAACGCACAGCGCGGAGATCGCCGAGTTCGTTCCGATCGCGTCGATCGACCCGGTCTACTTCGACAAGGCCTATTACCTGGCGCCCGACAAGGGGGGCGCCAAGCCGTACGCGCTGTTCGCCAGGGCCCTGCGCGAATCCAAGCGCTGCGCGATTGGACGCTGGGGGGCGCGCGGCAAGCAGTACATCGTGATGATCCGCCCCGTCGAGGAAGGCCTGGTCATGCAGCAGCTCCTCTACGCCGGCGAGGTGAGAGCGATCAAGGAGATCGACATCCCGAAGGGCGAAGTGAAGGACGCCGAGCTCAAGCTCGCCCAGCAGCTGATCGAGCAGCAGTCCTCCGAAGCCTTCGATCCCGCTCCGTACGTCGACGATGTGCGCACGCGCATCGAGGCGGTGATCCAGAAGAAGGTCGAGGGGCAGGAGATCACGATGGCCGAGGAGCCCGAGGGGGGCGCCCAGGTCATCGATCTCATGGAGGCGCTGCGCGCCAGCCTGGAGAAGAAGGCGCCCGCCAAGGCGCGCGCATCCCTGGCTGAAGCACAGAAGCCCGAAGCCGACACGCGCAAGCCGCCCAGACGCGCCGAGGGGACCGAGATCTCCGCAAAGAAGGCCGCCAAGAAGTAAAGGAGGGACCGGCCCGCGATGCATCAGTACAGCGCGCGCGACGTCGAGAGGCTCGTCCACCTCCCCCGCAGCAGGATCCGCTCCCTCGTCGAGGCCGGGTTCGTGTCGCCCGCGCGCGGGCCGCGCAACGCCTGGCTGTTCTCGTTCCAGGATCTGATCGTCCTCCGCACGGCGCAGACGCTCGCCGCGGCCAAGGTGCCGCTCAAGCGGATCACGCGCTCCGTGAAGGAGCTCCGGCGCCGTCTCCCCGATTCCATGCCCCTTTCCGGATTGAACATCTCTGCGGAGGCCGACGGCATCGTGGTCAAGGAAGGTGCCCGCTCCTGGTCGGCCGAATCGGGTCAGTATCTGCTCGGATTCGAAGGCGACCCCGCCGAGGGCTCCCTCAGCATCCTCGAGCGACAGGATGCGGTGCCGCCGACGAGCGCGGAGGACTGCTTCGAACGGGGAGCGGCCCTGGAGACGCAGGACCCGGAGGCCGCGGTCGAGGCGTACGAGCAGGCTCTATCCGCCGACCCCGGCCTCCTGAAGGCCCGCATCAATCTGGGACGTCTGCTGCACGAGGCGAAGCGTTTTGACAGAGCCGAGCGCGTCTACCGCGATGCGATGCGGGAGAACGGCGACGACCCGTTGCTCCTCTACGACCTGGGCGTCCTTCTCCAGGACATGGGCCGCAAGAACGAAGCGATGGAAGCGTATCAGGCGGCGCTACGCCACGATCCCCGTTTTGCCGACTGTCATTACAACCTCGCGTTGTTGTGTGAAGGCCTCGGCAAGCCCAAGGACGCCATCCAGCATATGGCGGCGTACCGCAGGCTGACCGCGACGACCAAATCGGAATAGGACCGGAGCGGCAGCTTCGCGCCGTCGCGCGCGCCGACGAGGCTATTTCTGCGCGATCGCCGCGGTCCAGGGGACCACGAGAGTGAGCGGCTGGGCGTTCTGATCCGCTACGGGCGCGTTGACCAGGAAGCGCCGCGCGTCGGGAGACATTTCGAACAGGTTGCCTGGGCGCACCACTTGAATCGGGAACAGCGTCGTCCCCGCGCCGACCTGGAAGTCCATCCCCGCCGGATTGACCGCGACGGCCACCAGTTTGTTGTCGGGCCCGAGATACACAATCTCCTTCCCATCGGCTCGCCAATGGGGCCTCTCGCCACCCGCGGCGGAGACCTGCCACTTGCGTGAGACCGCCGGGTACGGGCTGACGTAGACCTCGAGGCGGCCCGACTCGTCCGATTCATACGCCATCCAGCGACCGTCGGCGGACAGGGACGCCGACTGCTCCGCGAACTCGCTGTGCAGGATCGCGGTCGGCGTTCCGCCATCCAGGGGCATGACCCAGATGTCGGTCTTGGTCCGGGGATCGCCGCGGGTGTAGAACAGCAGCGATCGGCCGTCCGGCGTGCATTGCGTCCCTATCTTGTCGCGGTCCGACTGCAGGAGCAGCTCGTCCTCTCCCGATCCGGTCATCGATTTCCGGTAGAGGTTCAACCGGTTCTTGCCCTTGCGCAGCGAGGAGAAGATGACCTGCTTGCCATCCGGTGTCCAGACCGGGAAGTTGTCGGTGCCCGGGTCGAAAGTGAAACGGGTCCGCAGTCCGCGGGCCACATCGAAGATCCAGATGTCGGGCGCCCCCACGTGCGGGTCGATCACGGTCACGGCGGCGTGCTGGCCGTCGCGAGAGAGCGCGTGCCCGAAATACATCGCCTGGTCCCCCAGCGTGCCGGCACGCTTGCCGGAGCGATCGAACCAGGTGAGCCGCGATGCGCCTCCAAACTCCCCCGTCTGGTAGATCAGGACGCCGTTGTTCGAGGCGGAAAACGTCATCTGGGAAAAAGAGAAGTCGGTCTGGACCTCGCTGGCGACCAGGAACGGATCTCCCGTGAGCTGGAGGCTCTTGAGATCGAACGGCTGCGCCATCAGGGTGGTCTCCCGGCCGTAGAGCAGGTGGCCGCTGGCGTAGTCGGCGTTGGTCTCCGAGCTGAACAGGATCCGCTTCACCTTTCCGTCGAGCGAGCCGACGCGGATCGCGTTGTTCTCGTCGCGCTGGACGATCCGGGCGAGGTAGAGGAAGTGCTTCCCGTCCGGAAGGAACTGCGGCCAGCGATGGGTGCTCTCACCCCGCGCATCATCGAGCTGGGTCGCGGGGGTCGCGGCCCCGCCGGTCGCCGGGACCTGCATGAGCGGTCCTGCCTGATCGGGGGCGAACACGATGATCCCCTCCGGGCTCCAGGTCCCGCCACGGGGAGCGGAGGCATCGGCGAGGCTCTGCGGTGGTCCGCCCGAGGCGTCGATCTTCCTGAGCCGTGCGGAGGAGAAGAAGCCGAGCATCCGGCCGTCCGGCGACCAGAACGGGCAGGTGGCCCCTTCGGTGCCGGCCAGCGGCAGCGCCTTGATCGAATCGAGCGGGCGGACGTAGAGCATCTGGACGCCATCCTCACGCCGGGCGCTGAAGGCCACCCGTGTCCCGTCGGGGGAGACCGCCGGGGTCCCGGTCCCGGTGCCGACGAACTGGAAGGAGGCCTTCTCGGGCGGCGGGATGAAGGCGCGGATGACCTGCGGCCTGCCGGGGAGACCGAGCCAGAGGAGCGTCGCCAGAGTCGCGCCCACAAGGGAAAGGGCGATCGTCGCGCCCTGCCAGAATCGCTGGCCGAGCCGGCGGCGGGCGGTCACAGCGACCGGGACACCTGCCTGCGAGCCGGCCTCGGCGATGAAGCGCAGCTGCAGCGTCACGTCGTGCATCGTCTGCCAGCGGTCGGACGGCTCCTTCGCCAGGCAGATGCGCACCAGCCGCTCGAGCGCCGGAGGGGTCATCGGGGCGATCTCCGCCATCGACCGGGGCGTTTCCTTGAGAACCGAGGCCATGACACTGGCGCGTGTCTTGCCGTCGAACGCCCGCCGGCCGGTGGTCATTTCGTAAAGCAAAAGCCCGAACGCGAAGATGTCGGTGCGGGCGTCGGCGCCGACCCCCTCGATCTGCTCCGGCGCCATGTACTGGAAGGTGCCGACGATCGTCCCCTCCGCGGTCAAGGGGCTCGTGGCGGTCGGCGCGACGGTGAACGTTCCCGACTTCGCGTCCGCCGCCAGGCTCTTCGCCAGGCCGAAGTCGAGCAGCTTGGCCCCGGACCGGGTGAGCATGACGTTCCCGGGCTTCAGGTCCCGGTGAACGAACCCGCGGCCGTGGGCGACGCTCAGCGCGTCGGCGATCTGGATGGCGGTCCGCAGCAGCTCGCCGATCGGCAGCGGCCCTCGATCGAGCCGAGCCGCGAGCGTCTCCCCTTCGAGGTACTCCATGACCAGGTAGACCTGGCTCCCTTCCTGGCCGACGTCGTACAGGGAGCAGATGTGCGGATGGTTGAGGTTCGAGATCGCCCGGGCCTCGCGATCGAACCGCTCGCGCAGCCCCGCCCGGTCCGCGCCGTCCTGCGGCAGGACCTTGATGGCCACGATCCTATCGAGACGCGTGTCGCGCGCGCGGTACACCTCTCCCATGCCGCCCGCCCCGAGCAGGGCATCGACTTCGTAGGGACCGAGCCTGGTTCCTGGAGAGATGGCCATCGATGGCCGGTAAGGGTACCGCATCCGGCACCGCACCGGGAAGGTCCGACCGTCGGCAATCCCAAGGAGGCCATCCAGCCCATGGCGGCGTACCGCAGGCTGACCGCGACGATTGCTCCAGCGGGTGGCTATCCGAGCCAGTCGCTCATCAGCCGCTTGATCTGAGTCTGGTACCGCACTCCTTCCAGACGGCAGCGCGCCCGAAAGACGTCGAGGAGGTTCTCCGGAATCTTGAGGCTGATCAACCGGCTCCGGGCGGAGGAGCGGCCGTGGAGCAGACGGAAACCTTCCAGGAACTCGAGCACCTCCTCCGGTTTCATCGCCCGGCACCGCTCGAGATATTCCTCGGAGAAGAACTGCATGGGACGCGGCGCGTCCTTTTTCACTGCAGCCTCTTGAGCGCCTTGATGTCCTCTCGGTCCTGGGGCCTTCCGGTTCCCTGTTTCATTCGGATGAGGTCGGCGATGGAGGCGACCCGCACGATCTGATTCTGGATCGTGAGCCTCTCGATCTCCATACCGGCGAGATCTTCGGTGAGGATCACGTCCACGATCTCGGAGGGCCGCGACGGGTTGACAAACGTCCAGGCCCGCAGATTACGGTTGCGGACATATTCCTCCCGGAACCGGAAGACTTCGGATGCCGTCACCGGGAGCCGCGAATGCAACCCCAGGCCGATCAGGACCTTTTCCGTCCGTCGGAAATCGGACTCGCGAAGCCGGATGACGAGATCCACGTCCACGGTGCCCCGCACCGCGCCATGAAGCGCGACGGCGAACCCGCCGACCACGGCGTATGGAACACGTGAGCGATCGAAGGCCTTGGCCACGCGCAAGAGCCACATGGTATATACCAATATATACCAGGATGAGCCTGGAGCAACCTCCCCGAAGGGCCACGGTTGGGGCGTGTCAACCGCGTTCGTGGAGGTTCAGGCCAACTCATCGATCAGCCGCCAATCGGTGAGTCGCACACGACGACTCCGCTGCCGTTCACGAGGAGGTCGTTCGCGAGGTTGGTATCACCCGGGCCGAGGCGGAGCACGAGGCGGTCGGGGCACGATCGAGGACTTCGAACGTCGCCTGGACCCCATCGCAGCCCGGCGATCCGCCGGCGTCCGACTCGGCGACCACTGCGCGGAGCGGCATCTTGGCGCCGGTGCGCTGGTTCAAGTCCCGGCCGAACTCGGCGACGCCGACGGTCTCGCCCCGCAGAAGCAGCGGCACCGTCTGAATGACGATGCCCTCGGCGTCGAGGAACGACACGACCAGCGCGCAGTCTCCCTCGGGAGGCGGCTGGAGGACGACGTTGACCCGCACCCCGTCCACACCGTTGACAATCCCGACCGGTCCGAACGCGAGGCGGCTGAGCGTCGAACGGGACTGCGCACGGACAGGCAACGTCCCGATGGCGAGCACGGAAACTGACACCACAATGCTGAGAGCGAACCTGGGCGGCATGTGTGAACCGGTTTTCCATTGACACCCGCCTCCGGGACTCGTACGATGCCGGCACCTTCTCAGTCCGGAAAGCATCGCTGCCCACGCGGGGGACAGACACATGCAAACCACACGATCAAGGCCTGGTCTTCGTATCCTCTTAGTAGTGTCATGCCTGACCTCCCTCCTGTCCGCGCCGGGGCTGTCGCAACGGGCCGACGCTGCCTCGGTCATCCAGGGGACGAACTGGTTCCCGATCGGACCGGCGCCGATCGACCCGGGCTACGGCGGCCCGGCTACGGGCCGGGTCTCGGCCATCGCCGTGAATCCGGCCAACCCGAACGACGTCTGGATCGGCGGGGCCAGCGGCGGGGTGTGGCGCTCCGTCAACGGGGGTCTCGACTGGACCCCGATGTCCGATCGGACCGAAGCGCTCGCGATCGGCGACATCAAGCTGGCGGACTGCAACGTCAGTGGGTGCGGGCGCGTCTACGTCGGCACGGGGGAGAGCAGCATCCGGCGCGACACCCTCCACGGGCGCGGGCTCCTGGTCGGCACGGCCACCCCGGATCCCTTCGCACCGTTCAGCTGGGCTCTGCGCGGAAACAATCTGTTCGACCTGGCCTCGATCGTCAGGGTGGTGCTCGACCCCACGACCTCCGGATCGACACAGCGCATCTACGTCGCCCTCTCCAGCGGCGTGACCGCGTCCTCCACCGAGTCCACGGTCACCGCCCCGGCGCCGCCGCAGGGGTACGGCATCTACCAGTCGGACGACAACGGCGGTTCGTGGACGAAATTGAGCATCGCCGGAACGTCCGGCGCGAAGCCCACGGATCTCGAGATCGACCCCCAGGACAGCAACCTCCTGTGGGCGGGTTTCATGGGGAAAGGGATCTTCAAGGGTGTGCGCTCGCCCGGGCCGAACACGTTCACCTGGTGTCCCCTCAACGCCGGCAACGGTGTCGCGGTGTGCGGGGGAACGTCCGGGTCCCTGCCCGACTCGAGCGTGACCACCTTCGACTGGGTGGAGATCGCCCTGCACCATCCGGCGGGGCCGAACGCCACGCTGTACGCCCTGTTCGGAAACTGCCCCGACCCGATCTGCAGCTCCTGCACTCCGACCATCTACAAGAGCACCAACGGCGGCGGGCACTGGACCCAGAAGAACGCCGCGGCCCCGCCGGCCTACAGCCGCTACACGCACGTCCTGACCGTCGATCCGGCGAACGACGATCATCTGTTCTACGGAGCGCTGGGGTTCTGGCGCTCGCTCAACAGCGGAGGCAACTTCGATTCGACCGGCGACTCCGTGGACGACGACATCAACAGCGTCCCGTTCCCGAACCAGTTCCACCCGGACCAGCACGGCCTGGTCTTCGCCGACCCCGGCGGTGGCTGCACGGTGGGGCAGTGCAACGTCCCCGGCAACAACTGCACGATGTACGCGGTCAACGACGGCGGAGTCTACGTCTCGACCAACAGCGGCTGCTCCTGGACCTCCCGCAACGCCGGTCTGCAGCTCACCGCTTTCCAGTCGATCGCCGCCTCGCCCCTGACCGCGCGGGTCCTCGGGGGGACGCAGGACAACGGAACCGTGATGTTCACCGGCGGGGGAACCTGGGCCCTGCAGACCGGGGCCGACACCACCGGAAGCGTGCTCGACCTCGACGATCCCCTGAGGATGTACAGCGTCACCAATGCCGGGCCGGCGTGCAGCCTGGTGCGGGCGATCGAGTGGACGACGACCGGCGCCGCCCCTTACACCGGCTCCAGCACCACGAGCGACCCGTCGTCGTTCTACCCGATGCTGGTGCAGGACACCACCGCTCCGCACCCGCTCTACTTCGGCACGAACAAGCTCATGAAGTCCACCACCGACGCCGCCTCGTTCAATGACGTCAGCCCGGTCCTGGGCGGCGTCGTCTTCCAGCCGGAGATCGGCCGCAACAATCCGATCACGGCGGTCGCGGTCGCGCCCACCAGCCCGAACCGCGTCTACCTGGCCTACTACGACGGGCAGGTGTACACGAGCTCGGCGCCTTGCAACCTGATCGGCTGCTGGACCTCCATCGGCGGCGCGGGCCACGGCCTGCCGGCGGGTGTCGCGGTGACCTGGATCGCCGTCGATACCGGCAACGACCAGGTGGCGTACGCCGGGCTGGCCGGCTTCTTCAGCGGGCCGCACCTCTACAAGACCACGAACGCCGGGGGGATGTGGGTTCCCTCCGCCGGCGCCGGTTTGAACGCCCTGCCCAGCGTTCCTGTGGACACGATCGCCGTCGAGCCGAGCGAGCCGCTCAACGTCTGGGCCGGCCTCGACGGCAACCTGACGCGCAACACGATCTGGAAAAGCACCGATGGCGGAGCCAACTGGTCGGCCTTCAGCAACGGGCTGCCGAACGTTCCTGTTTACCAGCTGTTCATCCTCGAGCGCGACCTCGGCGCCTCGGGCAAGGTGGGACAGATCTTCGCCGCCACGCACGGCCGCGGCGCCTACGTCCTGACGACCCCGTTCCTGACCAACTACGAAGGCTGGGTGAACGGCAGCATCTGGGACATTCCCGTGTACGGTCACGGCTATCTGCCGAACGAGTCGTGCATCATGCAGATCGTCCAGAGCGACGGAACCATCTGCGCCCAGGGAGCGGTGGACGCGCGGGGAGGGATGGTCGAGACCGACGCCACCGGCCGCCTGGTCACGAGCAACGGGGGCTTCTACATCGATCAGTGGGTCGCCTGGGCCTGCTTCAACGGCACGTGCGTCAACGGCACGCCGATCGCTGACTGCAACGACGACGCCAACGGCGACGGCATCCCCGACCCCATCTCCGCCGTCATCGTGCGCTGCGGCGGCCTGACCGGAATCGACAACGTCCTGGGCTGCCCCGCGCTCATCAATCCTCCCACCAACATCCTGGGGCTCGACAAGCTGATCGGCTCGCCGGTCGCGGCCGCCGGAGCCGCGCCGGGCAACGGCTCCGTCACGCGCCAGCCCGCCACGGCGGCGACGCCGGCGGCACCGGCGGCGGGCGGCAAGTTCCACGTCATGCCGGCGGTGCAGTCGGGGGACGGATCGTCCCGCGTGCTGTGCGACGTCACCGTGCCGTTCGCGGCGGGCGACGACGACGGAACCATCCTGCAGCACGCGGCCGACACCGTGAACGCCGACGCCGCCTGCCAGGTGGCCGGGGTCAGCGCCGGGTTGACCAAGGACCCGTCCGAGGTCGAGGAGGACATGTTCCAGCCGTCTCGCCTGTACCTGGCGGATCCCCTGGTCGCCGGAACTCAGATGGTCACCGCCCTCCTGGCCAATCCGGGCGAAGCGACCGGGACCTGCTTCGATCTCGAGGGTCTCGGGGTGCCGGTCGTCAATTCGATCCTCATCATGAAGGTGCGATTCGACACCCTCCCGGGCGGCGCGCTCGGGGGCGGACTCCGCCTCGTGGAGCATTCGCCGATCGGACCCTGCGAGATCGAAGTGCCGACCACCCCGGGATGGACGCCCGCGGATGTCGCCGCGAACGTGCAGCAGGCGCTGCAGGCGCCGGGCATCCCCGGCCCGCACCCGCGCTGCCCGGCGCGATCGAACCCGCGCGACACGTCGGTGGCCGATGCGGGCGGGCGCTCGCTGGTCAGCGTGCTGGCCTCCGGCTTCACCGTCTGCGTGAACGACCCCGGCGTCGGCTTCGGCATCGTCCTGGACGAAACCTGCTTCGCGGACGGTGACTGCAACGATTTCAATCCATGCACCCAGGAGAGGTGCAACGTCGTCACGCACCACTGCGACCGTCAGCCGGTGCCCGACGGTACCGTGTGCAACGACGGCAATGCGTGCACGGTGGGGAACACCTGCCGCGGCGGCTTGTGCGGGACGCCGGTCGTCTGCAACGATCAGAATTTCTGCACGACCGATACCTGCGACCCCGCCAGCGGCCGCTGCATCTTCCGCCCGACCTGCGACGACGCCAACCCCTGCACGGTCGACACCTGCAGCCCCACCAGCGCCCAGTGCATCCACCAGCCGGCGGTCGGCGCGGCGTGCAACGACGCCGACCCGTGCACCGTCCAGGATGTCTGCGTCCTGAGCGGCAGCCAGGCCTCCGCCATCTGCCGCGGCACCCCCGTCGCCTGCAACGACGGCGACCCCTGCACGGTCGATCGCTGCGATCAGGGGACCGGCCAGTGCCTGCGGAGCCCGGTCACCTGCAACGACGGGAACCCCTGCACGGTCGATTCGTGCGATCGCGTCACCGGCGCCTGCCGCGCCGATCCGGTCAGCGGCACGTGCGACGACGGCAATCCATGCACGACGGCCGATCAATGCACGTTCGTTCCGGGAACCAACACCATCGCGTGCATCGGCCAGCAGCCGTCGTGCGCCGACGGCAATCTCTGCACGCTGGATTTCTGCGACGCCGACACCGGTGCCTGCTCCAACCCGCCGCTCTCCTGCGACGACGGCCGCAGCTGTACCGCCGACGCCTGCGACCAGGGGACCGGAATCTGCACGCACACGGCGGCCGGCCTGGCGGAGGTCACGCCGCTCTCCTTCCCGGACCGCGTCACCCTGAAGTGGCCGGCGACGCCCCCCGGCGTGGCGCTCTGGAACAGCTACCGCGGCACGATACCACCCGGGCTCCTCGGCAGCCGTCTGCCCGGAAGCGTCTACGACCACGTCTGCTTCGAGAGCGGCGACACGTTCGGAGACGGGCCCACGACGAGCACCGACCGATCGGATCCGCCGCTCGGACGGGCGTACTACTACGACCTGACGGCCGAGGACAGTTGTGGCGAGGGGCCGCTGGGGCCGCCGACCTCGGGCGGCGCGAGACCGAATCCGTTCCCGTGCCCGACACCGCCGTAGGCACGCCCGCGGTCAGGGTGAGTGACGTGTCGCCAGGACCCGGAACGAGTGCGCCTTGCAGACGAGGAAGATCGGCATTCCCGGCCGGAGCGCCAATCTCTCGCAGGCCTGGGCCGTGATGGTCGCGAACAGGGGCGTGCTAAGCCGGCCCAGGGTCACGGCCACCAGGACTTGCCCTCCCTTTCCTTCTGTCCGGGGCGTTTCGCGAATGTCCCGTATCCTTCCCGGCAGGGAGTTCTGCGCCGATAGCCCTGATGACGGCTGCGTCGCGAGGATCAGATCCTCCGCCCGCACGGCAAGGACCGCCTCCTGCCTCACCACGAGATCCTTCGCGGCGATCGCGATCCGCAGGCCGGGTTCCGGCTCCACCACCGCCGTCGAATCGGAGGTCTCGCTGACCGTCCCGTGCAGCACGTTCTCGTAACCTTCCTTCCAGGTCATCGGGAAGATCGAGGGGTCGGTGAACACGTCATCGGAACGCCCCTGTGCCCTCGCCCTCCCGGCGTCGAGGACCATGACCTCGCCGGCGAGCGTCTTGATCTCGGTGGCGTCGTGCGAGACATAAAGGGTCGGGATGGCGAACTCCTCGCGCACCTTGACGAGGTAAGGAAGGATCCTCCTCCGCAGCGGCAGATCGAGGCTGGCGAGCGGCTCGTCCAGCAGCAGGAGATCGGGGCCGGAGCAGAGGGCCCGTCCCAGCGCCACGCGCTGTCGCTCCCCCCCGGACAGCGACACGACGTTCCTCCCGGCAAGATCGGCCAGCTCAAGCACCTCGAGGACTCTGTCGGGCGCCGCGCTTTTCCTGGAGGCGCTCTCGGCGCGCCTCCGTCCCGACAACAGGTTGCCCATCACGTCGCGATGGGGGAAAAGGAGAGCGTCCTGGGGGACGTAGCCGACGCCGCGACGCTCCGGCGGGAGGCAAATCCCCCGACCCGAATCGAGCCAGACCCGGCCATTGACCTCGATGATTCCGCGCGCCGCCTTGCGGAGGCCGGCCACCGATTCCAGGATCGTCGTCTTGCCGGCGCCCGAGGGGCCGAAGATTCCCAGCGAGCTCTCCACGGTCTTCCACCAGATCGACAGGGTGAACCGGTCCAGAGGAAGGGTGATGTCGAGGAGAATCCCATGGCTCATGGGGTTCGCAGGCGCCGGCGCAGGAGCACCTCGACCGTCCAGATCGCGGTGAACGCCAGCATCACCGTCATGCCGACCAGGGTCAGCGCCATCTTGTCGTGGCCGATCTGCATCTCGCTGAAGATCGCAAGCGCCATCGTCTGGGTCTTTCCGGGTATGTTGCCCGCCACGATGATCGTCGCGCCGAATTCCCCCAGGGCCCGGCTGAACCCGAGGACGGCCGCCGCGAGAAGACCCCGCCGCGCCAGTGGAAGCGTGATCTCGACGAAGGTTCTGACCCGGCCGAGTCCCAGGGTGCGGGCGACCCCTTCCAGGCGGCCGTCGACCTCATCGAAGGCGACCCTTGCCGTCCGAGCCACGAGAGGCAGGGCCATGACGGCCGAAGCCAGCGCCGCCCCTTTCCACGTGAACAGAAGGTCGAGGTCGAACCCCAGGGTCCGCTCCCCGAGCGGGCCGTTTCGTGCCAGGAGGAGAAGCAACAGGTAGCCGACGGCGGTGGGGGGAAGGACGAGGGGGAGCGAAGTGGCGGTCTCGACGAACGTCTTGCCGCGGAATGTGCCGCGGGCCAGGAGGAGGCCCAGCAGGATCCCCGGCGGAAGAATCGCGGCCGTCGCCCAGAAGGCGACTTTCAGGCTGATCAGCAACGTGACGAGAGAAGGCGAGCTCAATGGGACCCGCCCTGCGCGATGAAGCCGAACTGTTCGAACGTGGCCGCCGCCGCGGGTCCCGAGAACCAGTCCACGATGCGTCGGGCCACATCGTGCAGCGGCCGGTCACGCAGGGCGGCGACCGGGTAGGAGATGCGTGGTCCCTCACCCTCGGGAACCTCGAACAGGATGCGCACCTTCTTGGACATCGCCGCGTCGGTTCTGTAGACCACTCCCGCCTCGGCGCCTCCGGACTCGACGGCCGCCAGGGCGGCACGCACGTCGAGCCCCGGCAGGACGCGATCCTTGAGACGGTCCCAGAGCCCGGACTTCTCGAGCCACGCCTTCGCGTACTTGCCGGCGGGAACCGCCTCCGGGTCGGCCAGCGAGATCCTCCGTACGTCCGGCCCGACGAGATCCCGGGCCGATTGAACCTTGAGCGGAGTATCCTTGAGCCCAAGCACCACGAGACGGTTGGAGAGCAATGGATGCCGCGACTCGACGTCCACGAGACCGGCCTGGGCGACATGGTCCATCCAGGCTTCGTCCGCCGAGAAGAACACGTCGGCCTTGTTCCCCGCTTCGATCTGACGGGCGAGGTCGTTCGAGGCGCCGAAGTTGAAGACCAGATGGACGCCCACGGCCGCTTCGCAGGCCGGCGCGAGCTGCTGGAGGACATCGCGAAGGCTGCTTGCGGCGTAGACGTTGATCTCCGGGGGAGCCGGGTCGGCAGCCCCCGCGAGGGCGGCCTGAAACGCCGTCAGCGCGACGATCATCGCTCCCACGCGATGAATGATCCGCATGTCCTGTCCTCCTGTCTGCTGGAAAACCGTATCATATATCACGCAATACGATGTCCATGAAAGCGGCGGGCAGGCGACGGAAGGGCTGGGAGGCGCGGCCGCGCTGGCGGGTCAGCCGCGGGAAGACGATCGCCCTGGGACCCGGCAAGGCCGATCTCCTGGAGGCTATTGAACGGACAGGTTCGATATCGGCCGGCGCCCGGGCGATGGCGATGTCGTACCGGCGTGCCTGGCTTCTCGTGGACGCGATGAACCGGTCCTTTCTCAGGCCGCTGGTCGTCACGTCGAGGTGGCGTGGAGAGGGTGCATCGCTGACGACGGAAGGCAAGAGAGTCTTGCGACTGTACCGTCGTCTCGAGGCGCGAAGCGTCAGGGCGGGGGGGCCAGCGCTGTCGGAGCTGCTGACGTTTCTCAAGCCCGCGCGGACGCGATCATGAAAAGATCTTTCCCGCCAACGCGCTGCCGGCCTACGAGTCTTCGATGGTCGCCACCCCCAACCGGTTCAACGGACTCTTCGGCGCCGCCCACGCCGCCGAGCGATCGGGTGATCTGGAAAAGGCGAAAACCTACTACGCCAGGCTGGTGGACACCTGCAAGGGATCGGTGAGCGATCGCCCCGAGTTGATCGTCCCCAGAGAATTCCTGCTAGAAAGCCGGGCACCCGGACGTCGATAGTCATGGGGCCCTGCTCGGGGTCCCGCTCTCAGCGCGGCGGGCCGGATTTGAGGATGACCGGGGAACGGCCGTCGTCGATGGCGATGTCGCCCGGATCATCGGGCGGCGCGCCGGAGGCGTGCACGACCGCCTCCGCCGCGCCAGCGGCGAATCGCCGCGGGCCGTTCCCGGACCCGTCGGGAGTCACCGTGGCCCGCCAGGGCGTCGCGCCGTCGCAGGCGACGACCGCGCTGAATCCACCCTGGACCCGGCGGCGGGGCTGGTGCAGGGTCCCTGCTACGACGATCTGCGCCGGGCGGGAGCAGCGCGCGACCCCGCCGATGAAGGCAGAGCCGCTGCGCGGATCGAAGCCACCGGCGGCGTCGAGCGCGACCTGTATCCGGAGCGCGGGTCTGCCGGTCATCGATACCTGGAGCAGGTCCCCGAACGTCGAGGGCGAGCCGGCGATCATCACGTGGTTCGTCTGCCCGGCGTGGGCCGTGAACGTGAAGCGCGCCGGGTCGCACCCGAGCGGCACGAGCGCGCCGCGCTGGCCGCTGAACGCCGTGCTCAGCGCCGTGTAGTTGGATCCGGAAGTGTCGACGGTGACCCGGGTGTCTTCAGTCGGAGTATAGGCGTACCAGACGTTCGTCGGAGGCCCCACCCCGCCGATCAGGGGACCGCCAAACACCGGCGTCGAGCAATGTCCCGGCTCCAGCTGGAACATCGCCCCGCGCGTGTCGATCGCGTCGCTGAAGGGCAGGTCGCCGACGATGGTGGCGGCGTCGAAATCGTCGTTCGCGGGGGGCGGTGGCAGCGCCACGGCGGAGAGCCTGAGCTCGGCGCTCGTCGGAAGGCTGGCCATGATGTGGTACGTGACCCCCGAGCGAGCGGAGAACCTCTGCACGGAGCGGGGTCCGCAGGCAACGGACTCGAGACCGCCGCGCCCGCCGGTAAAGACCGAAACCCTGTCGAAGAAGGGGGACGGCGGCGTCGCGCTCGGAGAATATGGCTGGATCGCGACCTGAACCCCCGTGTCCTCGACGGGCGTGAAGGCATACCAGACCGATCCTTGATCGGGACCGGGCGGCGGCTCCGGCGAGCCTCCGACCGCAGGAGGACAGGCTGGATCGTCGGCTGCGGGGCTGGCCACCGGCTGGTAGACAGTCGATCCGAACGGCAGCGTCGGGATCGGTATCGGGTGATCGAAGTCGTCGAAATCGGGGATCGCGTCGACCCGGGTGTACGTGACGTCCGTGTCGGCGCCGGCGCTCTCGCCCGTGAAGGCCAGCCAGCCGGATGAGCCGGCCTGGCCGGGCGCAGGGAGCCATGCGAAGCGGCCCGTGCCGTTCCCGGCGTCGGTGAACGTGGCGCCCGTCGGCAGCCCGGTGACTCCGAGACTGGCGGCGTTCCCCAGCGCGTCGCGACCCTGCACCTCGAACTCGAGCGTGCGCCCTTCCTGGGCCGTCCGATGCGAGGGGGCATGGAGCTCCACGGGCACGTCGGCGTTGAATCGCACCTCGCCACGCAGGACGCCGCCGCAGTTCTGCTCGAAGGTCGCCCAGAAGCGCGACAGCACGCCATCCGGGTCGAAGGCGATCTGCTTCACCTCGAACCGGCCGGTGACGCCGAAGCAGCCGCTCCCGTTGCCGGACACCTGCAACCCCGGTTGGCCGGGCCCCCGGCGATACGGAGCGACGGCATCGTCGTACTGACCGACAGCCAGCGTCTCGCCGGGAGGGGCCGCGAACCAGAGTTGCCAGGAGATGGAGAACGGCAGTCCGAAGAAGAAGGTCGGCCTCGCGAAGGTCAATTGCACCTCTTCGGAGGTGGCGGGGCTCCATGGGGCCGGCTCGAGGCTGCCATCGTCAGCGGTGTAGAAATTGAATTCCCCCCCGCCGAGATACTCTCCCGGCCCGCTGTCGAGGCGGAGCGAGGTGACCCCCGCCAGGCTGCCGGGTGCGCCGCTCACCATGAGCACGGCGCACGCGACGCGGAGAAACTTCGGGATCCTCATTGAACGGACTCCCATTCGTCTGGTCGAAGAACTTCCCGCCCACCGCTGGGGTGATGTCTGTATGCCGGAAAGATACCCCCCCCTGTCCCGGTCCGTCCAGTGGATTCAGGCAATTGGACGCGGACCCCGGGCACGAGCGGACGCGCTGCGTCCACCACTCCGGCGCGGAGCCGGGTGATATTATTCCCGCCGTGCGTGTGAGCCTCTCTGAAGGCACGCGTCTGGGCCCCTACGAGATCGTCTCCGCGCTCGGTGCCGGGGCGATGGGGGAGGTGTACCGGGCGCACGATGCGCGGTTGCGGCGCGACGTGGCCGTCAAGGTGTTGCCCGCCCGCTTCTCCTCCGACCCGGAGCGCCTCAGGCGTCTGCGGCAGGAAGCGCAGGCGGCCGGCGCGCTCAACCACCCCAACATCCTGACGATCTACGACATCGGGTCGCACGACAACGTCACCTACATCGTCTCGGAGCTCCTGGAAGGGGAGACGCTGCGAGCCCAGCTCGCGGCCGGGGCGATCCCATCGGCAAAAGCGATCGGCCAGGCTCTGCAGATCGCCCACGGACTCGACGCGGCCCACGCGCGCGGCATCGTGCATCGCGATCTGAAGCCGGAGAACATCTTCGTGACCCGGGACGGCCGCGTGAAGATCCTCGATTTCGGGCTGGCGAAGCTGACGGAGCCGGTCGCGCCGGCAGCGGGGCACACCAACATGCCGACGCTGCAGGCCGGCACCGACCCCGGGACCGTGCTGGGGACTCTCGGATACATGTCCCCCGAGCAGCTGCGCGGTCAGCCGGCCGACGGCCGGTCGGACATTTTCTCGTTCGGCACCATCCTCTTCGAGATGCTCACGGGCCGGCACGCCTTCCGGCGCGACACGGCCGCCGACACCATCACCGCCATCCTCACGTCGGACCCTCCGGAGCTGGCGCCGGCGGCCGGCCCGCTGGCGCCCGCGCTCGATCGCGTCGTGCGGCACTGTATGGAGAAGGACCCGGCGCGTCGATTTCACTCGGCGCACGATCTGGCGTTCGATCTCGAGACGATTTCGGGAAGCGCCGCCACGCCGGCGACGCGTCGTCCTTCTGCCGCAAGCACCCTGTCGTGGGCGGCGTGCGGAGTCGGAGTCGTCGCCGCGATCGCCCTCGCCCTGTTCCTGTGGTATCCGCGCGGCGGCGCGATCGATTCGATCGCCGTGCTGCCGTTCGTCAACGCCAGCCAGGATCCGAACGTGGAGTACCTGGGCGACGGCATCACCGAGAGCCTCATCAACAGCCTGTCGCAGCTCCCCAATCTGACCGTGATGTCGCGCAACTCCGTGTTTCATTACAAGGGGCACGAGACGGATGCCCAGGAGGTCGGTCGCGCTTTGAAGGTGCGCGCGGTCCTCACGGGGCGCGTGATGCAGCGCGGCGACAGCCTCTCGATCAGCGCGGAGCTCGTCGACGTGCGCGACAACAGCCACCTGTGGGGCGGCCAGTACAACAGGAAGTCCTCGGAGATCCTGTCGGTGCAGGAGGAGATCGCGCGGCAGATCTCCGACAACCTGCGCCTCAAGCTGACGGGCGAGGACAAGTCGAAGCTCGCCAGGCGGCCCACCGAGAACATCCAGGCGTACCAGGCCTATCTGAGGGGCCGCTACTTCTGGAATCAGCGCGGCCGGGCCCTATTGAAGGCCGTCGAGAGCTTCGAGCAGGCGCTCGCGGCGGATCCGCACTACGCGCTGGCTTATGCCGGGCTGGCCGACTCGTACAGCCTGCTCGGTTTTTACGGCTACCTGGACCCACGCGAGGCGTTTCCCAAAGCCACGGCGGCGGTCAAGAAGGCTCTCGAGCTGGACGACTCGCTCGGCGAGGCCCACGCATCGCTGGGCTACGTTCGGTGGCAATACGACCGGGACGTGACCGCCGCCGAACCCGAGTTCCTCCGCGCCATCGAGCTGGCCCCTGGCTATCCGCCCGCGCACTACTGGTACGGCGCCCTTCTGACCTTCCGGGGCGAATGGGATCGGGGTCTGGCCGAGATCGACAAGTCGATCACCCTCGATCCCCTGTCTCCATTCACCAACGCGCAGGCGGGATGGCTCGAGTTGAGACACGGGAACTTCGATGGCGCGATCGAGAGTTTGTCCAAGGCGAACGAATTGAACTCGAATCTGGCGATCGTCCACCTTCTTCTCGGCCAGGCTATGATCCTGAAGGGAAAATTCCCCGAGGCGATCACCGAGCTACGCGAGGTGGAGAGGATCTCCCCGGGCGATGCGTGGGAGAAGGCGTGCCTGGTGAACGCCTACGCCGCCTCGGGGAGAAAGGACCTCGCGACCCGCCTTCTGGGCGAGGTTCAAAAGGAGACCACGGCCTCCGGCTACCGGCGCAGCCTCAACGTCGCGCTGGCTTACACCGGTCTCGGGGACAGGGATCGGGCCTTCGAGTTCCTGGACAAGGCGATCGAGGAGCATGACCCGTTGCTCTCCTTGATCACACTGGATCACCTCTACGACCCGCTCCACTCCGACCCGCGCTGGGCCCAGTTCATCAGGAAGCTGGGAGTGATCCAGTCCTCATAATGCTTCAAGAGCCCAGCGGCGGAACGTGTCCCAATTGCGACAGCTTGCGGTGTCGCAACCAGATATAGAGGAGAAGCCCGACGGTCGGCATCACCGGGAAGGTGGGCAGGATATACCAGTAGCGCAGATGATGCTTCTTCGCGTCCTGATGGATGAAGACGGTCAGGATCGCCAGGACCCACGCAAAATCGTAGAGCGTCGTCTGCATGATCGGTTGCGTGACGTAGAGCCTGAACCCGTCGATGCCCCAGCCCGACCAGCGTCCCCAATTCAAGACGACGAGCGACGCGATGAAACAGGGCAGGAGCCAGTGAGCCTGCAGGTGCGCCGTCTCGGCGATGCGTTGTAAGCGTTTTCTCATGCTGGGCTCCCCGCGTTTCGTTGAGATTCAGCGGCCAGTCGACGCAAGTGCGTGTGAGCGTACTCGTGCACCACGGCATGCATGTACAGTGCGCGCGGCACATCGCGATTGATCTCCAGCCAGCCCAGCGACTCCCGTGTGCCCCACGCGCGGAACAGGCCGTCGCCCGTGATGTCGGCAAGGTGGGTCAGCAGCGGCTCGTCGAGCTGAAACGAATTAACGGCCTGCTCGTACTCATTCTCCGACGTCAGGAGCGCAAAGGGGATGTTCATGAAGTAGAGCGCCGTGCCGAGGTCGAGATTGATGAGACGGACACACTTCTCGTCGGGCGAGATGTGGGGCACCTCCAGCATCGAAAAATCGAGGGACGCGCGTGTGTCGCACTTGAATCGTCCCGACGCGCGCAGTCTCTCGCCGGCGCCGATGATCAGTCGATACATGTTGACATCGTGCCGGATGACCGCGTGCCCCATCAGTCCCCTCAACGTGGTCGGCACCAGATCAGGCTCTGGAAGATCGGGCAGGCCGCTGTTACGGGCGACGAACCGGATCAACAGGGTCTCGACGATGAAGTGACGCAGCAGCAGCTCGCCGCCCTCGCGCGAGACACAGCGACGCAGGAACCAGACACCGAGTCGATCGAGCAGACTGTGCGAGGAGAACTGGAAGGGCAGCACCCGCTTCACCGCGACGATCAACCCGACCGCAGTCAGCGATATCGGGCGCGCGAGAGGCCGGATGTAGCGGCGAGTCCAGCGCTGCAGATCCTTGTGGAGCAGCTCGGCCGTTCGTTCCGAGAGCGGCGTCGCGGGATCGACGCGCAGGGCCTGGAAATGGAGCGGCAGCTCGCGCGGCGCCACTTAGATGTTGTCCAGCTCTTCCAGCTGCAGCGCGTAAAGGCGCGCAACAACCTTCGCCGTCTTGACGATCCGTCGAGCGACATCGTCGTCGACGGTGCCCGACGCCAGGACCTCACGCAGTCGATCGAAGTGATTGTCGTCGTTCTGACCGTGGTAGTAGAGAAAGCTGACTTCCTTGTTCGTCAGGTGGAGCTGCTCCTTCAACGCTTCGGCCCACTGCCGGGCCTTGTGCCGGCCCAATCCCTCGATGACGAACATGGCGCCCAGCAGGTCGAGCGGGTCGGGCTGGCTGGCGCGGTGAAACATGAAGCCCGACAGAGCTTCGGAGCCGATGTTCTTGGGCGTGTTGACGATCTCCTCGAGAGAGCCCCCCACGGCGCAATAATCCCGCTCGATCATCTGGAAGTCGCGGTGCTCGTCTCCGGCGTGGGAAATGAACATCGAGCGGAACGGGAACAGCTCGATGGAAATGTTCGACGCGGCGCGCGCGATCCAGCGCGCGCCCTCCATGACCTGCTGGCGCAGGTTGCGCAGCAGCATCTTGTAGTCCTTGATCGTCACCTGGCCCGCCTCGATGCGGCGGACGATCGGCGTGGCGCGCAACATGCGCTCGAAGTCCGCCCAGACGATGCCCAGATCCAGGACGAGCCGGCGCACCACGGGGTCGTCACCCGGATCGAAACCCTCACCCAGGGGCGATCGGGCCGCCGCCTCGGCGATCTCGGCCGGAGTGCGCTCGACAGGCGGCAGACTGCTGATCTCTCCGGCCCGCCATGGCGTCGAGCCGTCCGCGTCCGGGCCGCCCTCGGTCACCGGCTCGGCTTCCGGCCGTCCATCGGGGCCGACGCAGGTCAGCAGTGCGAAGGCCACGGTAAATCGCCCCGATTCGGGAACCATCAGCAGAATCTTCTCACCCCGCTTGAAACGACCGCCGTTCAGCGCTTCTTCCAGCATGATGAAGATGCTGGCCGCTCCGGTGTTCCCCTTGGTGTAGAGATTCGTGAACCATTTCTCTCCGGGAATGCTGAGATTGGCCGCGGCGAGCAGCCGGACGATCTCGCCTTTGAAGAAGTGGGAGCTGTAGTGGCAGAGAAGATGATCGAGCTTTTCGGGAACGATGCGTTCCCGCTTGACGAGCCGGAGGTACTCCTCGACGCCCAGCTTGACGATCTGAGGAAGCAGCTCGGTATCCTGCCGGAGACGCATCAGCTCGGCCCTGTCGGCCTCGGAGATCGTCGCCAGGTCGAGCCACGTATTGCCGGCGCGCGGAGAGCCCTTGTGGGCGATGCCGGTGTACATGCATGTCTCGTATTCGTGGGCATACGACTTCAATTCGATCCAGTCGATGCGCAAGGACGGTTGACCGGCGTGCGGCTTGTCCTCGAGCACGAAGCAGCCGGCGCCATCGGAGAGCATCCAGCGCAGGAAGTCGGCGTCGAAGTCTCGAAAGGAGCCGCGCAGACCATCGAGGCGCTCGTCAGCGCGGGCGCCGTCGGTTGCGCGGCCGAACTTCGTGGCTTTCAGGCTGCGGCTCACCAGCTCGGAGCCGACCACCAGGGCGTTCTTCCGCTGCCGCAGTGCCACGGCGCGATACGCGCCCGACAGCGCCGCCATCGAAGAACAGCAGACACCGCCCGCGCTCAACAGCTCCATTGGCCGTCCGCCGAGCCGACCGTGGACCATCGATGCGAAACCCGGGATCGGGACATCGCCCTGCGTGGTTCCCGCCGCGAGCATCTCGACGTCATCGAGGGCGAGCCCGCAGTGCGCCAGGGCGGCGTGCACGGCCTTGACGGCCAGCTCTTCGTTTAGCTCGGTCGTCCGCCCGTTCTCGTCGAGCGCGTAGTGACGCGTCCGGATGCCGTTCGATTTGAGGATGCGGTTCTTCAAACGGCTCGGCTTGCCGTCGACGAGACCCAGGACCTGCTCGATGCGGTCGTTGTCGACGGGCTCGCCCGGCAGATAGACGCCGGCGGCCGTGATGTACACCTCCTTCACCGAGCGTGACTCGAGGTTCATACCCGTTCCTCGCTCTCGAGGGGAGGCGTCCACTGGGCGTATGTTACGCCCGCCAAGGGTCACTCCGTCAACCCGCGTGACCTATTCCGCTCGCAGCGCTTCATTCGGGCTGATCCGCTGTGCTCGACGATAAGCAGGTATCGTGCCAGACCCTGCCGCTGCCCTCATCGCGCTGCATGGCAAGGCGTTGTGCCCAGGCCCGGGCTCTCCATGACTGCCGCTGCCTGTCCGCTCCCGACACTTGACGATCCCAGAATCGGGGCCTGGTGTCGGGGCACGGGATACGGGTCGTTGCGGCCGACTACAGAATGGGCTCGATACGAAGCGGCCGCTCGCGCGTCGCCTTACCGCGCAGGCCTGGTGTCCCGGACGCTGGGACGCTCCACGATGCGCCCGGCCCAGGACTGGACCGCCGGGCCCGGGGTCACCTCCAGAGTCGTCAAGAACTGCAGAAACGGCGCATAGCAGACGTCGGCCAGCGTGAACCGTTCGCCGGCCAGGTACTCCCTGCCCTGGATCTCCGTTTCCAGGATCGACAGGTGCTTGTCGATTTTCCCCCTGGCCTTCTCCATCGGCTCGAGGAGCCAGCGCTCTTTGGGAAGGAACCGCTTGGGCAGAAGAATCGTCCGGGCCGGTCCGGCGAACTCGAGGTCGCACAGCTTCATGTGCATCGCCACGCGCGCCCGGTCGCGGGCGTCCCGCGGCAGGAGCGGGGGAGTCGGCCTGGTGGCTTCGAGGTACTCCAGGATCGCCGTCGATTCGTACAGCACCCAGCCATCCTCGTCGATCGCCGGCACCCGGCCGTACGGGTTCTTCGACAGATACTCCGGCTGGAACTGGGTGCGCGCCAGGAGGTCGACCTCGACCAGCTCGGCCGGAATGGTCTTCTCGATCAGCGCGATCCGAACCCGCTGCGAGAAGGTGGACAGAGGGTGGTAGTACACCTTGAGCATGCGCGACCCTCCGGACGATTCGGCCTGACCCCGATCATCGCGCCGAGGTCTTTCCTCCGGTCTGTGGCTCCGCCGTCTGGAATCCGCGCTTGCGCATCAAGGCGGCGATTCCCGGATCGCGGCCGCGGAAATTGCGGTAATCCTCGGCTGGATCGATGGTGTTCCCGGTCGAGAAGACGTTGTCGAGCAGGCGCTTCGCGACGGCCTTGTCGTACGGTCCGCCCGCCTCCACGAACGCTTCCCAGGCGTCGGCCGAGAGCGTGTCGGACCAGAGATAGCTGTAGTAGCCGGCGGAATAGGAGTCGCTCGAGAAGATGTGGCTGAACTGAGTCGTCCGGTGGCGCATCACGATCTCTTTCGGCATGCCGAGCGCGGCGAGGGTCTCGCGCTCGAACGCCTGGGGATCGATCGTCGTGTCCGCCGTGGCCGCGAGGTGGAGCTTCATGTCGACGAGGGCGCCGGCGAGATATTCCACCGTGATGAACCCCTGGTTGAACTTCGACGCCCGATCGATCTTCTCCACGAGCTCCTTCGGGATCGGTTTGCCCGTCTGGTAGTGCAGGGCAAAGCGATTGAGGACCTCGGGCACGGACACCCAGTGCTCGAGCAGCTGCGACGGGAACTCGACGTAGTCGCGCGCGACCTTGGTGCCGGATAGGGACGGGTAGTTCACGGACGACGAGAGCCCGTGCAGCGCGTGCCCGAACTCGTGGAACATCGTCAGGGCGTCGTCCCAGCTGATCAGCACCGGCTCCCCCGGCTTCCCTTTGACGAAGTTCGCGTTGTTCGACACGATCGTCGTCACGACACCGTCGAACTTCGACTGGCTGCGGTAGGCGTTCATCCAGGCGCCCGACTGCTTGCCGGGGCGCGCGTACGGGTCGAAGTACCACAGCCCGACGTGCTTTCCGGCCGCGTCGGTCACTTCCCACACGCGGACGTCCAGATGCACGACAGGAACGCCGGTGGCCGGCTTGAACTGCAATCCGAAAAGCTGGCCGGCGTTCCAGAAGATCGCCTCGCGCATCTTGTCGAGCTGCAGGTACGGCGTGACGATATTCTGGTCGAGGTCGTACCTGGCCTTGCGGACCTTCTCGGCGTAGTACCGGTAATCCCACGGCTCGATGGTGACCTTCGCGCCGCCCCCGGCGGCTTCCGTGTCCGCCACCGCCTGCATGTCGGCAACCTCCTCGCGCACGCGGGCGACGGCCGGCTTCCAGACCGCCTCCATCAGCTCCATGGCGCGCTCGGGAGTCTTCGCCATCGAATCCTCCAGCCGCCAGTGGGCGTGCGTCGGATAGCCGAGGAGATTCGCCCGTTCGGCGCGCAGCTTCAGGATCTCGGAGATCGTCGCGTTGTTGTCCTTCGCGTCGCCGTTGTTGCAGCGGCTGTAATAGGTGCGCCACACCTTCTCGCGCAGATCGCGCCGGTCGGAGTACGTCAGGAACGGCTCCATGCTGGAGCGCGTGTTCAGGATCGCCCACTGACCCTTGTGCCCGCGCGCCTCGGCGGCCTGCGCGGCCCCCTCGCGCACCCCGCCGGGCAGCCCCGCGAGGTCGGCTTCCTTCTCGAGGTAGAGCACGTAGTCCTTCTCGTCCGCGAGGAGATTCTGGGAGAACTTCGTGAACAGGCTGGCGAGCCTCTGGTTGATCTCCGCCACGCGCTGCCGGGCGGCCCCCTCGAGGCGCGCGCCGGCGCGGACGAAGGTCGTGTAGTCGAGCCAGACCAGCCGCTTCTGCTCCGGCGTCAGGCCACTCGCCTCCCGCGCGTCGTAGACGGCGGCGATGCGCTCGAACAGAGCCTTGTTCTGGACGATTCGATCGTTGAAGGCCGCGAGCTTCGGCGCCATCTCCGTCTCGACCTTCTGGAAGTCGTCCGAGCTCATCGTGTTTCTAAAGACTCCGTAGATCGTGGAGACCCGTTCGAACGGCTTTCCCGCCCGCTCGAGGGCGGCGATCGTGTTGTCGAAATCGGGCGTCGCGGGGTTCTTCGCGATCGCGTCGATCTCTTTCAGGTTCTCGGCCATCGCGGCTTCGAGCCCCGGCTTGAAGTCGGAGACCTTGACCTTGTCGAACGGCGGCACCCCGCCGTACGGCCCGGTCCATTTCTTGAGCAGGACGTTCTCGGCATGCAACGGCGTGGCGGCAATCACGGCCGCGGCGGCGACCACGAGCAGACCGGTCCTCGACATGGGGAGAGCTCCTTTCAACGTGTGGAGGTGGAGATTTTATTACGGATCAGGTCCCGGGTCGAGAGAACTTGATACGAGCGACGATTCGGCCGGAGCGCCAGGTCACGCGACAGCAGAAGGCGCCCCGTCGCGAGAAGGTGGACAGAGGACGATAGCAGCCCCTATCCTTGGATCATGTCCACGGTTCTCCCCCGACGACGCCGACTGATCGCTGCCGTGGCGGCCGCGCTGGCGCTGGCCATAGGAGCGCTCGCGGCCCGGCCGCTCCTCGCGCGTGCCGTCCGCTCGCGCGTCGAAGCCGAAGCCGCGCAGCACGGTCTGGTGGCCCGGATCGACACCGTGCGCGTCGGCCTCTGGCCGCCGCTCCGGCTGACCGGCGTCGCTGTCAAGAAGACGGAACGCTGGCGGCTGAGCGCCGACACGGTCGAGGTCTGGTGGTCCGGCCGGACGCGGCTCACCGTGAGTCACGCCGTTCTCCACGGACCCGCGGGACTGACGGTCGCGGCGGGGTCGACCGCCTGGGACGTCGTCGGCGTTGGCCGTGACACCTTGCGTGTCGCGCTGCGGCGACCCCAGACCGGGCTGATCCTGAGGCGGACCGCGGGCCCCGATGGGAGCACGTGGGCGCTCGAGGCACACGATCTGCCGATCGGCCGACTCCTCGACGTACGACGCTTCGACCGGCCACTGCTCGACGGCGGGACGATCCGCGGCTCGCTGACACTGAGGACCTCGGCCGGCGTCGATGCTTTCGATCTGGACATGACCGCGCACGCGGCGCGCCTGCCGGCCCTCGAGGGCGACGGATCGGAGCACGAGGAGCTCGGCGAGCCCACGGAAGTGGCGGCGCAGGTGGCCGGCTCCTGGAAACGGACCGGAGGTATCCTGGAGGTCCCTCGCTGGCGCGCCACGATTGCCGGGGCGGCGCTCTCGGGCACGCTCGCCGTCAGCGATCTCGACACCGACCCGGGCGTCGACCTGTCGCTCGACGTGGAGCGCGTCGACTTCGCTCGCCTGTTGCGCACGTCCGGTCTCGAGATCCCGGCGAAGCTCGGCCCCGCGGCCGCCGCCGGGCGCGGCGACGATCTGGGCTCGGCCTCGCTCGCCCTCCGCGCGCGGGGCCGCCTCTCGGACCCTGCGTCCTTCGTGGTGACGCAGCGGCTCGACTTCACGCCGCCGCGGCCCCTGCCGCCCGCCATCGAGAGGCTCCGGAGAGACTTCGTCCACGAGACCGGTCTCGGATCGGACGCCGTCCGCGCGATCGACGTCTCGCCCGCGTCCCCCGACTTCATCCCGCTCGCCGAGGTGCCGCCCCTCTTCCTGCGCACGCTCCTCCTGGGCGAGGACGCCGGCTTCTACACCCATCCCGGCATCGACTTCAGGGAGGTGCCCGCCGCCCTCCTGACCGACTGGGCCCGCGGCGGCGCCGCGCGCGGCGCCTCGACGATCACGCAGCAGCTCGCCAAGAACCTGTTCCTGTCGCACGAGAAGAACGTCGGGCGCAAGCTCCAGGAGGTGCCCCTCACGCTGCTTCTGGAGTCGGCCCTCGGCAAGGACCGCATCCTCGAGATCTACCTGAACGTCATCGAGTGGGGCCCGGGTCTTTACGGCCTGCGGCCCGCCGCCCGCACCTACTTCGGCCGCGAACCTCGGGAGCTGACGCCGGCGCAGATGGCGTTCCTGGTTTCGCTGATCCCAGGCCCGGTGAAGTACCAGAGCTCCTTCGCCCACGGCACGCCCGGGCCCGGCTTCAGGCAGCTCGTGGACGCCCTGCTCGCCAAGCTCCGCTCCGAGGACGCCCTGGACGAGGAGGAATACCGCCAGGCCCTGGACGAGCCGATCGTCGTCCGCGGCCGGGAGACGCGCGTTCCGGACGCCGGATGACCGTCACGAATCCGGCTCTTCTTTTTTCTTCGCGATCGCCGCGCGGAGCTTGTCGGCGAGCGAGCCGAAGCTTTCGGGCCGCGACTGGTCCTGCTGCTCGGCGTACTCGCGGACCTCGCGCTTCTCTTTCGCCTCGAGGACCGCCTTGTGGCTCAGCTGAATCCGCCGCCCGGCCGGGTCGACCTCCAGGACGATCACCTCGACGTCGCTCCCGATCGGGAACGCCTTCTTGATGTCGCCCCCCCTGTCGACACCGGTCTCCGAGATGTGGACGAGACCGGTGCGTCCGGGCGCCAGGAAGACGAAGACGCCGTAAGTCTCGAGCCGCTCCACCTTGCCCGTGAGGCGGGCCCCCGCCACGATCTCCACCCGGGCCGCCGGCTGCGGGGCGCCGGACCCGGCGACCCCGGACGCGGTGACCCCCGACCCCGCGGCCCCTCCCGGCGCACCGGCGGACCCTCCCGCCGCGGCCTCGGCCCTCGCGGTGCCGGCCTCCAGCACCGCGACGCCGATCCTCTTCCTCTCCAGATCGATGCTCAGGATTTCGACCGCGACCACCGCGCCGGGCGGAGCGGCGGTCTTCCAGCCATCCTTCTTCCCCGTGGGCGCGAACGCCGACACGTGAGCCAGCGCCTCGACCCCCGGCTCCAGCTCCACGAAGACGCCGAAGTCGGCGACCCGGGTGACCTTCCCCGCCAGCGCCTGGCCGACCTTGTACTTCTCGCCCACCGTCGACCACGGATCGACCTGCAGCTGCTTCAGGCCGAGCGAGATCTTTCCGCCGCCGCCCTCGCCGTCCACGCGCAGCACCTTGACCGTGATCGTGTCGTCCAGCCGAACCACGTCCAGCGGATTCCCGACCCGCGACCAGCCCATCTCCGACACGTGCAGGAGGCCCTGGACACCGCCGCCCAGGTCGACGAACGCGCCGTACGCCATCACCGAGGCGACGCGGCCGGTCAGAACCGCTCCGGGGACGACCGCCCGGCGGATCTCCTCGGCCTTCTCGCTCTCCTCCTCCTGCAGGAAGACGCGCCGCGAGACGACCAGCTCCTTGCCGTCCTCCTTGCACTCGATGATCCGGAACGTGTAGGCCTGCCCGACGTGCACCGAAGGATCGGCGGTGAAACGGCTGTCGATCTGCGAGATCGGACAGAAGGCGCGCTGCCCGCCGACACGGACCTCGTAGCCTCCCTTGATCGCCTTCTCGACACGACCTTCTACAGGAAGTCCGGACCGGAACGCCTCGATCAGCCGAGGCCGCGTGACCGCCCCCCGCGCCAGCTTGTGCGAGAGCTTCAGCCCGCCCACCGTCGAGACGACGACCGCCTGGACCTTGTCCCCGACCTTCACCTGCACGTCGCTGTCCGGGTCCGCCAGCTCCACGAGGTCGATGGTCGCCTCGCCCTTGCCGCCGATATCGACGAACGCGACGTCGTCCCCGAGCGCCACGATCGTCCCCTCGACCGTCTCCCCCTCCCGGTGGAACTTCGGCGCGGACGCCTCCTCCATCAACCGGGCGAAATCGTCCCCTTCCTCGGAATCGGCGCGCGGTCGGTCGGCCACCTGAAAGCCCCTTCTGATAGCGTGCATCTTATCAGTCCGACGCCCGGCGGGGCCAGGAACCGGTCGCGGCTACCCTGCGCCAGAACACCGACCCCATGCTATGATTTCGACGTTATTTGCTCCCCGCTCGACATGCCGAAAGGCCTCGGGCGGGGTTGCTTTTTTTTAAGGAGGGGGGGGTGAAACACACTCATATGTCCCCCTCAGGCAGGACCTTCGCCGAGAGGAACGCCCGTAAGATTACCTGCCGCGCTTCGTCCGGTACGACGGAAGCTCCTCCCGCAGAACGCGCCACAATGTTTCCTCGAGAGGCTGGTCCCCGGAGATCATGTGCTCCCTGAGCGCTCGATTGATGAGGGTCTGGCAGTTCCTGGAGCAGGACAGGAACATAAAGAAGCCAGGTCCCCCAGGGGAAGTCCTGCCCTCCATTCAGAGACGCGCCGGCCCGTACGTCCGGACCGTCCCGTCTCTCAGGACCATCTCCACGAACAGACTCTTGCCGCTCTTGTGCTTGGGAACGATGGCGGCGTAGTCGGCCCCCAACCCGGTCACGCACTCCTGGCACGGGATCAGGACAGGATTCAGCTGCACGCGATTTCCGCGGTTGTTCAAGATGACCAGGTTGAAGCCGCGGACGTCGTATTCCGCGGTGGTGTGCCACGTCACCAGCACCGAATCCTTCCCCAGCGGGCCGGAGTGCGTCAGGGCGATTCCGACCACCTGCTGTCCGTCGTCGAGCACCAGGGTCGACTCTCCCTGGTACAGGAAGGAGGTCTCGGCGGTCACCGGCACGGTGGAGCGATCGGTGACCGTGATCCGCATCCGGTAGGTCGTGCCCGGCACCAGGTTCGACAGCGGGCTCGTCAGCGGCAGGCCGCTGTTGAACAGAATCCTGTACACCGGGTTCGTGGCGATCGCCCCGAGCCGGATCGCCTGGTCGTCGGCCGCGAGCACCGTGAGATCGGTTCGCGGATAGGCGGGGTCGAAGTCGTTTCGAGAGGGGTCGAACCGGCCGATGCAGATACCGCCCGGGGGGGCGGGAGCGGTAACGATCAGATCCTTGTGGAGGAATGGGTCGTTGCAATGCCCTGAACCGATCAGGTAGTCCGGCTGGCCGTCACCGCACACCAGCCCTGGAGTCGCCCCGAGCAGCTGCGAATCGATGTCGAACAGGACCCGGCCGGAATCCGGGCTCGCGAAATATCCGACGCCTTGACCAGGAGTCCCCGGCGGGTACGCGTCGGTGGCGCAGAGGTCGGCGCTCGACAGGTCGAGCGACCGCAGCGTGAACGCGGAGTCCTCGAAGAACTCGATCGACCCGGAGAGCAGGTCGCCGTCGGGATCGAACGCCCGCGCCTGCACCTCGAGGGTCGAGCCGCCATCCTGTCGGACCGAGCCGAGGACCAGAACCGGCTGGCAGGCGTCCCCCGAGCCGTCGTGGTTCGAGTCCTCCTGGAGCGGGTTGAAGGTGGCGGGGCAGTTGTCCACGTCGCCGCAGATCCCGTCGTGGTCGGCGTCGTTCGCGGGATCGTTGGGACAGGCGTCGCAGTCGAGGGCAAGACCGTCGCCGTCCGTATCGGGGCCGCCGCCGTTTCCGATCGAAGCCGCGGGTCGTCCGTCGACGTACGAGGCCGGGCAGACATCGTCGGCGTTCGGCACTCCGTCGCCGTCGATGTCGAGGTCGCAGGCATCGCCGAGCCCGTCGCGGTCGAGATCGCGCTGGGTGGGATTGGCCACGCCGGGGCAGTTGTCGCACATGTCCCCCGCTCCATCGCGATCGTGATCGGCCTGGTCGGGATTCGCGACGAAAGGACAGTTGTCGCGCGCGCTCTCGACGCCGTCGCCGTCGTCGTCGGCCGGCTGCACGAATTCGGACTGAAGGGTCGGCAAGATGTCCCCGCCGTAGACGATCATCCGGTCGCGGGCGGCATCGAAGGCGGAGGCGATGCCCGGGCCCGAGCTGGCGAACGGCCGGATCGGCACGAACGACCAGCCCTCGCCGTCGTAGACGCGGGTGCCGGTGGTTGGCTGGAAAAGACGCAAGAAGTTGCACCCTCCAAACGGCGAGCAGAAGAGCATGAGCCGCTCGAAATCCCCGCCGAAGTTGATGGTGCGGCCCCTGACGGCGTCGAAGACCGTGGCGCCCCCCCAGTTCGGCGGCAGGTCGCCCGGAGCGTCGGCAGGCTGCCACGTCATCCCGTCGAACTCCCACGTGTCGTTGAACAGGCGCGGCGGGACGGACAACCCAGAGAGATCCAGGCCGCCGTGCAGGACCGTCACCTGGCGCACCGGGTCGTAGACCATCTGCGGCTCGGTGCGGGGCAGGGGAGAGCGCGGGCTCGGGACGATCCTCCAGGCGGCACCGTCGAACACCCATGTCCGGCCGTCGGAGCGCCCCCCGAACAGGACCAGCAATCGGTGGGCGGAGTCGTAGGTCATCCCGAACGAGGGGCTCGAATCGTTCTGCTGTTGCGTGCCCGGGGACGACGCGGGCGGCGCGACCGGTGTGTCGATCCGGCTCCAGGAGCCGGCCCGGTACTGCCAGAGATCGTTGAGCGCCCCGCCGGTGAGACCGGTCCCGCCGAACAGCATGACACGACGGTTGAAGTCGTCATACACCATCCGGTGACCGGAGCGCGCGTCCGGCGCCTGCGGGGTCGTGACGCGGGTCCAGGCCGAGCCGTCGAATTCCCACGTCGAGGTGTCGTCGGCGCCCCCGAACAGCACGGTGACACCGCGGCTCGCGTCGAAGGCCATCGCCGCGCCCCGGCGCTCGCCGGGATTGACGCCGGTGGTCACCGTCTGCCAGGAGTGCGTGATGACGGCCGAGGGATCGGCGGCCGGATCGCAGGCGTCTCCGACTCCGTCGAGGTTGGAGTCGGCCTGTGTCGTCACGAACTGCCCGTTCGCCACGCGCGGGCAGTTGTCGTTCGGCAGCGGCCAGGTGTCCTGATCCTGGTCGAGCGTCCTGACGCGCGGCATGGGCAGGAGGGTGCGCCCCTGCAGGAACGCGTCCGAACCTGTCGATTGCAGCGCGCCGACGACGGGAAGGACGGTGTTCCCGACGATCGTGACGACCGACAGGAAGCCTCCGGCGATCGGGATCGTCGCCTGCGGCGCGCCGGTCTCGAGGAACGTCTGCACCGTCGGGCCGGGCTCCTCCAGGGTGGCGGTGAAGCGATCGAAGATGCCCCGCCGGCCGCCCGCGTCGTCCACCCGCGCCGGCGCCGACGGCTCGAGACGGAGGCGCTCGCCGGTATGGACGTAGTCGACCCGCGCCGAGGAGACGCGGAAGCCGAGCGCGTCCTCGCGCAGCGGTGCGTCGACCACGCGGTACTGGACGCCGTCGCTCCCCAGGATCATCCGCGTCGGCGTGTCGATGGCGTCGAAATCGTAGGCCGACCCGTTCCACGCGACCGAGGCGACGATCAGACCCCCCTGGGCCGGGCGAAACGTGCCGTACGGATAAGTCGGGCTGATGAGGGTCTTGCTCACCTGCTGTCCGTTCGCATCGGTGACGACCTGGTAGATCACATCACTGGGAAGGGGCAGGGGACGGTCGTTCAGGATCTGATCGTTATTGCGGTCCTCGATGTAGGGATGGATGTTGGGGAGATTCACCGGATCGTAGGTGTCGAGGATGCCGTTGCCGTTCAGGTCCTCGCCCGGATCGAGGACGCCGTTGTGGTTCTTGTCCTCGTCGATGTAGTCGAGGCGGCCGTCGCCGTCGATGTCCTCGCCCGGGTCCAGGATGCCGTTGTGATTCTTGTCTTCGTAGTAGAGATCGATGTGCCCGTCGCAATCGACGTCCTCGCGGTTCTCTCCTTCGCATCCGGCCGGCCCCGTGAGCCGTCCGTCGCCGTCGCGATCTTCTCCGGGATCGAGGACGCGGTTGTGATTGATGTCCTCGAAGACGTCGAAGCGTCCGTCGCGATCGAGATCCTCCCGCGGCTGGCTGAGGATCACCACCAGCGGCGCGTAGGGCGTTCCCGCGGTCGCGGGGCAGCCGTTCGCCCGCTGATCTCCCCAGCCGCCCGGTCCTGCCCCGGGGGCGCGCAGCCGGTACTCGATTCGGCCATCACCGTCGAGATCCCCCAGCCGCTCCAGCCAGTCCGCCGCGTCCAGGGTGCCGCTGTTGTTCGCATCTCCCTCCCCCAGGAGGAAGAACGATGCATGGATGGGGCCGTCCTGGAAGCTGAAGACGAGCGGCACGCCGGCGATACCGGTGCCGCTGGTGATCGGCGCCGGCGCTCCGGGAGGGCAGTTCGCTCCGGCGGGTCCAACGGCCAAAAACATGAGGATCAGGGCGATCACGGCGGAAGGAAGGCGGTGCAGGGTCGGCAAGGGATGCATCTGTGGCTCCTTTCAGGAGGCAACCTAATTTGATATACCCCCTCCCCGGAGGGGCGACAACCCGAATCTGACGGCCCGAGTGCGGCGGCCTGTCGCCTGACCTCACCCGCCCCCCGTCTGTCTCGCTCACACCATGCCAGCGGGACAGCCTGGCCTGGTTGATGAGAGGTCCAGAGTTTGTCTCGAATCGGCGGGGCGAGCATCGTCATCCCTCGTGCTTGTGCGGAGAAAAAGCCGCGGCGCCACGCCGCCCGCCGCCGTGCGAGACATGGCGAAGGGGGACGAGAAGTTCCGTCACGAGCAATACAATGGATCAGGAGCGGGCGATTCGTCGCGCGACGCGCCCGCGGCGCGAAGGAGGGCCGACCGGGTGCTCCACATCTTCGTCGACGCGGACGGTTGTCCGGTGAAGGAGGAAATCTATCGCGTGGCGAGGCGGCACGGGTTGAGCGCGACCGTGGTGTCGAACTCGCGCATCCGGATCCCGGAGGAGCCTTGGCTCACGCTGGTCGTGGTCGGCGGGCGTTTCGACGCCGCCGACGACTGGATCGTCGAGCATGCGGCGCGGGACGACATCGTGATCTCGGCGGACATACCGCTCGCCTCGCGCTGCCTTCGCACGGGCGCCGTCGTCCTCGATCAGAGAGGCGGAACGTTCACCGAGGACAACATCGGCGCGGCCCTCGCGAACCGGGAGATGCTGTCCCATCTTCGCGATCTGGGGACCCTCACCGGAGGTCCGGCACCGTTCAGCGCGCGGGATCGCTCGCGATTCCTCCATCGTCTCGATGAATCGATCCGGGCGATCCGCCGGCGGAACCGATGATCTCCTCCTCTCGGCGCGTCACTTCTGCTTGTCGTCGAGCTCGGCCCATCGGGCGTAGAGCCGGTCGACCTGGGCCTGAAGATCGCCGAGTATCGAGAGGCGTTCTTGCAGCGTGGCCGCGTCCGTCGCGATGGATGGATCCTCGGCGCGCCGCCGCGCCTCGGCGAGGCGCGTCTCGGCGTCGAGCACCATCGCCTCCAGACCATCCCATTCGCGCTGCTCGAGGTAGGAGAGTCGCCGGGCCCCGGACCGCGGCATCTTCGGCGTCGATGGGGGCGTCGTGACCCGTTTTGGCGGAACCTGCACGGGCCGGTTCGCCTCCCACTGGTCGTAAGCGGCGTAATGCTGCGCGCCACCGCGACCGTCGAGGGCCACGACCTGGGTCGACACTCGATCAAGAAGGTGCCGGTCGTGGCTGACCAGGACCAGGGCGCCGGGGAACTCGAGCAGCGCCTCCTCCAGGACCTCGAGCGCCGGGATATCGAGGTCGTTCGTGGGCTCGTCGAGGACGAGGAGGTCGGCCGGCCGGAGCATCATCCTGGCGAGGATGATCCGGGCGCGCTCGCCTCCGGAGAGACGGGACACCGGTGTTTCGAGCTGCCCGGGGTGGAAGAGAAAGCGCTTCGCCCACGAAGCCACATGCAGCGCTCGATCGCCGTAGATCACGCTGTCCCCCTCGGGCGCCAGCGCGCGCTTGAGCGTGAGCTGAGGGTCGAGCAGTTCCCGGTTCTGGGCGAAGTAGACGACACGCAGGGCCTCCGCACGCTGGATCGTCCCCGCCGCGGGGGCGATTTCCCCGACGATCGTCCGGAGCAGGGACGTCTTGCCGGACCCGTTGGGGCCGAGGACGCCCAATCGCATGCCGGGCATGAGAAGCAGATCGAGGCCAGCGACGATCGTCCTGTCATCGAACGCGATCCGCAGGCCTTCGCCGGACCACAGTCGTTTCGTCCTGCGCCCGGACGATGTGAACTCGATGCCCGCGGTCGAGACCACGCTGCGCGCGCGACTGGTCTCGAGCCGTTCGATGCTGCGCTCGGCCGAGTCGATGCGCGCCTTGGACTTGGTCGTCCGCGCCCTGGCTCCGCGGCGAAGCCAGGCGACCTCGCGGCGGACGAGGCCGGCGAGAGTGTCGCGGTAGGCCGCCTGGTTGCGGAGCGCCACGTCGCGCGCCTCCAGGAAGTCCGCGTACGACCCGGTCACGTGGAAGAGACCCGAGTCATGCAGCCGGCTGATCTCCAGCACTCGCCGTGCGACCCGCTCGAGAAAATAGCGATCATGGCTGACCACGACGAAGGCGCTCGATTCGTTCTGCAGAAGCGATTCGATCCAGAGAATCGAATCGATGTCGAGGTGGTTCGTCGGCTCGTCGAGCAGCAGGACATCGGGCGCGCGGGCGAGCTCACGCGCGATCGCGAGCCGGGCGCGCCAGCCCCCCGAGAGGAGGTCGGTCGGGACATCGGGGTCGGTGAATCCCGCCTGGCGCAGGGCCAGACCGACACGCTCGTCCCGCTCGTGGTCGTCGAGACGGTCATCGGTCGCGACCGCTTCGGCGACGATCTGTGCCGCCGACCTCCCCGGGGCGAAGACCGGGGTCTGCGGGACGTACCCGAAGCGCACGTTCTTCCGGCGGGTGCAGCTCCCCGAGTCGGTCGTCTCGACGCCGCCGAGGATTCTCAGGAACGTCGATTTGCCCGCTCCGTTCGGCCCGACGAGCCCGACATGATCCCCTTCATGAAGAACGAACGTCAGTCCCTCGAACAGCGGCGGCCCGCCGAACGACTTGGTGACGCTTTCGCAGCGAAGGAGAGCCGGGCGGGCCATGACGGTGACCGCAGTATACATCGGCGTCCAGACGACCCGGCCGTCACTCGTCGACGCGCGCTCGCATCGCCTTGACCCGGCCGCGCCGGATCTTGCCGCTCACCCGCCTCTCCTTCGAACCGCGCGTCGCCTTCGTGGGGCGCCGCGGGCGCGGCACGGCCGCCGCGGCCGCGATCAGGGCGCGCAGGCGCCCGAGGGCGTCCTCGCGGTTCGTCTCGAGGCTGCGGTGGCTCTGCGCCTTGATGACCACGATGCCCCCGACGCTGATCCGATGGTCCGGCATCTCGAGCAGCCGCGTCTTGACGGCGTCGGGCAGGGAGGATGCGCGGATGTCGAATCGCAGGTGGACGGCGTTCGAGACCTTGTTGACGTTCTGGCCGCCCGCCCCCTG
>Ga0070697_100000168_pt1 | contig 52931 bp, 57 predicted proteins | sample KBSK1501metaG_FD_65475 | JGI IMG/M metagenome (GOLD analysis project Ga0070697, IMG submission 65475) | Corn, switchgrass and miscanthus rhizosphere microbial communities from Kellogg Biological Station, Michigan, USA - KBS K1-50-1 metaG | ecosystem: Host-associated > Plants > Roots >... | reverse complement strand
ATCGAGAAGACCCGGCTCGGCGCTTATTTGCGCGCGGCGACGGAAAATCCGACGCTGGTGCGCGCCTTCGGCATCAACGTGCCGCGCATGATCACGCTGACCTACGGCTTCGGCGTCGGACTGGCGGCGCTCGCGGGCGTGATGGCGGCGCCGATCTACAACGTCAGCCCGCAAATGGGATCCGACCTCATCATCGTCGTGTTCGCGGTGGTGGTGATCGGCGGCATGGGCTCGATCATGGGCGCGATCGTCACCGGCTTCGCGCTCGGCGTGATCGAGGGCTTGACCAAGGTCTTTTTCCCCGAGGCCTCGAACACGGTCATCTTCGTCATCATGGCGATCGTGCTCCTGATCCGGCCGGCCGGGCTGTTCGGAAGGACGGCGTGATGGCGAACGTGGCGGAACCGATCGGCGCGCCCTTGGTCAGGGCTTCGGCCTGGAGCGAGGCGGTCGCGTTCATCATCATGGCCGGCTTTTTCATCGTGGCGCCGGCTTTCATCTATCCCGTGTTCTTGATGAAGGCGCTCTGCTTCGCGCTGTTCGCCTTGGCGTTCAATCTGCTGATCGGCTACGTCGGATTGCTGTCCTTCGGCCACGCGCTGTATTTCGGCTGGGCCGCCTACGTGAGCGCGTACGCGGCGAAGGTGTGGCACCTCACGCCGGAGCTCGCGATTCTCACCGGCACCGCGACAGCCGCAGTGCTGGGTCTCGTCACCGGCGCGCTCGCGATCCGCCGCCAAGGCATCTACTTCGCCATGATCACGCTCGCGCTCGCGCAGATGATGTACTTCTTCGCCTTGCAGGCGCCGTTCACCGGCGGCGAGGACGGCATCCAGGGCGTGCCGCGCGGCTTCCTGTTCGGCCTGTTCGATCTTTCGAACTCGATGACCATGTATTTCACCGTCGTCGTCATCTTCATCGCCTCGTTCCTCCTGATCTACCGCATCATCCATTCGCCGTTCGGCGAGGTGCTGAAGGCGATCCGCGAGAATGAGAACCGCGCGATCTCGCTCGGCTACAAGACGGAGCGCTACAAGCTCGTGGCCTTCGTGCTGTCGACGGCGCTGGCGGGGCTCGCGGGCGCCACCAAGGCGCTGGTGTTCCAGCTCGCCTCGCTCACCGACGTGCACTGGACGATGTCGGGCGAGGTGGTGCTGATGACGCTTGTCGGCGGACTCGGCACCGTGTTCGGGCCGGTGGTCGGCGCCTTCGCCATCGTGGCGATGCAGAATTATCTCGCCGGATTCGGGCAATGGGTGACGGTCATCCAGGGCGTGATTTTCGTCATCTGCGTGCTGTTGTTCCGGCGGGGGGTGATCGGCGAAATCGCCCACGCGCTGCGCATTCGGCTGTAGCCGCCTTCGGCCGATAATAAACATAGTTTCGAAATAGTTTCCGTCCACCAAGGAATCGCTCCCTTGGTTTTGGCGCGGCTCGGCGTACGGTGTAATGCGAGGCTAGCGAGATTGGCGGATGCAATCCACGCAAGACGCCGCAATAAGGATGCTGAAGGTCCTGTTGGCGGCCTCGTTGCTGCTCCCGCTGGCATTGTTCGGTTACGCCGCCTCGCTTTCGTATCGCAGCACGCTCGAAACCGCCGACGAAAGAATCGCTCGCTCGCTCGAGATCCTGCACGAGCACGCGCTGAAGGTTTTTCAGTCGGTTGATTTCGCCACTGTCGCCACCGAGGACATGATCCGGGGCCAGTCCGACGCAACGATCAAGCAGAACGAGCAAGATCTGCATCTGCGCCTGAAAAAGCTCGAGGATGCGCTCGAGATCGTGCAGTCGATCTGGGTAATCGGGAAGAGCGGCGAGCCGCTGGTCACGAGCCATACCTATCCGTTGCCGGCCGGATTGAGCCTGGCCGATCGCGATTACTTCCGGGCGCATCTCGCGGGCGAAATCGGCAGCTATGTCGGCGAGGTCCTGATGCCGCGGCTCGGCGACGGATCGCCGTTCTTCAGCTTGAGCCGGCGGCGTCAGTCCTCGAGCGGGGAATTCAACGGCGTCATCGAGACCTCGGTATCGCCGCAGGACTTTCAGAATTTTTACGCGCGCATGAGCTCGAGCGGAACGAATTATTACGCCCTGATCAGGAGCGACGGCTTTTTCCTCGCGCGGTACCCCGTCAGCGGGGAGATTCCGGACCGGCTCGGCGAAAAGGCGGCGCTGCGGCAAGCCATCGTGAGATCGCCGGAGACCGGTAAATACACCGTCGTCGCCCAACTCGACGGCGTCGAACGCCGGATCGGATATCGCAAGCTGATCGGCTATCCGGTCTACCTGCTGGCGGGGATCGAAACGTCGGCGGTGCGCGCGGAGTGGCTGTCGGGCATGGCGGGGCACCTGATTTTCGGCATCCCCGCGACCGCCTTCCTGTTCGGCATTACGGCCTTGAGCCTGCAGCGCACGCGCCGCCTCTACGCCGAATCGAAGCGCCGCGAGCAGGCGGAGGACGCGCTCCGTCACGGGCAAAGAATGGAGGCGATCGGCCAGCTCACCGGCGGCGTCGCCCACGATTTCAACAATCTCCTCACCGTCATCATCGGCAATCTCGATATCGCGCTGCGCCAGTTCAAGTCGGGGACGCTCACGGCCGAGCCGAAACTCGAGGGGTTCATCAACAACGCGATGCAAGGCGCGCGCCGGGCGGCGTCGTTGACCTCGCGGCTATTGGCCTTCTCGCGGCGGCAGCCGCTCGATCCGAAGCCGCTCAGGGTCGACAGGCTGGTGCGGGGCATGGAGGACCTTCTTCGCCAATCGCTCGGCGAAACGATCGAGATCGAGGTGGTGAACTCCGGCGGGCTTTGGTGGATCGAGGCCGATCCGACCCAGCTCGAGGCCACGATTCTGAATCTGGCGCTCAATGCGCGCGACGCCATGGCCAATGGCGGCAAGCTCACGATCGAGACGAGCAACGCCTTTCTCGACGAGACGTATGCCCGCAAGCACTCCGACGTATCGGCCGGGCAGTACGTTCAGATCGCCGTCAGCGATACCGGCGCCGGCATGAGCGCGGAAATCGCGGACAAGGCATTCGAGCCGTTCTTCACCACCAAGACCGCGGGCCAGGGGACGGGGCTCGGCCTTTCGCAGGTCTACGGCTTCGTCAAACAATCGGGCGGGCACGTGACGATCTACAGCGAGTCGGGCGAGGGCACGACGGTCAAGCTTTATCTGCCGCGGTTCTTCGCCGCGGCGAGGGAGGAGAGCGAAGCCGAACCCGCGACCCAAGCGAAGGACGCCGGTGGCGGAACGATTTTGGTGGTCGAGGATGACGACGGGGTTCGCGCCTATGTGGCGGACATTCTCCGCGAGTTGAACTACCGCGTGTTCGATGCGCGCGACGCGAGCATAGCGCTCGATATTTTCGCGAAGCACGGCGATGAAGTCGACCTTTTGCTCACCGACGTCGTCTTGCCCGGCCTGAACGGCCGCCAGCTTGCCGACGAGGCGGGGGCGCGCCTCCCCAAGCTCAAGGTCCTGTTCATGACCGGATACTCGCGCAACGCCATCGTGCATCAAGGCCGGCTCAATCCCGGCGTCGAGGTGATTCAGAAGCCGCTCACGCAGGAGAGTCTCGCCGCGAAAATCCGCGAGGTGTTGGAGCGGGACAGCTAGCGCGCGGCGGCTATTCGAATCCGGGCGGGGCCTTGTGGGACAACGGCTCTGCCGCTTCATAAGCGCGCGCGGCAGAAAGCACGCCCGCATCGTCGTACATCCTGCCGACGATCTGCAATCCCACCGGCAATCCATCCCGGGTGAATCCGCACGGCACACTCGCCGCCGGTTGCTGCGTCAGGTTGAACGGGTAGCTGAAAGGAGTCCAATCGAGCCAGGCGTTACCGGTGCCGTTGTCGGGATGCAGGATGCCGGTGTCGAAGGCGGGCGTGGCGACGGCCGGCGTGACGATGAAGTCGTAGCGTTCCATCCACAGGCGCATGCGGCCGCCGAGCGCGCCGCGGGCGGCATTGGCGTTCAGGTAGTCACGCAGCGAAACCTTGGCGCCTTCCTCGACGATCTGGCGAAGCGCGGGCTCGAGCAGCGCCTTCTTTTCTTCCGGCAACGCGCCGAGCGCGAAGCCCGCTCCCGCCCACCACAGGGTGCGGAAGATTTCTCCGGCGTCGGCCATCGGCGGGTCGGCCGCTTCGACCTCGACGCCCAGGGTCTCGAGCCGCTTGATGGCGGCTTTCACCAGCGCCTCGACCTCGGGCACGATCTTCGGCTTGCCGCCGAGCGTGAGGCTGAACGCCACGCGCTTTCCGCGCAGGCCGGATTCAAGTTCTCGGGCGTAATCCTTGGCGTCGTAGGGAAGATTGTGCCAATCGCGCGCATCGGGCTGCGCCAACAGGTTCATCATCAACGCCAGATCCATGACGGTGCGGCTCATCGGGCCGACATGGGCGACCGTGCCGAAGGGCGAGAGCGGATAGGCGGCGACGCGGCCGAAGCTGGGCTTCAGGCCGCAAAGGCCGGTGAGCGAGCAAGGAATGCGGATCGAGCCGCCGCCGTCGGTGCCGAGCGCGAGCGGGACGAGGCGCGCCGCGAGCGCCGCCGCCGAGCCGCCGGACGAGCCGCCCGGCGTCTTCTTCGTGTTCCACGGGTTGCGGGTGACGCCGGTGAGCGGGCTTTCGGTCACGGCCTTCCAGCCGAATTCCGGGGTCGTCGTCTTGCCGAGGAGAACCGCGCCGCCCTCTCTGAGGCGGGCGACCGTCGGCGCGTCCTCGTTCCAGGGGCCTTTCGGGTCGACGGTGCGCGAGCCGCGCAGCGTCGGCCAGCCCTTGGTGAGCAGAATGTCCTTCACCGCCACCGGCACGCCGTCGAGCGGGGAGAGGGGGGCGCCCTTTTGCCAGCGCGCCTCGGCCGCGCGCGCTTGCGCCCCCGCCGCCGCGCGGTCGACCAGGCAAAAGGCGTTGATTGCGGAATCGAGCGCCTCGATCCGGCGCAGAAAAGCCTCAGTCGCTTCGACCGGCGACAGCTTCTTTGTTGCATAGGCGGCGGACAATTCCGCCGCAGACATCGCGTGAATCGCTGTTGGCATGGGGCTCGGATGGGTAATGAGGGTGCGCAAGCCTACCTTGTTGTATCAAAGCCACAGCATGGAAAAAAAGCCATCGGGCTGTTCCGGAGGCAATAATATCGGATACAAAGTAAGCCACTCACCAGGAAGGCGGGGGCGGTGAGCCTCATTCCCTCCATGAAACGGACGATGGACGGCCGTCGATGAAGATATTGCCTCTGGTGCGCGTGGCGGTGGGATTGGCGGTCTTTCTTTATTTCGGCAACACGTTTTCCGCCGCCGGCCCGGCCAGCCTCGCTCCCGACAAAGCGGTGAACGTCTCGGCGCCGGTCCCCGGTCCCGTCCCGGCTCCGCTACCGCCGCCGCGCGCCGCGGCGCCGGCGGCCAAACATTTGGGAACTGGCGCCGCCCACGTGTACCTGTTTCGCGGCCTGATGAACATCTTCTCGCTCGGCATGGACGACCTCGCGCAGAAGATCGAACACGCGGGTATCGCCACGAGCGTTCTCAACCACAGCGAATGGCGGGAAGTGGCCGACGAAATCGCCGCCAAGTACAAGGCGGGCAATCACGGCCCGATCATCCTGATCGGCCATTCGCTCGGCGCCGACGCAGTCATGCTGATGGGCGAGTATCTCGGCACCAAGGGCGTGCCGGTGGCGCTTGTCGTTCCGTTCGACGGCACCCGCTCGCTCAGCGCCAGCGCCAACATGGCGCGCGTGATGAACATCACCCAGCGCGACTACGCGTATATGAGTCGCGGCTACGGATTCCACGGCGAATTGGCCAATGTCGACGTCAGCCGCGATGAAAGCATCGGGCACATCAGCATCGACAAGTCGCCGCGCCTGCATGCCATGGTCGTGAACAAGATCGTGTCGGTGGTGGGCAAGGGGGGCGGCGCGGCGCCGTCGGCCGCGGCCGCCGCCAATACGTTCCCGCCGTCGTCGAAGCCGGTATCGAGCCCGCCGGATCTGAATCCGCTGAAGCCCGAGCCGCTCGCCGGCGCTTCCGCCAAGCTCGAATCCGTGCCGCCGGTGGCGCACTCGCCGGATCGCTCGCCGGCCATGACCGATTCGATGATCAAGGGCGCCTTCGCGGCTCCCGCGCCGGCAGCCGCACGGCCGGCGGCCAGCGCCGCGACCCCACTCGAATACCAGCGATTGGGGCAATAACAGCGATTTCGCGCGGGCTGAGGATAATCGGCCGTTCGAAATTGCAGGGTTTGCAGGCCGAGTGTGACCTCGACGCCACAGTTGCCGACAATCTGCCGGAACGGCGTTATTTTCATGGTTAATTCAGGCTTACTGACTTAGTTTCTCGATGAAAGTTCGCGTGATCGTTCGTCTGTGACCGTCACAATTAGGGGGCCTTCCGATGAAGAAGTTTCTGATCGCAACCACCGCCATTCTCGCTCTGTTGAGCGCCGCTGGCTGTGCAGGCAAAGCGCCGATTGGTAAGGCGCCTGTCGTCGCCAAGGGCTGACGCAACGAGTTGCAGAAAGGCCGGCTAAAAGCCGGCTTTTTTGTTTCTGTCAGTTGAGCACTTTGCGCCCCGGCGGATTCTTTCGGCGGGGTGCGATGCTTTTGCTCCTTGGCGCGGAGCCAAATCATGGCTAGGAAGCTGACCGTGCAAAACGCGGTGCGGAATCGTCGGCTGCCCTTCTTGTGCTTGAGCGTGTTGGCGCTCGTGGCCGGATTCGAAGTGCCGGCCGCGATCGCACAGAGCGCGCCCGCCAGTCTGCCGACCTTCGCGCCGCCGCCGACCACGACCGCTACAGCGCCCGCCGCGAAGCAGCCGGCAGCAAAACAGACCGCGGCCACGGCGCCGGGCGCAACTGCGGGGCCGGCGACCAAGCAGGGCTCTCAGCCGGTCGCATCAGTTCCGGTTCCGAACCCGAAGCCCGACGCTTCCGCCGCCAAGCAGACCGCCACCGCCTTGCCGACCACGAATGTCGTCGCCGGCGCCAATGGCGGGCGCATGCTCAATCCCTATTCCGAGCAGCCGGAAACCAAATACATCAAAATTCCGGTGAGCTCGAGCGGCTGCAATGCCGCGCGCGCGCCCGGCAAGCCGTACTTCGTCGAGTTTCGCTCGCGCGGCGCGCAAAGCTTCGGCCACACCTTCGTGCTGTTCGGCAAGCTTGGCGAGGGCAACCGGTTCGCGAGCTACAAGATCGCCGGACTGCATCCCAGAGGCGACAGCGCCCAGTACACGATGGGGCTGTGGATTCCGGTGCCGGCGGACACCGGACCGAGCGACGGCGACGTCGACGAGCAATTCATGACGGCGCGCTATTGCGTTACGCTCACCGAGGCCGAATACAACCGGCTCGTTCCCTACATCAGGCAGCTGCAGTCCGAACACAAAACGTGGCACGGCACGACGTATAACTGCAATTCGTTCGGCATGGATGTCGCGAAGTTCGTCGGCCTCGACACGCCCAATCCCAACGCGAGCTTGCCGAAGGATTTGATCGAGAAGCTCGCCGATCTGAACAGGAACCGGGCGCGGAACACGGGCGCGCTTTCCAGCGCGCCGGGCGGCTTGCAGCCGGTCAGGCGCTAGAGCCCGCGCGGGCGATCGTTTTCATCAAAGAGCGTAGGGCTTACGGGTGTGCCCGCGAGGGTTGATCGCGCACCCCGCGCCGCGCCGGCCTCCGTTCAGTTTTTTACGTCGGCGGGAACGTCGCCTTTTCGCATGGCCGGAACCACCGGCGGCTGACCGGTTTCGCGCAAGATGGCCTGCGCCTCGCCAGTCAGCAGAAAGCGCACGAACCCAGTTGCCTGGTCCGGGTTTTTCGCCGTTCCCGGCACCGTCGCCGCATTTCGAATCGCCTCGCTCATGTTGACGCTTGCCGGAAAACGGATGATTTCGATGTCGTTGCGCGCGGCCACGGCGGAGGAATAATACACGACACCCGCGCTCGCCGTTCCTTCCCGCACCGCGCGCACGACATCGGGCCCGGAGGCAGGCTTGGATGGGTCGTTGATCGCGGCGTCCACGATCTTCTGCGCGAGTTCCGGCTTTCCTTCGAGCGCGGCCGCCCGCTTCAGAAACTCAATCGTGCGGCCGGTGGCGAGGTCTTTTTCGGCGGTGACGCGGAAAAATTTGACCTCGGGCTTCGCCAGATCCGCAACTTGGCGGATTTGAAGCGGGTTTCCTTTCCCGGCGATGACGACCATTTCATTCGCCGAGAACACCACGTACCACGAAGCCGCCTCTTGGTTCGAGCCTTCGACCTTCTTGTTCAGCAAATCCTGATCGATCACGGCCGGGGACGACGGCGCAAAGACGTCGCAACGCTCGCCCTTGAGAATGCGCTCGGCCAGTTGCTTCGAGGTACCCGAGGTGAGGTTGATCGCGACGTCCTTGTTTTTCCCTTCGAACGCTTTTTTGAGCTCGCGCATCGGGCCGGCCAGCGAATCGGCATGGAATATTTCGACGACCCCCGCCATCGCGTCGGCGGCGGACAAAACGCCGAACATGCAAAGCCAGATCGCCAGAGCAGCGCGCCATGGGGGCAGGGGTCTGCTTGTCATTGGCTCCTCCCGATGGATCGGCATCCGCCGCATTCTGGCGGATGCCGATTAAGAGAGAAAGATCTCACCGCTTGGATTATGAACTCTCTGGTGCTTGCGCTCAGATATGGGAGAAGATCCGTCCGACGAGCCACGCGGCGATCGCCCAGCCCGCGCCGGTGAAGAAGCCTACGCAAAACCAGACGCCGATCAGGTAGACATTGACGATGGAAGGCATGTTGGATTCTCCCTGCGATGACGAGGATTAACAGGACAGTCAGAATGATACCGCATCCCGAGGGAGCACAAGCCCAAGTTGGTCGGCACGTCCGGACGTCGGGAGGGATATGCCGCGCTACGTTGCGGCGGGTATGATGGGGCGAATGATTTTAGTTTGCGCCGCGACTTCTTCTTTCGCCGCGAGCAGCGGCGCCTTGAGCGTGTAAGTCTTGATGCGCGTCCGCGCTGACATCTTCATCAGCGCGGGCGCGGATCGAATGCAGGCGGCAAAACAAGGCCCGCATCAACGCCGGCGATTCCCCTCACCGGCGCAAGAACGGCTACTGCCAGGTATAGGGCGGCGCGTAGACGACCGGCGCCCGGCGCGGCGGCCCCACCGGAGCCGGCGGCAAGAGCACGCCTTCCGGCCCGTAGCGCCCGTCAACATAGCCCTCACGATAGTTCGGCCCATAGCCGCGATCGCCGTAGCCGTTCGGACCATAAACAGCGCCATCGTACCCGCTCGGGTAGGCGCTGGGCGCATAGGGCGGCGCGCGGTAGCCATTCGGCTCACGATCGTAGAGATACTCGCCAGGACGTCGCACCGGATAGATGATGACCCGGTATTCACGCGGCTGTTCGTAATCGTCAGACTGCTGCGGGTAAACTTGCACCGGGTATCCGGAGGGCCGCTCGCCATAGCGGCCGTAGTCGTAGTCGGCGCTCAGTGCCGGTGTTACGCCCGCAAATGCGGCCAGCGTAACGGCCGTCAATACAGTGGATCCGGCGAAGCGGACCATAGCCAGCAGGCGCCGGAGATACGCAAACATACCCATGACGTCCTCCCTGGCCCGATTGACGCGATATCTTGTTCGGGCCGAGCGGCAAGGTTCTTCCGACATTGCGGCTGTAACGTGATGTCCCGTTTTGGCGATGGCCTGACCCGCCGATCGCGCATGTTTGAACACTGGAACAAGCCACCGAGATCGCCGTTAGTAAGTCCAGAGGAAAGATGTCTACGAAACCCATTTTGTTCTGGCCCAAACCTTGGTCGGATATTAAGCGCCACTTAGACCGAGAAGCCGATGATTTCTCAATTGTAAATACCAACAGCGCTTATGAACTCCAGAAACTCTACCGGCTCCGGTGCGAGACGCCGATCTTCGATCCATTTCCTCACGATGGAGAGCATTATCGAGCCTTTAGTGATCACGTTATTGCCAGCGATTGCCGCTGCCACATTGTCGGGCTCGAAGCATGTCAGGAAGTGTTGCGGGCTCTGAAAGATCCGTCGTTGGCCCACTCATCAACTGAAGAGCTTTGCGCAGCCCTCGATGTACCCTGCAGCACACCCTCTTCGCGCGCCGGAGTTGAAGCCGGCAAGCCACTTATGCTTTTTTCACGCCCCTCGATGATCAAACGAGGTATGAGGTTATCCGTCGACTGGTCCTACTTGAATTGGGCAAACACGGGCGTCTCGGCAATCTTCGTGTTCGTGGCGGTCCTGATTGGCAATGTCCTATACCGTAACAACAGCCTAATCGCGGCCATTGTCGCTACATTGCTGTTCGCCGCGTTGTACGTCTGTGTGCGCGCCAACTTCGCAGAATTATTTTCCTCTATAGCAAGGCGACCCCCTCGCGCTAACAAGAATCAATCGGCGGCGAGGCATGGCCTAAAGCGTTCATGGCTTAAAAAGTGACCTGACCGACTGCCCCTCATCGCATCCGCCACAGGTTCACCGCGCCAGCGGCGAAGGCGAGCGACGTGACCAAAGCAATGGCCGTGTCGACCGTTGACCCAAAACGGTCGAGCCCGCCGTAAGTCCGGCCAATGGCGCTACGAGCGCACCTTGAACACGACGTCGTGCTCGCGCGCGTGCTCGACCACCTTTAGGCCGAAATCGTCCTTCGGCCCCACTTCGGTGGCTGGCGCGTGATCAACCTGGAGGGACTCGACTTTCTGTTTGAAATCGGTGGTGTGTCCGCGGATGTGGATCATATCGCCAACGCGCAGCGTACCGGACTCGAGCCGCACGATCGCAACTGACACCTGGCCGAAATAGTGAGTCACGACGCCGATACGCTTGCCCGGCGGAGCGGGCCGTGCCGGCGGGGTGGCCGGCTTCGACTTGGCCTTCGCGGTCGGCCTGGCTTTCTTCGGCGATGCTTTCCGGCGCGGCGCCTTGGCCGCCTTGGTGACGCGGGTTTTCTTGCGCTTTGACTTGGTTTTACCTTTGGCTTTCTTTGTGGCCGCCATTACAGCCTCCCAAATAGAAGCGGATTATAACCTCGTAATTCGAGGTTGTCGCAAACGAAACAACGGGTCCGGGCGCGTTACCTCGCGTTTCGTTCGGCACCGGTCGCATCCCAATCAGCGGTCAAATTCCTGATCCACCCAAGGCCTTCCTCTGTCGTCGCGCGCGGCTTGTACTCGCAACCAACCCAGCCGTTCCAGTTTCGGCGGGCAATTTCCCGCAAGATCACGCGGTAATTGAGCTCGCCATCATCGGGCTCCGTCCGGCTCGGAACGCCGGCGATTTGAATATGGCCGATTTTCTCGTAATGCCTGTCAAACCGGCGGAGGATGTCGCCTTCCGCAATTTGCACATGATACACATCGAACAGCAGTTTTAGATTTGGCAGTTTAAGTTCATCGATGATTGCCGCCGCCTGATCGGACGTACGGAGAAAATATCCAGGGCGATCAACCGAGTTCAATGGCTCGATGAGAACGGTTAGGCCGTGTTTGGCGGCCCCCGCCGCCGCAAGGGCGAGGTTGGCGAGATAGGTGCGGTGGACGGCGGCGTGACGCCTGCGTTGCGTCATTCCAGCCATCACGTGAATGCTGCGAGCCTTCGTGCCGGCCGCGTATTCGAGCGCCTGTTGTAAATGCTTTTTGAAATCCGGCTGACGGCCCGGCAGCGCAGCGAGGCCCCACTCGCCCGCCGCGGTATCCCCCGGCGCGGTGTTCAAGCCGATCAGCTGCGTTTCGGATTTGGCGATCAGGCCTGAAAGCTCCGGCAAGCCAATATCGTAGGGAAACCAGCACTCGACGGCATCAAAGCCGGCGGCTTTGGCGCGGGCAAACCGGCTGCGAAAGTCCGTTTCCTGGAACAGGATCGAGATATTCGCCGCAAACCGGATGGTGGAAGACTGATTAAGCCGCATGCCGCTCACCGCAACTTGAAAGTTGAGTTTAGCTCGGCCACCTGTTGCGAGGTGAGCAAATTGATTTTCTGGCCTCGCGTGATCATCACGAGCTTGGCGGTTTCCTCCAACTCCTCGGCCGCGAAAACCGCCGCCTCCAATGTGGGCGCCGATACAACCGGCCCATGATTGGCGATCAGAACGGCGGCGTGGTCGCGCGCCAACGCTTGCAGAGGTTTCCGTATTTCGCCGGAGCCCGGACGGCAATAGGGGACCAGCGGCACCCGGCCGACACGCATCACGACGTAAGGTGTTATCGCCGGTATTGCGTCTTTCGGATCGACGTCGGAAAGGCAGGATAAAGCCGTTGCGTAGGTGGAATGTAAATGAACAATCGCATTGGCGTTTGGCCGCGCATCGTAGAAAGCCAGGTGAAGCGGAATTTCCTTCGTCGGCGGGTCGCCCGAGATGTGTTTGCCGGACGGATCGATTTTAGACAGACTTCCCGGCTTGAGAAACCCCAGACAAGAATTGGTTGGAGAGGTGAGAAATCCATCGGCCAACCGTAGGCTAAGATTTCCGGACGAGCCCGGTGTAAGCCCACGCTCGAACATCGAGCGTCCCCATTTGCACATCTCTTCACGAAGGTTCGATTCGATCGCGCTCATGGCCTTGCTTCTAGAATGCGGGCTGCTTTTTCAAAAAAGTCGGGCGCGCCAAAATTTCCCGATTTCAGCGCCAATCCGATCGAATGGTTGCCCTCGGTTTTCAGGGCCGGCACGCCGGGGTCTATTTCAGGTCCCACTTGCAAAGACGTAATTCCCAAGGCGGAGACGACTGCACCGGATGTTTCGCCGCCGGCCACGATCAGGCGAGCGATACCGCCTTGCACGAGCAGGCTGGCCACCTCGCCGAATAGTCGATCAAGCCTGCGAGAGACCGCGTCTTGGCCCAACTCCCGCTGGGTTGAAGCAACATTCTCCGGCGTATCCGACGAATAGGCCAGCGGCAGGTCGCTCGCGTTTCCCATGAGAAATTCGGCGATTGTACGCGCACTGACTTGATCCAACATCACCTCACGGGGGCGGATTGCCAGGGTCGGATGCTTGCGCTTATGTAGATTGACTTGCTCGCGTGTCGCGCTCGAGCACGATCCCGCCAGCGCAACGGCAGGTCCACTGACGCCGCCAAATACGAATTGCGAAGGCGTCAGCAATTTCATGCGAATGAAATTGCGCGGAAGTCCGAGCGCTATTCCGGACGCGCCCGTGACGAGCGGCGCGTCAGAAACCGCTTGACCAATCTCCACAAGGTCAATTTCAGACAAGGCGTCCACGACAACCAGCCGAGTGTCGGCCAGACGGGGCTCTCTCAGCGCCTGCCGGATCTTCGCCGAGCCGCTTCTGACGACTGCGAACGGAATGTGGCCGACGCTGCCCTTGGTCTGCAGCCGCAGCCAACGGCGAATGTCGGAATCCGTCATCGGATTGATCGGATGCTTTTCCATCCCCGATTCCGCCAGCGGGCGATCGTGCACGAACAGATTGCCCTGATACACGGTGCGTCCGGTCTCGGAAAAAGCGGGACACACAACGACCTGCTTGGCGTCCAACGCGACCGCAAGCGCTTCGGCGACAGGCCCGATATTGCCCTTCGGCGTAGAGTCGAAGGTAGAACAATATTTGAAAATGATCTGTCGGCAGCCCTGACCCTTGAGCCAGCGCAGGGCCTGCAAAGCCTGATTGACCGCTTCATCCGCCTCGATGGATCGGGTCTTCAGCGCAATGACCCCGGCATCGCATCGCTCGCCGGCATCGTGATTTGGAACGCCGATAAATTGCGTGGTGGCCATGCCTTGGCGCGCGAGCGTATTGGCGATGTCGCTCGCGCCCGTGAAATCATCGGCAATGCAGCCTAAGAGCATCTTTCTGCGCTCTTTTTGGCATCTGCCGAGTTCGGCGAACCCACCAAGATGGCTGGCGTCAGCAATGCAATGACGGAGGGGGCGCTCATTGGAATGCGGAACATGGAAGCCATCGCTGTCTGCAATACGATTGGCAACCTTCAATCATACGTCACTTTATCGATCGCAGCCATGGCACTCAACGAAACTCCGCCCCAGGCGGCCCGTTAGCGTTCGCTGATGTTTGGCGCGCTCGCCGGCATCGAAGCGAGTGAGCCTCCAGCCATGGCAAGCGGAGGAAAGCGGGCGAAGCGGTCCGTCATGCGGGCGGCGGAGAAGATTGGAGGACGTTCAGCCTCTGCCCGATATTCCGCGCGACCCGGACAAAGGGAAGCGCGTAGAGCCGCGCCACGGAGTTGAATTCCCGCCCCTCCTTGCCGATGCCGAGGCGCATCCGGCGCTCGTGCTCGGGGATGAACAGGGTGCCGAATATCCAATCCCACAATGACAGCGAGAAGCCGAGGTTCTTGCCCGCGTGCTGCGCTTCGATGCTGTGGTGGATCTGGTGATGGGCGGGACTTTGGATCACGTAGGCGAGCGCGCCGCGCACCGGCAGCCAGACGTGGGTGTGGCGCAAATGGAAGATGGTCAGGTAGTAGACCAGCATCACGATGTTCATCTGCAACAGCGAAAATTCCTGCGCGCCGGCGCCGAACAGATAGACGAGCACACCGTAGGACGTTCCGGTCGCCAGCGAGATCAGATTGAACGACAACAGATCCTCGACCGGATGCGAGCGAAACGCGGTGAAGGGATTGAGTACCTCGGCCGAATGATGAACCTTGTGGAACTCCCATAAGAACGTGAACCGGTGCAGGAGCCAATGGCTGAACCAATAACCGAGATCGAAGGCGACGACGAAGACAACGGTGGCGAGCGCGGCGACGGCGTAGCTCGCGGTGGCGTCCTGCGCTCCCGGGCCGAAAATGGCGGTGAGGCCCGCGATCGCCATGCGGCGCCATACTTCGCCGCCGACGATCAGCGAGCCGTAGATGAACACGCGTAGCATGCCGTTGATGACGTAGTAGCGGTAGTCGAGGAGCGCGGAAGGATGCAGGAGCAGCTTGGCGGGAAACGCGTAGCGGAAAAAGCGAACGATATTTCTGCGTGCGCGCCGGCGCGAGGCCGCGTAAACCGCCGCCACCACGACGAGGGACGACAACAGATAAGGAATGCTCAGGGCGAAGTGGGGATTGACGAGGTTGAACAGCGGGGCGGCAAGGCCGCCGAAAATATAATTCAAACGGTCCATGGGGGCTGCAATGATTCCGCCAGTCGCGAGTTTTCAAAGTCTCGGCTCAGCGCCCTAATGAACGGTTAAAAAGCGCGCGGCGCCCTAATTCAGGCTCGCGGGTGCGTGCACGCAGGCAGTCGTGCAGGCCCGAGAATCGGCGAGGCAGGGCTTGATGCAGGCACGGTAGTTCACCGTACATTGGTGCCGGCACGCAAAGCCGGTTCTCGGGCAGGCGGCTCGACATTCCTTTCGGCTCGCGGAGCACGGCAACTGGCACGTACCCATAGCGGCCGCGCAGCCTTGCACGCACGAGCGCTGCGTTCGCGACAGCTCGAGCTGGGCTTGCGCCAGATTAAAGATCGCGGTCGACGCGGCCATCAGCAGCATGACGAACAGCAGTTTTTTCATCTTCGCCCCCGGTTATGAAGGCGCATTCTAAGGGTCTAACGGCCGATTTGGAACGACTTCGCCAACTACTTCTGAGTCTGACCCTTAGCCGTCATTGGGCCAGTCGCTGCAGGATCGCTTGGGCTTCGTCATCGATCTCCCGCACGATTTCCGCTGCGGGCTGAATTTTGTGAACCAGCGCGACGCTCTGCCCGGCCCAAAGCGACAAGGCATCGATATCGCCCTCGGCGTCGGCTGCCGGCGTATAGGATTGATAGCGCAAAATTTTGTCACCAGACTTGGAAGTAGCCACCACCTCGCCTTCACCGGGCCGCTTACCCGTCAGGGGGCGGCCCGCGGCTTCCCAACCGGCGACAGTGCTATTGCGTAGTACGCGGTGAGGCGCCCTAGGCCAGCCGATGTTGAACAGTTCTTCGAGGTAGGCGGTATCGTCTTCTGTCGCCTGCAAAAGCCGCTCACGATAATGCGGATGAATTGTCACCTCATGGCTCGCGAGAAAACGGGTTCCAATCCAGGCCCCGGACGCGCCGAGTGCCAAGGCTGCAGCCAGTCCACGCCCATCGGCGATGCCGCCCGCTGCGACCACTGGAATTGGCCCGACGGCATCGACCACCGCCGGAATGAGCGGCATGGTCGCAACCGTTCCACGCACGTGCCCGCCGGCTTCCCATCCCTGAGCGACAACGACATCGACACCGCACTGAACGGCGTGGCGCGCCTCCTTGGCCGTGCTCACTGTGTGAAGCACCGTGGCACCGCCCGCCTTCGCGCGGGCGACGAGGGCGGATGGGTCGCGCCAGAAAAAAGATATGATCGGCACGCCTTCTTGCAGACAAGCATCGAGGCGCTCTTCTTGCGGAAACTCCAAATTCAAATTGACGGCGAATGGCTTGCTTGTCAGAGCGCGAGTTTCGCGCACCTGCCGGCGCAGGGTCTCGATGTTGGCCACCCATAACGCCAGCGTACCCAAGCCGCCGGCGTTGCAGACCGCTGCAGCAAGAGCGGGACCGACCGCTCCGCCCATCGGAGCCTGAATGATTGGTATTTCGATCCCAAGACGTTCACAAAGCGCCGTCCTCATTTCATTCACTCCATACTGAAATGAACATTGTCTGCTTACGTGCGTCTACGCAATTGGGCTAGTTTGACCCTAAGCGGAGATGCGGATCACGGCTCGCGTTTCTATAAAAGTTATTTTCTGGCCGAAACAATCACCGACGCACCAAAGAGAAGATGTTCCACCTGAACATCCGAGAACTTGTTGGCCCTGAGGGCGTGCGTCAATTCATCGACCCACTTGGTTTTTGCAAGCAAAAGCGGAAGATCGCGGAAAGCAGTATCCCACTCGGGATATTTCCATGTTCCATAGCTCTGCAAAAACTTGAAGTGCATCTTCCAAAGCGCCACGAACAGCGAATTGGTTGGACGCGTTAGCTCATGCATGATGAGCACGCCGCCCTCGCGAAGCATTTTTCGCGCGTGCGCCACCAAAAGATCAAGGTCGACATATTTGGCAAGATAGGCGGACGCGATGCAATCAAATTCGCCGTCCAAAATCACTTCTTCTGCTCGTCCGTGAATAAATTCGACGTTGGTCAATTGGAAATCGCGGGCCTTTTGTCTGGCAATGTTCAGATATTCCTCATTGAGTTCCACGCCAATAATGCCGCACTGGGGAAAGCGCCGCGCGATTTTACAGGTCAGAATACCGGTGCCGCTCGCCTGCTCGATGATCCCGTTGGATGTTTTCGGTATTTTATTCAGGATCTTGCGTTTCCACCAACCGTCAAGCCCCAAGGTAGAGAAGCTGGCTATCCGGTCATAGGTGGCGCCATTGCCCGAAAAAAACTGCTCGGCCAACGCCTCCCGATGTTTGCTCATAGAGCGCCTTTGTTTTGTTTCGCACCACGGCGAAACGGAAAAAAGCCGTTTGTTACGCGCCTTCGCTGCGTTGCCGGCCTCCGCTTGGCCTGACGGATTCTTTATACCAGCGGGATAGAGATGGTTGCACCGGACCTTTTGACCCATCTCGAGTGTACGCCAGCGCGCATCTTGTTTCGTGAGTAGATGCCCGGCACTTCCGCGCGATGAAAAATCAGACTGTGGCTTCCCGGAAACCCCGCCGTCTGATATCGTCGCGCCGTCTGGTGTCGGGGATTTTACGCTGGCCAACCAATCCATTCTTCCGGGAGGACAACAAGATGCAAATTTCGTCGGTATTGCGCGCAGGTCTGATTGCTCTGATGGCCATGGCTGGGGCGAGCGTTTCGTCCGCGGCTTACGCCGACAGCGGCACCATCCGGATTTCTGTGGTGAAGGGCGGTTGGGTCATCGGTGCATCCGGGGGAAGCGGCACGCTGACGTTTCACGGCCGGCAATACCCGCTGTCGATCGGCGGCGTGGATTGGGGCCTCGTGTTCGGCGCGTCACAGACCTATTTGTCCGGCACCGTGAGAAACATCCGCGGCCCGTCGGATGTCGCGGGCGTCTATGCGGCTGGCGGCGCCGGCGCCACGGTCGGTTCGGGCGTGCGGGCGATCGTGCTGACCAACCAAAAAGGCGCCGTCTTGGAGCTGAGCGGGCGGCAGAGGGGATTGATGGTGAATGCCGATCTGAGCGGCTTGGCAATTTCGCTGCGCTAAGTGCCGGCACTCACGCGCCAACAAACAAACTGCCGACGAGCTTGGGCCGATCATCACGATCGGCTCGAGCGCGCGCCGATAGCCAAATCAACGGTAGAGAAAAGGCCGCCGGTTAGCTCGCCGCAATCCATGGGATGGTATTTTGAATAAGTCTTCGCTCACGGCAGCCGCCTCGATGCTGAGCCTGGCGCTCGTGCTGTCGCCGATCGCCAGCGTGCAGGCCGCCGAACTCCAGGTCTTGGCGGGCGGCGCCATGTCGGGCCCGTTGAAAGAGCTCGGCGCGCAATTCGAGAGCGCCTCCGGCAATAAGCTTGCTTTCCGCTTCGGCACCACGCCGGAACTGATCAAGCTGGCGACGACCGCCGGCCCATTCGACCTTGCTGTCGTCCCTCGGGAAGTGTTCAAGGACGCCGCCGCTCAGGCTCAGTTCGCCTCCGGACCGACAACCGACATTGCTCGCGCGGGCCTCGGCGTCGCGGTCCGCGCTGGCGCTCCCAAGCCCGACATCAGCACGCCCGAAGCGCTGAAGCAGACGCTGCTCAAGGCGCAGTCCATCGCCTCCATACCGGAAAGCGCGGCCGGCGCCCAAGTGTTGCGGGCGTTCGAGCGTCTCGGCATCGGCGAGACGATGAAAGCCAAGACCAAGGTGCAAACCGCTCCGGCGCAGATCGTTCAGGCGGTCGCCAAAGGCGAGGCCGAACTCGGCGTGTTTCTCCTCAACGTGCTGACGGCCCCCGGTTTGGACGTGGTCGGTCCGTTTCCCGCCGAATTGCAGCAGGAAATCGTTTTCACGGCGGCCGTCGCGGCGAACAGCAAAGAAGCCGAAGCCGCCAAGGCATTCATCGCCTATCTGAAGACGCCCGCCGCCATCGCGATGATCAAGGCCAAAGGTATGAATCCAGGCTGAGGCGACGCGCGGCACCATATACTCCGGGCCGATCGCTTCATCGCAAGCCTTTAGTCGATCACATCGGCAATCTTATTGTCCTTGGGATCGACGATGACGATTTGCTCGCCTCTCACAAAAAACACGTGCGATTTGATCTGCGGCACCTTGCTGACGACATCCGGAGGGAACGGCCGCAGCTCGATTCCCTGCGGCGCCGCGTCGCCGGGCGCCAGCGATGCGCCTCCGGCCTCTTTCTTGATGGCCGGATCTTTGAGGAGAAATTCCTTGATCACGTGTCCCTGCTCGGCCGTGAGCTGGATCGAGCGGCTCGGCAGCGGTGATGGCTGTCCCGAAGGTGCCTGGGCCGGCGCCTTTTGGACGAGCAGCACCAGCGCGAATATTCCGAAGATCCAGAAAATGTTTTTCATGGCCAAGTCCTTCAAGCCCATTCGGGGCTCTGCTGTCGGCGCATCGCATTCCGGCTTTTACTGAAGGCGTCCGCACCATCATACACCTTCCGGCGGGCCGGTCGATTTCTGCGGCTATTGGCGTCGCCACGCGAGACCGACGGTCACGGCGCCGCTTGTTGCGGAAGAATAGAACTGCATGAATTCTTCCGGCGACACTTGTTCCCGCTGCGGCGGCCTGCTCTGATCCGGCATCGCAAGGCGGGGTGACTTGGTGCGGGGCATATCTGCCGATGGGCTAGCGGGGGTCGCGGCTATTGTCCTTGCGGTGCAGCTTGGCGCTTGCGGGTATTCCCCCCAGCCGCGCGACGAGGTGCGCGTTCGCATCGGGCTCGGGCCGGAACAGGCGCAGCCAGCCGGGCCCTATGCCGCGCTCTATTTGCCTTACGCGATGATGTCTTCGCTCGCTTATACCCGCACGGAAAAGCTCAACGCCGACCTTTGTCCCGATCCGGCCGCGCTCAACGGGCAGGCGGACGCGGCGGCGTATGCGTGGATGCGTTCGCTGCAGGCGCGCAATTGGCGCTGCGTGTTCGGATTGTCGGAAATGCGGCCTTGCCCGCGCCGCTATCCGAATTGCCGCCCGTTCGACGGTCCCGACCTACAGGTGTGGCGGCGCGACGCTTCGTGCAGCGAAGTCGTCATCGCCTATCGCGGGGTGAATTTGCGCGATCCGACCGATTGGCCGAACCTTCGGTGGATGCTGAAATTGCCGCGCCTCGGTGAGGACCCGCAAATCGACGGCATGCTCGCCACCAGCGGCTGCCGTGCGGCCGGCAAGGTGATCGCGGTCGGCCATTCGCTGGGCGGCGGACATGCGGAAGAGGCCGCCTATGCCAACGGCCGAATTCGCTATGTCTACGCCTTCAATAACGCACCCGTGTTCGGTTTCATCGATCCGATGACGCGCGCGCGCAATCAGAACGGGCTCGGGATCGACCGGGTTCATGAGGCCGGCGACTTACTCACCGAGTCGGGCCTGTTCTGGCGAACATCGTCTTGCAACCCGCGCATCCGTACGGTGCAATTCAATCTCGTTCCTGTCGGCTTGCCGATCGCCGAGCACAACATCGACACCTTGACGATAAACATGGTCGACGTCGCGCGCGGTACGGGTCGGCCAGTGCTGGCCTATCGTGATGCGGCGCGTTGCCTTGCAGGAACTGCGCGCTGAGCGCCCGGTCGGTCGAACGCAGCGAAATTGGGCCGCCCGGTCTCGTTCACCGCTGCTCGTGCTTCAGCCCAGGCCTCCTGTAATTGCTTTTGACATGACGAACATTCTTTGGGTCCGCCGGCCGCCCGCGAGTGGCGCGCATTACGTTGGGGATCTCGACATCGACCCCCAGGATCGATACCGCCACGCCCCGATCGACCCGCACTTGAACTTTATCGCGGTCAACGACCACGTGCCGTGCGACGACGGAAACGATCTCGTCGCGCAGCACGGCGATCAGGTCGGATGATTGGCTGGTCAGGCAGCGCTCGTATTCAAGCAGAATCTGAAGCCGTTCGCGCGCCACCGGCGCCGAGCGGCGGCGTTTGACGAATCCGAAAATATTCATGCCGCCCTCCGCCCGAACAATTTGACCAAGAGGCCCTTCTTGTCGCTCGGAACGATCATTTCGATTTCCTCGCCGTTTAGCCGCCGCGCCGCGTCGGCGTAGGCGCGTGCGGTCACGCCCGTCGCCTCGCTCAACGTGACCGGGCAGCCGATATTCGACGCCCGCAACACTTCGTCGCTCTCCGGGATGATGCCGAGAAGCGGGATCGAGAGAATTTCAAGGATATCCTCGACGTTGAGCATCTCGCCCCGCGCGGCGCGGGCGGCGTCGTAGCGGGCGATGAGAAGGTGCTTCTCGATGCGCTCGCCTTTTTCGGCTTTCACCGTCTTGGCGTCGAGCAGCCCGATGATCCGATCCGAATCCCGCACGGAAGAAACCTCGGGGTTGGTCACGATGATGGCGGCGTCGGCGTGCCGCATCGCCAGGATCGCGCCGCGCTCGATGCCCGCCGGGCTGTCGCAGATCACCCAGTCGCACATCCTGCGCAAATCCGCGATCACGCGCGCGACGCCCTCCTCGGTGAGCGCATCCTTGTCGCGCGTCTGCGAAGCGGGCAGCAGCGCGAGCGTATCGATCCGTTTATCGCGGATGACCGCCTGGGAAAGCTTGGCGACGCCTTGAATGACGTTGATGAAATCGAAGACCACGCGGCGTTCAGCGCCGAGCACCAGATCGAGATTGCGCAGGCCGACATCGAAATCGACGAGAACCACGCGCTGTCCGCTTTGCGCGAGCGCCGCGCCCAGCGCCGCGGTCGTCGTCGTCTTGCCGACGCCGCCTTTACCCGATGTCACGACCAGCACTTTCGCCATTTCATCACCCTCCACGTTTGTCGCTAGTCCAAGGCCGTGATCTTCATCACGTTGCCCTCAAGCCAGGCCTGGATCGGCCGGCCTTGCAGCGAGCCGTCGATATCTTCGGAAGTCCGGTAATAGCCGTCGATGGCCAAGAGCTCGGGCTCGGCCTTGCGGCAGAAGATGCGCGCGCGCGGACTGCCGTTGGAGCCGGCCAGGGCTCGGCCGCGGATGGTGCCATAGACGTGAATGGATCCGCCCGCGATGACCTCGGCGCCGGAAGCGATCGATCCGATCACCGTCACATCGCCGCCGAGAAAGACCACCGATTGTCCCGATCGCACGGGAACCTCGAGCAGCAGCGACGTCAGTTCCTGCCGCGGGACCTCGGTCAGCGCGGCCCGGCGTTGGGATGCGGCATCGGATTCAATGACATTCGCCGGGCGACCGCCTTTCAACAGCGGCGGCAATCCGGGCCCAAGCTGGGATGGCTCGACGCCTTCGATGCCCAAAACTGCAATCTCGCGCGCCGCCAGTTCTTGCACCAGATGCGCGATGGCGTGGTCGCTCAGCGTCACGGCCGCAAGATCGAGGATCACCGGGCGGCCGACGAAAAAGCCCGCGGAACTGCGGCCCCAATTGTCCAGTTCCGCGAGCCAATCGGCAATCGGCGGCTCAGGCGTCAGCGCGAACGCCATGAACGAGCGGCCACGAAAAGGCATGGAATGACGGGCATGGGCTACGCTGGTCACGGTGACCTCACTCACAGTTTTCCTACGCATTGGCGCGGCTGATAGAGAGCGAGTGAACGATTCATTGTTCATCCCGGCCCGGGAGATCGGAACCGTCCAGCACCTCGGAGGATAGAGTGATTCGCCCCGTCTACAGCAAGCCTCGTCACAACAGCGGCCGAAACGTGGCGGCGGCCGTGGACTGCCCGATTTTTGGCGATGCGCCGGTCATCCGGCGCCGGGAAAGTCCCGCGAATAGCCTTCTGCGGCGGCCCTCGGCCAACCAAAAAGCCGCAAGTCGACGGCTCGCCACCGGCTCGATGTCCGCCTTGCTCAAGCTCGTCGGTGAACGATGAATCAGCAATGTCGGATTCCTTCAGCGACTCCATAGTTACACGGCGGCGTGATCCGCTCGCTAAACCTCTCACGCCCGCGTGAGTAAAGCGACGCACTTTCCCTACTGCAGAGTGATCGGATGTGATGCGGCTTGATTGGCTCCCGCTCGTCCAAAGATGAAAACGTAAGCTCGGGGAAGCCGCTCGTGGCCGACCCACGGCGGCAATGGTGCCGGCGTGAAGGAGGAAATAGAGATGTCCGCACTCAAGGGAGTCATTCTCGCAGCCATTGTCGCGGTCGGTTCGGTGGCCGCGGCGTCCGCAGTTCAGGCCCGAGACATCGCCATCAATCAAGAAGGACAGATGATAATCTTCGGCGGATCGGGCCTAGGCGTCATCGGCAAGATGAAGTCGATGGACGCGTTCAAGAACGCGAAACCGCTGCCCGGCGGCGTTGTCATCTTCATGCACGAAGGAAAATTGTACATGATGGATGATCCGGAAAGCGCCATGTTCAAACACCGCAGCGATGTCGGGCAGTTCTGATCAAGAACTCGGAAATACGCGATCCAAGTAGTCCGACGAATAGCCCGGTCTCCCTCCGGCCGGGCTATTTTCTTAACTCGCGCCCGCGAAATCCGTCGGGCACTTTCAAAAATCAAACCGGCCTTCAGTTTCAGCGAAAGAAAATCCGATCAATAGTTCGCGCCGGCGAGCCCACAGCTACGCAAGCGATTGATCCGAACGGAACTATTTATTCAATGACGCGTTTGATTGACATTATATCCTCATCGGATGGAGGAAATGTCATGAAAACTCTATTGGCCGTTGCAACAATTGCCGCCGGCATCGCTTTCGCCCCGATTGGCGCAGTCGCGCAGGAGCGAGTCGTTGATGGCGGTTTGGGCGCCGGCGCCGGATTGCTGGCCGCGGGTCCCGTGGGCGCGGTGGTCGGCGGTGTGATCGGATACACGGCGGGCCCCAATATCGCTCACGCAATGGGCGTAAGGCATCACCGTTATCATCATTATGCCAACCGTGACCGCGACAGCGGAGATCGGCCGCGCTAAAATCGAGGAACATAATTCAGTCGCCTTAAACACTAGGGCCGGAGACGACGAGTCTCCGGCCCTTTTGCATGATCGCGATGCAGGCGATTAGACCCTACCAAAAATGCAATAAAGCTTGATGCTGGTACAGATAGAGCAGCCCGAGGATGACGGCGATGATCTGGATGATCTGTCTTACACGCCACGGAGCTGGCAGCAGCCAGATCAGATAAAGGACCAGGAAAAAGATCGCTACGATGATGAGCAGGCTGATTATGCCGGCCGGCATGGCACTTCCCCCTCCCGCGTCGCGTGACGGAACGCGGATCTCTCGACACCGGTCAGTCGGTGCGGTGAACAACACAAAACGGTCTTATAAGTTCCCTCGTCTTATTCGTTCCGCACAATTCGCCCATTCCCGCCTGGAATTTGCGGAGGGGCCCGCCTGCGCGATCCCGACGGCCGCCTGCCGCCCCATTCCAAGCCGGTTTGGCCGCGCCGGGAACGAAGCAAACCACTTTAATTTCGTGCGCTGCAAAATGGGATCTGCCCAACCCTGCGATAGACGCCGGTGCGTGGCTTGCGCGCTGCCTCGCCGTTGATTTAGATCAATGCCGCCCGCGTCAATCCATGAAAAAGTCGGCCGGAATTGGCTCCGCGAGACAGCATGACGCGGATGATTCCATTGGCGGAAACGGCGAACGACCTGGTGCTCAAGTGCAATACACTCGCGCACCATGGAGCCAATTTCGCGATCGTCTGCGAAGCGGTCTTGAAGGAGCACTTTCCGGTTATCGGCCTGCCGCTTCAGACCTTGGATGATGAAGCGCGTCCCCAACTGCAAATTCGGTCGATCAACAGTCAGTGTCTCGCCTACAACTCAGAATCCAACGAATACTTCGTTTCGTGGGCTTCGCGCAGCCGTCCGTCCTAGCCCGCATGAAGCGTGTTGGCGGGGAGGGGATGTTTGACGCCCGGCGGCTCGCAGCGCGTTTCGATCGTCCGCGGCGCGGCAAGATTACGGAACCTAGCGGGTGATTTTGTGTTGTTCATTGCGCACCGGCGGAGCGGTGCGTTGAGATCGGTGTTCATTCACGCGACGCGAGGTCGGGAGATCATTGTGCCGTCCGGATTAATCCGCCTGCGCATAGTTTCTCCCGTGCATTGATCGGGGCCGGCGTCTTGTCATGGAGAGGACCATGAGATTATTCGCGAAATTCATTACTTCGGGCGCGCTCGTCGGCGCAATTCTGGCCGTGTCATTTCCCCTTGGCGCGGCTCCCCGTTGCACAAAAGGGACATGCGGCCATACGCAGAAGATGACCAAGGCTGTCGGTGATTATGGCAACAATTATCCGCAAGAAAGATCTTGGAACACCGATGATCAAGGTGCTAATGGCGGCGGTGGCGGCGGAGGGGGAGGCGGCGGTGGTGGCGGGGGCATGTAGCTGAGACGTCGCCCTCAAACCGGACATCGAATTACGCACGATCTCATCTCGTTCGCGATGAAGCCGGATTCTGTTAAGATGCCCGAAGGGGGCCACAAGGCTTCCGGCGCCTTCGCCAAGGGGAAACCCGCATGAGAATCGTTGCCGCCGTAATCGCGCTCGGATTGATGACGGCTGTCGCTTACGCCAAGGATTTCCCCCCGCTGCCAGAAGCTCCCCCGCAAAAGGCGGATGAGCAGGCGTACCGCGACGCCGTCAAACGGATTCCCGAACAGAAGTCCAGTTCCGATCCGTGGGGCAGCGTGCGCAACACGGGTGCGACAAACAATCAAAACAAAAAAGCGCCCGGTTCAAAATAAGCGCTGCCCGGAGGTTTCTTTATCGGGGCGCGGAACCAATTCGCGCTCGTTTTTGGCAAAATGAAAAAGCCCGGCTTGTCAGCCGGGCTTCTTCACGAAAAGGTCCGCCTTTGTTAGTCGACTTCGTAGATGACCTTGCGGCTCGACGGCTCGACGAAATACACGTGCTCGCCCGAGTACACATAGCGGTATTTGGTGACAGACGGACCCCAATCGGACGGCACGGTGCGGAGTTCCACATCGGCCGGAAGCGTCGCGCCGACGCGGATCTGCTCCCTGACGGTGACCGGCGCAACGCGTTCTCTCACCACATATTCCTTAATGTGGGTACGCTGCTCCGGCGCGAAGGTGATGCCCGCGCCTACCGGACCGACTTGCACGCCCACACCTTGAGCGAATGACGGAGCGGATGCCCCGAGAGTGAGCGCGGCAACGGCCGCGGACGCAATCAAGATACGTTTCATAAGCGTCTCCTCAGATTGATTGGGCTCGTGGGCCCTCTGGATTCAACTCATCCACAGCCGGTTTGTTCCTGCGAAATCGGCCGCGCCACGGCTAAGCCATTTGCACCTTGACAGCCGTGCCGGCTCATTTGTAAGTGAGGTATGGGGAATGCGATCTCCCCATGAGGCGACATGCCGAAGAATCGCGTCCCGCTAACAGCAAGGACGCACCATGTCGTCAATCAGCACGGTTTCCTCCAACAAATTAGCACCCTCTGACAGCTCGCCGCGGCCGGTGGCCGCGCGAACGAAGATGCTGCTCGACGGTCCGATTCTGTCGACGCTTCTGCGGCTCGCGGCTCCCAATGTCGTCGTGAACATGGTGCTGATCGCGGTGACGGCGAGTGTCGATGCGCATTTCGTCGGTCGCCTCGGCGCCAGCGCGCTCGCCGGCCTGTCGCTCGTGTTTCCGCTGCTGATGCTCATGCAGCAGATGGCCAATTCCAGCATGGGCGGGGCGGTCGCATCGGCGATCGCCCGCGCGATCGGATCGGGACGACAGGAGGACGCCGCCGCGCTCGCCGTGCACGGCGCCGTCATCGGCGGCGGCATGGCGGCGCTGTTTTCAGCGATTTTGCTCATCGCGGGTCCGTCGATATACGGGCTGATGAGCGGCGACGGGCCAATTCGCGCCGCCGCGATCGAATACTCGAACGCGATCTTTGCCGGCGCCGTCGCGTATTGGTTGCTCAGCACGTTGACCAGCGTCGTTCGCGGCACCGGTCAAGCGGCCGTGCTCGCCATCGTCTATTTGTCGGCCGAATGCCTGCACGTGCTGCTCGTGCCGCTGTTGGTGTTCGGCCTCGGTCCGATCCCCGCGCTCGGCATTACCGGCGCCGGCATCGCGACGGTCACGTCGTTCACCGCGGCGACCATCGCGCTCGCCTGGTATATCGCGTCGGGGCGGACGGCGATCGTGCTTTCGCTGTGGCGCGGCGGGCTGGAGCGCCGGCTGTTCCGCGAAATCCTGCGCGTCGGCCTGCCGATGTCGCTGCAGCCGGTCCTCAACAATCTGACGCTCGCGATGCTCACGGCATTTGCCGGCGCGCTCGGAACGGTCTCGCTCGCCGGCTTCGGCGCCGCGATCCGGCTTGAATACATTCTCTATCCGCTGACCTTCGGCCTCGGCGCGGGGCTGTTGTCCATGGTCGGGACCAATATCGGCGCCGGTCAACTGGCGCGCGCGGCGCGCATCACCTGGATCGCCGCCGGCCTTGCGGCCGGCGTCACCGGCGGAATCGGTTTGTTGGCGGTGCTCTGGCCGAGCGGCTGGATCGCGATCTTCAGCGCCGATCCCGCCGTCAAACTCGCCGGCACGAGCTATCTCATCGTGGCGGGGTTTGCCTATCCGTTGCTCGGGGTGGGGATCACGATGAACTCCGCGTTCCAGGCGGCGGGACGGCCGCTGTGGCCGCTCATCGGGATCACCAGCCGCCTGCTTGTCGTCGCGATCGGCGGATGGCTCGCCGCCACCAGCAGCCTCGCCGGATTGGGCGTCGTGACGGCGGCCGGCATCGTCGCCTATGGCGCGAGCTTGGCCATCGCATTCCGCGCCGGCGCTTGGCAGCCGCGGCCCAAGATCATCGAAGCGTCATGAAGGAGAGCCGATGACGATCCGTTTTGCGGAATTTTTGATGGCTGCGGCGTTGCTGAAATCCAATTCAGGATTGGTCGGAGCGGCGGGATTCGAACCCGCGACCCCTTGTCCCCCAGACAAGTGCGCTAACCGGGCTGCGCCACGCTCCGACGGGCGCGACTATAGGTGCGCCTCCCGGTGAGGGCAACGCGCCGGCGGCGGAATTAGGCATAATTGCAAGCCTTTGTAGAGCTTTAAGCTTTGGCTGATTAGGTTCGGCGGAGAATAGGAACCGCCGATGCCGATTGCCGCCGAAATTGCGAAACCTCTTTCCGAGCCGCGCGCCGCCGCGCCGCGCCCGCGCACGCTCAAGGATGCCTTGGCGCCGCTTGCGATCGAGCACAGCGAGGCGTGGGCGTGGGCGAATTATGAGCGCGTCGTGCGCCACCTCGCCGAGGCGTCCGGCGCCAAGCGCTTGATCGAAATCGGCGGCGGCCGCGATCCGCTGTTCGCGCGCGCCGCACTCGCCGAGCTCGGCGCCGAGCTCACGGTCAACGACATTTCGCCCACGGAGCTCGCGGCACTGCCGAAAGGTTATCGCACCGCCTGCTTCGACATCGCAGGCCAACTTTCGCCCGAGGAAATCGCCCGCGGCGGCTATGATCTCGCCTTTTCGCGCATGGTGTTCGAGCACGTCGCCGACGGCAAGCGGGCGTGGGAAAATCTCTTTCGGCTGCTCGCGCCCGGCGGCGTGGGGCTCGCCTTCGTGCCGACGCTCTACGCGTTTCCGTTCGTGGTGAACTGGCTATTGCCGGACGACTTCGCCGCCCGCATCGTGAAATTGATCTACAAGAACCGCACCGACGACGAGGATCCGGTTTTTCCGGCGCGCTACAGCTGGACGGTGGCGAGGGAGAAGAAACTCGCGCCGATGCTGTCGGAAATCGGCTACCGCGAGACGATGGTGGTGCCGTTTTACGGCCACGGCTACTACCAGCCGTTCCCGATCGTGCGCGACGTGCATGCGAAATTCACCGATCTCGCGCGCGCGCGCGACTGGCGCTTCTTCGCGAGCTACGCCTATATCGCGGCGCGCAAGTGAGCGCCCCTTACCCTCCCCCTTGTGGGGAGGGTCGCCGAGCGAGCATCGCGAGCGAGGCAGGGTGGGGGTCGTCAAGATTCACGTTCGCTTCGCTCACGCCGACCCTCCCCACAAGGGGGAGGGTAAAAAACGCTCAAGCCCCGCGAGGATGTGTCAGCCGAGCCGCCGCCCGCTCGGCGTTGAGCGTCGCGATCACCAGCCCCCAGACGATTCCCATCAGCAGGTAATAGTGCCGCCAGTGGTCGGTATCGACCACGAAGCCTTCGAAGGCGACGCCGGTGTAGGTTGCGAGCGCGGCGATGAAATAGGGCTGCCAGGGCGTGCGCTTGAGCACGTTGGCGTAGCCTGCCCATAGCGTGAAGATCACCAGGATGGCGTAGGAAATTCCGCCGACCCAGCCGTAGGACGAAAACGCGTTGAGATAAACGTCGTGCGGGTCCTGGTTGTAGAAATTGCGGAATTGATACGGGCCCAAACCGTTCGGCCGCTCCAGGAGCACGGGAATGCTGTCCTCTTGCTTGGTGAAGCGGCCGCCGCCGCCGACGTCGTAATCCTGAATGAGGCTCGCGCGCTCCTTGAAGACGTCGCCGATCGTGCCGACGGACAGCATGCCGGCCATGAGCACGCCGACGCCGAGCGCGGTCAGCACGCTGAAACTCGCGAGCCGCGCGCGGAAGCGGGCGCTCGGGCTCGCGGCGAACATCAACGCGACCATCAGCGCGGCGGAAAAGACGAAATGCCCCCAGGCGGCGCGCGAGAAGGTCAACAGCAGCGCCACCAGAATGATCAGCGCGGCGGCCACATGACGAAACTTCAGTCCTTTGATCAGTACGCCCTGGATCAGAAACAGGACCGGAAGGATGAGATAGGGCCCGAACACATTGGGGTCCTTGAAGGTCGCCTTGGCGCGGTTATAGAGCGTGAAATTATCCCACGCGCCCGGCACCAGGTCGAAATAGCCGACGATGCCGATGATCGCCGCGATCAGCCCGGCGAGAATATAGGCCGTGCGCATGATCTCGAGCCGCCGCACGCTGTCGTGGGCGAACAGGCAGGCGAAGACGATCGCGGTGATCGCCATGTAGAAGGAAATGACGACGAACATCACCGCGTCGCGGTCGTGGATTACCGGCACCAGGGCGGCGAGGCCGCTGACGTTCCAGATCAGCAGCAGAAACAGCAGCGGCATGACCTTGCGCTCGACCGTGACGCCGGCGGCGAACGCGCCGAGGGCCAACAGGCCGACAAACACCTCGTAGGGCGAGGGTTCGATGAACACGAAGGGGCTCGCGAGGATCGCCGCGAACAACAGCAGATGCAGAAGCCGCGCGGCCAGCGCGCGATAGCCGGTGCGGCCGGCGATGTGACCCTGGGCGGCGGGAAACTCGGACGCCGCGCTCAATAGGCGTTCTCGGCGAAAAGCAGCGCGAACGGCGTGCGCGCGAGGATGTAGCAGTCGAAAAACACCGACCAGTTCTCGATGTAATAGAGGTCGTGCTCGACGCGGCGCTGGATCTTTTCATTGGTGTCGGTCTCGCCGCGCCAGCCGTTGATCTGCGCCCAGCCGGTGATGCCGGGCTTGACGCGGTGGCGGGCGAAATAGCCGTCGACCACCTCGTCATAGAGCTGGTTTTCGGCCTTGGCGTGCAGCGCGTGCGGCCGGGGCCCGACGAGCGAGAGGTCGCCTTTGATCGCGACGTTGATCAGTTGCGGCAGCTCGTCGAGGCTCATCTTGCGCAGCACGCGGCCGACGCGCGTCACGCGCGGGTCGTTTTTGGTGACGAGCTTCGCCGCCGTGGCGTCGGTCGCATCGACATACATCGAGCGGAACTTGAACACCTCGATCAGCTCGTTGTTGAAGCCGTAGCGCTTCTGCTGGAAGAAGACCGGACCGCGGCTGTCGAGCTTGATCGCGAGCGCGCAGAGCGCCATCACCGGCAGCGCCGCGATCAACAACAGCCCGCCGACGACGCGGTCGAACAGCCATTTCGCCACGTAGTTCCAGTCGGCGATCGGGCGGTCGAGCACGTCGAGCACCGGCACGTTGCCGATGTAGGAATAGGCGCGCGGGCGGAAACGCAGCTTGCTGGTGTGCGCCGCCAGGCGGATGTCGACCGGCAGCACCCACAATTTGCGCACCATCTGCAGCACGCGCTCCTCGGCGGTGATGGGCAGCGAAACGAGCAGGAGATCGATGCGGGTACGGCGGGCGAATTCGACGAGATCGTCGACGGTGCCGAGCTTCGATTGCCCGGCGACGCTCGCCGGCGAGCGGTCGTCGCTGCGGTCGTCGAACACGCCGCGGATGACGAGGTCGGAGTCGCGCTGCGCTTCGAGCGCGTGAATGAGTGTCTCGCCGGCGCCGCCGCCGCCGACGATCACGGTGCGGCGCACGAGCCTGCCCTCGCGCGTCCAGTGACGCACGAGCGCGGACAGCAGCAGCCGTCCGCCATAGAGAAACAGGAGCGCGCTGCCGAACCAGGTGGCGGCCCAGACGCGGGAGAAATCCCCCTCCGGGCGGGCGAAGAAGGCGAGCGCCGCGGCGACCAGCATCACCGTCGTCCAGATCAGGCCGACGCGGCTCAATTGCTCGACGCGCGTGCGTAGCGCAGCGATGCTGTAGAGGTCGGAGAGCTGAAAGGCCGTGACGGTCGCGATCGCAATGCCGGCGATGGCGAGGACGTAACGCCACGAGAAATCCTCGTGCGGCTGCACGTAGCCGCGAAAGATCGCAAGTCCAAGGCCGAGGATGGCGATGAATTCATAGAGCCGGATGAGCCCGCCGAGAACCACGGCGGAGATCGCCGGAGGCACCGGTTCGGCCGCGATCATGCGCGCGAGCGAGCCGAGTTCGCGCGGCGTTGATGCCGCCGGCGCCGCACTCGCCGCCGCGGCTCCCGCGCGTGCGCCGCCGCTATCGGCGCGCAGCCATTTGTTGGCGTCGGATTCGATCATCGCGTTCGCAAAATCCTTGGTTCCTGCAGGTGCCGGATATAGCCGCTTTGCGCGGCAATCTGTGGCCGTTGCGCGGAGGCTAGAAGGAATTTCTGTCGGAAGGTTTAATGAAACGATTAACCATGCGCGCGAACCCGCGCCGCCAGGGCTTCGCGGTAAGCGGCCAGCACGCCCTCTGTCATGGCGGCGACAGTGAATTGGCGGGCGACGCGCTCGCGCAGGCGCTTCGTGCGCACGGCGCCGTCTCCCTCCAACGCCCGCAGCAGCGCCTCGCCCAGCGCCGCCGGGTCCTCTGGCGGCACCAGCGCCGTTGCGTCAGGGCCGAAAATTTCCGCCATGCCGCCGACGCGGGTGGCGACCATGGGCATCGCGGCGGCGGCGGCTTCGAGCACGATATAGGGCAGCGACTCGGCGCGGCTCGGCACGGCGAGCACGCGGCCGCGCTTGAAAGCCTCGCGCGCAGGTTTTGAGCCGCCGAACTGGATGTGGGATGAAAGCCCGCGCCGGCCGATCTCCGCCCGATAAGCGCCCGCGTCCGGTCCGTCGCCGAACAGGATCGCGCTTTCGATCCGCTCGCCGGCCAGGAGCCGCGACAGCGCCTCGATCAGCACATCGACGCCCTTGAGCCGGCGCAGCTCGCCCACGAATACGACGTCGGCGGCGTCGCGATCGGGGGCGATCGCAACCAGCTCGTCGGGGCGCACGCCGTTGTGGACGACGCGGGCGGCCGCTCGCGGCGCGCCGATTTTTTCGCCAAACGCGCGCCGGCCAAACTCGCTTTCGAAAAGGAAAAGATCGGTGCGGCGCGCAAGCAGCCGCTCGAGATTGAGATAGAGGAGGCCAAGCGGGGAGGCGGCGGGATAGTGCAGGCTGCCGCCATGGGGGGTGTAGACGCGGAGCGCGCCCGCACGCGCGAGCCGCGCATAGGCGCCGCCCTTGGCGCCGTGGCCGTGCACGATATCGGCGTTTTTTTCGCGGGCGAGACGCTCGACCAGGCGGACGGCGTTGAAATCAGAAAGGCCGAGATGGCGGCTCATCGGCACGCGATGGATGCCGAGCGCCGCCGCCGGGACGAGCCGTTGCAGCGCGCGTTCCGCCTCCGCGCCGCCGGTGGTGGAATCGAGCACGAGACCGACGGCGTGGCCGTGCCCGGCCTCAGCCTCAGCGAGATCCGCGACGTGACGGAACAGCCCGCCGACCGGGGCGCGCAACACATGCAAGATGCGCAAGGGGCGGCCTGTCATGGACCGCTCAGAGCCAGCGCTCCTCGACGGTGATCGTATCGCCGGGCCGCAGCGGATAGGAGAGCGGCACGAAAGCGTGGATCGTGCGGCCCTCGATGATGCGGGCGACGCTGGCGCCGGTCTTCAGCGCCCGCGGGCTGAAGCCGCCGGCGACCGCGACCGCGGACTCCACCGTCAGGCCGTTGACGTAGGCGTATTGGCCGGCGGTGGTGACCTCGCCGAGGATGAAGAAGGGGCGGTAAGCCTCGACCTCGACCGCGACATGCGGCTCGCGGATATAGCCGCCCTTGAGACGCGTGACGATTAAGCCCGACAACTCACTGGTGGTCTTGCCGCGCGCCTCCACGGCACCGATCAAGGGCATGGTGATCTTGCCGGCGCTGTCGACGGCGTAGGAATTGGTGAGGCCGTCCTGGCCGAACACGACGACGCGCAGCCGGTCGCCGGCGTCGAGCGTGTAGGGCGCCTCGAAGGCGGGGTCGATTCGATCCGGCATCCGGCCTGCGCAAGAGGCGAGCGTCAGCGCGAAGGCGGCGAGGACAACCGTTCGGACGAGCATGGGCGGCCGCTGGCAAGCGTGAATCGTTGGTTAATTCTTAGCGGCGACATGGTTAACGAAGCCTTCACTGGGAGGCCCTCGGGGGCAGGGTTAACCCGATGGCAACCCTAATGATTTCTTATGACCAACGGTTCCGTCGAGTGGGAGTTCGCCAAGCATGCGTCGCGACAGGGCGTCCAAGCCAAGCGCCGCCCCGATCGAGACCGAGGGCGAGCTCGATCTTACCGCCCTTGGGCGCGCGCTGTGGCGCAAACGCCGCTGGATCGTGATCCCGACGATCGTCGCGGCCTTCGTCGCCTTCGCCGTGGTGAACGTGATTACGCCGCGCTACCGCTCGGAAGCGCGAGTCTTGATCGAGAACCGCGAAACGTCCTACAGCCGCCCCGAGAACGACCGCAACGATCGCGACCGCACGCTGCTCGACGCCGAGGCGGTGCAGAGCCAGGTGCAGATTTTTCAGTCGCGCGACCTCGCGCGCAAGGTGGCGCGCGACCTCAAACTCGCCGAAGACAAGGAATTCAATTCCGAAAGCGCCGCGCACCAGATCATGAGCGCGCTCACCTCGCTGGTCGGGTTTACGCGCGAGCCGTCGCGCAAGACGGTCGAGGAGCGGGTGCTCGAGCGCTATTACGAGCGCCTCACCGCCTATCAGGTCGAGAAGTCCCGCGTGGTCGCGGTCGATTTCCAGTCGGAGAACCCGGAGCTCGCGGCCAGGGCGGCGAACGCCATCGGCGCCGAATTTCTCGCCATGCAGCAGCAGGCCAAGCGCGAGGCGATGAAGCAGGCGGGGTTGTGGCTCGCGACCGAGATCGAGCAGCTGCGCGCCCGCGTCGCCGAAGCCGAGGCCAAGGTCGAGGAATTCCGCACCCGCTCGAACCTTTATGTCGGCAACAACAACAACCAGCTCGGCACGCAATCGCTGGGCGAGCTCAATACCCAGCTCGTCAACGCGCGCGGACAGAAGGCCGATTTCGAGGCGAGGGCGCGCTTTATCCGCGACCTCTTGAAGAGCGGCAAGCCGATCGAGGCGGCCGACATCACCAACTCCGAATTGATCCGGCGGCTCGCCGAGCAACGCGTCGCCCTGCGTGCGCAGCTGGCGGAGCAATCCTCGACGCTGTTGCCGCAGCATCCGCGCATCAAGGAATTGAACGCCCAGCTCGGCGATCTCGACATCCAGATCCGCGTCGAAGCCGAGAAGCTGGTGCGCTCGCTGGAGAACGACGCGCGGATCGCGGGCGCGCGGGTCGAGACCTTCATGGCGCAACTCGACCAGCTGAAGCTGCAGCAATCGGCGCTCGGGAGCCAGGACGTGCAATTGCGCGCGCTCGAGCGCGAGGCGAAGGCACAGCGCGACCTCTTGGAATCGTATCTCGCGCGCTATCGCGACGTGACCTCGCGCGAGACGCCGGACGCGGTGCCCGCCGATGCCCGCATCATCTCGCAGGCGGTGCCTTCGTCGACCCCGCATTTCCCGAAGAAGCTCCCGATTGTGGCCGTGGCGACGATGGGAATGCTGATGTTCGCGCTGGCGCTGGCGGCGATGGGCGAGTTGCTGGGCGGCGGGGTTTACCGGCCGGTGGAGACGGCGGCGGATTCCGAGCCGGTGCCGGCGCCCGCCGTGCCGGCGCGTGCGCCGTCGAGCCTCGCGGCGACGCCGGAAATCGTGCAACGGCGGCTCGGCGAGATTGCCGATCACATGCGCGCGCTCGGCAGCGGCATTTATTTGGTCGGCAGCAGCAGCGCGCACCAGCCATCGGGCCGCATCGCCGTGCACCTCGCGCGCGATCTCGCGGCGAGCGGTTCGCGGGTGTTGTTTCTCGATCTCGACGCGAAAGCCGCGCCTTCCGCGGCGCTGTTGCCGGAGCCGCGGGTGGCGGGCCTCTCGGACCTCCTTTCGGGCGCGGCCCATTTCGGCGAGGTGATTCACCGCGACCGCGCCTCGCGCATCCATGTCATCGCGCCGGGGCGGACGGCGCGCGAGGCCGAGCCGTTGCTTGCCGCCGAGCGGCTTTCGATCGTGCTCGGCGCGCTGTCGCAGACTTATGATTACGTGGTGGCGGCGACGCCGGCGCTGGTCGGTCTTCTCAACGCCGAGCGGCTCGCGCGCTTCGCGCGCGCGACGGTGCTGGTTGCGGGCGAGGGCGGGGAAGCCGCGGCCTCGACGGAGGCCGCCTCGCTTGCGGCGAAAGGCTTCGCCAACGTGATGATCGCGGCGGTGAGCGACACGCCGACGGATCGTTCAGGCGGCCGCGCCGCCGCCTGATTTTTCCTTCCTGGCGAGCAACCGGCGCAGCGCCGTCGCCAATTCCAACGCGCGCGGCGAACGCTTCACCCAACGCTTCAAGGTCGCCTTGGCCGCGATCGCTGCGGCGAGCGCTTGGCCGCGCGGCGACAGGCCGAAGAAGGAGTCGAACAAGGGTTCGGTCGCGTCGGAGAAAAATGACTTGTACAGCGCTTCGCCGACGCCGTGATCGTAGGTGGCGACGCCGCGCGCCATGCAATCGCGGATGACGTGGACAAGCAGCAGCAGCCCGGGGCTTTGGCGCGCGCCGTCGCCGAGCGTATAGGAGTTGAACATCGACGAGAAACGCCGCCCGTCATTGACGCCGGCGAAGAGCGCGAGCACGTCGTCATCGCAATCGAGCGCGTGGATCTCGATCACCGGCTTTTCCTGATCGAGACCGAGCAGGCACGCCTCGCGGATGAAATCGGCCACACCGGGCGAGGCGAACACATTGTCGATGCCCTGCTCGGCGAGACGGGCCGCCTTCTGCGCGAAAAAGGCGTCGAGGAAGCGCTCGACCTCGGCCTCGGTTTTCGCGCGCACGTAGCGATAGCCCGGCAGCTTTTCGAGCTTGCGCTCCTTGGTGCGCAAGCGCCCGCGCATGCTGTTGGAAAGAATGCGCGCCAATAGCTCCTCGGCCGTGCCGGTGAGCGCGAGACGATAGCCGTCGCTCGGCGAGCCTTGATTGGCAAGCGCGCGAAGCGGATTTGGCAGGCCGTCCCAGCTTTCGGGCTGATTCAGGAGCTCGATCGCGTCGAGTTCGGGGCGGGCCTCGGCGAGCCAGTCGATCAGCGCGCGCAGGAGGGCGGCATCGCAGACGAAATCGCGCCGCCACGGCGCGAAATTATAATTGGCGTGCTTGCCACCGAGAAAGCGCACGACCGCGAAACGGCCGCGCGCGAATACGCCGAACGGCAGGAGAAAAAGCGGCTCGCCCGCGGCATCGAATCCGGTGATGAGGAGCGCTGACACCCCTTCCGCCGCGCCGACATGACGCTGCCAGCCCGCGACCCAGTCGAAACGCTGATAGGGGGTGAGCACGCCGGAGGCCTCGAGTTTGCGCCAGTGCGGCTCGGCCGCTTTCATGTCGGCGATCAGCTCGAGCCGCGCGATTCCGCGCGACGAAAGGGCGGCGGGAAGGCGCGCCCCGGTCCATTCACGCTCTCGTTCCGCGCGAACACGCGGGAATACGACGGCTTCGCCCGCCATTCGAACACCTTCCTGAATGCGGCTGCTAGATTGATGAACAAATACTAATTTTCTTACCGAGAACTTTAGATCGCTCGCCGGGCCGGTTTTTTTGCCCCTGCCGTCAGCCTTGCGGCCGGAACGCGGGAATAAAGCGCGCCGACAGCCAGTCTCCATCAGAGAACCCCTTGTTTTGGCGATTTTTCGCAAAGAGGAGAGCGAGATGGCAGACGACCGCATGGAAGACGGCGGACCCAAGATGGATCGCCGGGGCGCCCTGGAGTGCATGGTCTGGGCCGGCACCGGGGTGTTGTGGACGGTTGCGCGCGGCGTGCCGCAATCGCTCGGCCTCGTCGGCGAGGCGCTTGCCGCCGACCCGAAAGGGTTCACCTTCCTGCAGATCAGCGACAGCCATATCGGCTTCGACAAGCCCGCCAATCCCAATGCGCTCGGCACGCTGAAGGAGGCGATCGCCAAGGTGAAGGGTATGCCGGCGAGGCCCTCCTTCATGCTCCATACCGGCGACATCACCCATCTTTCGAAGCCGGCCGAATTCGACAATGCCGAGCAGGCGATCGGCGAAGCCAAGCTGCAGGTGCATTACGTGCCGGGCGAGCACGACATCATCGACGAGGAGCGCGGCAAGGCCTATCTCGAACGCTACGGCAAAGGCTCGAAAGGGGCCGGCTGGTACAGCTTCGACGATGGCGGGGTGCATTTCATCGGCCTCGTCAACGTCGTCGATCTGAAAGGCGGCGGCCTCGGCAATCTCGGCGCTGATCAACTCGCCTGGCTCGAGGACGACCTCAAGGGCAAATCCGACAGCACGCCGGTCGTCGTCTTCGCCCATATTCCGTTGTGGATCGTTTATCCGCAGTGGGGATGGGGGACGGAAGACGGCATGCGGGCGCTCTCGCTGCTCAAGCGCTTTGGCTCCGTCACCGTGCTCAACGGCCACATCCACCAGCTCATTCAGAAGATAGAGGGCAACGTGACGTTCCACACGGCGATGTCGACGGCCTTTCCGCAACCGGCACCCGGCACGGCGCCGTCGCCGGGGCCGATGCTGGTGCCGGCCGAGAAGCTGCGCAGCGTGCTGGGCCTTTCGAGCGTGACGGTGAAGCAAGGGCAGAAGCCCCTCGCCATCGTCGATACCGCCCTCGCAAGCTGAAGGAACAAGTCATGTTCGAGCCGAACCGCGGCCTTGGCGCGGTCGCCGGAATTGTGCCCCTCCGCCAGGCGGCGCTGATGCTGGCGCTGGCGCTTGCCATCGCCGCGGGCAGCGCGACGGTGGGGAGGGGGGCAGGACAGGCCTCGGCGCAAAACGCCGATGCGAAAGTCACGATCGACAACTTCACCTTCGCGCCGGCCGAGTTGACGGTATCCGTCGGCACCACCGTGGCCTGGAACAACCACGACGACATTCCCCATTCGGTGGTGGAAAAGAACAAGCTTTTTCGCTCGAAGGCGCTCGATACCGACGAGTCCTATTCGTTCACATTCACGCAAGCCGGGGTCTACGACTATTTCTGCGGGTTGCATCCGCACATGGTCGGGAAGATCATTGTCAAGCCGTGAGCGGCGGGAATCCGACCTATCATTCTTTTTCGGTCATCGAGCGTGGCTTCGAGCCGGAAAAAACACGCCTTTGGCGTGCGCGCGAGGTTCGGAGCGTCCGGCCAGGCCAGGGAGGGACGACAGGTCAGGCCGTGGACGAAAAAGACAAGCGTAAGCTGTTCGACGAAGTATTCCTGCCGCATCTGGTGCCAGCCTATCGCTTGGCGCGATGGCTGACCGGAAACGCCGCCGACGCCGAGGACGTGGTGCAGGAAGCCTCGCTCCGCGCCTTTCGCGCGATCGCGGACTTTGGCGGCATCAACGCGCGCGCCTGGGCGCTCTCGGTGGTGCGCAACACGGCCTATACGTGGCTTCTGAAGAACCGCTCGGCAACGATGGTATTCACCGAGGATCTAGACGACGCCGAGCAGCAGCGCCTCGAGCGGCCGGCGGCGGAAGGCGAGGGAGCGGTAACGCCTGAAAGCCTGTTACTTGCCAGAGTCGATGCCGAGGAGGTGCGAGGCGCGATTGCCGCATTGCCGGCCGCATTCCGCGAGGTCATCGTGTTGCGTGAATTGCATGAACTCAGCTATCGCGACATCGCCGAAATCATCAATGCGCCGATCGGAACGGTGATGTCGCGACTTTCGCGCGCGCGCCAGATGTTGGTTGCGGCGTTGAGGAACATGTCATGAGCCAACCGCTTAGCGATCACGACGACGGCCTGCTGCAGGCGCACGCCGACGGCGAGCTGGACCCGGCCTCCGCCGCCGGCGTCGAGCAGCGTCTCGCGACCGATTCCGCGTTTCGCGCGCGGTACGAATCCATCCTGTCGCTGCGGCGCCTGCTTCGCGCCGTGCCCGAGGACGACGTGCCGCTGCAGCGGCTGCGGGCGCGGATCGACGCGGCGCTGGGCGAGCCCGCGGCGAAAGGCCGGTCATGGCAGGCGACTGCGGCGGCGGTGCTGATCGGCGCGGTGCTGGGTGCCGCCGCCACGCTTGCCCTCGTTCGTCCCGATTCCGGCCGTGAAACCACGAGCCTCGTGGTCGCCAACCATATTCGCGGGCTGTTGGCGCCGCAGCCCTTCGACATCGCCTCTTCGGACCGGCATCAGATCAAGCCGTGGTTCACAAGCCGGCTGCCGGAATCGCCGCAGATCGTCGATCTTGCCGGCGACGGCTTTGCCCTCGTCGGCGGCCGCGTCGACGTGCTTCGCGAGCAACCGGTCGCGACCGTCATTTACCGCCATGGCGGCCATGCCATCAGCCTCACCACGCTGCGCGGGCGGCGCGCGGTCGCGAGCGGAAGCATCGCCGGCTATGCCGTAAGGACGTGGCGCGAGGGGGAATTCACCTATGTCGCCGTCGCCGACCTGCCGGACGCCGACCTTGACCAGTTCCAGCACGCGTTTGTGGCCGGCTTATCGCATTGACCGGATAATTCCGCAGAGTCGGCAACGGAAAGACAAGATTCCCTTGGCATACTCCGCCGGTTGAGGGGGGTGGCGTTCGGTCGCCCCGGAAGGGGACGATGCCGAACCTGCGCAATGCCGCATTTCGGGCGGGGCTCGAGGCGCTGTATTTTTCCGGCGCCCATCATGCCTTGCGGCCGCTCTATGGCGGCGTGGGGGCGATTTTCACGCTCCACCACGTTCGCCCGCGCCCGAAGGGCAGCTTCCAGCCGAACCGATTGCTCGAAATCGAGCCGCGCTTTCTCGAAAGCGTGATCGTGCGGTTGCGCCGGCGCGGCGTCGATATCGTCAACCAAGACGAGATGCACCGCCGGCTCGTCGAGCGGGACTATTCCCGCCATTTCGTTTCGCTCACCTTCGACGACGGCTACCGCGACAACCTCGAATATGCGTTGCCGATTCTCGAGCGGCACCAGGCACCGTTCACGCTGTTCGTGGCGACGAGCTTTCCCGACCGGCTCGGCGAATTGTGGTGGGTGGCGCTGGAGCGCGTGGTGGCGGTGGCCGAGCGCATCGTGATCGAGATCGGCGGCGAGGAGCGCTTCTTCTATTGCGAGCGGACGGCGAAGAAATACGAGGTTTACGCGCAGCTCTACTGGTGGCTGCGCTCGCTCGGCGACGAGAAGAAGATGCGGCGCATCGTGCGCGATCTCTGCCGGCGGTACGGCGTCGATTTCGCGCTGCCCTGCCGCGAGTTCTGCATGACCTGGCCCGAGATCGCGGCGATGGCGAAAAGTTCGCTCGCGAGCATCGGCGCGCATACGATCAATCACGTGATGCTCGCGAAATTGCCGGCCGGAGAAGCGCGCGAAGAAATGAAGCGGAGCCGCGAGGTGATCGAGGCGGCGCTCGGCGTGCGCTGCGAGCACCTCGCCTTTCCGGTCGGCGACAGGGGATCGGCGGGGCCGCGCGAGTTTCAGCTCGCCGCCGAGCTCGGCTTCAAGACGGCGGTCACGACGCGGCCAGGCGTGCTTTATCCCGAGCACCGCGAGCACCTGACGGCGCTGCCCCGCGTGTCGTTGAACGGCCATTTCCAGGCGGCGCGCTTCGTCGACGTGTTCCTTTCCGGCGCGCCGTTCGCGCTGTGGAACCGCTTCAGGCGGGTGGACGCGGCGTAGCTAATCCGGCCGCGACATCCAGCGGATCAGGATGCCCGCGGGCAGGACCCAGACAAGACCCAGCGCCACGAAAACGACGGCCTGCAGCGCGCCCGAGAGCGTCGCGACGCGCCCTTGCGCGAGGCTCATGGCGAACAGCGCCCAAAAGCTGACGAAGGCCAAGAGCAGGACGGTACCGATAAGCTTGCGCGGGCGCTGACGCATGGCAGGGCCGGGAACGAGGACGATTTGCGAAGGTAAGCGGGGCTCTATAACTGTCGCGCGCCGATATGAAAACCGCCCGCAAAGCGAAAACGCCGATTGCGCGAAAGTCGCAGGCCGACCGCATGCGCCCGGTGCGGCGCTGGCTCTATGTCATCGCCGCGATGGTGGCGCTGATGGTCGTGCTTGGCGGCACCACGCGGCTCACCGGCTCCGGGCTCTCGATCACCGAATGGAAACCGGTCACCGGCATCGTGCCGCCGGTGGCGGACGCCGATTGGCGGGCGGAATTCGAGAAATACAAATCGATCCCGCAATACCAGCAGTTCAACCAAGGCATGAGCTTGAGCGAATTCAAGTTCATCTATTGGTGGGAATGGAGCCATCGCGCGCTCGGGCGCTTGCTCGCGGTCGTATTCCTCGTGCCGTTTTTCTGGTTTCTGTCGCGCGGGCTCGTCGACCGTGTGCTCGGCTTGAAGCTCGGCGGACTGTTCGCACTCGGCGGCCTGCAAGGCGCGGCCGGCTGGTGGATGGTGGCGTCGGGCTTGAGCGAGCGAACGGATGTGAGTCAGTACCGGCTCGCGGTTCACCTTACGCTTGCCGGTTTTATCCTGGCAGCGATCGTCGCGGTGGCGGCGAGCCTCGAGCCGCGGCGAAAGGAAAAAGCGCCGCCGGCGCTTGTCCGCTACGGCGCGATTTCCATTCTCGCGCTCGTCTTGGTGCAGATTTTCCTCGGCGCGCTGGTGGCGAAAACGAATGCCGGGCTCAGCTTCAACACCTGGCCGCTGGTCGACGGGAATTTCATTCCGCCGATGGCGTCGCTGCTCGCGATGAGCCCGTGGTGGAAGAATCTGTTCGAAAACGTGCTGACCGTGCAGTTCGATCACCGCATGGCCGCCTACGCCTTGTTTGCGCTCGCGGCCTTTCATGCTTTCGACACGGAGCGCAACGCCCGGCCGGCAGCGCTCGGCGCCTCGATCCTGTTCGCGCTCGTCACCGCGCAGGCAATGCTCGGCGTGCTCACACTGTTGCGCGCAGCACCTTTCACGCTCGCGCTGCTGCATCAGTTTGGAGCAATCGCGGTGTTGGTGGCGGCGACCGCTCACACGCAGCGCGTTTATTCCGCTCGACGCGGGGCGACGGGAAAATCGTAATAGCCGCCGCCGTCGCCATTGTAGTCGAAGTGCCACCACTCGCGCCGGTAATTGCTGAATCCCCGCTTCTGCATGGCGCGCACGAGCATCGCCCGCGCGCGCTTTGCCTCCGCATCAATATCCCATGCCGCGGTGTGGCTCTTGATGTCGAAGCAATCGAAGCCGGTGCCCATGTCGATCGTATCGTCGGGCGCGCGCGCGGAAGCAGGCGCGATGCACGAGCCGTACTTTGCTGACGGGTCGAAGTCGGCGGCCGGCGGCCGCGGCAGCGGCACCAGCGTGAGGTCGACCGCCTTGCCCATCGAATGGTTCGAGCGCGTGGCGATGTAGCCCAGCGAGAACAGATACGGTTTGTGCAGGCGCGGAAGAAAGCGTTTGGTGGGGCCTTCCGGCTTACCGTCGTCGGCCCAAGCGCGCATCGCGCGCACGGCGCGGGTCGGCCGGTAGCAATCGTAGACCTTGAGCGAGAAACCCTGCGGCTCGAGCTCCGCCTGCACGCGCTGCAGCGCGCGCGCGGCCGGCTCGCGCAGGATGCATTCGGGTGCGTCGTAACCCGGGAGCCTGCCGCCGGTGAAATTGTCGGCGCTTGCGTATTTCATGTCTTGAATAATTGTCGGCGCCACGGCCCGCAGATACACGAAGCCGGGGGGAAGCGCGCTCTCGCCCGCGGCCGAAGTCGCAAGCAGCAATATTGTCCCAGCGAGAAATTTTAGCGCGGTTGGGCGCTGCGCCCCTGCTTCGGGTTTCATCGGCGGCGAATTTAAGCCGCGAGCCCCTGGTCGAGATCGGCGATGATGTCCTCGGGATCCTCGAGCCCGACCGAGAGCCGCACCACGTCGGGCCCGGCGCCAGCCTGGATCTTCTGCGCGTCGGAAAGCTGGCGGTGGGTGGTCGAGGCCGGATGGATGATGAGCGAGCGGGTGTCGCCGACGTTGGCGAGATGCGAGAACAGCTTCACGTCGGAGACGAGCTTGATGCCCGCCTCGTAGCCGCCCTTCAGCCCGAAGGTGAACACGGCGCCCGAGCCCTTCGGCACGTAGCGCTTGGCGAGTTGATTGTAGCGATCGCCGTTCAGACCGGGATAGCTCACCCACGCCACTTGCTTGTGGCTCGCGAGATACTCGGCGGCCTTCAGCGCGTTGTCGCAATGGCGCTGCATGCGCAACGGCAAGGTCTCGATGCCGGTGAGGATCAGGAAGGCGTTGAACGGCGACAGCGCCGGCCCGATGTCGCGCAGGCCCAAGACGCGGCAGGCGATGGCGAAAGCGAAGTTGCCGAAGGTTTCGTGCAGGATGATGCCGGAATATTCCGGTCGCGGATCGGAGAGCATCGGATAGCGTCCCTCGCGCGACCAGTTGAAGCTGCCGCCGTCGACGATGACGCCGCCGATCGAATTGCCGTGACCACCCAAAAATTTCGTTGCCGAGTGAACGACGATGTCGGCGCCGTGCTCGAACGGCTTGCACAGATAAGGCGTGGCCAGCGTGTTATCGACGATCAGCGGCACGCCGGCGCGGCGGGCGACGTTGCCGACCGCTTCGATATCGGTGATCACGCCGCCGGGATTGGCGATCGACTCGATGAAGATCGCCTTGGTCTTGGGGCTGACGGCGCTCTCGAAGCTCGTGATGTCGTCGGGGTCGGCCCACACCACGTTCCAGCCGAAATTCTTGAAGGCGTGGTTGAACTGATTGATCGAGCCGCCATAAAGCTTCTTCGAGGCGATGAACTCGTCGCCGGGCTTGAGTAAATTGTGGAAGGCGACCACCTGGGCGGCGTGACCGGAGGCGACGGCGAGCGCGGCGGTGCCGCCTTCGAGCGCGGCGACCCGTTCCTCCAACACGGCGCAGGTCGGATTGGTGATACGGGAGTAGATGTTGCCGAAGGTCTGCAGGCCGAACAGCGCTGCCGCGTGATCGACGTCGTCGAATACGAAAGACGTGGTCTGGTAGATCGGCGTCGCGCGCGCGCCGGTGGTGGGGTCGGGTTGCGCGCCGGCATGGATCGCGAGCGTGTTGAAGCCGGGCGTCCGCACGTCGCCCTTGGTCGATTGATCCATTGTGCACCTACCCTGTGTGTATTTTTAATAATTTCGCTGATCCGACGTTATTTGTCGGGCGGCCCGTTCGTCAACCGCCCGCTTTATCATCGCCGAGCTTGAGCCGCTGCACGCCGCCGGGCAATCGCTGGGCGCGCTTGGAAGAGAGCGTTCGCGTGTTAACCCCAACCCAATTGATTTCGCCGGAGAGGCGGCCGTATTCGATCTTCGGGCAGCGGTCCATCACCACCTTCATGCCGGCGGCCTCGGCCTTCGCCGCCGCGGCGTCGTTGCGAACGCCCTGCTGCATCCAGAACACGTCCGGGCGGCGGGAGAGGGCGAGCGCCTCGTCGAGGATCGGCGGCACGCTTTCCGAATTGCGGAAGACATCGACCATGTCGATCTTCTCCGGCACGTCCGCGAGCCGGGCGTAGGCCTTCTCGCCGCCGATCTTTTGGCCGCCGCGGCCGGGATTGATCGGGAAGACGCGATAGCCGCGCTCCGTGAGGTACTTCACCACGAACATGCTCGGCCGATTGTCGCCCGGGCTCGCGCCGACGACCGCGATGTTCTTCACGGTGTTGAGGATGCCGCGGATGTAGCTGTCGTCGTAACGGTCATGATTCATGGCGGGCCGGCGCGCGCAACAAGGCGACGCATCAGCGGTCTTCCCATTTCGGCTCGCGTTTTTCGATGAAGGCGAGAATGCCTTCCTCGGCGTCGCGCGCCATCATGTTCTCGGCCATCACCTTGGCGCCGTAGCGGTAGGCCTCGGCGAGGTCGAGGTCGAGTTGGCGGTAATAGGCTTCCTTGCCGATCTTCTGCACGTAGGCGGATTTCGCGGTGATGGCGTGGGCAAGCTTGGTTGCTTCCTCGCGCTCGCGGCCGACCGCGGCCACGCGATTGACCAGGCCCATTTCATAGGCGCGCTTCGCCGAAACCATCTCGCCGGTGAGCAGCATTTCGATGGCGTGATTGCTCGCGACCTTGCGCGATAGCGCCACCATCGGCGAGGAGCAGAAGAGGCCGATCTGCACGCCGGGGGTGGCGAAGCGCGCGGCTTCCGAGGCGACGACGAGATCGCAGGAGGCGGCGAGCTGACAACCGGCGGCGGTGGCGACACCATGGACCGAGGCAATCACCGGCTGCGGCAGGTGCACGATCTGCTGCATCATGCCGGCGCATTTCTCGAACAGCGCCGCGAAATAGGCGCGGCCGCGGTCGGGCTCGTTCCGGTGCGCGGTCATTTCCTTGAGATCATGGCCGGCGCAGAAGGCGGCGCCGTTGCCGGCGACGATCACCGCGCGCACCGAGCGATCCTGGGCGATGGCGTCGAACTCGCCGATCAACGCCGCAAGCAAGGCTTCGCAAAGCGCGTTCCGCGCCTCGGGACGGTTGAGCGTGAGCGTGGCGACGCCGTCCTTGTCCGCGCGCAAGAGCACGGCGGAGCTTTCGGCGGAAAGGGGCGCGCGGGCGGGTTTCGACATGGCGGGCCTTTGGCGGAAGCCTTTGCGTTTACTCGCCGGCATTGTATCCGAATGGAGCGCTAAAGGAACCATCGGAAAGCGGGGCTGGTATGAAGGCGGCGAAGATGAGCGCGAGCGAGCTCGAGGAGCGGCTGGCGCGCGATTTTCCGCAAGGCGGGTACGGCAAGCGAATTCGGATCGAGGCCGTCGGGCCGATGACGGCGCGGCTCCGTTACACGGCGAACGAGAAGAACCTGCGCCCCGGCGGCACCGTGTCCGGGCCGACGCTGATGGGGTTCGCCGACGGCGCGGTTTACGTCGCCATCCTCGCCAATATCGGCTGGGTGCCATTGGCGGTGACGACGAGCCTCACCATCAATTTTCTCAGGAAACCCGCACCCGGCGATCTCATCGCCGAGTGCAAGCTGATCAAGCTCGGCAAGCGGCTCGCGGTCGGCGAGGTGGCGCTGCGCTCGGCGGGCGAAGACGAGCTCGTCGCCCACTGCGTCGCCACCTATTCGATCCCGCCCACCGAAGGTTAGGTTATGGTATTATGGCACCTATTTTATAACCCGCTGATTTTGCTCGGAGATAGTTTTCTTCCAATCATTGACCCGATGCCATCCGCCTTCTAAGACACGCGCGGATTTTTTTCGCGCGCCGCTCTCGGCGATCCCGCCAACGGACCAGACCATGAAAACCTTTTCGGCCAAGCCCGCCGACATCCAGAAGAAATGGGTGGTGATCGACGCCACCGGCCTCGTCGTCGGCCGGCTCGCCTCGGTCGTCGCCATGCGGCTCCGCGGCAAGCACAAGCCCAGCTACACCCCGCACATGGATTGCGGCGACAACGTCGTCGTCATCAACGCCGAAAAAGTGGTGCTGACCGGCAAGAAGCGCGACAAGAAAGTCTATCACCATCACACCGGCTTTCCAGGCGGCATCAAGACGCGAAGCGCGAAGTTCATCCTCGAAGGCAAGTTCCCCGAGCGCGTGGTGGAGAAGGCGGTGGAGCGCATGCTCGACGAGGGGCCGCTCGCGCGCAAGCAGTTCGGCAATTTGCGGGTCTACAAGGGCCCGAACCATCCGCACGAGGCGCAGAAGCCGGAAGCGCTCGACGTCGGCGCGCTCAATCCGAAGAACAAGAGGGTCGCCTGATGGCCGAGACCGTGCAATCGCTCGAAGGACTTTCCGCGTTGAAGCCGGAGGCGCCCGAGGCGCCGAAATACGTGCAGAAGCTCGACAAGCAGGGTCGCGCCTACGCCACCGGCAAGCGCAAGAACGCGGTGGCCCGCGTTTGGCTGAAGCCGGGCTCCGGCAAGATCGTCGTCAACACGAAAACGCTGGAGACCTATTTCGCGCGCCCGGTGCTGCGCATGCTGATCCAGCAGCCTTTCGCGGCCTCGAACCGCCAGGGCCAGTACGACGTGAACTGCCAGGTTTCCGGCGGCGGCCTGTCGGGCCAGGCGGGGGCGCTCCGCCACGGCGTTTCGCGCGCGCTCACCTATTACGAGCCGGATCTGCGCGGCGTCTTGAAGAAGGGCGGCTTCCTCACCCGCGATTCGCGCGTCGTCGAGCGCAAGAAATACGGCCGCAAGAAAGCCCGCCGCAGCTTCCAGTTCTCGAAGCGCTAAGCCAAGAATTCTTCTTATTGTTCGTCATGCGCCGCCCTCGGGTCCGGCCATGACGGGAAAAGCGCGCGCTTTTTTTAGCGTCTGCTTTTCGTTTGCGTCAGTTCATCTCGAGGAAGGCCTCGAATTTTGCGAGGATATCTTGGACCTTCTTGCCGGCCTCCGGCAGCGGAATCTTATGAACCTCGGTCCCCGACGAGACGCCGGCGACGAGCCGCAATTCGGAATCGACCAGGAAGATGTCGCCGCCAATCGGCTGGCGGGTGCCGACGAGATATTGTCCGGTGGAGGGGATCGCCGCGAAAAAATAGGATTGGTGGACGACCGGGTCGGTGGCGGTGGCCTGACGGATGATCAGGCCGTCGCCGAGCCCCAAGGCCGCGCTAATTCGGTCATTGAGCCGTACATTTTCGCCGCGCTTGTCGATCACCCGCATCAGCTTTTCCATCTGCACGTGCGAGATCGGCGGACGCGCGGCCGACGGTTGTGCGCTCGCGGGAAAGACAAAATGCATGCTCGCGATCAACAGCGCGAGCGCGAAGACGGTCGTGGTGGCGAATAAATGCGCCGGTTTTGCCGGACGGCGCGTGGTGCTATTGCGCATAGGGATGAATATCTCGCAGACACCGGCCAATAAGCCAAGACATTCCCAGAAAATTCTATTCATCGCGGCAAGCCGGAAACAACCTTGCGCAATGCTTGCGTGAAGGCGTGCCGCGACCATTCATATTGCAAGCGTCGGGTAAGGAAATTCGCAACGGGCGTACCGCATATTCGCGCGTTGGAGATGCGGACCCAATGCTGCTCGACGTTCCGACCCTGATCATCGTTTCAATCTTCGTCACGGCGATCCTCGGGCTGTTGCTCCTGTTCGTGTGGGTACAGGACCGCAGCATCCAGGCGCTCGCCTGGTGGGGTGTCGCCTATCTCGTCGCCGGATTGTCGATCGCGCTGTTGAGCGGGCAATTGCCGGTGTCCAATGCGGCTTCGATCGACATCGCGAGCGCACTCCTGTTCGCGGCCTGCGGGCTGTCGTGGAACGGCGCGCGGCTCTTCGACGAGAAGCCCGTGCGGCCGTTCGCGATGTTCGCGGGCGCCCTGATTTGGCTGCTCGCCTGCCTAATCCCGGCCTTCTCGGCCTCGGCCACGGGCCGCATGATCGTCAGTTCGCTGATCGTCTCCAACTACACGCTGGTGACCGCTTTCGAGCTGTGGAGCGGACGGGCGGAGAAGCTCGTCACGCGCTGGCCGGCGATGCTGGTGCTTGCGCTTCACGGTGCGATTTTTCCCATCCAGATTCCGCTCACCATGTGGCAATCGGAAGAACGAACGGCGCCGCTGTTTTCGAACGGCTGGATCGCGCTGCTCGCCCTCGAGACGCTGCTCTACGTAATCGCCACCGCCTTTATCGTGCTGGCGATGGCGAAGGAGCGCAACGAGCGCATCCACAAGACGGCGGCAAGCACCGATCCCCTGACCGGCGTTCCCAACCGGCGGGCGGTGGTCGACACCGGCAACACGCTGATCCGACGGGCGGCGGCGCCCGGCCGCCCGGTGGCCGCGCTCATGTTCGACCTCGACTTTTTCAAGGCGATCAACGATCGCTTCGGGCACGCGATCGGCGACCGCGTGCTGAAAGTGTTCGCCAACACGGCGACCGCCAACCTGCGCTCGAGCGATATTTTTGGCCGGCTGGGCGGCGAGGAATTCGCCGCCATCTTGCCCAACGCGGACATCGACGCGGCGGTGGCGGCGGCCGAGCGCGTGCGCGCGGCGTTCGTGCAGGCCGCGATCGAAATCGACGGCCATCCGGTGCGCGGATCGCTCTCCGCCGGCATTACGGTCACCATCGATTCCGCGACCGATCTGGATTCGCTGCTGTCGATCGCCGACGAAGCGCTCTATGTCGCCAAGGCAAAAGGGCGAAACCGCGTCGAGGTGGCGAGCCGGCACAATTGGCAACCGGCTTCTTCGAACGAAAAAACCGCGCCGGCGAAAGAGCCGGAAGCGGCGGCCGCGCGTTTCAAAACGGGACATGCCGAGAAGCTGCGGGCGCGCGCGAGAGCGCCCGCGGCCGTCGCTTTGAGCGCGCCGGACGCGGCCTGATCGAAAAGAGGGAGATCGAATTATTTTCAATTTTATTCATTCGCTGACCGGTTTTGTAAACGCGTCAAAGCATATTCGGTGCGCGGAAACGCGCGATCGCAGGGGGCGCGGCTAACACCATGATGCTCGACGTCAACACGCTCTACACCGTCACCATCCTGGTGATGGCGCTCCTCGGCCTGCTGCTGATCCTGGTGTGGCTGCAGAACCGTGGGATGCGGGCGCTCGCCTGGTGGGGCGCGGCCTATCTCGTCGGCGGCATGTCGGTCTGGCTGTTGGGCTCGCACGGCTCGCTGTCGGACCTGTTGTCGATCGATCTTGCCAACGCGCTCCTGTTCGTCGCCTGCGGCCTGACCTGGAGCGGCGCGCGGCTGTTCGACGGCCGCGGCATCAAGCCCGTCGCCATGCTGATCGGCACCTTCATGTGGGTCGGCGCCTGCCAGATCCCGAGCTTCATGGCTTCGCTCGACGCGCGGGTGATCCTCTCATCGGTGATCATCTCGGGTTACACGATGGTGATCGCATTCGAATTCTGGCGCGGGCGTGCCGAGCCGCTCGGCTCGCGCTGGCCCGCGATCGTCGTGCTCGGCGCGCACAGCGTGCTGTTCATGCTGCGCGTTCCCTTCGCGCTGGCAAGCTCGCCCAACGGCTCCTCGGCTGCGCTGTGGAACAGCGGCTGGTTCGCGATCATCGCCCTGGAGTCGCTGCTTTATGCGATCGCCTTCGCGGTGATCGTCGTCGCGATGGCCAAGGAGCGCATGGAGCTCAAGTACAAGAAATCCGCGCTCAGCGATCCGCTCACCGGCATTGCCAACCGGCGCGCGTTCTTCGACGAGGCGGTGGCGCGCCTCGATCCCGCGCGCAAGGATCCCCGGCCGCTCGCGGTGTTGCTGTTCGATCTCGATCGCTTCAAGCGGATCAACGACCGTTTCGGGCACGCGATCGGCGACAAGGTGCTCCGGCTGTTCACCGAGAAAGCGCAGGCAAATTTGCGCCCGGTCGACCTCGTGGGCCGGCTCGGCGGCGAGGAATTCGTGGCCATTATGAGCGGCGTCGAGCTTTCGACCGTCTTCATGTTTGCGGAACAGATCCGTATCGCGTTCGCCGCCGCCGCCCGCATCGTCGACGGCCATCGCGTGTCGGCGACCGTTTCGGCCGGCATCGCGCTCCTCGCCGTCGCGGAAGCCGACATCGACAGCCTGCTCGCGCGCGCGGATCAGGCGCTTTACGTGGCGAAGGCGCGGGGCAGGGATCGCGTGGAAATCGCCGAAGTCGACCGGCCGCGCGCCTGGCAGCCGGCCGCGGTCGAATGGAGCCCCGCGCTTGCCCGCGCCGGCATCGTGCCGGATGCGCTCGTGCCCGCTAGCCTGGTGCCGAGTCCCGCGCTTGCGCCCGGCGAAGGCGCGCCGATCCGGAAAGTCGGAATCCGTTAATCATTTCCGGGTTACCTTGTCGTCATGGCGATCGGGGCGACCAGAGCATCGAATGCGGATCTTGCGCGGCTCGAAACCGCCGCCGCGCTCGCGGGCTGCGCGCTGATTTGCGCCCACCAATCCGGCGAGGAATTTCACCGCGCGCTCATTCGTGAATATCTGAGCGTGCATGGGCGGCGGCAGGCCGCTTTTTTTGCGGCCACGCTCGGAATTCTCGCCGCCGTTTTTATTTGGTTCTAGTGGAAAAACCACTACGGCGAGGGCTGCGAGCAGCCTGAGCAAATCGAGAACAAGCGCCTTCTATCGTTCAAGACGCATGCCGAAGCGACACGCAGGGCCGCAAAAAAAAGGGCGCCCGCGGGCGCCCTTGTAAGTCGATCGCGCTTTCGCGCGACTGGGAGGAAGCTCAGGAGGAGTAGTACATTTCGAACTCGACCGGATGCGGCGCGTGCTCGAAGCGGATGATCTCCTGCATCTTGAGGTCCATGTAGGAGTCGATGAAGTCGTCGCTGAACACGTCGCCCTTCTTGAGGAAGGCGCGGTCTTTGTCGAGGTTCGTGAGCGCTTCGCGCAGCGAGCTGCAGACGGTCGGGATCTTCTTCAACTCCGCCGGCGGCAGGTCGTAGAGGTCCTTGTCCACCGCCGCGCCCGGGTCGAGCTTGTTCACAATGCCGTCGAGCCCCGCCATCAACATGGCGGAAAAGGCGAGATACGGATTTGCGCACGGATCGGGGTAACGCACCTCGACGCGCTTGCCCTTGGGCGAGGAGGCAAGCGGAATCCGGCAGCCCGCCGAGCGGTTGCGCACCGAGTAGGCGAGCAACACCGGCGCCTCGAAGCCCGGCACCAACCGCTTGTAGCTATTGGTGGTCGGATTGGCGAAGGCGTTGATGGTGCGGGCATGCTTGAGGATGCCGGCGATGTAGTGCAGCGCCGTGTCGGATAGATCGGCGTATTTGTTGCCGGCGAAGGTCGGCGTCGAGCCTTTCCAGATCGACTGGTGGCAGTGCATGCCGGAGCCGTTATCGCCATAGATCGGCTTCGGCATGAAGGTGGCGGTCTTGCCGTAGATATTGGCGACCATGTGGATGCAATATTTGTAGATCTGCAACTGGTCGGCCATCTTCACGAGCGGGCCGAACTTCATACCGAGCTCGTGCTGGGCGGCGCCCACTTCGTGGTGGTGCTTCTCGACCTTGACGCCCATCTTGGCCATGGCGCCGAGCATTTCGGAGCGCATGTCCTGCGCCGAATCCTGCGGCGGGACGGGAAAGTAGCCGCCCTTGGTGCGGATACGATGGCCGAGATTGCCGCCCTCGTATTCGGTGTCCATGTTGCTGGGCAGCTCGATCGAGTCGATCTTGAAGCCGGTGTTGTAGGGATCAGCCCGGAACTTCACGTCGTCGAACACGAAGAATTCGGCTTCCGGTCCGAAATAAACGTTGTCGCCGACGCCCGTCGATTTCATGTAGGCGACGGCCTTCTTCGCCATGCCGCGCGGATCGCGGTTATAGGGCTCGCCGGTGGTCGGCTCGAGCACGTCGCAGAC